>Ga0189275_100204_pt1 | contig 65280 bp, 55 predicted proteins | sample N19A6minimetaG_FD_130329 | JGI IMG/M metagenome (GOLD analysis project Ga0189275, IMG submission 130329) | Marine microbial communities from the Costa Rica Dome - N19 A6 mini metaG | ecosystem: Environmental > Aquatic > Marine > Oceanic > Photic zone | place: Costa Rica: the Eastern Pacific...
AGCACTTTCAATCAAAATATTTGTTGTTGAATCACTTACTTCAGAATGCAAACCACCCATAACTCCCGCAATTGCAACAGGTCCGTTTCCATCACAAATAAATAAGGTGCCGGGTGCACATTTTCTTTTGATGTGGTCTAGAGTTTCGAACTCAATTTCTTTATCAAATTCTTTAACCAAAATCTTTCCATCTTTCAAATTATCAAAATCGAATGCGTGTAGGGGTTGCCCTAGTTCATACATTACAAAGTTTGTAATATCCACAACATTATTGACAGGACGAAGTCCGATAGCTTTTAACTTATCCTGAAGCCATTTAGGAGAGTCTTCGATAGCGATATTTTTGATCAATTTACCAACATAGCGATGGCATTTTTCGCTTTCAACTGTAATTGAGTATTCAGAACTAGCAGCTTCACCGCTAATCTTAACAGATGGTTTAATCAGTTCAAGATCTAAAGCAGCAACAAGATCTCTGGCAACTCCTAGGTGACAAGTGGCATCCGGTCTGTTTGGGGTGATGGCAATTTCAATAATTGTATCCTGATAAAGATCAAATATCTCATTTACAGGAGTTCCGACCTCAAGATCAGAATCTAAAACCATAATTCCATCGTGATTAGTACCAAGACCTAGTTCATCTTCAGCACAAATCATTCCGTGAGACGCTTCACCTCTCAGTTTTGCCTTTTTAAGTGTGAGAAAACTCCCATCATCTAATTTAATTGGAAGGGTAGAGCCTACAGTTGCAACAGGTACTTTTTGTCCAGCAGCTACATTTTTTGCCCCACATACGATTTGAACCGTTTCGTTACCTAAATCAACAGAACAAACTTTTAGCCGATCAGCATTAGGGTGAGATTTTGTTTCCAAAACTTCGCCAACAACGACACCCTCTAACATTGAGCCGTATTCTTCAATCTCTTCAACTTCTAAACCAATAAGAGTTAGTTTGTCAGCAAGTTCTTCCGGACTTAAGTCCAGATCAATAAATTCTTGTAGCCAGTTATATGAAATCTTCATTTATAACGTATTGAAATCTTTTAATTAAACTGTTCTAAAAAGCGGATATCGTTGTCGTAGAAAGATCTGATATCATCAATTCCATGCTTTAAAATAGCGATGCGTTCTACACCCATGCCCCAGGCAAAGCCGGTATATTTCTCGGGATCAACGCCCGCTGCTTTAAATACATTTGGATCAACCATTCCAGATCCTAAAATTTCCAACCATTTTCCTTTTTCTTTGGATCCCCACCAAATATCCATTTCCAAGCTTGGCTCTGTAAAAGGAAAGAAACCTGGGCGCAATCTAAACTTTACATCATTGCCGTACATCAGCTTAGCAAAAGTGATGAGCGTATCTTTAAGATCAGCAACACTCACATTTTCATCTACATAAAGAGCTTCTACTTGATGAAATAAGAAATAAGACTTCGGACTTACAGCTTCGTTTCTGTAAACACGTCCTGGCATAATTGATCTAATAGGTGGTTTTTGATTCTCCATTAATCGTATTTGAACAGGAGAAGTATGCGTTCTGAGAACCAAGTCATCCACTTTGGGATCATTACTTTTTCTGACAAAAAAAGTATCCTGTTCATCTCTTGCCGGATGATTAGGGGGAAAATTCAATGCTGTAAAATTGTGGAAGTCATCCTCTATTTCTGGTCCATGAGAGATAGTAAACCCGAGTCTATAAAAAATACTTTTCATCTCTTCCAGAGTTTGTGTAAGCGGATGAAGAGACCCGATAGGAGAGATTGGAGCGGTAAGGGTGATATCGTCAATTGCTGTTTTGCTTGAAGTAGCTGAAGAGGCAAATTTAGATTTAAAATCATCAAAACGAGTTTGAGCAAGATTTTTCAAATCGTTCATAGATTTACCAAAAGTGGCTTTATCTTCTTTTGGTACTTTACTCATCATTTTGAATAACGACTGAATCTTTCCATTTTTTGATAGAAATTCTAATCGAAAATTCTCGAGTTCGTCAGCATTAGAAACGGAATAAGATTCTATTTCTTTCTGTAATGCTTTTACTTTATCAAGCATATTTAAATTCGTTGTGTTACTAAGTAGTAGGGGGTTAAAATAAAAAAACCGGTAAACCTTATTAAACAGATTTACCGGCTTTAAAATAGCAAGGTTGCAATTAAGCTGTAGCTTCCTTCACAATGGCAGCAAACGTGTCGGCGTCGTGAACCGCTAAGTCTGCAAGTACCTTACGGTTAATCTGCATATCCTTTTCTTTCATCGCGTGGATGAGTTTAGAATAAGAGATTCCGTTGATTCTTGCAGCAGCATTGATTCGAACGATCCATAATCTACGGAATGTACGCTTACGATTTTTGCGATCACGGTATTGGTACTGAAGACCTTTTTCAACCGCATTTTTCGCAATCGTATATACATTCTTGCGTTTGCCCCAGTAACCTTTCGCTTGAGATAAAATCTTTCTGCGACGGCGACGGGAAGCCACTAAGTTTGATGAACGTGGCATTTTGTTCTAGATTTAAGGATTAAAATTTGTAAGGGATAAGCTCTTTTACTTTTGGTGCATCTGCATCAGTTACGATAGCGGACTCGCCGAGCTGTCTCTTAGTTTTACTGCTTTTCTTTGTAAGAATGTGACGCTTAAAAGCTTTTTTACGTTTAATTTTACCTGAACCGGTAACTTTAAAACGCTTTTTAGCACCACTATTACTTTTCATTTTTGGCATTGTGTTATATACCTGCTTTGTGAAAATTAAATAGACTTGAAAGATAGGTAGAAATCACCCTCTAATCAATGATAATATGCTTTATTTTGGAGTCATCATCATGATCATTCGGCGACCTTCCATATTTGGCTTTGCTTCAACTTTTGCAACATCTTCCAGGCTTTTTGCAAGTTGTAGGAGCAATAGTTCACCTTTTTCTGTGTAGAGCATGTCACGACCACGAAACTGAACAGTTGCTTTTACTTTATCACCGCCTTCTAGAAACTCGCGCGCATGTCTGGTTTTAAACTCTAGGTCATGATCATCAGTATTAGGGCGGAAGCGCAACTCCTTTACATTAACTGTATGTTGCTTTTTCTTAGCTTCTTTTTCCTTTTTCTTTTTTTCATACATGAACTTACCATAGTCAATTATTTTGCACACAGGTGGATTAGCATCCGGTGCAATTTCAACTAAATCAAGTCCAAATTGTTCAGCTATCTGTAAAGCTCGGTCTGAGCTGGTAATTTCATGCTCGCCATCGGGTTTGATAACTCGAACTTGTGCGGCTCTAACGTCTTCGTTTATTCTGGTTTTGTCGGCAGGTTCTGGTCTGCCAAATGATCTTCTTGCGATGTTTATCCTCTTAGGTTTAGTTAATCTTCAGGAAGTTCCTTGTTTTCAATCTCATTTTCAACTGTTGAAAGAAAATCAGAAAAATTGAAAGTTCCAATATCTCCTTTTCGGTGTCTACGAACAGAAACCGTGCCAGCTTCATGTTCTTTGGCGCCAACTATCAACATGTACGGCACTTTGTCAGTTTCAGCGTCTCTGATTTTTCCACCAATTTGTTCGCTTCTTTCGTCAAGGGTTACTCGTGCACCAATTTCTTTGAAAGCATCAACACATTTTTGGGCATAATCATTCTGATCATCTGATATTGGAAGCACTCGAATTTGTTCCGGCGAAAGCCAAAGTGGAAAATTTCCTGCAAAGTGTTCTATTAAAATACTGGTGAATCTTTCCATAGAACCAAAAGGCGCTCTGTGAATGATAACAGGTCTGTGTTTCTCGTTGTCAGAGCCAACATAAGTCAGATCAAAACGCTCCGGCATTACATAATCAACTTGCACGGTTCCCAATTGCCATTTTCTGCCAATAGCATCTCGTATAATAAAATCGATTTTTGGCCCATAAAAACTAGCCTCGCCCGGAGCAATTGTATAATCGAGATTCATTTCATCAGCTACTTCCTGAATCTCTTTTTGAGCTCGTTCCCATAATTCAATGTCGCCACCATATTTTTCTTCATTATCGTCTCTGAATGAAAGCCTGATGTCAACAGGCATTCCGAAAGTATCAAATACAAAGTTTGTGAGATCGATAGTGTGTTTAATTTCTTGTTTCAATTGATCATGCATACAATAAATGTGAGCATCATCTTGAGTGAAACCACGAACTCTGGAAAGTCCACTTAATTCGCCGGATTGTTCGTATCTGTAAACAGTTCCAAATTCTGCTAATCTAAGAGGAAGGTCGCGATAGCTTCGCATTTCATTAGAGTAAATTCTGTGATGATGCGGGCAGTTCATCGGTTTTAACATATACTCTTCATCATCAACTTGAATCGGATCGTATTGAGAATCAGAATAATATGGGTAGTGACCGGAAGTTTTATACAACTCTATGTTTCCGATATGTGGGGTAATCACTTCCTGATAACCACGCTCAAATTGTTCATCTCTTAAAAATGATTCTAAGGTTCTGCGCAGTCGGGCACCTTTAGGAAGCCAAATAGGAAGACCACTGCCAACCATCTTATCGATCATATAGATACCAAGCTCTTTACCAAGCTTTCTGTGATCTCTTTTTTTGGCTTCTTCCACCATTTCCAGATGCTCAGTAAGCATTTTTTGTTTGGGAAACGAAATTCCGTAAATACGAGTGAGTTGTTTGCTGTTGTTATCTCCACGCCAGTATGCGCCAGCAAGACTCGTTAATTTTATTGCTTTAACCAAGCCTGTATTCGGTAGATGTGGTCCTCGGCATAAATCTGTAAAATTGCCTTGTGTATAAAATGTGATAGAACCGTCTTCTAAACCTTCAATCAGATCAACCTTATACTCATTTCCATTTTCTTTGTAGTGAGAAAGGGCGTCAGATTTAGAGATATCTTTACGTTCAAATGTATTTTTATTTCGAGCTACTTCAAGGAATTTCTTCTCGATTTTCTCTAGATCGTTTTGAGAGATGTTTTCCTCTCCAAAATCAATATCATAATAAAAGCCACTCTCAATAGGAGGTCCAATACCGAACTTTGCATTAGGATAAAGTTCTTGAACTGCTTCCGCCAGAATATGAGCTGATGAATGCCAAAACGTATATTTGCCGTCATCACTATCCCATGTATTTATGGCAATTTTAACATCTTCGGTTATAGGTCGGTCAAGGTCAATTATTTCCCCGTTTGCTGTAATACTGAAAGCTGCTCTAGCTAAACCCGATGAGATTGATTCTGCGATTTGAAGTCCGGTAGTTCCATGCGGAAATTCTCTGGTTGAACCGTCCGGTAAGGTGATAGTAATGTTTTGTTCTGACATTAATTAATTATTGAAAACTGCTCTTATTTAATCTGAAAGATAGGAATAATATATTTTGGTACATACTTAAATTCAGATAATAAAGTTAAATTGGAAAAAGTAGTTGATATAGTGCATATTCACGCTGCAAAAATTAAAGGACATCTACAGTTAGTATGACATTTTTCGATTCGCAGTTAATGTTTATTTGCGATCAACTGAACTTGAAAATTCTGGATATTAACGAGTTTGCTGTATCGAAGCTCAAATATTCTAAGAAAGAATTGATAGGGCGTAGTCTATCTTTTTTGGGAAAAAGCATAGATTTGAATCAAGACGATTTCAATGAATTAAATCTTCCGTTTATCGAAACCTGGGTGCTTTTTACAAAAGCAAAGGAGCAGGTATTTGTCCAGTTTTCATCACATCTTATAAGCTATAAAGGAGTTCCTGCAAAAGTTGTTGTAGCCCATGATATAAGCCAAATAATCCAAAAGAAATTAGCACCTAAAAAAGCTCTTTCACTTCCAATTGGGTTCCAGGATTTTCCTTTAGCCGAGATTGAATGGAATCTGGAGCATAAGATAATTCGTTGGTCAAAGAGAGCTGAGCTGATGTACGGGTACTCGCAAAAAGATGTCATAAATGATCCTTACGTTCTAGAAGAATTAATTGCTAATAATATTAGTATGATAATATCAGCAACTAAACACGCACAGGAAGAAAATGCTCAAACAAAAATCCTCACACTAAAAAACAAGACCAAAGAGGGAAAAGAAATAGTCTGTGAATGGTACAACTCCTACCTTTATGACATACACGGTAAAATAACCTCTGTGTATTCAGTAATTAAAGATATCACCAAAGAACAAAAAGCTCAGCAAAAATCTGATCAGATTATGAGTAGTTTTATGGATTTGTATAACTCTATTACTGATGCTATTTATTTGCTGGATTTAGATGGTAAGATTGTAAATGCAAACGATGGCTTAACAAGAACTTTCGGATATGCTAAAAGTGAAGTAATTGGTAAAGGAGTTAAGTTTCTTGCTGCATCAGGTAAATTCTCGGAAGAAAAAATTAAAGAATATTTGCAACGAGCAAAAAATGGAGAATCTATCAGTTATGAAGGCTGGGGTGAAAAGAAAAATGGTGAGGTTTTTCCAACAGAAGTACTTATGAACTCCGGGTCTTATTTGGATAAGGATGTGATTATAGTGGTTGAAAGAGACGTTTCTGAAAGGCTGTTTTCACATCAAGCGTTAAGGCATCGTGAAAGTATGTTTAGTAATCTTTTTCATGCCAGTCCAATTGGGATAGCACAGTTAGATCATCACCGAGAGATCAAAAATATAAATCAAAGTTTTGAGGAGATATTTGGGTATTCAGAAAGAGAAGTAAAAGGCTTGGAATTGGATAAACTTATTGTACCTGAAGAAGAGTATAAGGATGCATTAGAGTTGTCATCTAGCAAAATTTCGAAAGTGTATTCAGGCAAGAGGAGAACAAAAACAGGAGAGATCATAGATGTGATCGTATGTGCTGTTCCTGTGATTGTGGATGGGAGTGTAATAGCCATGTATGGCATTTACGTAGATATTACTGATAGAAAAAGAGCAGAGGAAAAATTAAAATCAAATTTAAGAGAAAAGGAGGTTTTACTAGCTGAAATCCATCATCGTGTCAAAAATAATCTGGCTGTAATTACAGGTTTGTTAGAACTTCAAGCTCTGAACTTAGAAAACAATGAAGCACAAAAAGTTTTAAAAGACAGCCAAATGCGTGTCAACTCAATCGCTTTGGTACATGAACTTTTATATCAAAGCGATGATTTTTCAAAAGTAGATATTCGAAGTTATATCAAAGATCTTGTAAGGGTTATCTCCAACACTTTAAGCCAAAACATTGCAACAGTTGAAATTGAATTTGATTTGGACAAGGTTGAGCTTGAAATAACACAAGCCATTCCCTGCGGACTAATTTTAAATGAAATTGTAACAAACAGTTATAAACATGCCTTTGAAGGAAAGAAAGAGGGTAAGATTTATATTTCATTCAAAAAAGGCAAGCAAGGAGTAATATTTAAGATCAGAGATAATGGAATAGGTTTTTCTGACCAAAACTCAGGTGGAGATAGATCTTTAGGATTGACTTTAGTGAAGACATTGGGGAAGCAGTTGAGCGCGGAAACTTTTATAAAGTCAGATAATGGAGCTTCTTTTGAATTTAAATTTCAATCTAAATAAAACTTGGTAATTATTTTATCAGGTTTTGTTATTATCTGAAATTATTTAACTAAACCAAAAAGAAGTGAGTACAAAATCTGTTAAAACAAAAAAGTCTTTTTTTAATCGTTTTTTAGATGGAATTGAATATGCAGGTAATAAACTACCTGATCCCGCAATATTATTTCTTTTGTTGCTTAGCTTTGTTTGGTTTTTGTCATTAATACTTTCTCCTTTCGAATTTGCTGAAATTGATCCGAGAACAGGAGAAAATCTCGAAATAATAAATTTACTAACCGGATCTCAGCTGGCAAATTTCTTGTCAACTATGGTAACAACATTTGTTACTTTCGCTCCATTAGGAATCGTTTTGGTGGCAATGCTTGGAGTTGGGGTTGCTGAACACTCGGGTTACATAAATACTGCAATTAAGTATGTTTTAAGTTTCACTCCAAGATCACTTTTAACGCCTGTTTTAATATTGGTAGCAATTGTAAGTCATACAGCTACAGATGCCGGGTATGTTTTAGTAATTCCGTTAGGCGGAGTGATTTTTTATGCAGCAGGGAGGCATCCGGTAGCGGGAATAGCTGCAGCTTTTGCTGGTGTTTCGGGAGGGTTTAGTGCTAATTTTATCCCATCCGGTATCGATCCCTTAATTCAGGGTTTTACACAATCAGCCGCTCAAATTATAGATCCGGACATTTTACTTAATCCTTTAAACAATTGGTTTTTTACATCCGCCTCAAGCGTTTTAATAATTCTTTTGGGCTGGTATATAACTGATAAAATAGTGGAGCCCAGATTAAAAAATGTAGAACTTGATGAAGATATTGAAGAGCCAGAAGATCTTAACAGTATTTCCGAAAATGAAAAAAAAGCTTTTTGGATAGCTACTTCAGTTATGGTTGTGGGTTTGGTAGGATTATTTTTCTGGTCTTTTCCAGAGAATTCTTCAATGCGTGCTCCGGATGGTGATATAACTGCATTCGATGCCCCTTTAATGCAATCGATCGTTCCTTTAATCTTTTTACTGTTTTGGGTGCCCGGCATCGTTTACGGATACCTTTCAGGAGCATATTCTAAATCAAAGGATATTATCGAAGGAATGAGTAATTCTATGGGTGATATGGCGTATTATATTGTAATGGCTTTCTTTTGTGCTCTTTTTATTGACGCATTTGCAAAATCAAATATAGGTGTACTTATTGCTTTGAAAGGTGCGAACTATTTACAGGCGTTAAATCTTCCCGGACAGGTTACCATCGTTGGTATCGTATTTCTGACGGCATTCGTAAATCTGATGGTAGGTTCTGCTTCTGCAAAATGGGCGTTAATCAGTCCGATTTTTGTACCCATGTTGATGGGGCTTGGAATTTCTCCGGATCTTACTCAAGCAGCATATAGAGTTGGGGATTCTGTATCTAATATTATAACTCCTTTAATGCCATATTTCCCACTAGTAGTTGTTTTTTGTCAACGCTATGTGAAGAAAACAGGAATTGGAACATTGGTATCGGTAATGCTTCCTTATTCAATTGTATTTTTAATCTCCTGGACTATATTCTTACTCATTTACTGGTATTTAAAAATACCTCTTGGGCTTCAAGCTACGTACGAATACATAATGTAAGTGAATTTGATCAGAGCAAAGCTATGTAGTTAAATAGCATTATTACCTTTGATTTTTGATTGTTATATCAAGTACAGTTGCTTAAAAAGTATTTTAAAAGATGCAGGAGAGTTTGCTGCTTTATTTAACTATTTGGTTGAGTAGAATAAATAATCCGGAATTACTTTAAGTACTACGGTATTTAAATATTTAATAATAATACCATTGTAAATAAACACCTGTTTTTTTGATTTCTTTCCGTTAAACATGTTTTTACACCATTTCTATAGAAAAAAGTGAAAACAAACATTGCATATATAAAGTATACCTAGCATATTAAGCATGTCAGATGGAAGCGCTTTTATTTAAAGCATTAATAAGTTCGTAATTAAAAGTTTCATGCGTATAGCAATCAATAGTTTAATAAATGTCAGAATAGTTCAACTAGTGTTACTTTTTCTGGTAGTTGAAATTGGAATCTCTGAGTCTGTTAATGCACAATCTCTTGTTGATATATCAGGAGTCGTATCTGATTCAACATCTAGTGAGCCTATACTAGGAGCTAATATTTTTATTGTTAGTCTTGCTAAAGGTACTGCAACAAATGCGGATGGTAGCTTTACGATAAAAAATGTACCAATTGGTAAATATAGAGTGCGATTCTCTTATATAGGATACATTACTAAGTTTATTGATATAGATGTCACTGACAGTGAAGTTTATTCTATGAGTGTAGCTTTACAACCAAATATTTTTGAGGGTGAGGAAATAACAGTGCTTGCTCAAGCTGCTGGGCAAGTAGCAGCTATTAAGCAGCAACTAGAATCTAACACTATTGTTAATGTTGTTTCTAAAGAGAGATTGTCCGAACTCCCTGATCAGAATGCAGCTGAATCGGTAGCCCGTTTACCTGGAGTATCTGTGCAAAGAGACGCAGGAGAAGCTTCAAAAGTTGTTGTTAGGGGGCTTTCTCCTAGATTTAACTCAATAACCGTAAATGGTATTCGATTACCGGGAACTGAAGGAGACCGATCTGTTGATTTAAGTTTAGTGCCTTCTGATGTGCTAGATGGTATTGAGGTTTTTAAAGCTCTAACTCCTGATAAAGATGCAGATGCTGTTGGAGGAACCGTTAATTTATTAGTTAGAAAAGCTTCCAATGAATTTAAAGGAGCTGCAAGTTTAGAATCGGGTTACAATGGCTTGCGATCAAATGTTGGAACATACAAGTTTTCGCTAAATGGAAGTAATAGATTTTTTAACAGTAAACTAGGAGTGCTCGCTTCGCTTAGTATTCAAAAAGCAGATAGAGGATCGGAGTTATTTGATATATCGCCAGAATTTAATCAGGCAGATTCTTCAATCAGCGACATTGATAACCTTAATTTCACGGATAATTTCCAAATAAGAAATAAAACAGGAGCAAGTTTAAGCTTAGATTATGCATTTAATGATAATCATGAAATTTATTTTTCATCTTTATATGGTAAAACTAACCGTGATGAGCAGAGATATCGAAAAAGATACAGAGTTGGAAATACCAGAGTGGAATATGATGCTAGAGACACAGATAGATTTGAAACATTGTATTCCAATGTTTTAAATGGTGTACATGAGATTAAAAAATTCGAAATAACTTGGAAAACTTCTTATTCATACACTTTGGCAAAGCAAAATTTTGGAAATTATTCAAGGTTTTATGAAGTAGGGGCATATGATGATGGATTAAATAACAGAAGCATAGATGATATAATAGAAAAAGCCTATAATAATTTAGATGAAACATATTTTTTATATGGGCAAAACGACACGTATAGAAGAACAGAAGGAGACTTCACAGGAGCTGGAGATATAAAATATAATTTCAATATTAATGCAAATATTGAAGGTTATTTAAAAACTGGATTTAAATATAGAGACAAAAATAAGTTAAATAATAATGATCAATTACTAACTGATTTTGGGGATGTTAGCCAGGTCGGAAGAGATAACCCCGATTTATTTGATTTATATAATAGCACTCATATTGCGATAAGTAATTTTATTGATAGCGACTACAAAGTTCCAACTATAAATGGATATTCGGCATTAACACCAGGGTTAGATATTAGTAAACTCAATGATTTTTATAGTACATATTCAAGTATATATCAGACAAATAGATCGATAGATTTGCAAGACTATGAGGCCGGTGAAAGCGTAACATCAGCCTATGTAATGTCAGAATTAAATTTAGGTAAAAAAGTAAGTGTGTTAGCAGGTGTTAGATATGAAGATATTTCAACTTCGTATCAAGGACTGACAGGTACGTTGTCAGGGAATCTAGGAGAAAGAGGAGAAATTATAGATACTACTGGCGGACAAAATTATCAAGATTTATTTCCTCAATTTCATCTTAAAATCAATGTTATTGAAGGAATTGATTTAAGATTTGCCTATACACAAAGTATTTCTAGACCCGATTATTTTAATCTGGTTCCGTTTGAACAAATTAGTGTTTCTGAGCGCCAAATAACTAGAGGAAATCCAAATTTAAAAGCTTCAAAGGCCATAAATTATGATGCTTTTTTATCGTATTACAACAGCAGGTTTGGGTATGTTTCGGTGGGTGCGTTTTATAAAGAAATTGAAAATGTGGATTATATAAGCACTAAAAAAATAATTGGGGGAGATAATTCCGGGTATGATTTAACTGAGCCTGTAAATGCGATTGGAATCTCAACTGTTAAAGGTATTGAATTTGATGTTCAGACAGACTTTAAATTCTTGCCAAAGCCATTAAATGGCTTAATTCTATCCACTAATATTGCCTTCATAAAATCAGAAACATTTTTCCCATTATTTATGCTTGGACCTAGGGATCCTAACCCTCCTTTTAGCCCAACAATTATAGATACTGTTAGATCTGGAAAATTACCTGGACAACCTGATATAACTGCTTCTCTCACTATAGGTTATGAAATTGCGCATTTTAGCGCCAGAGCTTCTTTAGCTTATCAAGAATTTATACTTGAACAATTAGGATCAAGTGGACCATTAGATCAACTCTCCGAAGGATTTAGTTTTTGGGATTTTAGAGTTAATCAATCTTTCAAAAAGTATTCGAATGTTACACTATTTATAAATATGAATAATGTAACTAATCAATCAGAAAGGCAATTTGTGGGTTCTGGTAGCGATTTAAGGATCAATACAAGAGATTTTTTGTATGGATTTACGGCCAGCACAGGAGTTAGAGTTAAATTTTAAACATTGCATATAAGCAATATTAACAATAAAAAAGGAGTAAACATGGAAATGTATACTAAAAAAATAAGCAGAGCGCTATTGCTATCTAGTTTTTGTATGGCTGTATTAGCAGTTGTACTAGGGCAGGATGCAATGGCTCAAAGGATGGTAACGGTAGACCCTGGTTTTGCTACATTAAATGCAGCAATAGATTCAGATACAACTAGCACTGGTGCACGGGTTGATTCTAATACGGTTTATGTTTTAAAAAGTGGTGGGCTATACTTACTTGATGGAAGTATAGAACATAGAAATTACCATTTAAGTATTGTTGCAGAAGATGGTTGGACTGAACGACCTAAATTGCAACCAGCTACAGATGGACAAGGTGGCGGTTCCAGTCGTGCATTTAGACCTCGAGGCAATCTTACATTATCAGGGCTTTATGTTACTAATGAAGATGAATTGGGTGGGTTAAATACCAGAATTATTCGTGTAAGTGAAAACGAAGTTACTATTTCATTGGATAATTGTGTTTTAGAAAAAGACGGCCAGACTGCATTTAGATTTGATGGAGATAATATTAATCTATACATGACAAATAGTGTTGTTAAAAATATTGGGTCAACCAGTAGTCCGGATAATGGTAGAGTAATAGATGATAGAGGTAATGATATTGGAACTTTATACTTAGAAAATAATACTTTTTACAATATTACAAGCCAAGTATTACGTGATGATGGTGGAATTATTAAGAATGCACACATCAATCAGAATACTGTATATAATTCAGCAAAAAATACAACATTTGAATTTGTGCATGTTATCAAAGGTTCATTCACAAATAACCTTATGGTGAATTCTGGATTTTTAGGTGACAACAAAAATGATGATGAAACTCAATACAATGTAAAAGTAGATTCTTTAACTCCTGAAGAGGTTACCGAGTTTGGAGTGCAGTCATTTACTATTAGTAATAATAACATAATGGTTGAGTCAGCTATAACAGCAGCTTACCCTGATTCAGCGCAAGCAACAACGGCTTTTAATGCCACGGTTGAAGCTTATATTGCAGAACAGAATAGCGGTTCAACTAACTTAAATGAAACGATTACTTTTACGAATGCACCAGAAACCCCAACAACAATTGTAACAGATTTCTGGTCTGAAGCTGCAGAACCTGCAGAATTCTCTACAACGGGCGCACCATTCGATTTTGGGTATACAAATAGCGCAAACTCATTTACAGCTGGTAGTAATGGGCAACAATTAGGTTCTTTATTTTGGCATGGTGGAATTACAACTAGTAATGAGGATGAAGTAATTAATGAGAGCCCAAATGCTTTTGTTCTTAAAGGAAACTATCCTAATCCATTCAACCCATCAACTAATATTGCATTTGATTTAGATTCTCCATCAAGTGTGTCAATAGAAGTATTTAGCGTTATTGGCCAAAAAGTTATGTCGATACCTGCGCAAAGAATGAATGCGGGTACAAATCAAAGTATTCAATTGAATGCAACAGGACTTTCGTCAGGTATGTACATTTATAGAGTTACTGCAAAAACAGCTAGTAATACTCTTGTAAATATCGGACGTATGACACTCATTAAATAGTAAATAATCTAGCATTATATATAGGAAAGCTTGTGAAAAAGCTTTCCTCTTTCAATCAAAATAAATGAAATTCATAAATCTTATTTTAATAAGTCTGGCATTTATAAGCTGTTCAAAGCCGGAACAAACTCCTATTGAGTTTGAGTTACAACCGTACTTTTTCGATGTTGGTGGAAATGATTCTAAATTAAAACACTCTACAATTCACTTAACGCCCGAGTTTGAGTATAGTTCTGATAAGGGGTATGGTTTTAAAGAATCAAATCTTTCCAAATTCTATCATGAGGCTACTGAAAGGTCTAGAGATGAGTTTTTAATTGATGGAGTAATTGGAACTGAGCTTACATTTAAAGCGGATATACCGGAAGGAAAATGGTGGTTAACTATTTGGTTTGAACCAGGTATGGAAGACTCTATAACAACTCAGCTTTACATTAATGATGTTAAAAGTGAATTAGACCTTCAACCTTTTTCATCTTCCGCTGAGCCAAGAGAGAAGATCCAAAAAATGTATCGAGTAATACAACGAAAAGTTGATGTTCAAAATGACTTTTCGTTTACTTTGAAAGGTGTAGAAGATGAAGTTAGGCTTCTAGGATTTTCACTAATTCCTGCAAAAGAAAAGCCTTCCAACGATTCTCAGAAAACCGTTTTCGCGGAGATTCAAGAAATAGGAGATTTTAGAAATCTCAAAAAAGTAGATGATTTAGTTTCGACACTTAAGGAGCTAAAATCCAATCCTGATAATTTAAATTTCTCTTCATACTGGATTCAGCAGCTTAATATTCTTAAAGAAGCAGAAAAGTATTTTTACTATCGTGGATGGAGTTGGGCTACTGATAAAACAGGCATGGGATTATTTGATCATATTCCTCAGTCTATAGTTTTATACGATGCTTTGCTAAATTTTGATGAGGCTGAGGAACACCCGTTATATAGTAAAGCTCTTTGGTACCGTGCAAGGCTTTTATATTGGTTATGGTTAGAGGGAGCAGGACCAAAAGAAGAACTTGCAGGAAAAAGAGATTTGGCTGATATGTATAAGCTGTTTCCTGATAATGAAATTGTTCAAATGTATAATGGTGTGAAGCTTGATCAAGCTGATCAGTTTGATACAGTACCGAATAAATCAGGGACACCAGAATGGGCATCAGTTCAATGGGAACTTACTAATCGTCTAAAAGACATTGTTGATTGGTGGGTAAATGAGCAACAAGATGATAATGGTGAATTCGGTGGAAAATTTGGTGATGACGTTGAAATTTTAAGATGGTGGTCTCCTCTAATTCTTTCTGGAGACGAAACTACTTATTTGGGATGGGAGAAATTAGCAGATGGCGTATGGAATAGTTCAAAGGTTAAAGATGGTTATGCGAAGAACCCAAGTGATGTAGAGCATTCTTCAGAATTTATTTCTGATACGGCTCCTTTAATGGTTTTTTATACAGATGACGAAGAATATACAAATCGTTTAAAGTACTCATCTGATTACTTTCAAAATTTATGGACGGGTTACAACGAAAATGGAGCTAGATTCTTTAAATCTGCATGGTTTAGCTCATCTGAAATTGAAACAGAAAGTCCCAAAAACAGAGATGTTTCTTATAATGCACGAGCTACAAAAGCTGTCCGCTATTACAATTGGAAAACTAATGATTTAAATACTAAAAATGCTCTTATAGAATGGGCAGATGCTTGGGTAGACATTTCAAAAAGCACAGAGAAATCTAAACCACTTGGCATAATTCCTCCTTCAGTGGAATTTCCTTCTGGAAAAATTAACGGAGATGAACCCACATGGTATTTAGCTAATATGTATTGGGATTATTTCAATTGGAGTGGAAGCACAGCTATTCTGGATCAACTTTTATATACATGGACGTTTACTGCAGAGGAGAAATATCTAGAGCCTTTAATGCTTCATCTAGAGCTGGTTAAAAGATTTAAAGGTGATTTAGATTCTAAACAAAATCCTTTCGATAAAGGCTCTGAAGGTTGGGCTGCTTATATCATTGGTAATTCTTCTGGCTTTTGGAATGTCGTTGAGAATTGGCGTTTACTTACAGGAAACTCTGATTATGATACTCTGATCAGAGAACATGGTTCTGATTTTATTAAATATAGAATAACTGGAAATCACAAATATTTGATAGATGCAATGAAACCGTATCTCGAAACTGTAAGGTATAATAAACCAATGTTGACTAGCGAAGTAATTCATACAGATCGCGTGTTTATTAAAGAGCCAAGATCTAGAGAGGCGGGAATTTTACAGGGAATGATAACAGGTTATGGAGCTGATGAAAGTGCATCTCCATATATAGCTGTAAGCTGGGAAAAATCTAGCAGAGATTTAACTTTTCTTGTAACCGATAGTGATTCAACTAAGCTGAATGTAGATTTATATTCGTTTTCTGATCAGGAAGTTGAAACAACTATGAGAATTTGGCAGCTCAAGCAAGGAAAATACGAGCTTGAGAGATTAATTGATGGTAAAAAGGAATCTGAAATAATAGAAGTAATTCAACGGGGAGAGAGAGTTGAAGTAAAGGTTCCATCTCATGAATTAACAAAAATTTCAATAACTCCTTTAAGTAAATAATATGGCGAACTCCGATTCAATTGGACTATTTAAGAAATTCCAGCTGTTTATAATCTCTATTGGTCCCGGGTTATTTGTAATTGGCTATAATATCGGTACCGGAAGTGTTACTTCAATGGCTTCAACAGGTGCAGAATATGGAATGGCGCTTACAATACCTTTGGTAATATCCTGTATCTGTACATATATACTTATCGTAGTTTTTGGTAAATACACCATAGTAACCGGTGATACTGTTATCCATGGTTATAAGAAACACTTCGGGAAGCCTATTGGACTTTTTGTTTTAGTTGCTTTGATATTTACCGAAGCAGTGGGGAGTGTTGGGGTAATGGCGATAGTTACACAAGTTACACAAGAATGGACACGACCGCTTACAGCTTCCGGTAATGGTATTGATCCGATTTATTCTACCATTGGATTTGGGGCTTTGCTTTACACATTACTTTGGAATGGTAAACAAAAGTTTTTTGAAAAGGTATTGGCAATATTTGTTGGAGTAATGGGGCTAAGCTTTATTGTAACTATGTTTATGGTAATACCTGATCCTTCTCAGGTACTAAAGGGAATTGTCTCGGGAATGCCAAATGAGTCCGGTGCTTTCCTGCTTGTGGCAAGTATGGTTGGGACTACTATGGGCGCAGTTATTTATGTAGTAAGATCAGTCCTTATAAAAGGTAAAGGCTGGAATCTGGAGCATTTAAAATATGAAAAAAGAGATGCAAAAGTCTCTGCCATTGTCATGTTTGTACTTAGTATTTCAGTAATGGCTGCTGCCGCTGGAACTATGTACCAAGAAGGTATTAAAGTTGATAATGCAATCGATATGGTAAAACTACTTGAACCTTTTGCAGGACGTTTTGCTATCTCAATTTTTGTAGGAGGAATTCTAGCTGCAGGTCTTTCGTCTCTTTTTCCGCATATAATGCTTGCACCAATGTTGTTAGCAGATTATAAAGGTGAAAACCCAAATTTTAAATCTACTACTAATCGACTTATATCTTTAGGAATTATTCTGTTGAGTTTTCTCGTACCAATCTTAGGTGGTAGACCTGTTTTTATAATGATTATATCGCAGGTATTTATAGCTGTAATCACTCCTATAGTTATTCTATTGATGCTCATTCTCATGAATAGAGAAGAATTGGTAGGGAAACACAAATTATCAAAAATGAAGAATATTCTGGTCGCCTTAATACTGATTTTTTCAATAGTAATGGCTGTTTTTGGAATCATCGGAATATTTGGAATCTAAATACAAAATTTTAAGAAATACGAATGCTATACCCACAACAAAATAATTATAGAACGGTATTTGATTTATCCGGTTTCTGGAAAATAAAAGCAGATCCACAAAATTTAGGACATGACGAAAAATGGTACTCTTCAAATCTCGAAGGTGATACGCATACAATTGCAATCCCGGGATCCTGGAATGAACAGTTGGAGGAACAAGGTCTAAAAAATTATGTAGGTAAAGCCTGGCATGAAACTACTTTTAGAATTCCACAAGCTATCCAGAAAGATCATAAAATCTGGCTTAGAATTGGTGCTGCTGATCATCAAGCCGAAGTATGGCTTAATGGTAAAAACGTTGGCAGTCATTTTGGTGGATATATGCCTTTTGGAGTAGATTTGACTGAATCTTTAAATGAATCTGGTGAAGTTAATCACCTTGTAGTATGTGTAGATAGCTCTTTAAATATGTATTCGTTACCGCAAGGTGTAGATCCGGAGTCAGATTTATATAACACAAAAAATTATGACAGAAGGCATTTATTCCCTGCAACAAGGTTTGACTTTTTCCCATACGGAGGCTTAACACGATCGGTAAATGTTATAGCCGTACAAGAAAATCATATAACAGACATTGATGTTAATGCTTGCTTAGATGGTTCTATTGCAGTACAAGTTTCTGCTACATCTGATTCTTTAAGAAAACGAATAAGAGTGTTAGATAAAGAAGGAAGAGAGGTAGGAAAAAGCGAAATTTCATCCTCTGAAAATTTTGAACTCAAAATTGACAAAGTAAATCTATGGTCTCCTTCTGATCCATATTTATATACTGTTCAGGCTTCATTATTAATCGGTGATACAATTGTTGATCAATATGAGGAAGAGTTCGGAATTCGTGAGATTCATATAAAAGGTGGTAAAATTTATCTCAACAATGAAGAATTGTTCTTAAGCGGTTTCGGTAAACACGAAGAATACCCAATAATAGGAAGGGGACAGTTCCGTCCAGGGTATGTTCGTGACCATGAGTTGATGCGTTGGATCGGAGCTAATTCTTACAGAACCAGCCATTATCCTTACGATGAAGAAATGATGAGATTAGGTGATCGCTTAGGGTTTTTAATAATTGATGAAGTGCCAGCTGTAAGTTTAGGGTTTTGGTCTAACAATTTTGAAGATCTCAATCCACTTTTAGTGAATCATAAAAAAGCTATTAAAGAGCTCATCGACAGAGATAAAAACCATCCAAGTGTCATTTCCTGGTCGATCACAAATGAGCCAAATCTTTGGGCAGAAGAGTTTTATCAAAATGAAGCAAGTAAGAGATACTTCCGAGAAGTCTATGATTATACTAAATCATTGGATAGCACCAGACCGGTTATGTCTATCTCAATGGCAGCATTTAAAGAAGATGATGTAGTAAATGATTCATGCGATATAATCGGTATGAACCGATACTATGGGTGGTACACTAAGCCTGTTGATCTAGACCAAGCTGCTACTGACTTGGCAAAAGAATTAGAAGCTACATTTGAAAAATATGGTAAGCCGATAATGATCACAGAATTTGGCGCTGATACTGTAGAGGGGCTACATGCTACAACTGCTCAAATGTTTACTGAAGAATTTCAAACGGCATTTATTTTTAAATATCTCGAAGTGATGGAGAAATATGATTTTGTATTTGGAGCACATGTATGGAATTTCGCAGATTTCTTAACTCCTCAGCATTTTCGCAGAGTTGTCCTCAACAAAAAGGGAGTGTTTACCCGAGACAGGCTGCCTAAAAGTGTAGCCTTTAAACTCAGAGAACATTGGAATAAATTCAAAAAAATTCATCCAACACATCGTCCGGAATCTCCTAAAGAAGGATTTTTAGTTAAGGATATTCATTAACAGTTAGAAATAGATGAACACAGAAAGATTAAAAATTTGGCACGTTGGTAACTGGTGTATTCATATAGGTCAAACATATGTTGAATCTCCGTTTGAAGCTCCTAGCAAGGACGTAGAAGTCTTGAACTATGCGAAGCCACTAATTGATGCTCTCAGAAAAATTCCAACCTCAGAAGTTATCACTCAGCCTTCTTGGGAAATGTATCGCATGTCGCCAAATGAGTTTGAGGAAAAATTAGAATGGGCTGATATCATTATATTCGCCGATGTTGAAACAAAGTGTTTGATGCTCCATCCTGATTTTTTTAACAGAGGTAAATGGAACGACGAATATATCACATTTCCAGATCGTTTTGATCTACTTAAAAATTGGGTTGAAGATGGAGGCCATTTTCATATGAACGGGGGATGGTTGAGCTTTTCCGGAGAATTGGGAAAAGGAGGTTGGGGCAGATCTCGATTCAAAAATGTTCTGCCTGTAGATTGTTTGCAACATGATGATCTGATAGAATCAACATCAAGCTATAAAATACGTTGCAATGATCAAGAGCATAAATCTATGAAGGGCATAGACTGGGAAAGTGTTCCACCTATCTTAGGATTTAATGAAACAAACATCAAAGAATCGGCCAAAGCTATTGTTGAAATCGAACATATGGGCAGATGGTATCCGCTGTTAGCAGAGCATAAATTCGGTAGCGGAAGAGTAACTTGTTGGATGACGGGAGCCAGCCCGCATTGGGGAATAAATTTTATGAAATGGGATTTTTACCAACAATTTTGGCATCAACTATTTAAGCCGGAACTATGAATTTTTCTCCTGTTGATTGGATAATAATGATCGTGTATCTCAGTATCACGGTTTATATTGGAATTTGGGTTAAGAGATATGTTCAAAACCTAAGTGGTTATATCGTAGCTGGCAGAAAGATTAAAGCCTCACTCGGTATTGCTACTTTTACTGCAACTGAGTTAGGAACGGTAACATTTGTCTATTTTGGTGAATTAGGTTATGTAACGGGATTTTCTTGTTTCATAATCGGAATTCTTGCACTAATAGCTTACACCACGGTAGGAAAGACCGGTTTTATCATAGAAAAACTCCGTGAATATGGAATGATGACCATTCCTCAGTTTTATGAACTCAGGTATAATAAAAATGTACGGATTGTTGGTGGGCTAATTCTCTTTGTAGGAGGAGTTCTAAACATGGGAATCTTCCTAAAGTTCGATGGAATTTTTCTATCAGAGGTAATGGGGTTTGGACCTCAAGCTCTTGGCTTTATTATGACATTAATGTTAATTGTCGTAATGAGCTATACTATTCTTGGCGGGATGTTTTCTGTGGTAATTACAGACTTCATGCAGTATGTAGTTCTTTCTTTTGCGATGCTTGCTACAACAATTATTGTTTTGATGGAAGTAGACTTAACTACGATTTCTAACGCTGTCACATCTGGTTTAGGTGATGGTGGTGTAAACCCAATTGTAAATGATAGATTTGGTTGGAGTTTCATTATTTGGATTCTGGTAACTAATGTAGCCGCAGCAGCTTTATGGCAACCAGGTACTTCAAAAGCATTGGCTTCAGAAAGTCCTGAAGTAGCTAAGAAAGTTTTCTGGATGACTGGACTAACTTTTGCAGGAAGAGCAATGATCCCGATGTTTTGGGGAGTAGCCGCTTTCGCTTATTTTGGTTCAGGTCAAGATTCAGCTTCTGCAATGCCAATGCTATTAGGAGAGCTGTTACCTGTTGGTCTTTTAGGATTACTAGTAGCAGGATTACTCGCAGCTTCTATGTCAACTTATAGTTCCTATGTTTTAGCATGGAGTTCTGTTCTAACATTAGACGTTATTTCTGTTTTTAAGAAAGGCGGTTATTCTGAAAAAACTACCATTAGAATAACTCAGATCATTTCAGGCTTGATTGGCTTTTTTCTACTCATTTTTGGTTTGTGGTATCAAATTCCTGAAACAGCATTTCAATATATATTCATAACCGGAACCATGTATACAGCAGGGGCGCTTGGAACAGTAACAGCTGGTCTATATTGGAGAAAAGCTAATAATATTGGAGCAATGTGTGCTTTGATTTTAGGTGCTGTAGTTCCGGCAGGTTTCCTGATTCTTGAAAATTATTCTGAACTACTTCCGGGTTGGATGTCATTTGTAACGGATGTGAACGTTGCAGGATTTTTGAGTTTTATCCTGGCAGCACTTGGGATGATCGTTGGTTCATTATTAACTCAAAAGTCAAACCCTGCAGTTATAATAAATCAAGAGGAGGCTAGATATGACTGATGGAATATTGGTATGGATGATCCTATTTGGAATTTTTGCAATTATTTTTTTTAGCATTGCAGCCATAGTAGCGGTAAAAGGAGTATCAGATATTAAAGAAATTATGAATGATCCGGAGTTGAATAATCATGATTGATCCCAGAATAACTTGTTGCTATTTATATACTATAAGTAAATATGGCTACCCGCCCGCAGCCGAGGATACCTTGAAATATCTGGATGAGTATAAAAGTATGGGCTTTCAATCGGTGGAGTTAGAGGGAATCAGAAAAGATCATCTGGAAAAAGTATATAATATTCGTAAAAAGATTGCAGTTCGAATAAAGGAGCTTAAGCTCGAAGTCCCATATTTTTGTGTTGTTTTGCCAGGATTATCTTCAGCTAATGCGAAAGAGCGTAAAGATAATCTTGATCTATTTAGAAAAGGATGTGAAATAGCGCATTTACTCGGATCGAAAGGAGTACTGGATAATGCTCCGCTGCCTCCTTATCAGTTTCCGGATGATATACCTGTTGTTCGGCATTACCATGAGGACGTAATTCTGTCAGCAAAATTTCCTAAAGGACTAAAATGGAAAAATTATTGGGATCAAATGGTTGAGACATATAGGGAAGCTTGTGACATAGCTGCTGAATACAATTTAACATATCAAATGCATCCTGCACTTGGTGTTCTATCAGCTACTACAGACGCTTTTTTATATTTTCATGATGCAGTTGGAAGGGATAATCTTCGATTTAATTTTGATACAGCCAATCAGTATTTCTTAAAAGATAATCTGCAACTTTCTCTTCGAAGACTGACAGACTATATCGACTATATTCATATTTCTGATAACGGTGGGAATAGAGTAGAACATTTAGCTATTGGTGATGGAATTATCAGGTGGAATGATTTCTTTGAGACGTTAGACTTGATTGAATTCAAAGGACATTTTGGAATCGATATTGGTGGTGCAGAATCTATGGTTGGAGACTTAGATACAGCCTATAAAAACGCAGCGTCATTTTTGGAAAGTAAAATTTAGATATATGAAACGAACCATTAGATATTTTCTCGTAGTTATAGCAATTTTTCTGGCACAAAATGTACGTGCACAAAAGGAGGTTACATTAGTTCCAAACCCACAAGAAATAGAATATGGTGAAGGCGCTTTTGCAATTTCTGACGACATCTCTATCAATTATTTAATGGGTGATGTTCAAACCATAGCATTAATCGATCAACAGTTAAAAAAAGAATTTAAGTTTGTTCGTGGTTATGAAGTTATAAAAAAAGAGGGGACAGCTTCTAAAAGAATCAGGATAGCAGTAAAAGGAAGAAACTCAACTATTGATAATTTGATCGAATCCTTAGAACCCGAAAATAACAAAAGATTTCGAGAAGAGGGGTACATTCTTAGGTCAACGAAAAGTGATATTACTATTGTTGCTTATACTGCAAAAGGAGCTTTTTATGGTGCCCAAACGCTCAAACAATTAATTCGTAGTCATAATGATACATTCAGAATTCCTGCAATGACCATTACAGACTGGCCGGATTTGGAAATTCGCGGTATGATGGATGATATAAGCCGTGGTCCTGTTCCTACTAAAGAATATATGTATCAACAAATTGAGCGCATGGCTGAAATGAAAGTCAATCTGCTCACTTATTACACTCAAGATGTAGTTAAGACAGAAAGTCATCCTGCTTTTGCACCTCCGGGTGGAGCTTTAGATATCAAGGAATGGTCAGAATTGGCCGATTATGCGAAAAAATTTCATATAGATCTAGTAGGAAATTTTCAATCTTTCGGGCACTTTGATCAAATCTTGAAGCACCCGGAATATGCTCATTTGGGCGAAAGCGGAATGTTGTTATCTCCGGCGTTCGAAGAGAGTTATGAGCTACTGGAGGATATTTATACTGAAATGATTCCGGCCTTCCAATCTGATTACTTTCATATCAATTCCGACGAAACCTTTGATCTTGGATCAGGTGCATCAAAAGCCATGGTTGATAGTTTAGGAGAATCTGTAGTTTACGCAAATCATATAAAAAGAATTCATAAAATTATAACAGGATTGGGCAAGAAAGTTATGATGTGGGGCGATATCGCTTTAGATCATCCTGAAATTTTGGATATGTTGCCTAAAGATATAATTCTGATTACTTGGGGGTATGATATTTTTGATGATTATGCTCCTCGGATACTCCCATTTAAAGAAGCCGGTTTCACTCAGCTGGTTTCTACCGGAATCTTAAACTCTTATAGTACGATACCGGATTTTAATATTGCGTTAGGTAATATTGGTGGTTTTATGGCTGAATCCAAAAAGCAGGAAGTATGGGGAATGTTAAACACGGTTTGGGATGATGGAGGCTTCGCCCTCTTTTCAAAAGACTGGTATGGAGTGGCATACGCTGCTGATCAAAGTTGGAACAGTGCTCCAAATGACGAATCATATGACACAAGGTTTAACCGCGCAATATATGGAAGTACAAATAATGCATTATCCAAAGCAATTCTGAAGCTAAATGAGTTAGCTGGTTTAAAATCTACAGAGAAAATGAACGAAGACATTCTTTGGGATTCAGTGATTCCTGAAACAGGAAATCAGGTACTGATAAATATTGAGGATTGGGCAAAGGTGCGGAGAATAGTTGAAGAAGCACAAAGCATTTTACAAACATATGATGCTCACATATATTCAAGTGATGTTAAATACATACAGCATACTATCGATTTGTATAAGTTTTTAGCGAAAAGCAGACCCGCTGTTGTTGAAGCTGCTAATCTGTATTCAAATGCTTCTGATGTTCAGAGTAATAAAATTGAGGCTAGAAAAAATCTTGTTGAAGCTCTTTCCTTGATTAAGGAATCTTATGATGATCTCATCACTCTTAAATTAGACTATGAAAACATTTGGGTGAAAGAAAACAGAGTATATGCACTAGATCGCATTACTTCAAAGTTCGATGAACAACTCAAAGCATTTCAGAGCGTAAAAGATTTGTTGTTATCAACAATCTATAATTTCGATAAAGGTCAACCTCTGCCTGCTGCTTCTAAAGTAAGATTAGACATCAAAGAGTCTAAAGGATGGTATTTTCAGGGTTGGTTGATGTGCGAAGCATTTCCAAATCCGAATGGTTTTGCTGATCCAAACACTGATCATTTGGCTGATATGAATGGCATTGAAAAAACTTTTCCAAATGTTACTGAGGAATTTTATTTCAATGATATTAAGTATAGATGGAGAAGAGTAAATACTCCATATTTCGCTAAAGTAGATCTCAATGAAATCCACGAAGAAAGTAACAATGTAATTGGTTATGCATTTGCCCACATAGATATTGAAGAAGATAGAGATGTAAGAGCTTTGGTTGGAAGTAGTGATGGAATTGAAGTTTTCATAAATGGCGATAAAGTTCATCAGAATTTTATTGAAAGAGACTTTGAGTTAGACCAAGATGAACTCTATTTACCACTTAAAAAAGGTAGAAATCACCTGATGATCAGAGTAACAAATAAAGAAGGAGATTGGGCATTTAGCTTTCAGTTACCTGATTCTGAAATGAGAAGTTATAAGAATCGTTATAAAATCATTGAATAATGAGATCAGTATTAAGGTATAAAGCAAATGCGATGGATGTTTCTGTTTATAAGAACAGGGATGAATTAGGAATTGCAGCAGCTCATCATGTTGGGACAAGAATTAAAGAATTGTTAGAGGAAAAAGAGGAAGTTAGAATCATTTTTGCCGCCGCAGCTTCGCAAAGGGAATTTCTGACAGAGCTTTTGAACTTAATCGACATTCCTTGGAATAGAATTGTCGCTTTTCAAATGGATGAATATCACACTCTTCCAAAATCAGCCCCTCAAAGGTTCGGTAACTTTTTAGAGAAAGCTTTCTTCCGATTTAGAGATTTCAAAGAGATTCATTTTATGAGTGAAGACATAGAGGAATACGAACGGCTATTAAATGAATCTCCCATAGATATAGTTTGCATGGGAATTGGTGAAAACGGGCATCTAGCATTTAATGATCCTCCAGTTGCTGATTTTCAAGATCAAAAGATTATTAAAGAAGTAGATCTGGATGACATATGCAGGCAACAGCAAGTTAATGACGGAGAATTCGAAACTATAGAAGATGTACCTAACAAAGCTGTTACTTTAACTATTCCGGTACTGTTAGATGCAAAATACATTTCTGTAGTTGTACCAGGTAATACTAAAGCTAAAGCGGTGTACAATACATTATTCGATGAAATCTCAGAAGCTTGTCCGGCAAGTATTTTACGAACAAAATCTAACGCCAAACTTTTTTTAGATACAGAATCTTCAAAGTTAATCATGAGTAAAATCAAATGACTGATATAGAAAAAAAATTACAAGAACCGTATACATTAAGTGAAGAAGATATATCCTACTTCAAAAAAAATGGATTTATTAAACTGAAGAATGTTCTTGATGAGGATGTTCTGAATTATTTTAATGAAGAAATTTCTAGAGTAGTGATGGAAAAAAATCCATTATTAAAAAAACCAATTGAAGAGAGAAGTACTTTTGAACAAGCTTTTATTCAGATTGGAAATCTTTGGAATACTAATGAGATTATAAGAAAACTAGTTTTAAGCAAAAGATTAGGAAAGTTAGCTACGGACCTTATGGAAGTAGATGGGGTTAGATTATATCACGATCAGGCGTTGTATAAAGAGCCTAGCAAAAAAATAAAAAATATAACACCTTGGCACGCTGATCAATTTTACTGGCCTTTAGATACAGATAATACTATTACGGCTTGGATTCCCCTCCAAAAAACCACGCCTGATATGGGACCTCTAGCATTTAGTATGGAAAGTCATCGCCATGATTTTGGAAGAGATCTAGAGATAAGCGATGAAAGTGAAGCAAGAATTCAACAGGCTTTATCTGATGCAAACCTTAAATTGGTAGATGAAGGATTTGATGCAGGCGAAATCAGTTTTCATGGAGGATGGACATTTCACAGAGCAAGCGCAAATACCTCAGATAAAGTACGGGCTGTAATGACCGTAATTTATATGGAGGATGGAGTTAAGTTGAGTGAGTTTACAAATAGTGCTCATCCTGTAGATAGAGATGCTTTTTTACCTGGGCTAAACCCCGGAGATGTAGCTGCTACTGATCTGAACCCTTTGATTTACAAACGATAAAAAATATAGATTTATGAGTTCCACATTAAAGTTTCTAGTTGTACTTCAATTAATATTTACGGGGATTTCTTGCCAGGATGTGAAGCAAGAAGAAATGACACCTAAAATGTATGCAGAACATGTTTCTGAGATTATAGTAAATGGAACAGATTTTCGATTTGAACCTGCACTTCAGGAATTTGAGCAAGACGGAGTTTATTTATATGATTTTCCTTCCTCAGAAAAGGGAACATTTATAGCAAGATCTGTTATCGATGTGGAAAAATCTGAAGACAACGATTTTAGTTTATATCTGGCGGCAAACCAACAAGCCGGAGAGCTCGAAATAATTGTTGATGGCAAGTCAGTGTATAAAAGTTCAAGATCAAAAGATGAATTTCTTAATCATGTAGATTATGGATTGTTTGAATTCCATAATAAGGTTCCTTTAACACTTAAAGAAGGAGTACATCAACTTATTATAAAGTTTGAACCGAAAAATGCAGGAAATAACAGAGTACAAATTAGCTTAATACGTTCTGATAACGCACTCTCATATCCCGGAATTACTCTTCGTTCGCCTTCCGAGAACGAAGAATTAGAACATTATGGGTATTGGTGGATTGGACCTTTACCAAACAATGGAAATTACACTGAACTTACTGACATAAATAAAACAGCCGATGAATTGTTAGTTCAGGAAATACCTGCTAATAACGGTTCAGTGATTCGTTGGGATATCTCAAAGCTTCATTTAGTAAAAGGTCTTCCGGGATGGCTAACATATCAAAATTGGCATTATTCAGGAGGAACTTTTCTGGATGCAATGAAGCAGGTTGGGAATCAGTTTTCAAACCTTGATTACAGTAATTATATAGAGGAACATCGAAATTTTCTTGCCGATAATATTGATGAAATTGAAAACATGAGGAACGATTATGGATTAATTGAGGGACCTTTTGGGCATTATTTCAGAGCGTCACTCTTAGATGATATGGGTATGCAAACAGTTCCTTATGTGAACAAACTCATAGCCACAAGTCCGGACAACCGAGATCTTGATAGCTTCGAATATAAGCTAACAAATCGCGTGGTTGATCATATTATGAACAAAGCATCCAGACTTCCTGATGGAACTTTTGCTCGATTTACACCCGATACCATGTCTGTTTGGGCAGATGATCTATTTATGGGCTCAATTGTACTCTTAAAGATGAATGAGTTAACTAACAATGAAAAGTATTTAAATGAAGTTGTTGATCAGGTAATTCATTTTGACAACTATTTGCTAAATAAAGAAGACAATCTTTACTGGCATGGATACTTTTCTAAAACAGATAAACATTCATCAACCAAATGGGGCAGGGCTAATGGTTGGACGATGATGACTAAGACAGAGTTATTAAAAGTCTTACCTGAAGAGCATCCTAAAAGAGAGGAAGTGCTTAATATTTTCAGGCGTCATGCTGAAGGATTAAAAGCTGTTCAATCACAAGATGGAAGGTGGCATCAAGTACTTGATGATCCAGAATCATATTTGGAAACTTCGGCAACAGCAATGTTTGTTCGGGCTTTTGCTGCAGGAATAAACGAAGGTTGGTTATCCAGGGAAGAATTTGAAGAATCAACAATTCAAGGATGGAATTCACTCACTAAGCAAATGGATGAAAATGGTGATATTATCGGAATAGTTAGAGGAACTCCAATCATGTTTTCTGACGAAGAATATCAAAATTGGGGAACTCGTAAAAATGACCCAAGAGGATTGGGAGCTCTACTTTATGCAGCAATTGAAATGGATAGATTAATATCGAAATAAGAGAAATTCTTTGTTTGTCATTATTAGCATTATGACTGGTTACAAGATAATTTAATAATATGGATGGTTATTTTTTAGGTTTAAACACGCTCGATTGGATTGTTATAGTCGGATATATCATTTTGATAACAGGAATTGGGTTATGGGCAAATCGGGGAGTTAAATCTACCGGTGATTATTTTATGGGAGGACGGAGGTTTGGTAAGCTTCTGATGATTGCACAGGCCTTTGGAGCAGGTACGAGAACTGATCAGGCTGTAGCAGTAATTGGAGCTTCTTCACAGATTGGTTTGGCAGGAATTTGGTATCAATGGCTGTATTTATTTTCCACTCCATTTTTCTGGTTAATAGCACCTATTTACAGGAGGTTACGTTATATAACCATTGGTGATTTCTTTGAACAACGATATGGAACAAGTATGGGAGCAGCTTATGCGTTTGTTGGCTTGCTTTGGTTTGCTGTAAATATCGGAGTTGTTTTGAAAGGAACAGGAGTTACAATTGAAGCAATTACTGGTGGTATTATTTCAACTGAAGCAGCAGTAATAGGAATGATGCTTTTTTTTGTTTTGTACGGAGCATTAGGTGGTTTAGTAGCAGCTGCAACTACTCAATTAATTCAAGGCTTTTTTATTTTATTGCTTTCATTCTTACTAATACCTTTTGCGCTTGATTATGTAGGTGGAATTCAAGCGGTGCACGAAGCATTGCCGGATGACTGGTTTAATTTGATAGCTAATGAAGAAGTTACGCTGTTTTTTATAGTTATGGCTGTATTAAATGGATTAATTGGAGTAGTTGTACAACCTCATCACATGGCTATAAACGGTTCTGGTAAAACTGAAATAAGTTGCAGGTCAGGATGGACATACGGAGTTTTTATAAAACGTTTTGCTACTTTAGGTTGGGCATTTACCGGGATATTTATTGCAGTAGTTTTTCCTCAAATTATGGAAGCGGATTCATCTGAGCGAGAACTAGCCTTTGGTTTAGCAATTGTAGAATTATTACCAAGTGGTTTTATAGGTTTGATGATAGCTGCGATGGTTGCCGCTGTTGTTTCTGCTTGTAATAATTTTATGGTTAATGGATCAGCTTTATTCACAAGAAACTTTTATCGTAGATTTCTAAACTCCGATGCCGATGAGGATCATTATCTGAAAGTAGCCAGAATTAGTTCATTTTTTGTAGTTGCAGCGGGTGTTGCAATTGCACTTTACATTCCATCTGTAGTTGAAGGATTATTCTTAATTTGGAAGATTATGGCCTTTCTTGGTATTGCATTCTGGATGGCTATTTTTTGGAAAAAAGCGAACAGATATGGCGCTTGGTCTTCAATGATTATTACTGCAATTTTATCTTTTACAACAGATTCTATGGGATGGAGTTTTCCTGAGCAAGTTGCATTATACTTACCGATAGGTTTTGCTACCATGGTTACAGTTAGCTATTTCACAAAAGGGGAAGATAAAGCCATTATAAACCGATTCTATTCTTTATTGAATACTCCGGTTGGTCAAGAACACAGACTTGAAGAGGCTGGTATTTCTGCAGCTGATTTTGAGATACCAAATTCAAGACAACGTAAAGAAGAACAAGAAACTAATAACATCCCACCATTACTTAATAACAAACCGGCATTAGAAACAGGAGAGGGGTTGATACTTGTAGATTTCTTTAAATTAAAAGAATCATTTAGCTTCAAAAATTATAAAGTAGATCTAAAAGGTTTTGGAATTTCTTGGATTATTGTATCAGGATATCTTGTGCTTGCATGGATTCTGAGCAGAATAGTATAATTTGTTGAATTAAAATATATCTATCCGGTAGTTCCTGTTGTTGATAGATGCTCCGTGCTTTTAAAATCTGATCTGGATTTTGCACCGCATGATTCTCTGACAATAAGGTGTGGTTGTAAAATGCTTCGCACCTCGGGTTTTTTGCCTTCAATAATATCCAGTAGTTTATCTATTGCTGTAGTTCCAATTTTTTCAATGGGTTGATGTATGGTAGTTAATGGAACTTTTGCATATTTAGCCTGATCGATATCATCAAAACCGACAATTGCAACATCATCAGGCACTCTATGTCCCAATTCTTGAATCCTCTTAATAAACCCTAAAGCCGTTGAATCGTTATAAACAAAGAATGCTTCAGGTTTATCGTCCATATTATCGAATAAATCTCCAAGTTTATAACCTGCCTGATAACCATCTGTTAAACTTTCGGAAGGAAGCTGGAGGGTGAACTTATCATTGAAGTCTAATGCTGCATTACTTAAAGCTTTTCTGTAACCATTAAATCTTATTTCACCAAGAGAATTATTAGTAGGACTATTAATATAGCCAATCTTTTTATATCCTAACTTAATTAGATGTTCAGTTCCCATTTTGGCTCCACCTTCATGATCTGCTCCAACATGCCAAATGTTATCGTCTGCTACATATGATACCATTACATAAGGAAATCCGTTCTTATGCAAATCTTTGATAATTTGCGGAGCATGTGGTTCTTTTCTTAAAGTAGCAATAATCATTCCTTTAACGCCTATATTTTTGAAATGATTAATCTGATTTTCCTCTTTTTTTACTTGGCTAGAACTATTAGATAGTAAGATGTTATAGCCTTTTGAGTAGGCAGTCTCTTCAACCATATGAGCTATAAGTGAAAAGAATGGATTTTTAAGGTCCTGAAGCACTAAACCAATTGAATCGTGATGAGAAAGATTAGTTTTATTCATCCTTTTCGCTACAAACGTTCCTTTTCCAACTCGGCTGTATAAGTAACCCTCATCAATTAGAGTAGATAGTGCACTTTTGATAGTTATTAAACTTACATCATACTCAGTTGCTAATTCTTTATGTGAACTTAGCTGTTCACCTACAGCTAAGTTCCCTTTCGCTATCTTCTCTTTTATATCTTCGATAATCTGGACATACAAAGGAGTTGAATCCTGAAAATTTATTGGCATTTCAAAATAATTTCTTAGTAGTAACTATATACCCAATATACCTAATAATCCTAATTTTTACTAATTATGAGTCTTGTAATCTTAGTAATTTAATGGCTTTAAATCCTATTCGAATTCATAGAAAACTTTGAATCGAATATGCTTATCGCTCAACTCTTCCGTTGCCACCACTTGATATAAGTTTTTCCACTTCATCGGTACTTACAAGATTGAAATCTCCAGGTATAGTCTGCTTCATACAGGAAGCCGCAACTGCAAACTCCAATGCGTCTCTGGTGTTTTCTTTTTCTAGTAAGCCATAAATCAATCCACTTGCAAAAGAATCGCCACCACCAACTCTGTCAACTAATTGAATTTCATACTCTGAAGAGCGAGTAGGGGATTCGCAATCCTTATCATCATGTAAAATTGCACTCCAACCATTTTTTGATGCAGAATGACTTTCTCGTAGAGTGATAGCAACAGTTTCAAAATTATAAGTAGACTTTAATTTTTTGGCTAGAGTATAATAGCCATCTTCATCTATTTGAGCAGCTTCAACGTCTGTTTCTCCGGCTTTTAAGCCTAAGCTTTTGTCGGCATCTTCTTCATTTGCTATGCATACATCAACGTATTCCATTAGTGGATTCATAACTAACTGAGCTTCTTCTGTAGTCCATAATTTACTTCTGAAATTAAGATCGCAGCTTATAGTTACACCAGCTTTTTTTGCGGCTTTACATGCTTCTAAAGTATTTTTTTGAGCATTTTTTCCAAGTGCAGGTGTTATACCTGTCCAATGAAACCAATCTTTATCTATAAAAATATCATCCCAATTTATTTCATTTGTTCCCATTAATGATATCGCTGAGTCAGATCTATCGTAAATAACCTTTGAAGGCCGTTGGCTAGCTCCAGTCTCAAGAAAATAAATTCCTAAGCGTTCGCCTCCACGAATAATATGCTGTGTATTTACTCCGAAATTTCTTAACTGGTTTACTGCAGACTGTCCAATTTCATGGGTTGGAACTTTAGAAACAAAGCAACTATCCAATCCATAATTACTAAGCGCGGCAGCAACATTAGCTTCACCACCTCCATAATTAATATCGAATGTTTTAGACTGTACAAATCTGGAAAATCCAGGAGTTGAAAGTCTGAGCATTATTTCACCGAATGTCACTACTTTTTTTGGCATAAAATTTTAAGATTTTACCTGTTGGATATTATCCATCAGCTTTTTTGAATTCTCAGTTAATTTCGAATAATTTTTTTCAGCAATCGCTTTTTTATCCATTAAAGCACTTCCTAAACCAACGGCAAAAGCTCCATTTTGAAGCCATTCTCCTGCATTTGTAAGAGTAACTCCGCCTGTGGGTATTAAATTAAGATGGGGTAGAGGTGCTTTTATAGATTTGAAATAACTCATTCCTAGTCTATCTGCAGGGAATACTTTAATAACTTGAGCTCCAGCTTCATACGCGCTTTGAATTTCAGAAGGGGTAAAACAACCTGGAATTGTAGGAATGCCAAGCTCGAAAGTGGCTTTTATTATTTCAGGTTTAAAAACAGGACAAACTACATATTTTGCGCCAGCTTCAATAGCCTTGGTTGCTTGCTCTATAGTTGTCACAGAACCAATACCGACTAAAGCATCCTCTTTGAAATCATCACTTATCTTCTGTATCACTTCAAAAGTATTAGGAGTAGAAAGTGTTATTTCTATCGCTGAAACTCCACCATTTAATAATGCTTCTGCTACAGGTTCTGCATCTGAAGGGTTTGGTAAACGGACCACAGCTAATGCAGCCCGTTTTTGAATTTCAAGTACTGTAGGTGAAAGGTTTTCCATTATTTATCACCATTCATTGTCATATCCAGGTCGGTTTAATACTTCTGACCAATCTCGTCTTCCTTCAGTAAACGAAGCTAAACACCAAGTAAACATAAATTCTATCGCTGGTGGGGCTATTGTATCATGATAGCCATGAGTTACATTTAGTGCCTCTTCGTCGAAAACATGAGTATAGATACCAACGTCTTCACCCGGACGAGAGCAATTTTGAAGTACATAACCTGTATCATCAGGAATAGTAGACTGAACTCTAAAGTGATATATTTCTTCCTTAGCATCATCTCCAAAACCAGATGGGCCATCCGGTCCGTGAAAATGTGGAGGATAACTACCTACTGCACCAGGTTGCTTCATAAATGTATTTCCAAAAAGTAATCTACATGCTTTAACGTTAGCTCCATCAACTAACTTGAAAACAGTTCTAACACTCATTGGACGTTTTGACCCAACTGTTGCTGCAAGATCTGTCTTTTCTAATTCTTTGTGTTTTATGTATTGAACTGGGTATGAAGTATTACAATCAATAGCACGAAACTCACTTATATCAGTAAATTCTGAGGAACTTACTTCTACCGTTTTATTAATTCCGATATATACCACATCACGAATATCTAGTTTTTGTGATTCACCATCTACAGTAACGGTAGCGCTACCTCGATTGACATATAATACAAGTTCTTCATTAGATGTTTTAATTTCTTGTGGTGCATAATTTTCCTTACTTGGATCAAGAACTATTCTTGCTAATCTTAGAAATTTAAAGGAAGAATTATCTTTAGTGATGATAGGTTCTCTTTTGTTCATAACAGGTACCGCATCAAATGTTTCCACCATGCGGACGTCATCTGATTTCGGAATTTGAACTTTAGAATCACTTCTTCGTTCTTTAGGTGATTTTGATTCTCCAGTTCTGTTTGGTCCTATAATTTGTGGATCAACCATTGGTATTATTTATTTTGAATTCAAATTAATGTTCTATCGTGCCATCCAACCGCCATCAACGGTGAGTAAATGACCATTTACATAATTACTTGCTTCAGATGCAAGAAAGACTACTGCTCCTCCTAAATCAGATGGGTTTCCCCATTTTTCACTCGGAATTCTATTCGTGATTTGCTGATTTCTCTCAGAATTATCTTGTAGAGCTTGAGTATTATCCGTTCTGAAATATCCGGGGGCGATAGCATTAACGTTAATGCCATCTTTTGCCCATTCGTTTGCAAGAGCTTTAGTTAAGCCTGCAACACCATGTTTACTTGATGTATAAGCTGGCACGGTTATGCCTCCCGAATAGGATAAAAGAGATGCTGTGTTAATTATTTTACCGCTTCCATTTTTGATCATCTCACTTCCAAATGCTTTACAAAGTTGAAATACAGCTGAAAGATTTACTTGAAGTACCGTATCCCATTCATCAAGCGGATAATCTTTTGCAGGATGTCTTGTGATTGTCCCCGCATTGTTTACTAGAATGTCTACGGTTTTAGATATTTGAAAAACTTCACTTATAAAATTTTCAATATCATTTCTATCAGTTAGATCAGCTGCAACTTGAGCAGCTTCTCCGCCTGAATCCTTAATTTTTGATATAGTTTCATCACATCCATTTTTGGAAGAGCTTGAACAAATTACAAAAGCACCAGCTTGTGCAAGAGCTATTGCCATGCCTTGCCCTAATCCACGACTTGCACCTGTAACAACAGCAGTTTTTCCTTTTAATGAAAATTGATTTAAAATACTCATTATTATTCCTTAGTTACTTTTAAGGGCATTTGCCACTGATTAGCAACTTGATTTATATAGTTTTGAAATTCTTGTTCACTGTTAAGTCGAATATTTTCTGGTTCTAGTTCCCAGGCTGCGAGAAATCTATAAGAGATTGATGAATTCTGATTCTTAAGGCTGTATACATATGTTTCTTGAAATTCACCTACATAGTTAGGACTGTATTTGTTTGGAATTATTACAGCCATCCCTAAACCTTCATTAAGATCGGTTTGATCACCCCATGTGTATCCATAGGAATATAAATCTGTTTTAGATTGTACTATTTCAGAAATATTAGGATGAGTAACTAAACCCGTAGCAAATGTTGCTTTATCAAGATCAGAAGACAATCTTAGTTCTGTATATCTATGATTAGCATGTATTTCTAGTTGAATATTAACATCAGTAACTTGGTCGTTTACTTCCCATTCTGGATAACTTATATTTAAAATTGATCGCAAAGGTCCATCTGAGATTATTTCTAGAGATTTGATGCCAGTTTTCTCAATCGTATAAAAAGTCCCATCTGATAGGAGGGCGGGAGTTCCTATTCCTAAAGATGAACTTACTTTTAATACATCTGCGCCCCAACTACGCCGCTCGTGATATGTTTCTGAAATATTATTTAATGAAAGATCTTCGGTACTTTTGCCAAAAATATCAAAACGGTTTCGGTCATCAAAATAAAGGCGATAACCAACTAAATTTGATTCCCAGCCCGGACCTTCTAGAAAAATTAGTCCATTATCTTGTTTATAATCAAATTCTTCAATGTATTTATTAACTGAGTTAAAGTCGTCGCTAACCTGCATATTATCAAGGTCTTTTTCATCTCGTACTTTAATCGTTATATCAGTTTTAGATGAGTAAGAAGGAGCTTCTTCTACTTTTATAACTGATAACACTTTATAAGAATTAGCAGGAATACTTAGCTGAAGAAATAGCTGCTCAGGAGTACCATCTCTATCCAAATCATCTAATTGATATGGGATTTCATTTTCATTTCCATCAATTATTTGAAAAAATTCAGGAAATTCTTCAGAAACAAAAGGTATAGATACCGGAGCAAATTCAACATCAATGGAATTGGTATTTTCAATTTTAAACTGAGTTAAATTGGTTTCATTACAAGCAGTTAGAAAGCTAAGAGATGTAAATATTAAAATTAATGAATAGTATTTGTTAAGGAATCTCATTTGGTTGAATTAATTAATAGCCAAAAAGTCTTGGTAAAAACAAACTTATTTCAGGGACAAAAGTTATTAGTAGTAAGCTCACGATCATTACAATAAACATTGGAATCAGTGGCTTTAAAACTTTTGTAATAGGGACATCTGCAACAGAGCAGCCAACGAATAACACCGTACCAACAGGAGGCGTACATAAGCCTACAGTCAAGTTGAATACAATAATAATTCCAAAGTGAATAGGGTCGATTCCCAATTCTACTGCTACGGGTAAAAATATTGGAGTGAAAATCAATATTGCAGGAGTAATGTCTATAAATGCTCCTACAAGCAATAAAATTAGGTTCATTATTAAGAGTATCGCGATACCACTTTCAACCATATTTAATAAACCTTCTGATATAGCTTGAGGAATATTTTCAAATGAAAGAACCCAAGACATAGCCACAGAAGTCGCTATCAAAAGCATCACTATTGCAGTAGTTTTTGCAGAGTTTAGTAGAATATTAGGGATCTTTGAAAAGTTAATTTCCTTATAAAAGAATGAAAGTAACAAAGCATATAGAACAGCAACAGCAGCAGCTTCTGTGGCAGTAAAAATTCCTGCAATTATTCCGCCAATTACTATAAATATTAAGAATAAGCTTGGTATGGCATCAAGAAATCTAACAAAAGCAGTCTTTAAACTAACTCGTTCTGCAACTTTATACTTTTTTCTAAAAGCGATATAACCTGAAGTTAGCATTAAACCGAACCCAACTAAAATTCCCGGTAAATAACCTGCTAAAAAGAGAGCCGCAATTGAAACTCCACCACTAGCTAATGAATAAACAATAAGAACATTACTAGGGGGTATTAGCAATCCAGTTGTAGAAGATGTTATATTTATGGCAGCTCCGAATTCGGGATCGTAACCTTCTTTCTTCATTTGAGGATCCATGATTCCACCAATTGCTGAAGCGGCAGCAACAGCTGAGCCAGAAATAGCACCAAAAAGCATCGCTGAAATTACATTGACATAAGCTAGCCCACCGGGTAATGTGCCTACTAAAACCTTCGCAAAATCAATTAGTTTTTTTGCAATTCCACCTTGATTCATTAATTGTCCAGCTAGAATAAAGAATGGAATTGCTAAAAGTGTGAAACTGTCTAAACCTGTTGCCATTCTTTGAGAAATGGTTGTTAGAGCAGGCAATACGTCAACGCTGATAAGAATTGTTACCAAAGTTGCTAAACCTATACTAAAAGCTATAGGAACTCTTATAGCAAGAAGTACTGCAAAAACAAGAGCAAGAATAAAAATACTTTCAAAACCCATTATATCAATCCTTGCTAGTTTTTTTGTTTAAACTTGAAGTTTTTAAACTTTCAAAGTTTTGTATTAGAAAATGAAAACTATAAATGAGCATTATTAAGCCGCTTAGTGGAAGAACTGAATAAACAAATCCAAGAGGTACATTAAGCGCAGCAGAAGTTTGCTCTAAGTATAGAGTTACAAATACCAACCTAGAACCTCCGATAATGAGTACCGATATTACAAATAAAAGGATGATGATTTGAACCACCGAATCAAGAACTAGTGATTGTTTGGTAGATAATTTATGGGAAACTAGATCTATTGATAGATGTAATCTCTTTCCCAACATATAAGCTCCACCAAGTAAGCTAACCCAGATGAGTAAAAAACGCGCTAGTTCGTCTGTAAAAGAGCTTGGGTTTGATAATATAAACCTACTAAACACTTGCCAAAGAACATCTATAACTAAGGCTCCCATTATCACTATGACAATGATTTCAAGAGCACGATCTAATTTTTTGATAAATAAGTTCATTAACCTTCTGTTTGTTGAATGCGATTTACCAAGTCTCTTTTTAAGGGATCTTGTTTATACATTTCGTACATCTCTTGAACCTCATTCTGAAATAATTTCTTATCAGGATAAATGACTTCCACACCGGCTTCCTTAACTTTCAATAACGCTTCATCACTGGCTTCTTTCCACAATTTCTTTTGATATTCTGCGGATTCCGTAGCTGCACTTTGCAACCAGTTTTGTTCTTTAGGTGTAAGTTTATCCCAAATATGAGTACTAACTATCAGTACATCGGGTACAGATGTGTGTTCATCAATGGTATAATATTTACTTACTTCATAATGTCTAGATGAATAGAAGCTTGGAGGATTATTTTCTGCACCATCCACAACTCCTTGTTGTAGCGCTGTGTATAGTTCTCCAAAAGATATTGGAGTTGGTGAGCCACCTAAAGAGCGAACCATAGTCATTGCAGTTTGACTTTCCATTACTCTAATCTTTTGCCCATCAAGATCCGAAGGTGCGTAAACAGGTTTATCTTTTGTATAAAAACTTCTACTACCGGCATCGTAAAAGCATAAACCCTGAAACCAAAAATCTACCCCATCATCTAAAATTTCCTGTCCGATTTCTCCTTCTAATACATTAAATCGGTGTTGTTCATTATTAAATATAAACGGAACACTTAGTACACTATAAGAAGGGGCAAAATTTTCAAGAACACTCGCAGAAACTTTCGTTATATCAACGCTACCAATTTGTAGCAACTCAACTAATTCTCTTTCTGTACCTAATTGTTGGTTTGGGTATATTTTGATCTTCAATTTACCCATTGATTTTTGCTCAAGCAGTTCGCCCATGTAAATCATGCTTTGGTGCACCGGATGGGAGATATCCAGACCATGTCCCAATTTAATTATCTTGGAATCATTAGAAGTTTTACAGCCCGTTAGAGTAGCAAAAATAACTATGAGTAAAGTAAAATTACGAATCAAATTCATGTATTAATCTTTGAAACACTATTATATATACTTATTATACCTAATATGCTTTAAGAGAGCAAACAAAATCAAAAAGTTATTCTGTTATTTCGCTAATATTAATTAAACAAATGTAAAAGTAACTATGGATCGGTATAAAGATAAGGTTGTAATTATTACTGGAGGCGGTGGAGTTTTAGGAGGGAGTATAGCTAAAGGCTTTATTGAAGAAGGTGCGAGAGTTGTTCTTTTAGGTAGAACAAAAAAAACACTTACTGATCAAGCCAGTCAGTTTAAAAATGCTGAAGATCGGGTGCTCTGTATAACTGGAGATGTATTGAGTGAAGAGTCTTTAGAAACTGCAAAGAAAGAAATAATAGATACTTTTGGTGATATAGATATATTAGTTAATGCAGCTGGTGGTAATAGAAAAGGAGCAACTATAGGTCCTAAGCAAAACTTCTTTGATCTTTCTCGAAAAGATTTTGAAGCTGTGACACAACTAAATCTTATGGGAACACTCTTACCATGCTTTGTTTTTGGAAAAGCGTTTCAAGATAAAAAAGAGGGAGTCATTTTAAATATTTCATCTATGGCTGCAGATAGAGTTATATCAAGAGTGATTGGTTATTCAGCATCGAAAGCAGCGGTAGAAAATTTCACAAAATCTTTAGCTGTTGAATTAGCTTTGAAATTTGGTGAGGGAATGAGAGTTAACGCTATTTCTCCTGGATTTTTTATAGGTGAACAAAATAGGTTTTTATTGCTAAATGAGGATGGTTCTTACACTGAAAGAGGTGAATCTATAATTAGAAATACGCCTATGAAAAGGTTTGGTGAAGAAGATGAAGTTGTTGGCGCATCGTTATTTTTATGTAGTAAAGAAGCTAAGTTTATAACAGGTACTGTGCTTCCTATTGATGGTGGATTCAGTTCATTTAGTGGAGTGTAATATGAGTTTACTACAATCTTGGCGATGGTACGGTCCAAATGATACTGTTTTGTTAGATGATATTGCACAAGCAGGTGCAACAGGAATAGTTCACGCTCTACATCATGTACCAGTTGGTGAAGTCTGGGAAGTTAAAGACATAGGAGAAAGAAAAGAACTCATAGAAGGCAAAAAGAACAGCAGAACCCAGAACTTGAAATGGGTTGTTGTTGAAAGTCTTAATGTTCATGAAAGTATAAAAAAGGGTTTAGAAGAAAGAGATGAGCTTATTGAAAAATACATCACTTCTTTAAAAAATTTAGCGGCTTGTGGTATTAAGATAGTTTGCTATAACTTTATGCCTGTTTTAGATTGGACAAGAACGAGCTTGGATTTTCGCTATAAAGATGGCTCAAAAGCATTGAGATATGATAGCGTTGCATTAGCTGCGTTTGATCTTTTCATACTAAAAAGAGAAAAAGCGGAATCAGATTATTCGAAAGCAATGATTTCGGAGGCTAAATCATACTTTGAAGCTTTATCGAAGGAAAATGTTGTGTTATTGACCAATAATATCCTTCAAGGAGTGCCTGGTAGCGGAGGAGTACTAAGTATGGATGAGTTTAGAAGTTATCTTAATTCATATAAGGATATTGAAAAAGCAGATTTAAGAAATAATTTAGATTATTTCTTGCAAAAAGTGATTCCTGAAGCTGAGAAAGTTGGAATTAAATTATGTTGTCACCCTGACGACCCTCCATTTGATATTTTTGGACTTCCTAGGATTGTTTCATCAGAAGAGGATTTAGGTTTATTAATTAACTCGATAAAGAGTCCTTCAAATGGAATTACGATTTGTACTGGTTCATTAGGCCCTAACCCGGATAATGATTTAACTAAAATCATAAATCGTTTCGGGAGTAATATTCACTTTATTCATTTAAGAAACATCCAAAGAGAAGGTAATGGTAGTTTTCATGAATCGGATCACTTAGATGGAAGTGTTGATATGCACTCTGTTATGAAAGCTTTAGTGCAAGAGTCCGTTCGTAGAGCAAAAGAAGGCCGGGAAGACTTTCAAATACCTTTTCGACCAGATCATGGACATCAAATGTTAGACGATTTACACAAAAGTATCAAATTTCATGGCTATTCAGCGATAGGTAGACTAAGAGGATTGGCCGAACTTAGAGGCTTAGAGTTAGGAATTCAGAAAAGTATTGAAACTGGTTGAAACTGATTTAGTTCGTCCTATTGGATTCAATTTACCTAAAGTAATCCTGAAAAGATTCAAACGACGTTTTAGACATGACACCGTATACCTACGGAAACTAGAATTTCATCAACGACGCGCTGATCATTATCATATAATTATAAGACTGCCCAAGCGGCACAAATTACATTACTTGGTAAGTGCTTGTAAGATATAAACGCTTCTGGGGTACAAAACAGAAAAACCATTTAAAGGACTGAACTTACTAATCAGAATTCCATATTTAAAACTTCTCCATTATTTAATCAACAACATTTTTCGAGTAGTACTACCATCAGGGGTGTTTAAACGATATAAATACAAACCACTTGCAAATTGGGTTGCATTCCACGTTACGGAATGAGAACCATTCGATTTAAGAGCATTAACTAAAGTTGTTACTTTTTGGCCTGTAGAATTGTAAATAGAGAGAGTTACATGACTAGAGTTAGCAAGAGTGTAATTAATATTGGTAGTTGGATTAAAAGGATTTGGATAGTTTTGCTTGAGAGAAAATTCATCTACAAACACTATTTCTTCATCAGAGATTGAGGTAGCTTCAGATCCCATAAAAGTCATGATACGATTCATTACTTCTTTTCTCACTGAATCCGGATAAATAGCTTCGTATGGAAAACCGAGATACACAACTTTTCCAGGAGTATTTCCATTATCGAACATTCCTTTAAACTGAACTGCAGCAACTTGTTGAGAACTAACACCTGAATAAATCAAAGAAGCATCACTACCATTGGTGGGTGTTAAAACATCAGGATATTGCACATTATAGCTTCCGTTTGTTCCATTATCGAAAGTGATAGAGGAAATTCCGTCAAAAATTGAGCCTTCAGTGGGTTCAGTAGTATAAAAGGTAGCAGTTTGATTATTTGGAGCATCTAACTGATATGATGCTTTCAAATAATTATGGAAAAATGTTTTGTCACTGGTACTACCACGGTTATCCAAATCCCAAGCAATTTCAGCTCCAGATACAAACAATGAGCCACCATTCTGCAAAAACAATTTCACCTTTGTTTGTTCTGTACTGCTAAACGTTTCGTCAGCGGTGCTTTCTGTACCTAAAATCCAAAAAACAATATCATAATCCTCTAAGGAAAGCTGGTTATCAATTATTGCATCATTACTAGCCGAGTCGAACGAATAATCAATATCATTAAGCGCTTGACCATGTTCTTTTATAAAGTCATACGTGTTTCCCGAAATATTTCGATCAAATCCATTAATTACCAATATATTGTTTTGTAGTTGATCAGGGACAACAGCTAGTACTTCAGAATAATCGCTTTCTTCAGTTTCTGATATCGCTTGAATCTTGAGATAAGTAACCGCATTCGGCTCTAACCCCGAAATTTCAAAAGTATTTGTGGCGAATGCTTCGTATTCAGAAAAAAAAACACCATTCGAGCTTAAAAACACTCGGTATGAGTTTACTCCAGGATTTTCTTTTATAATTACCTGGGCTGTTGTTGAATCGCTAGAAATAACACTGATGTTCTTCGGAGGGTTAAGTTCAGAATCACTCGCTAATGGATAATATGGTTTTCTGATTGAGCCTTCATCACTGAATAACGATGCCATTTCAACATCTGTTAAAACCTCAGTTATACGATATGATTGATTATTTATGAGCACGCTATCTCGGACTAATCTAATTCCGTGGCTGTAATCGGCATAAGTTTCACTATGACCCGCATACACAGGCTGAATTGGATTTCCATTTAAATAATGCCATCCATAAATAACTACTCTGTTACTTGAATTCCCATAAATACGATTTGAAATGATTACATCTTTTTTATGTCCGGCAACTAGCGCACCAAGAGGTTCTTCAGAAAGTTGTTCTGCGCGTTGAGCTTTCACGGTGATGTTATGATCCCACATAACGGGAATGGTGGTCATTTCTGAGCTTGCTGCAATCGGTGAAGGCGATAATTTAGCTGAGGCTTCACTCCAAATTTGATCAACCATTTGTTTTGTTGGAAGAGTGAAAGATAAGCTGTCAGCAAGTTTTTGAGCTAAAATTGGAGTCATTGGTATTAAAAAATAATTGTTATCAGAACCAACAGCCATGTAATCAGGGGTAACGAAATAAGTTACATTGTAAACTGAATTATTAATAGTTTTAGAAAATGAAATCGGAACTAATTCGCGTAGAAAGTCGGGGACATTTCCAGTCATTATCTGATTGAAAATTTCTACTTCTCTATTTTCAATTGAAAGATTTTCGATCTGATTTTTAAATTCAATACCCAAAAGAGCTTCTTGTGAACGAGTAGGAAGAGGTAGTGTTTGAGCAAGTAGAACTTCAGAAATCCCTAAAAAAATCAGGGTAAAAACTGCTAATCTTAGATAGGTGAAAGCGATTTTGAGTTTAGCTAGTAGCTTTGAAGTTGAATTCATGGAGGTAACAAAGTTTTAAAAATGCTTGAGAAGGGAAGATAATATAAAAAAAGAAAGGAGAATGTGCGTCCTACTAGATTCGAACTAGTGACCTCTGCAATGTCAATGCAACGCTCTAACCAACTGAGCTAAGGACGCATAATTTATCTTTCAAATATAATGAGATTTATGCTTTAGGTAAAAGCAAGTTTTCGTATCTTTCAGATTCATAAAATTTTGTTATTTGGCATGATCAATCGCAGACACGTACGAGAAATAGTACTTCAATCATTATACGCACTTAAACAAAGTGGTGATACTGTTCAATATATTACTGATTCTATCATAAAAGAGGAACTCGGAACAGAAAAAGAAGCACGTCGCTTTGCTGAAAAACTTTTTTTTAAAACTCTCGAGCAGGAATCTGAGCTTGACGAAGTGATTATCAAACACATCAAAAATTGGGAAATTCAGCGTTTAGCACTTATTGACAGATTGATCTTAAAAATGTCAATATGTGAATTTTTACATTTTGAAGAGATTCCTACCAAAGTAACAATCAATGAAGCCATCGAAATTGCTAAAAAATATTCAACTGCAAAGTCCGGACGTTTTGTGAATGGGATTCTCGATGCTTCTCTTGATGACCTGAAGGCTAGCGATAAAATAAATAAAAAGGGTAGAGGCTTAATCGACTACTCTGCTTAAAATTGAGTGAACTACAAGATTTAAAATTAAAAGAATATAACTATGAGTTTGAAGTGTGGTATTGTTGGATTACCGAATGTAGGTAAATCAACACTTTTTAATGCGCTAAGTAACGCTGGAGCTGAATCTGCTAATTTCCCTTTTTGTACTATCGATCCAAATGTTGGCTTAGTTCCAGTTCCTGACAATAGACTCAACAAACTAGCCGGTTATGCTAATTCAGCAAGTGTAATTCCCACAACTATTGAGTTTGTTGATATTGCAGGATTGGTGAAAGGAGCTGCAGAAGGAAAAGGAAAAGGAAACGCCTTTTTGTCTCATATACGTGAAGTTGATTTAATTATTCACGTGGTTCGTTGTTTTGATGACGACGACATTATTCACGTAGAAGGAGGAATTGACCCGGAAAGGGATATTACAATTATTGAAGAAGAGTTGATTCTTAAGGATTTGGAAAGTGTTGAGAAAAGAGTTGAAACGCTCAAAAAGCAATCCAAGAGCGGTGATAAAATAATGAAAGCACAACTCGAAGTAGTTGAAAGGCTTCGAGAACATTTGGAAAATGGAAGATCAGCTAGACTTTTTGAAGTTACACCGGAAGAAAAAGTAGCATATAGCGACTTAATGTTACTATCAGGGAAACAAGTGCTATACGCATGCAATGTTTCTGAAAACGATTTAGACTCTGGTAATGCATATGTAGGTAAAGTGAAAGAGATTGCTTCTGTACATGACGATGAAACAGTGATGTTTTGTGCAAAAATTGAAGCTGAAATTGCAGAACTTGATCCTGATGAAAAAGAAATGTTCTTAGAAGAATTAGGTCTTTCAAGTGCAGGATTAGATCGTTTGATAAATTCGGCATACAAAGAGCTCGGCTTGATAACTTATTTTACGGTTGGACCAAAAGAAGCTAGAGCATGGACAATCAAGAAAGGTACAAAAGCACCGCAGGCAGCAGGAGTTATTCATACTGATTTCGAGCGAGGTTTTATTCGCGCAGAAACAATAGCTTATGAAGATTACGAAAAGTATGAAACAGAAAAAGCTGCTAAAGAAGCTGGAAGAATGAGACAAGAAGGAAAAGAATACATCGTAGATGATGGAGATGTAATGTTATTTAGATTTAATGTTTAGAAATAGAATAAACTCTATTTTATAACTTAAATTCTAAATTCAATACTATGCGTAGTAGTCTAAAACTTATTTTAATTCTGAGTCTAACAGTTTTTGGTTGTGAATCTACCAAAGACGATTCTTCAATTACCGAGTTTGGAAAAGTATTTGTATCAAGTAATACGGACGCTAAAATCGGAATTTTTGATTTTTCTGATTCCTTGAATATCACATCTGTAGAATTTTTGACAACAATTGATGATGCAGACGGAATTTATTATGATAGAAACCGGGACCTTCTATATCAAGCCGATCGTGAGCATAACAGAATTAATGCCTTTTCTAAACTTTCAAACAATAAAGTAGGATCATCTATATTACCCAGTGCCATTAGTACATCAGATTTTTTAAATCCAAGAGGATTAACTTCTGAAAATAACATCGCTATTGTAGCACAAGATGCTTCAGATGCTAATGGTCAACAAAATGCTTTTTTCGTATATGATGTTGGCGCAAATGCGATTACTTTAAGAAACGAGTTTAATGTAAACTTTCCTGTGTGGGATATTCAACTAGTAGGCAATACGCTTTATGCAGTACAAGATGAATCAGATAGTATTGCTATTTTTAATAACTTTTTCGGTCTTGAAAACGGAATTATAGTCCCTGATTTTAAAATCAGAATTGAAAATCTTGACAGAGCACATGGGTTTTATTACTCTCTTGATGAAGATTTAATGATTTTGACGGATGTTGATGATGTTTCAGATACAGAATTAGATGGAGAAATAAGGATTATTGAAGATTTTAATATCAAGGTTTCGGCAACTCTACAAACAATCGATAAAACGATTTTTAAAGAGGATCAAATAAAAATATCTGGCCCAAATACTATGTTGCGAAATCCCGTAGATGTGGTTTATCATCGAGCTTCAAATAGAATAATAGTTGCTGAAAGAACTACTAATGAAGGAATGTTGCTATCTTTCCCAAGACCGACCTTATCAGGAGATACTCTATTGAATATTTCTCCAACATTTATGGTTAACTACCCGGGAGCTTCGGGCTTGTTTATTAATCAGGATAATAGATAGATTCCTTTAGAGGGATTTATAAATCCGATTGAACAAATAAAACGTATTTAAATAAGAACAGAGAATAACTAAAAATAATTATGAATAGATATAAATTTTCTACGCTAATCCTACTAATTTTTTCAACATTATTACTGTCTTGCGACAATGGAGACGATGATAACGACATCGAAACAGAATTCGGAGCTGTTTTTGTAAGCAGTAATTTATCTCCAATCGTGGGTATCTATGACTTCTCTGACGAAGGTGATGTGTCATTAGTCCAATTTGGAATTGCTTCTTCAGATGCTGACGGAATTACATACGATTCAGAATCTGAACTGCTTTTTGTAGCATCAAGATCAAATAACAGAGTAGAAGTCTATTCAGATTTAAAAGAAACGGAAATAAATGCTAATCTTGATCTTTCTTTTAGTAGTACTTCTGATTTTTCAAATGCACGAAAATTAGCGATATCAGGTGATAAAGTACTAATTGCTCAAGATGCAGGTGACAACAATAATCAGCAAAATAGATTTTTTGTTTATACAGTGAGCAATAATACTGCTACACTTTCAAACACATATGATCCTCAGATTAATCTTTGGGATGTGCAGTTTGCCGGTAATGCGTTATATGCCGTTGAAGATAATTCTGATACACTTGCTGTATTTAACAATTTGTTAAGCAATAGTGATGGAGTTGTAACGGCTTCTCAAAAAGTACAAGTAGCTGGTATAGTTAGAACCCATGCACTATTTTATTCTTCAGAGTCGGATATTATGTTTATGAGTGATATTGGAGATGCAGATAGCGGAACCGACGGTGCTATTCATATCATTCAAAATTTTAGTGCAAAGTTATCGGCAGCCGGCACAAATGGTTCTATTGCTGAAGTTGATCAGATTATAATTGAAGGAAGTAACACACAACTTGGAAACCCAGTTGGATTGACATACAATTCTGATACACAAAAAATTTACGTAGCTGAAAGAAAAGTAGATGGCGGTAAATTACTAGCATTTGATTTACCTACAGCTAACGGTAATTTTGCGCCTTCATTTTCACAAAATTTTAGTGGAGCTGCGGCTGTCTATCTAGCCGACTAAGTTAGAAGCCAAATAAGTTTTATTTAATTGGGATGTCAAAAAAGGCATCCCTTTTTTTTTAGAAAATTTTGGAGCAATCAGAAGGTAGAGTAGGAGGAATTCTTGAAAACATGCCTTCAAAAGAAGATTTAGATTGTATTAGGAGCTAATAATAATATTAATACTCTCCAAAATTTTGGATTAAGTTAATGATTAGAAAAAAGCGGAGATTTGGAATCTGAATGCATATTCACTTCCATCAAAATCACCTTGTTCAGAAAATGAGGCTTTGGCTAAGATATTTCGGGACAACTTATAACCAATAACTCCGGTAAGGCGGGAAACATCTTCGTCCCATGAGAACGAGTTTCCGGATTGAGGGTTCTCTGCATCTAAAAAAAGTAAATGTTCGGCTCTGAAGGCTAGGAAACCTCCTGAAAAAGAAGGTGGCTCATACTTGATATCAATATTACCGGAAATGTTACTTACTTGATAATTTATCAAAGAGCCATCACTATTAACTTCGAAACTACTACTATTATTTCTAGGTACGTTCCAGTTTGAATAGATAGCCTCAGCTATAAATTCAAAATAGGTGAAGGATATTTTGGTATCAGTACCAAGCAGTAACTGGGTGAATTTTTGAAAGTTATTATCATCTATTACAGCTTGTTGAACACCATCGTCTTCTTGCATAAAGCTTCCAAAACTTACTGAAAAACCTTGATTCCAAAATATAGAAGGATTTACTTGCAAACGAGCTGTTGCTGCCAAATTAGGAGCGGTGGAGCGCTCTGCAATTGTTATTGGAGTCCCATTAGTAATAGCTGCATCTAAAAAAACTTTATCGGGAGTAATTTCCCAACTAGTACCAATTCCCGTAGTATAACCTCCAAAATAAATGGTTGGTAAACCTACATCACCAACTTGATATTCTTCGTCAGTATTTTGACCGGCTTGAGGCCAATAACCACGAGTATCAGATATGTTAGTAAAATAACTATATCCAAGCGGAGCAGTAATAAATACTCTCTCAGTAGATAACTGTCTTTTCGGATAAAATCCAAATGGCGAAACAAACCTGCCAAATTTAATTATGTAATTGTTATCGGGATTATCCCATGTTAGTGATGCAAGTGCGATTCTGGGTGAATTTATTTTTCCGCTTCCCCAAGTGTCTAACTGAATACGACTTTCGAAAAAAAACTCATCAGAAATAGGAGCGAATAAAAATGTATTTAACTGAGTTACTGAAAGATTAAAATCATTAAAATCGGATGGTACGCTATTTGTAATGAAGCGGGAATTATCTCCGGCTTGAGTTATCTCAAAGTCAACCAATCCGTTAATTTGCAGCTGAGAAAATCCTTTTTCGGGATTTAAGACAAATAAAAGTATAGATATTAAAAATAAATTTTTTAGGTTCATAGCTAGTTAATTTGAAAAAGTTGCTGCTCTAAAATTCAGTAAAGAGAAAATTTCTTGTAAAACTGATGTTTAACTTTAAAACTATAATGTGTTAAAGCTTTAATCATATGTTATTTCAGAAACTTTGATTTTGGTATCGAAACCCTTTAGTTCGAGATCTCCAACTTCAATTGTTGTGATATCTTTAAGATTATGGTTTTCCATCAGTTTATTGGGTAGTAAAATTTGTCCATCTTTAGCTGTTGAGCATAAACGAGCACAAAGATTTACCTCAGATCCAATTACGGTGTAGTCCATACGCTCCTTAGCACCCATATTTCCAAGTATAACTTTGCCATAGTTAATCCCGATACCAATTCCTTTAAAAAATGAACTTAGTTCTTCATCAGCTTTAAAAGCTTTTTGCATACCAATCGCGGTTTGAATTGCAGCGTTTAAGGAGTCTTCACCAGCATAAAGGGCAATTAAAGAATCTCCTACATATTTATCAATAGATCCATTATGAGCTAAAACCATATCAGCCTGTTGACCAAGAGTTTTGTTTAGTTTCTCAAGAAATATTTCTGGGGTGGAAGTGGCTATTTTTGATGTTGAGCCTCTGATATCTGTAAAAAGGATAGTAAGTTCTTGAAATGAGGCTTTTTCATCTAAATCTACTTTTTTCTTTTCCTGAATCATCCTCAAAGTATGGTCACCTACATATTTAGTGAGAGCAAACCGTTCTCGTAAACCTTGAATCATCTCATTGAATGTTTTGGTAAGAATTCCAACTTCATCATTAGAATTAGACTGGACTTCAACTTCCAAATTCCCTTCACGAACTTTAAGCATCGCTTTTGTTAATCGCTGAATTGGACCAGAAAAAGCTCCTGCTATGAGAAAGGCGACAGGAATTATTACTAAAAAACTGGAAGCAGCGATGAGTAAAATATTTTTTTGAATAGTTCCTAAAATCTCGAATTGTACTTCAACGGGAACGAAAGCAAGGTAAAAGGCACGCTCTCCGCTTCCTAATGGACTTATGAAAGCCAATACCTCCGTATCGTTGATGTTAGCTCTGAATGGTTTACTGATTTCTAAGTTTGTAACAAGCGAATCGATAAGGTCTTTTTTACTTGCTACAAAATCAGAATATATACTTATGTCTTCATCAGGGTTTGAGTAAGCTATTGGCGTATCATCTAAAAACATAATCACATCCAAAGGAGTGTTCTGTTTTAATAACCTAGCTTCCGAATTCTGAAATTTTGTTCCAAGAGAGGTTGTTCCAACAATGGTATTTCCTGCGTAAACAGGTATCGTCACAATTTGATAAAGTTCATTATTTACTGCCCACAGCTTAGGCCAATCTACATTTAAAGGAGGCTCTATACCTTGTAAAGCTTCTGTAACAGTTGATCGGGTGGAGAGGTCTTCCCCGGTTCGGTTCTGATGGTTTAACCAAGCAAGTACTTTAGCATTTTTTCCCGTTGTTACAAATAAATCGGTTTTGATGAACAGTGCGAATTCATTTACAGATTGATTTACCGAAGCGGGGTCGTTCAACTCTAGATTCGCTTTATATAAAGAATTTTCACTAATTAGATAGGAGGATTCAACAAGTCTGTCGTACTGAAGGTTTTGCTGTTGTTTAAAAAAACCTTGTAGCTGGCTAAAATCCAGAACGATATCTTCATTTAGCGTTTTCGAAAAGGTATTGTTTATAGCACTTAAAACAGCAACTAGTACAATTAGTGTTAAGCCTACCAACAATAAAATGAGTTTGGTACTAATACGTAAATTCAATTTTATCTGGTTAGGTTGAAGTTAGACTCGATGGCAGAATTTGAACTGACCTCAATTTTCTTTGATGCTATTTCAAAGCCAGGACTATAAACTCTAATTTCGTATTCACCGTCTGGTAAATCATCCATTTGGTAAGAACCGTCTTCATCTAATCGAGTAAAAAAAGGAGTGTCTAAGCTTAATATTGTAGCCTTCATCTGTGAATGGATATCACAAAAAAGGGTAATAGGGCCAATTCCGGTTACTTTCCACTTTGGAGCTTCAATTTGTTTAGAATAGACATCTCCGGTAGGTCTTCGACCTATATTAAATTTAGAACCGGGAGTAAGGCTAAATACGTTGTGAAAAAAAGGATCATCATTGACAAACTGAACAACAGTTCCTACGGTAACAGGTGTTACATTGGGGAGGAAAGTGGCATCTTTTTGTCCGATTATTGTTGGCTCACCGCTTAAATCATCAGGTAGAGAGAAGGAAATGGGATGAGCACTAACGATGGTGTTTTCATATTTGCTATTCTCTTCATTAGTAGTTGAACTTGAAGACGAAGAATTACCCCGGTTTCTGTAACTTGAACCTCTAAATCTTCTTTGTGTTGTGTTTTGTTCAGGAATACTTACCGTACCCGTAACTGTACCAGATATGAATTTATTCTTGGAGTTAATTTCGCCATAAGTAGAAATAGAAGAGTTGTTGCCGGTAAAAGCAGTAAAAGTCAGTATTCCCGATAATACCAAAAGATATTTCATCATTTTTTTTAAGATAAATACGTATAAAGATCGAATAAGGATTGATAATATAGAAAACGAATCCGTGAAATCTAAAGGTCTTGAAATTCGATGTTGGTTGTATCCTCCGGAACTAAGTAGGGATCGACAGTATCATATACTACCCATGCATCTCTAAATAATCTTTTAACCATTTTAGAGAATCTTAAAGCGCGAGTTCTGTCGTGAAAATCACCAATATGTACTTTATAATAAGGTGATTTGAAGAAAGTATAAGTTTCGGCCTGATATCCAATTAAAGTAGTATCTGACCAAGCTCGGAATGTTGCAGCAATAGTATCTGCTTCAAAAACATTTTCACCGGAATAGATTTGAACTCTAAATCCTTTTGTTAAATCAACTTCAACTTCTTTTTCTTTTTTGATTTCAGAGAAAACAGTCGGAATATTATTTTGATTAGAGGAGTAAATATCAGACAAGCTACTGATTAACGAAAGAGACTCGGCATCATTTGACGAAATCTCATCATTTTTTATTGAGTCATCAGAAGTTTCGCTAGGATTAGAATCTTTTATTGTAAATTCAGATCCTGAGCATCCAATGAAAGCAATGGCCAATACTAATAGCAGCGATATTTTATTCAATTTTTTGGTCACTAAAAACCTACAGGGTGCCAGGTTGTTTTTGTTTCTTGAAAATCAACAATGAAATAAGGGCTCTCAGCATCCTTCTCATACCAATCTTCTATAGATTTTTTTACCACACGCTTGATATTATTTGATGAAAGCTCGTCAATTTTAGTACGCGTTTCTTTATCTAATTTATCAGTGTATGTGATGGCATTTACATCCATATGAGAACTAAAATGTTCCACTAATTCTGATCTTTTTCCTGTCAATATATTTACAACTCCACCCGGTACATCAGATGAATTCAAAACTTCCGCAAAACTAATTGATGGGAGGGGATATTGCTCTGAAGCGTGAACAACACATGTATTTCCTCCGGCAATGATTGGGGAAATCACAGAAACTAAACCTAGTAACGGACTATTTTCCGGAGCAAGTACCGAAACAACTCCGGTAGGTTCTAAAATACTGAAGTTAAAATGAGCGCTAGCGACCGGATTTACAGACCCAAATACTTGTTGATATTTGTCGGTCCAGCCTGCGTAATATATTAAACGATCAATAGATGCATTGATGTCTGCGTTTGCTTCTTCTTTAGTAAAGCCAACAACACTGAGTTCTCTTACGAATTGGTCTCGCCGGTTTTCCATCATTTCAGCAATTCGGTAAAGAATTTGTCCACGGTTATAGGAAGTTCTTGAACTCCATCCACCAAAAGCAGCACGTGCAGCTAATACAGCATCTCTAAAATCTTTGCGTGTGCAACGACAAGCGTTTGCTAAAAAATCACCTTCGCTATCGAATACTTTATAATAATGGCCTGATTCACTTCTGGGAAATGAACCACCAACATAGGTTTTGTATGTTTTTTGAACTTCTATTCTATCACTCATTTCAATATCCTTATTTCAATTTCAGGTAAGCTGCTAATCCATGTAAGCCGCCTTCACGACCAACGCCACTTTCTTTATAACCACCAAAAGGTGAAGTTGGATCAAATTTATTGTATGTATTTGCCCAAACAACGCCCGATCTTAAACCTTTTCCAACTCTGAAAATCTTAGAACCTTTGTCAGTCCAAACACCACCCGCTAGTCCAAATGGAGTATTATTTGCTTTCTCGATTGCTTCATCAGCAGTTCTGAATGTTTGTACGGTTAAAACAGGGCCGAAAATTTCTTCCTGAACAACTCGATTCGATTGAGAAACATTAGTAAAAAGGGTAGGGCGGATAAAGTATCCGTTTTCGGGAACAGAGCATTTACTTTGATAAACTTCTGCGCCTTCTTCTACACCTAGCTCTAAATAACTATTTACACGATCGAATTGCTCCTTAGAGTTAATAGCTCCAACATCGGTGTTTTTATCAAGTGGATCTCCTACGATAAGAGTTTCCAATCTATCTTTTAGTTTTAGGATTACTTTATCAGCAATATTCTCCTGAACCAATAATCTAGATCCTGCACAACAAACATGTCCTTGGTTAAAATAAATTGCGTTGATTATTCCTTCTACAGCTTGATCGATAGCAGCGTCTTCAAAAAGAATTAAAGCTCCTTTACCGCCAAGTTCCAAGGTATACTTCTTATCTGTACCTGCAAGCGATTTCTGAATGATTTTACCAACATTTGTTGAGCCCGTAAAAGCAATTTTATCGATATCTTTATGATTTACAATCTCAGCACCTGTTTGTCCTGCTCCAGTAACAATATTTACCACACCATCAGGTAGGCCTGCATCTTTCACTAATTCTGCAAACATCATTGCGGTAAGAGAAGTAGTTTCTGCAGGTTTAAGAACAACAGTGTTTCCACAGGCAAGAGCAGGGGCAATTTTCCAGGATAACATCAAAAGAGGGAAGTTCCATGGAATAACTTGTCCACATACTCCCAGTGCTTCGGGTTTCTTTCCGGGAAAAGCATATTCCAGTTTATCTGCCCAACCGGCATAGTAAAAGAAGTACGCTGCAGCTAAAGGAATATCCACATCGCGTGATTCTCTGATTGGTTTTCCGCCATCAATAGATTCAGCAATCGCGAATTCACGCGCTCTTTCTTGAAGCATACGTGCAATTCGATATATGTACTTTCCACGTGATTTGGCACTTATATTCGACCATTCACCTTTGAAAGCTTTTCTAGCTGCTTTTACTGCTTTGTCAACATCCTTTTGGGTCGCCTCTGCGAACTCTGTTATTTCCTCAGCAGATGAAGGATTGACACTTTTAAAATATCTTCCTTTTGATGGCTTCTGAAATTTACCGTCGATGAAAAGATCGTATTTCTCCTTGATTTCCAGATTTGCAGGACTTTCAGGAGCAGGAGCATATTCCCACAACGAAGCAAAGTCTAGCTTAGAATTAGGTGAAGTTGGTTTGTAGCTTGTTTCTTTTGTTGTTGATTCGGACATAATAATTAAGTTAACTCACTGAAAAATAATCAGGACCTTGATAATGACCTGTTTGCTGTTTTACAATTTGCATTAGCAAGTCGTTAGCTAATGAGCTGGCACCGAAGCGGAAATATTCATTATTTAACCAAGCAGCGCCTAAAGTTTCTTTTACTAATACCAGATATTGAATTGCCTGCTTAGCAGTTTTTATTCCACCTGCAGGTTTCATTCCAATCATTTTATTGGTTTTGTAATAATAATCTCTGATGGCTTCTAACATAACAAGAGTAACGGGCTGTGTAGCTGCTGGAGAAATCTTACCGGTCGAGGTTTTAATGAAATCAGCTCCGGCTTCCATGGCGATATCACTTGCTAGTCTTACATTTTCATATGTGTGAAGTTCCCCAGTTTCAAGAATAACTTTTAAATGAGCATTTCCACAAGCTTCTTTAATGGCTGCAATCTCATCAAAAACAAGATTGTACTCACCTTCTAAAAAAGCACCTCTGGTAATAACCATATCGACTTCATCAGCGCCCTCATCTACAGCAAATTTTGTATCCTCAATTCTAATCGAAAGAGGAGCCATTCCACTAGGGAAAGCAGTAGCTACACTTGCTACATTTATTTTAGTTCCTAGTAAGCTTTTCTTTGCTATTCTAACCATGCTAGGATAAACACAAACGGCGGCTACCCTAGGAATATCAGGAATGCTAGGATGGGGACTTTTGGCCTTTTGGCAAAGCTGGATAACCTTACCTTCAGAATCTTTTCCTTCTAATGTAGTAAGATCGACCATGCTTAAAGCTAGTTTTAAAGCCTGCATCTTCGATTCTTTTTTTATACTTCGCTTATTTAAGCGACTTACTTTTTCTTCAACCGCAACGCGATCTATTGGTATTACTTCAAATGTATCTTTCAAATTCATAATATTTATTTTGCTAAATATAATGTTTTTATTCGCGGGAATTAAACCTTAGTTGTCCAAAATTAACGAAATTTCAGCATTCTCGAATACTAAATTGGGGTTCCGTTTGAACTCTTACAGATATTGACCCAATCTTAATTATTCCGTTAATTAATTTGATTCATTGATTATAAAGAAATCAATCCAAAAAAAATTAAAGGAGATTTTATGGAAGAAGTAGCAATAAATTGGCTAGCGGTTGGAGTGGCATCACTAGTGGGTTTTGTAGTAGGTTTTGTTTGGTATGGTCCATTATTTGGAAAAGCTTGGATGAAGGAAATAGGACTTACCGAAGAAGATGTACAGAGCGGTAATATGGTAAAGATTTTCGGAGTAACTTTTATTCTACAAATTATAATGACCTATTGCCTAGCAATGTTTTTAGCAGATGATTCAATCGATTTAGCTATGGCTACATTTTATGGATTTTTAACCGGAGCCGGTTGGATATTACCTACAATGATTATTAATAATTTATACGAACAAAGATCTTTTAAATTATCATTTATACAAGGCGGATATTGGGTAGTTGTATTTACACTTATGGGATTAATAATTGGAGCTTGGAGGTAATAATATCAAAATTAGAATTTTACTATTGTTATTAATTGGAATGAGTATATATGCTTGTTCTAGAAATAAAACTGACCTCAAAAATGGTACACTTAAAGATCAGTCGAATTTACAGGCTAAAACTATTCAAGAACCTGCTGATTATAAGATAGCTTATAATGTTGGCTATGATTTAGAATCAGATAATTATGAAATTTTTGTAATGAACGCTGATGGTTCAGGTCAACGAAATATTTCAAATCATCCGGGAGTAGATTGGGTGTACTATGCTCACGAGGATAAACTGTATTTTGTGTCAGACAGGGACACTATTTCAAGAAAATATTTTTTATATGAAATGAAATGGGACGGAACGGAAATTCGGAGAGTTACAGATTTTTTAGTGCACGATTCTTGGATTAGTTCCAGAAATAATGGAACAGAATTTGTTGTTACCATCAATAGAGGTGATGATTTTGACACGCGAGATCTGTTTATTATAGATAATGAGGGAGAAATACTTACACAATTAACGGACGATGATTATCAGAATACAGATGCTCATTTTTCGCCTGATGGTTCCCAAATAGTATTTAGATCAAACCGGTTAGAGCAAGATGAGTTATTCATCATTAATGACGATGGTACGGATCTCAAGCAACTAACTTATTATCCTGTAAATGATTCCACTGCCCAAGATTGGGAGTACCATGCGGGGCCGCCTCAATGGATAAAAGCTGAACAAATCACTTATATCTCTAAGCAAAATTGGAATTATAGTATTTTTTCAGTTTCAACAAATACTAATAGGTCGAAGCAACTTACACCCGATTCTTCCAGTACGGGATATTATTCCAATGAAGGTTGGCATTCATGGTCTCGTGATGCTTCTCATATAGCGTTTAATGCAACAAACAGGGTAGGTAATTATGATATCTATATTATGAGTTCAGATGCGTCAAATCTTAGAAGGCTTACTGATAATGTGTTAATCGAACAAGCTCCGGTTTTTGTATATCCAAAAGATTAAATTTCCAAATCTAGATGAACATATTGTGTTCTGGTTCTTTTTAGCAATGGTAAAATTATTCCGGTAATAAGAATCAAAGTTCCGATTGTAAACATTGTCCATGCCACTGCCTTGTAATGGTTTAGAATATTCAAATCAGAGAGCATGTTCATAAAATCATGAGCAGATTTTGGAAGATTTCCAAACAATGGCAAATCCTGATTATAAGCATCAGCTGCATACGCAGAAGAATCTAACCAGGCAAAACCAAGCCAATAAAGAGCTAGTTGTCCGATATACATTTGACCTTTTCTCCATGCCACAAGAAATATCATAAACGGAATTAATATCTGAAGAAGCGTGCCGCCTAGAACCGTTAAAAATCGCCAACCAAAAAATCCGAATAGCGTATGACCGCCTTCATGGATAATAAATGTCACCGTATCCATCACAAAATAGAAAATGGAAAAAATCGGGACGTGTTCATAATCCATCGCTAGAAAAATATTATACTCGATCGCCATCCAGAACTGCCTGACGATAAACCATGAGCAAAAAACCAGAATTATGGATAACCACCATTTCGAAAACAAAGAGAGGGCAGTATCGATAATGTTTTCAGCGCTCATCAGGAAGCTGATTAAATTTCTTTTTCCCTGATATAAAGTATTGCCAAATTATAGAAAAAGAAGATTTCCCTACCAAATCTTTGGGCTTGTTCGCTAATCCATCTCTTCTTTTAGCATGTACTTTAATTATGCCTGCAAAGAAATGAAGATGAGCTTTTGCAATTGCTAAAAAGTCGGAAGAATTTCCTGAAAGGAGGGACTTCCATGCGGCAATCACATCTAATTTCAAGCGAATTGGGAACCGTAAGAAAAGTTCAGAGGTGGAATAATTTTTCCAAAGCATGAATAAATTATTTCTGAAATTATAATAGACTTTTCGTGGAGAACCCATTGCAAGAGAGCCGCCCCCCAAATGAAAAACGGTGCTTTCAGGTGTAAAAAAAACTTTAGAACCGGAACGATGTACCCGCCAACAAAGGTCTATCTCTTCCATGTGAAATTCGAAATCCTCATCGAATCCGTGTAGTTGAATAAATAGATCTTTTTTGATAGCTAATGCAGCTCCACTAGCCCAAAATATTTCCGAACTTTCATCGTATTGCTTTTCATCTTTTTCTACCGTTTCAAAAATTCGTCCACGACAATATGGATAACCAAATTTATCAATGAAGCCTCCTGCAGCACCTGCATATTCAAAATGATCAGGCTCTGTATAGGATAACAATTTTGGTTGCACAGCTCCGATTAATTCATCCTTCGCAAAACAATTATTGATTCCGTGTAACCAGTCAGGATGAACTTTAACGTCGTTATTTAAGAATAGAAGTATTTCTTTTGATGCACCTGCAACAGCTCGATTATTCCCTCCACAGTACCCATAATTGTCGTCAAATGTAGAAATTATTACTTCCGGAAAGTTTTTTTTAACCCACTCAACTGTACCATCTGTAGAAGCATTATCAGCCAATATAATTTCAAAGTCGGGATATTTAGTATCACAAACAGACGGCAGAAAGGTTTTTAAATGATGTAATCCGTTCCATGTAACAATTATTATACTGAATCCCTTCAAAGAATGATGTTTTTGTGTAAAGTGTTAGGTAATTTTATAGGCAGAATTTAAGAAAAAATGGTTTCTTTAATTCTTCTAAATTCAACTTGATGATACCAAAAAAGAATGATGAAAATCGGGCTTATTTCGGATACACATAACTATCTGGATCCACAAACTTTGGATTATTTCGCAAACTGCGATGAGATTTGGCATGCGGGCGATTTCGGCACTATTAAAATAGCCGACCAACTTAAAGAAGTCGCTCCGGTAGTAGGTGTATACGGAAATATTGATGGACAGGATATACGCAATGAATATCCGTTGCATCAACGTTTTATATGTGAGGGTTTAGATGTGTGGATGACTCACATAGGAGGAATTCCCGGTCGTTATTGTATTCCTATTCGTGAAGAGATGGAAAATAATACACCTGAACTTTTTATCTGTGGCCATTCTCATATTCTAAGAGTAGCTCGTGATCAAGAGATGGATAAAATGTTATATATCAATCCGGGGGCTGCAGGCAGACATGGTTTCCAAACAGAGCGAACAATAATGCGGTTTTCGATCAATGCTGGTAAAATCGAAAATGTAGAAGTGATTAATTTAGGAAGTAGAGTAGGGTAAAATACCGAATATTGAAGCTGAGAATTTCTTATCCTATAAATTATTAGAAAAATTAAAACAGTAAAATATTCCATATTTTAAATACTCTGTGATTCGACTTCTATCCTTCATTCTGTATAGTACAATTTTTTTAGGGTTTGTTTATTCTTGCTCGGATATCAAATCTGAACCGTTGCAATCGGAAAAGAAAGAATGGTTGATGGATGATTCTTTAGCTATTTTCCTAGACGAATTCGAGCAAAATTTTGAAGAAGGGCTACTTAGAAATAGAATTCCCGGTGGTGCAATTGTCATAGTAAAAGATGGCAGAGTCATATCTCAAAAGGGATTTGGAGTAAGAGAAAATGGTAGCTCAGAAAAAGTTAACGAACATACTGTATTCAGGTTAGGAAGTATTTCCAAAGGTTTTGCATCGGTACTTACAGGTGTTGTTATTGATGAAGGATTGATGGATTGGGATGATCCTGTTATAGATTATCTAGAGGAATTTAAACTGAACGATGCTGAACAAACCGATAGAGTTCAGATTAAGCATATTCTTTCTCATACATCCGGGCTTCCACGACATGCTTATACCAATTTAGTGGAAGACGGGCTTTCTCTAGAGCGAATAATCCCAAGGTTAGAACGGGTTCCGTTAATCTCTAAAGAAGGAGAACAATTAGCTTATCAAAATGCGGCTTATTCTGTGATTGAAAAAGTGATTGAGTCACAAACTAATATTGATTTTGATTCACTACTGGAAGTAAAGTTATTTGAACCTTTGGCTATGTCTAACACCTCAACTAGCTTTGAACTTATTCATTCCTCTGAGAATAAAGCTTTGCCTCATGTATATCATTCTAGAGCAAGGGGACGCGTTCCTGTTCCGATCACGAAGAAATACTACAATGCAATTTCTTCAGGAGGAATTAACGCTTCTGCTGCTGATATGGGAAAATGGTTGCTTCTGATGACAGGAAATCATCCCGAAATAATTTCTAATGAAGTTTTAGGTCAGATTTTTGAACCACAAGCATCGATCAATAATAAACGATTCAGCCGGTATTGGGAAGGCGTTAATAGATCCGATTATGGCATGGGATGGAGAATATTAGACAATGACGGGCAAAAGGTGGTATATCACGGTGGTTACGTAAACGGATATCGAAGTGAAATTGCTTTTGCTCCGGAAGAAGGGTTGGGAATTTGTGTACTCATAAACGCAGGTTCAAGATATCCGTTAGAAGTAATTCCTGCGCTTTTTAATCACTTTAAAACGGATTCCCTGAAAGCTGGAATAGAATAACTCGTTTTCTTTGAGTTAAGTTAGTTTTGAAATAATGTCTGTTATTAGGGAAGTGGAAAAGATCTATACAGTTATAGACAATAAGTAAATCTAAGTTTTTTTAAAAGATGAGCGTGATTTTTTTGTTGGAGTCAGCAAGTCATTTGAAAGAAAAATGATTTTTTTTACAAAATCTTGAATTCAAGACTTGTTTTAAAAGTCTCAAGTTCTCATCTTAAGTCCATGCAAAACTCTCTTGCACATAGAATTGAACTCCCCACTGTACGGCGCATCCCGCGGCGGCGGTAAACTATACCTTTTAGTTGCTATATAGCAACGCCTTCCCCTATACCAATTCTAATGTCAACTCCCGAAAACGGGAATTCTCTTTTACAAACATGTCGATTTCTATTTTTTACGGTTCTTCTAAACACTCAGTATATGCTGAGGAAATTTGTGCACTTATTGAAAATGCGGCAAAAAAACGGGGTACAGGCATTGCAAAACGCGATCCTGAATACATTAAAACTAAGTTTGAGAATGGGAACGCTGTTATTGCTTTGGATGGAAAAAAGCTTGCCGGTTTTTGCTACATCGAAATTTGGGAAAATAAAAAGTATGTAGCCAATTCAGGTTTAATAGTCCATGATGATTATAGGGGACTTGGACTAGCTAAAAAAATAAAGGCTAAGGCTTTTGAACTTTCTGCAAAGAAGTATCCTAAGTCAAAGTTGTTTGGTATTACAACAAGTTTGCCTGTTATGAAAATTAATAGTGGATTGGGTTATAAACCAGTCACATTCTCTGAGCTTACTCAGGATGAGACCTTCTGGAAGGGATGTCAAAGCTGTCCTAATTATGATATTCTTTCCAGAAATAACCGTAAAAACTGTTTGTGTACAGGAATGTTATACGATCCGGAACATCCCAATAGCAAGACTAGAGAAGAAAAGGAAGCAAATATCAAAAAATTCTATCGCTGGGTGCAAATAAAGAAAGTTTCATTTTTGAAACTCCTTAACCCATTAAAACTATTTCTATGATCTTTAACGGACCAATACATAAGTCATTTGCAAAAGAAAAGAAAGACTATGGAAATCAATTCTACAAAAGAACTATCAATTTAAATTCAAAAATTTCACTCCTCGTGAATGAAAAAACGATCAATCATGAAGAAAAATAAAAAAGTAGTATTAGCATTCAGTGGTGGACTTGATACAAGCTATTGCGCCATTCATCTAGCCAAAGAAAAGGGATATGAGGTATTTACAGCCGCTGTTAATACCGGTGGGTTCGATGAAATTGAACAAAAAGAATTGGCTCAAAAAGCGGCAGACCTTGGCATTGAAAACCATATTTGTATTGATGTAGAAGAGGAATTCTATCAAAAAGGGATTAGATATTTACTCTTTGGAAATGTTCTCAAAAATCACACTTATCCGCTTTCTGTAAGTGCAGAAAGAGTTTTTCAAGCAGTTACTATTGCCGAATATGCAAAGAAAATTGGAGCTGATGCTATTGCTCACGGAAGTACCGGAGCCGGAAATGATCAAGTTCGTTTTGATCTCATTTTTAATGTGCTTGCTCCTGAAATGGAAATCATTACTCCAATTAGAGATATGAAATTAAGCCGTGAAGAAGAAGTTGATTTCTTGATAAGTCACGGTATAGAAAAAGAATGGGCAAAGGCAAAGTATTCAATCAATAAAGGACTTTGGGGAACAAGTGTAGGAGGAGCCGAAACATTGACCTCACACCAAACATTGCCTGAAGAAGCCTGGCCAACAAAGATAGTTAATAGTGACGAGGTGATCGTTGAGGTTAGATTCGAGAATGGAGAACCGGTAGCAATTAACGGTGAATCATTAACTCCAATTAAGGCAATTAAGAAACTTCAGGAAATAGCTGCTCCATTCGGTATTGGACGTGACATTCATGTGGGAGATACCATTATTGGAATTAAAGGTAGAGTTGGATTTGAAGCAGCAGCGCCACTAATTTTGATTAAGGCACATCAATTGCTGGAAAAGCATGTGCTGGGTAAATGGCAGCTGTATTGGAAAGATCAGCTTGGCGAATGGTACGGGATGCTGATGCACGAAGGACAATTTTTGGATCCTGTGATGCGAGATATTGAAGCATTTTTGGAAAATACTCAGCATAAAGTAACGGGTAAAGCATTTGTTAAGCTGGAATCAAAGAGATTTGAGTTGATAGGAATAGAATCCGAATTCGATTTGATGCAATCAAAACACGGACAATATGGGGAAATGAATCAAGGATGGAGTGGTGAGGATGTGAAAGGGTTCACTAAGATCTTGGCAAACGCAACGCTCATCCAACAATCGGTGCAGAACAATGATTAAAGTTGGTATAATTGGTGGAGCAGGATATACGGCTGGAGAATTGATAAGAATTCTACTCACTCATCCTAATGCAAAAATAACATCGGTAGTAAGTGGAAGTCATGCAGGTAAGCTTGTAACAGACGCTCATTCTGATCTGCTGGGAGAAACTGAATTGATCTTCGATGAAAGCTTGAATTCTGATATAGATGTCGTATTTCTGTGTTCAGGACATGGAAAGTCAAAGGGTATTTTGGATTCGGGAGTTGTTCCTGAAAAAGTAAAGATCATCGATCTTAGTTCCGATTTCAGGTTAAAGGCTGATGGAAATGAATTTATATATGGACTTCCTGAGTTAAACAGAAGTGAAATCAAAAAGGCTGAAAAAATTGCCAACCCGGGTTGTTTTGCCACTTGTATTCAACTTTGTTTATTGCCGTTGGCTTCACAAAATCTACTCAGTGATGATGTGCATATTTCTGCTGTTACTGGAAGTACAGGAGCGGGACAGAATCCAAGTGCAACCACGCATTTTAGTTGGAGAAGCAACAATGTTTCAATTTATAAAGCATTCACTCATCAGCATTTAGGCGAGATAAAAGAAAGTTTACTTCAACTACAATGTAAATTTGATAAATCACTGCACTTCATACCTTTCAGAGGTTCATTTACTAGAGGAATTTTTTCTGCTTGTTACATAAAAACGGAGTTTTCACTTGAAGAGGCCAAGCAACTTTTCAGTGTTTTTTACGAGGCTCATCCATTCGTTCATATCTCAAATTCTCCTGTTGACGTGAAACAAGTAGTGAATTCTAATAAAGTGCTTTTACATCTTCAAAAAGAAAACGATCAACTGTTGATAACCGGTGTGATTGACAATCTTGTAAAAGGAGCATCAGGGCAAGCTGTACAGAATATGAATTTAATTTTTGGTCTGGATGAGACCGAAGGACTAACCCTTAAGACTTCAGGTTTTTAATTATGAGTAATAGAAAAGTAGCCATATTGGGTGCCGGAAATTTAGGCGTTGCCATTGCAAAAGGAATTGTAAGAGGAGGGATCACAAAACCAGAGAATGTTTATCTTACTCGAAGAACGGTTGATAAAATTGAACATTTAAGACAAGAGGGTTTTCTTATAGGTTCTGATAATAGTATTGTTAAACAATCAGATATAATTTTTTTATGTGTTCAACCCAAGCAGTTAGAAGCATTATTAACAGAGATTAATCCTTTTCTTGATCCTAAAAAGCATATTCTGGTTTCTGTAATTACCGGTATCGATCTTAAAACTATTGACTCTTATCTATCAAAGACAGTTCCAATTATTCGATCCATGCCAAATACAGCGATCGCCATTGGTGAGTCAATGACCTGTTTGTGTACTAAAGAAGCCACTATAGAACAACTTTCAGAAGTAGAAGCTATATATCAAACATTGGGAGACACATTGATCATAGAAGAGCGATTAATGAAAGCGGTAACAGTACTTGGAGCAAGCGGAATTGCTTTTTTCTTAAGATATATTCGCGCGGCTACTCAAGGTGGGATTGAACTAGGTTTTGATTCTGATGAAGCTCAAAAAATTGCTATGCAAACTGCGAAAGGGGCTGCTTCTCTATTAATTAAAGAATGCGGTCACCCGGAAATGGAAATTGATAAAGTAACCACACCTCAAGGGTGTACCATTGCAGGTTTGAACGAAATGGAACATCAAGGTTTAAGTTCAGCACTTATCAAAGGAATAAAAACTTCTTATAAACGAATCAATTCAATTACAAAATGAAGTTATTACCCGTTTACCCAATTTTTGATGTAGAACCGGTGAATGC
>Ga0189275_100205_pt1 | contig 65159 bp, 63 predicted proteins | sample N19A6minimetaG_FD_130329 | JGI IMG/M metagenome (GOLD analysis project Ga0189275, IMG submission 130329) | Marine microbial communities from the Costa Rica Dome - N19 A6 mini metaG | ecosystem: Environmental > Aquatic > Marine > Oceanic > Photic zone | place: Costa Rica: the Eastern Pacific...
GCACGAATGCAGCACGCTAGAAAATATATATTTTTTCAATTATTTTATAATTAATTAAAAATCAATTATATGAAAACAAAAAAGCCCCAAGAAATCGGAGCTTTTTGCGGTCTGGACGGGACTCGAACTTTGTGCAAAAAAAGCCCATTTTATAGGCCTTCCGAGAGGGTCAAAATTGAGAGGCACCGAATTGCTCACCTTTTAACAATTTTTAACCTTTTTAACATAAAAATTGATGGATTTTGATGCATTAAAGGATCTAGATTTCAATATTCCCGAATTGCTTCTCCATAGGTTCGTAAAACATATTTTTTTGTGCGGTTATTGTAATGGATTTTTATTGCCTTAATTGAGGCCATAATTTATCACTTACCAATCAAATTTTAGTGCTCCAATTTTGATTTTAGAATTGCCAATTTCTTCAGTTTTTCAAAATAGTTGTCCCATAGTTTGGAATCATTGGGGTTATTGGAAGGATTTGTTGCATCGTTGTATAGAAACACCTTATGGATTTCATTATTGTCATCCATTTGGGCCGAACTTGGATCATCCGCTAAATCCATTAAAAACTTATCGGACAACTTTCCATAATTAGTATAAATGAAGTCAGAATCAGGGACATTTTTGGATAAATCATTTTCACCCAAAGGCTTATATTCCCTATTGAACGCAGTCCATTGACCGTTTTCATTGCGCTTAATTCCATAGGGTAAATTGATTTTAAAAAAATTACTTAGTGCCATAATATCGATATGCTGTATAAGGTTTGTGATTGAAGGTTTGGGGGATGCTCGAATATAGGAAAATTCTTGCAAATGAATGGTGTGTCGTTCATATGAACTTCATTAATCTTCATCCCAAGACATTTTTTAACCTTGAAGTTCCAACATCTTTGAAGCGATTGGTCCCTCTTAGCAGTTTCTTGGTTTAAAAGACTTACGGTCAATTTTCGAATAAAAACTCGCAACAGGGTACTTTCGAATTGATTTTTGTAGTGCTTTTTAAAAGCGGTACAACAGGGATAGGCCTTTAACCTGGTAGAATTATATTATCAGTTTCTGGATGGTAGACCATTAGACTATATGAAGGCCTTACTATTTCTTCCAGGTGTTTTACAAGCCCACGTGTTCTCATCGCTGCGAAAACAAATATTTCGGCATTAAGATAAATTTCCCTTAACTTCCTTGCTCAAACGCATAAAGTTCTTACTAAGGTAAAAACATCATCTATCATCATAATTTCCCAGTAAACGCTTGTGGAAGGGTATACAGCGAACCATTATAATAGTTATTGCATCAAGGACAGCATGTAGCGGTAAATAGTGGCTTGATATCGGGCAACTATATGCAATAGGGACAGGAAGTTACTAAATCCACCTCAGCCTGCTGAAAAATCAAGGCTTGATATGGCAGATGAGCGAAAATGTGTCAAAAAATTTGGATCCGAATGGTATAATACATAGATTTGAAGAACAAAAAAAGGGAGCAGCCGCTAAACTAACTCCCTTTTCCGAGCAGTTTTTTTGGAATGTTTAGGGATTTGGTTAATGAGACCAACCCTAATTTGACTTTCAGCTCTGTATCTATTGGCAGAGCCCTGAAAAAAACCACTCTTTTGAAGTGCCTTGAGCAATGTACAGATTATATCTGGGCCTATCTCTCTAGCACAACCGTATTTTTAGCCCCATTTATTGGGGCTTTTTTTGTATGTGAAAGGCTTATGTTTTTGCCTTATATCCATATTTGAATCCAACCATTTTTTATAACCCCAGACAAAACCATACGTTAAGTTCGATATTTTTAACTTAACCAAACCTCTGACTTTATTGTTTTTATAAGCATCGGAGATTACAACCGAAACACGTCTTTTAAGACCGTCAACATTCATATTGTTGTAATAAGGCAATAGTAACTCTGCCATTTCCGTGTTCCCCAAAAATCTTTCGTGCTTATCTAATAAGTAAAGTATCTGTTTTAACCATGTGTCTTCCTTTGGAAAATCATCTTTTACAATAAAAGTGGTTTTTGATTCATCTGTTAATTTGGAATCAAATACCATATAGTGTTTAAAGTCAAGTTCGGGATCGATATTGGAATATTCATCAATAAGAGAATCGACAAGCTCAAGCCTTTTTACAAGCCTCTTGCGTTCCCTTTTTAAAATTTCCAAATCAACAAATGACATATTCAATATTGTTTATGCCAAAATTGATCAGAAAAATACTACATCAAAGATTTTAAGTCTGTTACTTATCAACTAGTTATCAACACGCTGTGTTTTAGTTGTGTCTAACTTTATAGATGGTATAACGATTATGATTAATGCGTAACCTATGCAATAGAAGCGAGTGAATGGTATAGGTATGTAGCTGGCTCATTCACGGCTTCAAACAAAAGTTGAGATAGAATGAACTTGTTTAAGCTTATTCTTTTAGTTTGATTCTTTTTGCTTCTGTGTCATATTCGTAATGGACGATATTTCCATTCAAAATCAATTGGATGGTTTCTTCGATAATATCAAAAGGGACCACGAACCATTCTCTTGGATTTAGTCTTTGCCCCTTGTCATTGAACAAGTCAATGTCCAAGCAAGCATTTGCGAAAAATCGATGCAGAAGATTCTCCAATTTGTCGGCATTCCTGTTATAGACTTTATAGGTTGCAATTTTTTTAACGTCTGCAAATAAGTATGTTGCTTCATTCTTTGCGTTCTTTATTCTGTCATCAACAGAGTTGCTTGCAAATCCGATTTTGTATAGGTCCTTTATGTCCGCTAGTTCCTTTTTAATTGATCTCGTTTTTAAAACATAAATCCAACCCGATTGTACGTCTTCCTCTTTTACAAGTCCTGAATTAACAAATAAGTCCTGTTCAATTTTGTCATAGGTGTTGGTGATCAACTTACCGTATTTTTGGATTTGCTTACCTAAAGAACGGAAAAGCATATTGCTGTAGGTGCCGTTCTCAAAAACTGTTCTTGTGCGACCTTCAATTCTTACTCTATTTCCGGAGCCAAGGTCAACTTCATCTTTTTTCAAGTTTGCAGATTCCAAATACAATAGAATACCATTCATTAGATAGAAATTGCCAACATGAAGATTCTTTTCAATATTGGTGAACGGCTTTATTTTTCGTTTTCCTTCTTTTATTTCTTTATGAACTTGTAAAAACATCTTTTCATATTTCTCAAAGTCCTTTTCTTTGATTGGTTTTCTTTGAGCAACAAAATCAGCTTCTGCCCGGTCTTCTGGTCTGGGAATATGTTTGAATTTGAAAATATCTAGATCATTGTCGGCATCTAGCAATCCTAATTCATCATCTTCACTCAAAATGTCGTCAATGGATTGTTTTTCCATTTCCACATATCCCAAAAGGTTGTGCCTGTCAAAAGGTTTAAGGATTTTTTTCTGGTCTTCATTTTCTCGGAAATTTTTGAGTTTGGCCAACAGACCATATTCCGACATACTCGATTTACTTGGCTCTCGGTCGTATTTGTCAATGAATGAATTTATTTCCTCAAAGGAATCAATTAGCCTTTCCTCATCTGTTTTCACAGTTGAAGTTTTGACTTTAGAATCTAACAACCCAAAATCGTCGTCATTGAAAATGTCGTCTATTGTTAATTTCTTCTTAGCCATTTTCCAATGCTCTTTTACGTTTCAACTCTCTTAAAAAAATTAATGCTTCCGCCATTCTCTTTTCTTTCTGGTCAAATGCTTGAATACTCGGTTGCTCTCCTTTATTGTTTTTGACCCATTCTTTGATTTTTGGCCATAACAAAATGGCTTCTTCTTCGGTCATTTCAATTTTGGTGGATTGAATGTGCTCGTCAATCAATTTCAAAACTTGGGTCGTTACCGATTTTGATAAGATTTCAAAGGCTTTTTGGAACGGATTCACTTTGTCTATCAGATCAATATGAATATCATCTATGTTCACAAAACTTCCTGCCATTCTGATAAACTTTTTGTCTCCTTGCTCCTCGATTGTACTGTTCTTGATTACGGAATCCACTACAACGTGCTGTCTTACTGCCTCAACATCATCTTCATCCAAATCAGGATAAACTTCCCGAATGATTTTTGGAATCAAAACCGTATTGATAACCTCTGGCTCAATATTTCCTGGCATTGCTTTGAGCATTTGAGGGTCTTGAAGAATTTTCGCTTTTAAATCATTCAAGTCAGTTTCAATAATGTCTTTGGCCCTTTGTGAAGTAGGCAATTTAAAACCTCTTATTTTTATGGTGTTTTCGTCATCCTCTTCATCCTCATCCTCTTCGTCTTTTTTGATTTTAAACTTGAAGTTTGGTGCTAAAACCTGCTCCATCAGCAATGAGGCTGTTATGGCCTTCAACATATTGTTTACAGACAATTTTACTTCTTCATCTTCTGCATCTGGTTGGGCAATGAGATTGGTGAATTGAGCGTGTGTTTTGTTGTTGCTGTCCCTTGTTGCCCTTCCAATGATTTGGATAATTTCCGTTAATGAACCTCTGTAGCCTATGGTTAAAGCGTGTTGGCAGTATGGCCAATCAAATCCTTCTTTTGCCATTCCTAGAGCAATAATGATGTCAATATCCTCTGCTGATTTTACAGTTCGTAGATAGGCACTTATTTTATCCCTTGATTTTGGGTTATCGTTAACCAAATCGGCAACTTTTAAAATCTCGCCTGTTTTGTGGCTTTTGATGTGTAGAACGCCCGTGGTTTCGTCTTGAAATTCCAACTCTCCCAAAACATCAATGATATGATTGACTTCTTCGTATTTCTCTTTGGATGATTCGGCAGAGTTAACGCTTGGAATGTGGATGATGGTTTTCTGATTTTCATCCAATATCTCAGCCAAAGCCGACATTTCTTTTTCAGGATGTTTTTTAAAATACTTTCCTGTGTAGAAATGGTAGCCGATACCCAACGATTTTAGAAACTCATAGCCATTTAATTGTTGGTAGTAGGTATAGGTTACCTTGGTGAATTTAGCTTCATCTTCCGGCATCAATACTGGAACACTATCGCCTCTGAAATACGAGCCTGTCATTGCTACAATATGAGCGGAGGAATTGTGCATAATGCTTTTGAGTACCTGCCCCAATATATTATCGCCCTCCGCAGAAACGTGATGGAATTCATCTATTGCCACCAAAGTATCATCCAATTTTTTGGGGTCTAAACCATCAAAAGCAAACCGCAAGGTAGCGTGTGTGCAAACCAAAATTTGTTCCTCAGATTCCAAAAAGTTTAGGAAAGCCGTTACCTTGCTTTTTTCTTCGCCCGGGGTACAGAGATTGTATTTTGGATTGGGTTTCCAATCTTCAAAAAAGCCATACTTCTTTAGTTCAGTTGTACCAAATGAGGCACCAATGGATTTTTCTGGTACGGCTACGATTACCTTTTTAATGCCTTGATTTTTTAGTTTATCCAAAGCGATGAACATTAAGGCTCGTGATTTACCAGATGCTGGTGGTGCTTTGAGCAATAAGTATTGTGCGGTTCTGCCTTCGTATGCCTTTTGCTGCATTTCCCGCATTCCTAGTGCATTGGTGCTTTTGCTTTGTCCTGTTTGTTTGTATGTTACTTCTACTAAGTTTGGCATTTTCTATGTTTATCTAAAGTTTAACTAAGCTTTTATAAATAGCTATATCGTAAAGTGTTATTTATCAATTGATTAAGTTTGCTTTTTGTCTTGACTTTTACTAAAAGTTTATCTAATTATTTTTATCTTTTTCCGTTTTAGATAAACTCAAAACCCACTTAGGGTTTCTGTTAGTCCCTTGATTTTCAATTGATTTTTCCTTTTTTGACATAGTATATATCATATTCCTTAGCTTATTTGCTTTTTGTTTTTCATCTAATACTTTTGGTAAAATATCTAAAATGAGTTTGTCAATATCTTGCTTAGAAGCATGACCATACTGCTGTATAAAGTCAATAATCATATGCTTGTAATGGCCGTCTTTAAAACCCCTCTGTTTGATGTAATCTGCCTTTTCACCTGTAACCGTTGCTACTGATGAGGAAATATGATAATTTGGCTTTCTGCCTTCAATCAGGTTTTTTGATTTTAATTGATGTGCTTCATCTTTTGAAATTGACTTATTTTTAGCCACTTTATCAAGAAGCATAATTTCCTGCAAACTCAGTTCTTTTAACTCCGCTAACTTGCGGGCATAATTCACATCAACTACTTTCCCTATAATCTGAACCGTTATTTTTTCATTGCTAAAGTCATAATCGGGCAATGGGAAGTACTTGTTTTTTTGAATAACGAACATTTTTTTGATACCACTTCCAATGGTATCGATCATGTTAAGGTTGACCATGGCATTGGCCAGGAAAGGATTTCGATAATTGGTTTCGGGAGCGTCTGCATCGATTACTTTTTCAATGCTTTCGGGAATAAAAGTTCCTGAATTGGCAAAAGTCAATTTACCGTCTTCATGTTCCACCACATTTATTTTTCCTCCTAAGGTGTAATCTTGATGGGCGATACAGTTATTTAGCGCCTCTCGAACAATGTAGGGGTCGTATTGATCCACTTCATCGGGAAATAACGTGCCGTCTTTAATGTATCTGTATTTCAGATTTCTGATTTTTGCTTTCACATTCTCCACCTCCAACAGCAAAGGGCAGGTAAAATGTTCATAATCCTTTTCAATATTATCACGGTCTTTTAATATCCATGAAATCTTTGCGGTTGCCGGAGAAATATAATGTTCAGACTCGGGCTTGCCCAATAGGAGAATGGCTGTATTTGTGATTTTTCCATTGATGCAAACTTTTACCTTGTTTAAAAAAGTAGTGTTATCCCACGTAGGTATTTCCTCTTTTAGTTTTGGGTTTTTCTCGGCAAACTGTTTCCGAGCCATGGTTATGGCTTCAGGTGATAAATCATCTAAACTTGCCTGCTCTATAATCTGTGCCGACCAATCTTCTTTTTGTGTTTGCGATTGAATTTTTTTCAGTTCATAATCATTGAGCCCACCGAGGCTTTCGCCATCTCTTCCGTAACGATGTCCTTTCCACGAAACAGGTGTGCCTTGCGGTGCAGCAGGAATCTCTAACAGTAAAACATCCAAGCTTTGATATTTGACCCTATGTGCACCGGCAAACGATAGTTTAGGGCTGGTATGGTTAGCCATTTCTGCCTTGTACTCGTTAATTTGATTGTCATTGATGGAAGTACCTACAACACTTTTGTCGTTTTTTACACCAAGTACCAACCAAGCATTTGGCTTGCCTTTGAGGTTAGCCTCATTGCTTAAAGCAGAGAAGTACCGACCTAGTTTATCTTTGTCATATTGGTTCTTCGCTTCTTTAAACTCTACCACCTCGTTTTCGGTAGTAATTGATAATAAATGGTTAAGTACATCAATCATTTCTTTCTAGTTTTCTTTTGTTTGGCAAAGAGCGTGTCCTTTTTTACCATTTCCTCATATTGTTTGAACAGATACTCCAAACGCTCTGTATCATTTTTAAAGGGTTGCAAACGATAACATTGCTCTATGGCGGTATCGAGTGCTTGATGTGCTTGTAATAAACCTTTGGGCATTGTGTCCGGATTGTACAATTGTGCCATTGTTTTACTGGGATGTTTGGCCCGTTCATCCAAAATATCGAACACGTATTGATTGAGGTTTTCCTTTTGCTTGGTGGTAAGGTCTGGAAAAGGGAAGGTGTTATAGCAAATGTCTTTTGAATACCTAATTCGAGTCTCAAGTTTACCGCCGACATTTCTAACCCAAACCATATGCATACGAGAATTGATAATGGCGAACATATAAGGTTCAGCATCATAAACAGCTAATCCCGAATCTGAAATAATGGTGTTATTATCAAGATAACCGCAAGGAATGTAATTACGTGATTCAGAAGAAACACGTGGAATAATCAATTGACTTTCTCTGGCGGTATTTCTATCTCTAAATTGATGAGACCTTTCCGCTAGTCGGTTTGTGCCTTCATCTTTACTGTTTAATCTGTGTATTTCGGTTTCTTCAATGCGTTTAGCAATTTCTGGGATTTTAATTACCTCCTTTAATTGGTCATCTTCTATCCACAAGCAATATCTTTTGTTCCCTCTAATGAATTCAGAAGATCCTAATAGTAACCTTGTGAATTCTTTAGCATTTGGGTATTCTTTGATTAATTGCTCGTATTCTTCTTCTGATAAAATCAAACCGCCACCATCATTTGGCATGTTTCCGAATTTCATTTCAGGAAAATTGGAAAGAGGTTTGCTTCTAGCTAAAACAACCGTATTAGATCCATCCAATAAATAAGGATTGATGTTTTTAGCAAGTTTTCTGAAATTTTCTGTAAACAAATATTTCGGTTCAGCACTTACATTTCTTAGTCCAACAATAATTACCGTGACACCTGCATTGCCTTTGGCATTGTTGGTCCATTTAAAAGATTGATGAGCAAAGTCTATTTCAATTCCTTTTGAAAGTATATGTGGCCAAATCAAAGGTACTTGTTGTCCTTGGCAAATTGAATTGGTGGTTACAAATGCGCATTTGGCATTTAAACCTGATATATATTCCGCTCCCTTATAAATCCAACAATTGATATAATCTAAATCACGATATTTTTTGAGCTTATTGAAAACAAAATCCATATCCTTTTTCTGTTCAGCATCCTGCAATCTTGCTCCCAAATAGGGTGGATTCCCAATCACATAAACTTCATCATTATCAGTAATAGGACATGCCTCATTCCAATTTCTTCTAGTGGCATTCCCTTGTTGGATTTGCCCTGCTTCTTTTAATGGTAAAATAGGTTTTGATTTGCCGTAATCAAACAGCATTTCTTCAAAAACCCGGTTCATTTGGTGCTCAGCCAACCAAAGCGAGAGAATGGCCATTTCGTGGGCAAAATCGTCTATCTCTATTCCGTAAAACTGTGAGAGATTTACGGAAGTCCATTTAAACGTTGGTGTAGTTTCTAAATCAGTAATTTTTTGCAGAATCTTAATTTCCAACAAACGGATTTCCTTGTAGGTGATAATCAAGAAATTCCCACTACCACAAGCTGGGTCAAAAAATTTGATTTTTGAGATTCGTTGAATGAGTGCATTGAGTTGTTTTACGGTTGTTGCATTTTCAAACTCCTCATACAAATCATCTAAAAAAAGAGGTTTGATAAGTTTTAGAATGTTGGCTACAGACGTGTAGTGCATTCCTAAATCGCTGCGGTAATCAGGAATTACTACCGCTTGTATCATGGAGCCGAAAATATCGGGGTTAATATCCTTCCATTGCAATTCGCCTAATTCAATGAGCATTTTTCTTGCCTTAGCATTAAACCTTGGCGAATTGATTTTTTGACCAAACAAGCCTCCATTTACATAAGGAAATTTGGCTAGAAAGTCAGGAAATCCTTTTTCACTTTCACTATCCAAACGATCAAACAGGTCATCTAAAAATGTATGTGTGTCACTTCCGTTTTCAGCGGTATGTTGGGCTAAGGTGTTGGTGAAAATACTTTCGTGCTCAAATATTTCGGTGTCTTCCGCAAAAAAGCAAAACAACAAACGGGACAAGAAAATATTGAGGTGGTGGATGCTTTCCTTTGAATTGTAGATGTCTGGGTTTTCCTCAATCAGCAAATCATATAAAGAGGCCATTTTATAGGAGGCGTTTCTGTCCGCTTCATTGTCGTTGCTCGCATTGTAAACTTCACTACCTGCCAAGGGCAAAAAGAAGTCGAAATAGTTTGGTAGCTCCTTTACTTTGACATCTAGGTTTTTGCCTTTTTGAAGGTCTTTAGCAACGATTTGTTTGTGGTCGGTAAGAATGGCAAACCTTGGTTTGTGTTTTAAGATTCGCTCTTCTTTTGTTATGGCATCAATACTGCTCAAAAGTTTGTCGGTGGCTTCTACTTTAAAGAAAATTTTCTTTTTGTAAAGTATTTCACCATCAACTTTTGAGAGATTGTAATCTCCTTTTTTTAGTCGTGTTACAGAGGTTTTTGAAATACCATAGGCAACCAACAAATCAAAGACAAATTCATCTTTAGTGAAGTTGGCAATCAGGTTCTGAACGTTTTGTTGTATTTCGGATGTTATCATTGGTTGTCTTGTTCAGGTTTGTTGGAAACTAGCAATTCTTTGATGTCCACATTCAGGATTTCGGCAATCTTATATAAGACATCTATACTTGGTTGTCTTTTGTTTTGAGCATAGGAGTGAACCATATTGTAACTCTTTCCCAATTGCTCTGCTAACCAAATTTGCTTAATCCCTTTACTGTCCAAAACCTCTTTGATCCGGTTCATTTTGAATTATTTTATTCTGTTAACTAAGGTAGGAAAGATTATAGTGATGCTCATTGAATGAGTATAAAAATTATCATTCAATTAAGTCTATGTGGGGATGTGAAAGCTCATTTGGTTTTTCAAAGTAGAGTTTTAAGTAGGTTAAAACCAAATGTTCTTAACTGTACGGTGGCTAACTACTTCAATGCCTTACAACTTGTTCTTGCCAGAATCGATATAATCGAACTTTTATGAACAAGCTCAGTATCTTTCATGTCCAGCTTGGTACCTTTTTGTTGTCTCCTTTTGTAACTGCTTATTTTTTAGGTCAATCAAGTACCCTCAACTTGGTACCGTTCTGTCTCCAGCTTGGTACCAAATTCCATCCTGCATTTTCCTTGAAAGTCTTTTTTGTTTTGGAACTCACATGATTGTACGTACCCAAAAAGGCGGTTGTCCAAACGGATTTTTAGTGTACCCTTCCTTTGCAAACCCTTCTTTGGGATTTGCCGTGGAAGGCTACAATCCGTCCGTCCACCCAACAAATTTTAAGGGGTCTGTAATAAAAGAAGCCCTAGTTGTTTTTCGGTGCATCGAAAAACAGGGCAGTGCCCAAGGACTTCCAATCTGGAATCCGCCGACTTCATTCGCTTAACTTCCCATACGCTCAATTGCCATTGGCTCCAGAGGAATTCCTAAGGCCCTCATTGAACCTGTCAAGGCCATGCTCTGTTTTGTCCATAAATAGGGTTTCCACTTCCTTGAAAACCCTGCCTGCCGTAGCCAAGGCCAAGGGTTTTGCTACGTCGCGGAGCCTACCGATTTCCCTCCAAAAGCCTTGACAGAACCCCCTTCTTTTATTGTACTACGCACGTAAGAAGCAAACAAACGCCCCTTAAAATTTGGGAAACAATGACCAAAAAAAAAATAGAGGGGAAATTTTTAACCCTGTTTGCTGATTTAATCCATTGAGGAAGACGGCAGACCTTTAAAACTTTTTATCATGAGTACATTGAGAAACAAAGTACAGTTGATCGGTAACGTGGGGCAGGATCCCTCCATTACAGAACTTGACAAAGGGAAGCGTGTGGCCAGGTTCACCATGGCCACCAATGAACATTACAAGAACTCCGAAGGGGAGCGGGTGACCAACACCGAATGGCACACCGTAATCGGATGGGGAAAACTCGCCGACATAATCGAAGGGTTTGTGACCAAGGGCAAGGAGATCGCCATCGAAGGGAAATTGACCTCCCGTTCCTACGAGGACAAAGAGGGCAATAAGCGGTACGTCACCGAAGTGGTGGTCAGTGAAATTCTATTGTTGGGAGGTAACAATGATTGATCAATGTAGGGGTACCCATGGGCATTCCTCATTTTTAATTTTCAAATCACAGCATAATGGAACAGCAAGTAAATGAAATCCAGATCAGCTACAGGGAAAAACTCAGCACCCTGAAAACGAACTCCATTACCAATTCAAACGACGTGGCACAATTGCTCTTCAAAAATTGGGATGCCGACACCATTGGACTGAACGAATGCTTTAAAATTCTTTTGCTCAACCAATCCAACAAGGTCAAAGGAATCTATGCCTTGTCCATTGGGGGCATAACTGGAACCTTGGTGGATATGCGTATCCTCTTTGCCATTGTTTTAAAAACATTGTCGGTTGGAATAATACTGGCACATAACCACCCGTCTGGTCAATTGAAGGCAAGTGAAGCCGACAAACAGTTGACCAAAAAGATCCAACAGGCCGCGGTACTCTTTGATGTCAAGGTATTGGACCATATCATCCTGGCACCCGATGGAGATTATTACAGTTTTGCCGATCATGGTTTGATGTGATGAATATGGAATTGGCAACAAAAGAAGGGATGTCAGATTCGACCAAAAGGACCCAATCATTATGATTGGGTTTTTCTATGATCAAAGGCTTGAAATTCATATCTTTAATATCAACTTGAAATTCGAACCAAGTACGGCACTCTTTTTTGTTTGACTTTCCTGAAGCCCGTAACATTTGATTTGACTTTTTATTGGAATGCAACTGGTTTTTAAACCATGTTGAGCGATTCGTTTTTGTCCCTGCGGGACGAAAAGGATGAGCAAGAGGATAGCGCGCAAGCGCCGCACTATTGGTCCATTTTCCTTCGGAAAAGCCCTGTTTATAAGGAGTTTTGGAATTTAAAGGAGTTTTGGGTCAAATGGTTTTTGGTGAAAAAATGGGCTAGGCCCAGTAAAATCAATGAATTTTTGGTGAAAAAATGGATAAAGGATACGAAAAAGAACAGTTTGCGGCCTTGAAGGTCAAGGTTTCAGTGGCGAGGAAATTCAGAAGTTTTTCCAAGCGGCAAGGGAAGTCCCATTCCATGACTTTGTTGGCAATGGTGGAGTTTTTTGATCACAATGGAATCTCGCCGGACGAACGAATGCACGAAACCATAGCTAGCTTGAAATATTTGATCAAAAGACGATTCAACTCCATGGTGGCCATTATGCGAAGTATCGAAAAGGAGCAGACCCTGCCCACAGTAAGTATGATTCAGGCCCTCTTTCAACAAGAGTTGGAACATGAAGGTGATGAAGAATGGGAAGGGGACTTTGAGTTTTATGAAAAGCAGCTAACAGAGATAATTACTCCTACCAACCCCGAGCTTTTGGATTTGGAGACCACAGTGCCCAAGATCCGCTATGTGGGATTGGAGGAACAGATGGAAGAGTTGAAGGAGGATTTTGCCTATGTGCTGGACCATGTTTCGGAGTTCAAAAACCACTTTGGTAAAAATCATCTCAAACTGGACCTCAATCCTGAGGCCATCGAAAAATACCGAACAAAACTCAAGAATATGTAAAGATGTAAATTCCTCTTACTCGCTAACAACCAGTAATTGACCATTGGGTTATTGTTTGCGCCAATTTGTCCAAGCATGCAAAATGGGCAATGGTCATATTAAAAAGGAGTAGTGGGATTCAATGAAAAATTGACAATGCCTGTCAATTTCAACCAATATTGACCGAAAGCAAACATGCAATGGAAAAAACGGGTTCATTGCCATACCACGCTGTCTTTATCAGCCGTTTGTGCCCCCATCACCCGCAAGGTGTTGGCCCATCCTTAACCGCGGTATGGCAACTATGCAACAAATTTAATGAATGAATCGGCTTTGTAACATTGTTTGTTAGGGGCGGTTGACTACATTGTTCATGAGGTTGTTGATTTAAGTTGAACGGCAGATGAAATTTAGGTTAAAACATGGCATTGACCACTTTAATCAGGCAACTGTATGGGTTTCTCCGTATCTAATTAACAAAACAACCATGAAAAAAATAGTATTCGCCTTTTGTTGCCTTTGTTTCATTTTGTCATGCACTGATAATGATGTTGAAAACACCGTACTTTTGGGAGACCAAGATTATTTGGTTTTTGGACATTTCTATGGAATGTGTGTAGGGGAAGGATGTGTCGAAACATTCAAGCTGACCAATTCGGGGTTGTTTGAGGATACTAAGGACGATTATTCTGGCAGAGACCTTAACTTCATTAAGTTGGACAATGAAAAATTTGAACAGGTCAAAGACCTCATGGATTATTTTCCCCAAGAGCTTTTAAAGGAAAACGGAACCATACTGGGCTGTCCGGATTGTGCGGATGGTGGCGGCCTTTTTATCCAATATTTCCACAACGGTTCATTGAAGAGTTGGAGGATAGATCAAGCAAAAAGTCAAGTGCCGAACTATTTACACGGATTCATTGACAAGGTAAACCATAGGATTCAGCTAATAAATAACTGAATCTGGATGAAATTTAGGGGAATGTAAAAACCTTATTTCCTATTTGATAAGCTTTTCCAAATAAGCAACCTTCTCTTTTTCTGCTTGAAGGAGACGCTCATAAAGTTTTTTGTTTTCTTCAAAAGCCTCTATTAATTTATCAAGTGGATTGAAGGTGCAATTATTAGGATGGAATGTGCCTTGACTATTTGTAAAACTATTGTCGTAGAAATTGTTGAAATAGTTTATCACCGACTCATCAGAAAAATTTTTGATAGCATCTGGAGTTACACCCAAAGCCTTGGCAATCTCTTCCAATTTCATATCATCCACCTTCTCACTGTTCTCAATGTTGGAAACGGCCTGTTGACTTATGCCCAATTGTTCTGCAAGGGTCTCCTGCTTCATACCGCGAAGTTCCCTGATCCTACTGATCTTTCTGCCTATGTGATTGTTCTTGGTCTTTGTCTCCATATCTCAAATATAGGGTCTTTCCCACAATAATCCGATTGTAAAATACAAATCTGGTTCAATAATTTACAAGTGCCCTTGGTGGGGTACTTGGGAATGTGGCCTTAATATGGACGATGATTCTCGAACCCATTAAACCACGATTCTATGACACATGGCACAAACATACCGGAAAACTTTGAAAAAGCGGAAGAACTGTCCGAATTGCTCCACAGCATCCTGAACATCATTACCATAGACAGAGCCTTTCTATCCAAGAAACAAATTGAGGGAAACACCGAATATTATTTCCTTACCCTCTTTGTGGATGTCAACAATGACCCACTTCCCAATGAGATTCGTTCCCTTGTTGCTAAAAAAGGAAAGAAGCACCCTGATTTCAGGATAAGGGTCTACACGGAGAACCAATCTGAAATTGGCCTTGAAAGGGGTGCACTCTATTTCCTGGAACATTGCTGCCTTGGGAAGACCGTCTTCGCCCATCCCGAAGGAGAGAACATCATGGACTATTCAACAATGGCATACGAGACCCTAATGAAGAGGGCCACTCGGTATCATAGATCGGAATTGGCAAAAGTAAATGCCTTTGCCAATACTGCGGACATCTTGATCAAGGAAGGGGACTACGCCATTGCAACTTTCAACATGCACCAGGCCTTTGAACTTTCGTTTCGATTCATTGAACAGATGTGCATAGGAAGAAGTATGGTTACACATAGTATCATCAGCCATATCAACTATTGCAAACAGTTCTTTCCCTCCCTACAACCTTTTATGGAACCTTCGGAGTCGAACAACAATGAACTGTTGCTCCTATTGGAACACGCCTATAGTGTTGCCCGATATGGCAATGAATTTGAGATTACTAAAGTACAGGTCAAGGCCATTCAATCCCAGATGAAGGATTTCATCCAAGAAGTGGAATCCATTTTCCATAGACATCTTGATCAGTGCAAAGACCAAATTGATGGAATCGGAAAGGATTTTGAGAAAACATCCCCGAGAGCAACCGAGAACGTAGGAAAAAATTATCAGGCATCATTGATTGATCAACTTAAGGAACTGGAAAAAGAGCATTTCCATGCCCTGAAGCCCTATATCCCCGAAAAGGGACTGTATGGCATCGAACTTATAACCGAGGGATACTGTGAAACCTCTTTTATGATTTCCAATATGATCAAGGTCTGCATCGTAGCTTTGGAAAATGAATATATCCCTACGCGCATTGTTCCCCAACCCCATCACAATGTAAGTGAGGTGTTGGGATACATACTGGATTTGATACCCCATGATGAAATGGAATTCTTGGACAAGGTCAGAAAACTACTTTCGGAACAAAAGACCACTTCAACCCAATAAATCCATTCACATGAAATCAAAGAAACAAAGGTTAAAGACCTTGGAAGAAATCCAACAGCTCAGGAACAATCTTTCGGGACTGTTGGGAAACAAAAAGGCCATCGACCCCAAGGGAAATTATGTGACTTTCGAGGTCAGGGACAACAACCATCTTTTGACACAGATCATCAGTCTTTTGGAAGTTTGCGTGTTTGCCCTTGATGGAGATGGGGTGATGTTGTTTCCTGCCAACCAAAATGCATCAAAAGAGGAAAGTGTTGTCCAAGTATTGGAACTGGTATTGAGTATCCTGCCGGATAGCCAAATGTATTTTTTGGACCAACTTGATGAAATACTTTCGAACCCAGAAAATTGAATTTAGATGTCAAAGCCATGAAAATTCATTTTTCTAAGAATCAGAAGAGGAAGAATAAATATGAACTAATGGTCCACAAAAATAGTTTATATTTATTCCATTAATACCTTCCTGACCTCTCAACGATGTGCACTTTTGGGAGGTTTTTTGTTATTTTCACATCATTGGGAACGCCACGGCATATTTCATTCATCCCGTAAAATCAAACAACATTTTTAGATTATAAATTAAGGGAATACCGAGTGCTTTTGAGTTCACCTGTTTTGAGGAGTATCGATTTGTCGACCAAATCCTTTAAGTCCCTTGTGGCAGTGGATGCAGATGTTTGGGCAATTCGGATATAATTATCGGCACTAAGCCCTCCTTTAAATCCCTTATATCCGGCTTTGAACATACGTTGGACTACTTTTAGCTGACGTTCGTTCATCATGGGGGAGTATCGATCAAAGAATCTGGCCTTTTGGATCAAAAAGTCAATGGTTTTGATGGTGTGTTGTTGTGCCGAAAGTATGGTTTCCCCAAAGTATAGGAGAAATTCGGTAAGATCTAGTTTGAAATTATGGGCTTCGATGGAAGAATAGTATTCTTTTTTGTTTGCCTCTATGGTCTGTGATAGGGATATAAGTGCAGGTCTTCCCAAATCCATTGAAATAGATTTTTCGGAAAGCCCTCTGGCTATACGCCCATTTCCGTCTTCGAAAGGGTGGATGGCCAAAAAGTAATAGTGTGCCAATCCTGACTTGGCCAATGGGAGCATTTTGGATTTGTTTGTCAAGTGGGTTTCGTTGAACCAACGAACATAAGCTTCCATTTCATGTGTCATTTGTGATGAAGGAGGGGCCTCATAATGCACTGTGGGTTTGTCGAGGCGTCCTGAAACAACCTGCATGGGATCTTCATGGGTACGATATCTTCCAATATCCACTAAATCCCTTCTGCCATTGGTGAGCATCTGATGCCACTCAAAAAGTTGTTCATGGGTCAATGGCACTGCATATGTACGATACAGATTGACCATCATTTCAGATATTCCATATTCAGCTTGGGGAAGTTTCTTTCTTTCCGTTTCAAGTCCCAGGTTTTTTTTGATCGATTCCTGAATACTCCCACGGTCAAGATATTCCCCTTCAATGGCCGAAGTGGTTAGGGCCTCATCCGACAAAACTTCAATCAAAAGCTCATTTTTGTCTTCCTCATCAATATGTTTAATGGAACCAAGGGCTACTCCACTAGTTTGGACGAACTGATATTCCAGTTCCTCCAAAGCTTCCTCGTCATAGGTGAAATTGGGCCAACCTTTCTGTTGCCAGTTCCATTTAAAAGCTGTCATGAGCTGAATAATTACGCTTTATAGCTCAAAAATAATAAAAATATGAGCTATAAATTACTTTTTTATAGCCCAAAAAGTCTAAAGAACTCATTTTGAAATATGTTTTCTTGTGTTGAACTGTAAGAATACAAGCTTCTAATCAATTTTTGGAGAATACCTGAATATTTCCAAATCATATCAAAATAAATAAAATCAACTTGTTTAAAATTGGGACAAGCCCTGTACCTCTACTGTACCAAAATTGGGACAACCAGTGGACAAGCATTGGTATCTTATATAAAACATATACAAACTATGTAAAACAAATAATAAACAGGAAAATTTGAAAAATTTTATTTTTTGAGAATTCACAAACCAATGCAAATAAAATGGAGTGTCCTGAATCCGGACAAGTTGTAAGCAAGTGAATAAAAAATTAAATGGACTTGGCATACTCCAATAGGGCAGGGTCATTTTTCAATTTTTCCATATCGTCCGAAATTTTACTGTCCAATACCTTGGCATATATCTGTGTCGTCTTCAAGGAGGTATGGCCGAGCATTTTACTGACCGACTCAATCGGGACCCCATTGGAAAGGGTAACGGTCGTTGCAAAGGTGTGTCTGGCCAAATGAGTGGTCAACGTCTTTTTGATCTTGCATGCAGTTGCAATTTCCTTGAGATATGAATTGGTGCGCTGATTCGTGTAAACCGGGAGCAATGTCTTTTTTTCGATGACCCTGGGATGTTCTTTGTACTTGTCGATAATGGCCTCTGGTATGCTCAATAATGGAATGCTGCTCAAAATCTTGGTTTTTTTCCTTTTGGTCTTGATCCATTTGTTTCCCTTGATGTCCTTGACTAGATCATCCTTGGTCATCTTTTCAATATCGGCAAAAGCCAATCCGGTATAACAGCAGAACAAAAACATGTCCCGCACCGTGTCCAGTCTTTCGAATTCAAATTCTTGCTTTAGCATCGCTTCCAATTCCTCATGGGTCAGGAACTCACGTTCTTTTTGTTTCCAACTGGCCGACCAGTGGAAGAAAGGGTCCCGATCAATCCATTGGTTGGCATAGGCGATGCGAACAATTTTCTTGAAATTGACGATATATTTGGTCGCTGTATTGTGTGAAACCTTTTTTTTGCTCTTCAAATAGTAATCAAAGCCCGTTATAAACTCATAATCGAGCTTTTTAAGCGGGAAATCCTTTTTTTGGTACTTGTATACTATGTAATCTGAGATATGGGATTTGGCGGCTTTATATCGCTGAAGTGTTCCAGCGGAATATTCGCGACCCACCAAACTTTCCATTTCATCATTGTGATTTTGGAATATTTCCAAGATCATGTACTGTTTTTGGTCCTTGCCCAATAAGATGTTCTTCACGGTATCGGCATCCACGTATTCTTCATTACGAACCAGCTCATCATAGATGGAAACACACTTTGCTTTCAAGGTGTCGAAGAATCGGTTCAATACCAGTATTTCTGGGCCTTTCCCGCGAACCCTACAGTTATCGGCATCCCATCTGGAAAGCTCTATATGCTTGCCTGTGCTGAACTCCGCACGTTTCCCATCGAGTGTGATTCGGGCGTAAATAATTGATTTTTTGGGTTCCTTAACTACCTTTCTTTTTGGGTAAAAGATGACGTTGATTGTTGAAAACATAAGAATAGGATTGAATTAACACTTTGAAGGTACAAAAAAGGGTCTTAAATAAATGTTAACAAAACCTTGCAATAAATTATAAAACAGTCAATTACAGCGATGGAGGTGCCTCTGAAAATGAAATCTTGAGAGGCACCGAATTAGGCGCCTTTTATATGGTATTTTTTGATGTTTTTTGGTATCAATGGAAATGAAAAAAGCCTGTAAACATCTCGTTTACAGGCTTTTGCATAAATTTGGAAATATTCCAAGCGGTCTGGACGGGACTCGAACCCGCGACCCCCTGCGTGACAGGCAGGTATTCTAACCAACTGAACTACCAGACCAATGATTTTATCTTGTTAGACTCTGACAACAGTCAGATTCAAATCTTGTTCATTTGCTTTTTTAAAGCGAGTGCAAATATACATTCTCATTTCGTATTCAACAAAACATTTTTTAAAAATAATGGCTAAACAAATTTTTGTCGTTCCACCATGAAGGTGTTCAATACTTGTGAGAAATTGGAACGGACATCCACGCCCACATATTTGACCTTGTATTGGGCGCACTTCAACCGTAGGGCATTGGTGTAATTTTCTACTTCCTGGGTATATCTTTTTTTGATGTTCTCCGCATAGAGGTCTATATGGGTTCCAGTCTCCACATCCACAAAGCGTTTGGGGGTATTCTCAAAATTAAAGTCCATTTCATGTTCCTGGTCCAAAAGGTGAAAAAGGACCACGGCGTGTTTGTTGTATTTTAAATGGCGGAGTGCTTCAAACAGCTTCTCTTCCTCGATCTCGGTCTGGAACATATCCGAAAACAGAAAAATAAGACTGCGACGATGCATTTTTTCAGCAATTTGATGCAGAAAGGTATAGGTCTTGGTCATCTTGGATTTCTCCTTGGTTACGGAAACCTCGTTCAATTTGGAGTACAGCATCTGAAAATGACGTTCACTGCTTTTCTCGTTCGCGTAAAAATTATAGGTGTCCGAGTAGATACTCAGCCCTACGGCATCACGCTGTTTTTTTAAGATTTGCATTAAAGCGGCGATGGACAGAACACCAAAACCTATTTTATTGAGATTGTCAATGGATGGGTTTTTCACCTCCGGGTAATACATGGAGGCCGAGTTGTCCAAGATCATGTGGCACCGGAGATTGGTCTCGTCCTCATATCGTTTTGTATAAAGGCGGTCGGTTCTAGCAAAAAGCTTCCAGTCCAAATGTTTTGTACTCTCCCCGGGGTTGTAGATTTTGTGCTCGGCAAATTCAGCGGAAAACCCATGGAAAGGACTTTTGTGAATGCCACTGATAAAACCCTCAACAATTTGATTGGCCAAAAGTTCAAGGTTTTTAAAAAGGGGTGCCTTATGAAGTTCTGATCGGATGTCCATAAACAGATTCTGATCTCAATATAAAACAAAAAAGGCTTGGCATTTGCCAAACCTTTTCTAAAATCCTGATGGAAATATTGTTTTACAGTGCCGCATCAATAGCGTCTGTGTATACTTTCTTTGGGGATACACCTACCTGACGGTTCACGATTTCACCATTTTTAAATACCAAAACGGTAGGAATGTTACGTACGCCGTATTTGGCAGCAAATTGCTGGTTGGCATCAACGTCAACCTTTCCTACTACAGCCTTTCCTTCATATTCTTGGCTTACCTCCTCGATGATCGGTCCGACCATTCTACAAGGGCCGCACCAAGCTGCCCAAAAATCCACTACGACAGGTTTGTCGCTTTTCAAAACTACTTCGTCAAAAGTTGCATCTGTTATTTCTAGTGCCATCTCATTTGTTTTATTGTTTCGCAAAGTTAGTCAAATATTGTGCATCATCCTTACCGTCAAAGTATTCGTTTTAATTATTGTGCCATCAGCTTAAGCTATAGCGTTAATTTAACTTGTAATGGATGTCATTTTCCTCCAGGGCGGCCAAAAGCTCACTGTTGATCTTTACCTTCTGTTTTCTGCTGGATAGGTTCAACTTTATCTCATCCTGCATCTCGTAGACCACAAAATTCAGGGGATGGTCACCCTGATGGGAACGAAGGGTGTCCTTTAAGGTCTGAATCCTGCTTTCCTGTAAACGGGCTATGTCCAATTTTATGGTGAGCTTTCTGGCATAGGCATCCATGACATCCTGCAATTGTTTAAAATCATTGAACTGCAAGCGGGGTTCCCCTTTTTTGCCAGTTTCCCGGTTTACCCACCCTTCGCGGACAAAGGCTTTGATATAAACAAAGGAATTGATCATTAAAAAATGGCGGAATTTGAGGTATTCTTCCCCAAAAATCCGGAACTCATGGGAATCGGTGTAGTCCTCAAGGGTAAAGAGGCCCCATCCTTTTCCGTTTTTGGATACACGGTGCTGCACGTCTGTAATGACTCCCGCGACTGAGAGTTCCCGGTTTACGTAGTCCTCCAAGCTGGTGAATGCGGATACACTGCTATTGCAAAAAGCTGTGATCTCTTTTTTGAAATCATCCAAAGGATGACCAGAAATGTAGATGCCCACCACTTCTTTTTCCCTACGCAGTTTTTCCATGGTGCCCCAGTCCTCGCAGGGAGGTACCACGGGTTCTGGAATCTGCACCTCACTGGCATCTCCAAAAAGGCTCACTTGGGAAGAGTTTTCATTCTCTTGGAATTTTGCCCCATACTTGACGGCTTTTTCCAAAAAGGTGACCTCGTCCCCTTCATGATGGAAATATTGTGCCCGGTGGGTATCCCCGAACGAATCAAACCCACCGGCCAAAGCCAAGTTTTCGAAAGCCTTTTTGTTGGCGGCTCTCAAATCGACCCGCTTGGCCAAATCAAATACAGATTTATAGGCCCCACCTTCCTTTCTCTGCTCGACAATGGTTTCCACTGCGGAACGCCCCACGCCTTTAATGGCACCCATGCCAAAGCGAACGGCATTGTCCTTGTTTACGGCAAACTTGTAATAGGATTCGTTGACATCCGGTCCCAAAACCTCCAAGCCCATGCGCTTACACTCCTCCATGAAAAAGGTTACCTGCTTAATGTCGTTCATATTGTTGGACAACACGGCGGCCATATATTCGGCAGGGTAGTGGGCCTTTAAATAGGCTGTTTGATATGCGATGTAGGCGTAGCAGGTAGAGTGACTTTTGTTGAATGCATAGGAGGCAAATGCTTCCCAATCCTTCCAAATTTTTTCCAGAACATCACGGGGATGTCCGTTTTTCTCACCACCATCCAAGAATTGGGGTTTCAATTTTTGTAGTAAGGCGAAAATCTTTTTTCCCATCGCTTTACGCAGTACATCCGCATCACCCTTGGAGAAACCGGCCAACTTTTGGGAAAGCAGCATCACCTGCTCTTGGTATACCGTGATCCCATAAGTTTCCTGAAGGTACTCCTCCATTTCGGGAAGGTCATAGGTAATTTCCTCATCACCGTGCTTACGGGCAATAAAGCTGGGGATATATTCCATGGGTCCCGGACGGTATAGGGCATTCATGGCAATAAGGTCATCAAAAACCGTGGGTTTCAGGTTTTTCATGTGTTTTTGCATCCCGGGCGATTCGTATTGGAATATCCCTACCGTATCACCACGTTGGAAAAGCTCATACGTCTTCTCGTCGTCCAATGGAAAATCATCGGGAATCAAATCCACTCCCGTTCTTGCTTTTACGATTTTTACCGTATCCTTGATGAGTGTCAGTGTCTTCAATCCCAAGAAGTCCATCTTTAGGAGTCCAGCACTTTCCACAACGGAGTTGTCAAATTGGGTCACATACAGGTCAGAATCTTTAGCGACGGATACGGGAACGAAGTTGGTAATGTCGTCCGGAGTGATAATGACACCGCAAGCGTGGATTCCGGTGTTTCGCAAGGATCCCTCCAGAACCCGGGCCATATTCACGGTTTGGCCTTCCAAATCATCCCCTTCAGAGATGTTCAGTAATTCGTGGACCTTCTCCAATTCATCCGATCGGAACTTTTTGCGAAGATCGGCCTCATCAACCCCAAATATTTTGCCCAATTTGGACATGTTGGGGATAAGCTTGGCAATACGGTCGGCATCATTCAAGGGTAAATCCAGTACTCGTGCCGTATCCCGAATGGAAGATTTGGCCGCCATGGTACCATAGGTGATGATCTGTGCTACCTGATTGGAGCCATATTTGTTGATCACATAATCCATGACCCTTCCCCGGCCCTCATCATCAAAATCAATATCAATATCGGGCATGGATACCCTGTCCGGATTTAGGAAACGCTCAAAAAGGAGGTCGTACTTAATGGGGTCAATGTTGGTGATGGTCAAGCAGTAGGCCACCACCGAACCGGCTGCCGAACCCCTTCCCGGTCCAACGGAAACCCCCATGTTCCGAGCTTCGCGGATAAAGTCTTCCACAATAAGGAAATATCCCGGATATCCTGAATTTTCAATGGTGGCCAGCTCAAAATCGATACGTTCCGAGATTTCAGGGGTGACTTCCCCATATCGTTTCTTGGCCCCTTCATAGGTGATATGCCTTAAATAGGCATTTTCACCTCGTTTTCCTCCGTCTGCCTCATCTTCCTTGACCTTGAATTCCTCTGGAATCTCAAACTTGGGGAGAAGGATGTCACTGGCGAGGTCATAGGGAGTTATTTTGTCCACAATCTCTTTGATGTTCAGAATGGCTTCAGGAATATCCTTGAAGAGTTCCTTCATCTCATCTGAAGATTTGAAGTAATACTCTTGATTGGGCAGTCCGTAGCGGTACCCCCGACCTCGACCTATGGGCGTGGCCTGTTTTTCACCGTCTTTTACGCAGAGCAGGATATCGTGTGCCTCGGCATCTTTTTTATCACAATAGTAGGTATTGTTGGTGGCCACCAGCTTTACATCATGGTCTTTGGCCATCTGCAGCAAAACCTGGTTCACCCGGTCTTCATCTTCCTGTCCATGGCGCATCATTTCTATGTAGAGGTCATCGCCAAATTGTTCTTTCCACCACAATAGGGCTTCTTCGGCCTGCTTTTCACCAACGTTCAAGATTTTATTGGGCACCTCGCCATAAAGGTTTCCCGTCAGGGCAATCACATTTTCCTTGTACTGCTCCACAATCTTTTTATCGATACGGGGCACATAATAAAATCCATTGGTGTAGGCAATGGAAGACATTTTGGCCAGATTTTGGTAACCCGCCTTGTTTTTGGCCATCAAAACAATTTGATAGCCGTAGTCCTTTACATTTTTATTGGTGTGATCTTCGCAAACGTAAAATTCGCATCCCACAATGGGAGTGATTTCCTTTTCGGTGACAGGTTCTCCTTTTTCCTCCAGTTCGGCATTTCGCTCCTTGACACCTTTATTGTGGGCCATGATTTCTTTCACAAAGTGAAAGGCGCCCATCATATTGGCATGATCCGTTAGCGCAACGGCCGGCATACCATGGTTGGCAGTGGCCTTTACCAAATCTTTTATATTGATGGTGGATTGGAGGACCGAAAATTGGGAGTGGTTGTGAAGATGTACGAAAGGGGCATCTTCCAAGGTTTCTATGTTCTCTTGGATTTCCGCTTCGGAAATGTCCCCGGTATCTTGTGCCCAAAGGGCATCTGCAATTTTTTTGGATGCCGCTTTTAGGTTGATGTGCTTTAATCCAATGAGTTGGATTTCCTGTGGATTGGCCTCGGAAAAACGCTCGAAATAGTCGGGTTGAACATCCAGTTCCTGGGCAGTGAACTGCTTTTTTCGAACCAATTCCAAGAAGCATCGCGTAGTGGCTTCAACGTCGGCGGTGGCATTGTGGGCCTCGGCAAAGGGCTCCCCGAATAGGAACTCATGAAGCTCGGTAAGCGTAGGCAGCTTAAATTTACCGCCACGTCCCCCGGGTATTTTACAGAGTTCCGCGGTATGTTCCGTACAGGTGTCCAGAACGGGGAGTTCGGTCAAGAGGCTGTCCATCCCTTTTCGATGGAATTCACACCCCATAATATTGACATCGAAACCTACGTTTTGTCCCACAACAAACTTGGTGCGTTCCAATGCTTTTTTGAAAGCATCCAACACATGGTCCAATGATTCTCCTTCTTGCTCCGCCAAAGCCGTGGAGATACCATGGATTTGCTCAGATTCATAGGGGATGTTGAACCCGTCGGGTTGCACCAAAAAATCTTGATGCTCTACCACATTGCCCATTTCATCGTGTAGCTGCCACGCAATCTGCACACACCTTGGCCAATTGTCCGTATCGGTGATTGGGGCGTCCCAGCGCTTGGGTAATCCTGTGGTTTCGGTATCAAATATTAGGTACATGTGCTCGCCGTTTTCGGAGTGGAAAAATCAATGTCTAAAAATATACAAACATGAAGGTTTTATAAAATGTAGTTTTTAGGATTTATCAACTGATTTATGGAATCGCGTTTTATACTGGCATTCGCTATATTTAAGGAATAAAGTCATTTTAAATGGGAATAGGTATCAAGTTATCGCGATCAATCGTACTTGCTTTTCACTGTATTTTTTGGGGAAGCTTTTTTAATGGGAATGCCCAAGAAGATTTAAAACGTCCTCCAAATTTCATCATCATTTTTGCTGATGACCTTGGGTATGGGGATTTAAGCGTATATGGAAACCCGACCATCCATACGCCCTATTTGGACCAAATGGCCTTTGAGGGACAGAAATGGACCAACTTTTATGTGGGTGCCAGTGTCTGTACCCCCAGCAGGGCAGCTTTGCTTACGGGAAGACTCCCGGTTAGAAGCGGGATGGCCAGTAACACCTATCGGGTGCTCTTCCCGGATTCAAAGAATGGGTTGCCCAGCAGCGAGATCACCTTGGCGGAGCAATTAAAGAAGGCTGGGTATGCCACTGCCTGTATCGGAAAATGGCATCTGGGGCATAAAGAACAGTATTTGCCCACCAACAATGGGTTTGATTATTATTTTGGAATCCCCTATTCCAATGACATGGACCGGGTCGTGGACTATCCCCAAGGAGGATATTGGAATCAGCAGAATAAGGATATCAAAACCGAACACTTCAATGTGCCCTTGATGCGTGGAACAGAAATCATAGAACGGCCTGCCAATCAGAATACCATTACCAAGCGATATACGGAAGAGACCATTTCTTATATCAAGGAGAATAAAAGCAAGCCATTTTTTGTGTATTTGGCCCATAATTTACCCCATATTCCCTTGTTCGCTTCCCAAGAAGCGATGGGGAAGAGCAAACGTGGATTGTATGGCGATGTAGTCGAAGAGATTGATGACGGTGTCGGAAAAATTTTGAAGACCCTTGAATTGGAAGGGTTGGCTGAAAATACCATCGTGGTCTTCACTTCTGATAACGGTCCTTGGCTGCCTTTTAAAACCAATGGAGGTAGTGCCGGGTTGTTGAAAGCCGGGAAAGGTACCACATGGGAAGGCGGAATGCGGGAACCCACCATTTTTTGGGGACCAGGTAACATTAAGCCGGGATTGGTCACGGATTTGGGTTCGACCATGGACCTCTTCACCACGTTTAGCAAGATGGCCGGAGTGGAAATTCCGAAAGACCGAATCATGGATGGCGTGGATTTAAGTGAAACCTTGTTGTATAAAAATCCAAGCCCAAGGAAAAGCGTTTTGTATTATCGGGGCACTGATCTCTATGCAGCCCGATGGGGAGATTACAAAGCGCATTTTATTACGCAGGGGGCTTATGGGCAATTCGGTGAGCGAAAAGAACATGAAATACCCTTGCTCTTTAATCTGAACCATGATGCATCCGAACAATTCAATATTGCAGAAGGAAATGATTCCATCATCCAGCAAATCAAGGAGGTGGTCCACGAGCATCAAACAAAATTGGTAAGGGGCAAGGATCAATTGGCCGAAAGGGAATAGAAAGTTCACACAAACATTGTGCATTAAAAGAAATCAAGTATATTTGCACCCGCTTAAGAGACAAGCGATTAAAAAGAATTAATAACAAGGGTCGGGCACCCTACAAATTAATGTGATATGCCAGTTAAAATTAGACTTCAGAGACACGGTAAAAAAGGTAAACCATTTTATTGGGTGGTTGCCGCAGATTCCAGAGCAAAAAGAGACGGTAAATTCTTGGAAAAATTGGGTACATACAACCCCAATACCAATCCTGCCAGCATCGATTTGGATATTGACGGTTCTGTAAAATGGTTGCAAAATGGTGCGCAGCCTACCGATACTGCCAGAGCTATTCTTTCTTACAAAGGAGTTTTGTTGAAGCACCACTTGTTGGGTGGTGTTCGCAAAGGTGCTTTGACTGAAGAGCAAGTTGAGGAAAAGTTCAAAGCTTGGTTGGAAGAGAAAGAAGCTGCCGTTCAAGCCAAAAAAGATGGATTGAGCAAGGCTGAGGCTGAAGCCAGGGCAAAAGCTTTGGAAGCAGAGAAGGAAGTCAACGAGAAAAGAGCCGCTGCCGCTTTGCCAGAAGAGGAAGTAGCCGAGGATACTGCTGAGGTCGCTACGGAAGAAGTTGCCGCTGAAGCTCCTGCTGAGGAGGCTCCTGCTGCTGAGGAAGCTGCCAAAGAAGAAGAATAGAAAGAAGACGATGCGCAAGGAAGATTGCTTCTACCTGGGCAAAGTCGTTTCAAAATATAGCTTTAAGGGCGAGGTGTTGGTCAAATTGGACACCGATGAACCCGAAATCTACGAAAACATGGAATCAGTTTTTGTTTCATTGGGAAACAATCTGATTCCATTTTTTATTGACCGTTGCCGGTTGCACAAATCCAACCTGCTCCGCATCGATTTTGAGGAGGTCAAGGATGAGGCCACCGCGGATAAGATCATAGGCTCGGAACTGTACCTTCCCTTGGAAATGCTCCCACCACTTACCGGGAACAAGTTTTATTTCCACGAAGTCATTGGGTTTGCATTGATGGATGAGGTCCATGGAAATATTGGGACCATAGTCTCCATAAATGACAGTGCTTCGCAGGAACTGTTTGAAGCTGAAAAGGATGGGAAGGAACTTCTGATTCCCATTACCGATGATATCATAAAGAAAGTAGATCGCGAAAAGAAGGAAATCCATGTGAGAACACCGGAAGGTCTCGTGGAATTGTACTTGGATTCGTAAGATTTGCGGTTTTCACCTATATTTAGGGCAACCTTTTATTTTACGATATGTTTCGATATTTCTTTGTATTTCTTTTTTTAGGACTGATTTCTTGTGGAGAAAAGAAGACTCCAGTCAAGGAGGAAGAGCGTTCGCCCAATATAGTATTGATTTTTACGGATGATCAGGGCTACCAAGATGTTGGGGTCTTTGGTTCGCCTAATATCAAAACTCCCAATCTGGACCAAATGGCTGCAGATGGGGTAAGAATGACCAACTACTATGCGGCCCAAGCCGTATGTTCCGCTTCCAGGGCTGGAATTTTAACGGGTTGCTACCCCAATCGAATCGGTATCCATAATGCTTTAGGGCCAGGAAACACTCATGGCATCAATGATACGGAGACCACCTTGGCCGAAATGTTGAAGGAAAAGGGCTATGCAACGGCCATTTATGGGAAATGGCATTTGGGGCATCACAAAAAGTTTTTGCCCACACGCCATGGGTTCGATGAGTGGTTTGGAATTCCATATTCCAATGATATGTGGCCCTATCACCCACAGCAGGGAACCATTTTTAATTTTCCAGATTTACCACTTTACGAAAACGAAACCGTAATCGATACCTTGGTGGAGCAATCCCAATTGACCACCCGGATTACAGAGCGTAGTGTGGATTTCATCAAAAGGAATAAGGACAACCCTTTCTTTTTGTACGTTCCGCATCCACAACCCCACGTACCCTTGTTCGTTTCGGAAAAATTTAAGGGCAAGTCGGAAAGAGGTTTGTATGGTGATGTAATCATGGAAATAGATTGGTCTGTGGGCCAGATCATGCAAGCACTCAAAGACAATGGACTTGAAGAGAATACCATGGTCATCTTTACTTCGGACAACGGGCCTTGGCTTTCCTATGGAAACCATGCCGGAAGTGCCCTCCCCCTTCGGGAAGGAAAGGGTACCGCTTGGGAAGGAGGACAACGTGAGCCATTTATTATGAAATACCCGAAAAAACTTAAGCCGGGGAGAACAGTAGATGTGCCCATGATGGCCATAGATATACTACCCACCATTGCCCATGTCACCGAATCCAAATTGCCAGAACAAGTGATCGATGGTAAAAATGCATGGTCCATTTTAACGGGTGAGCGTGCAGAGCCCGTGCAAGATGCCTACTTTTTCTACTATCGGGTCAACGAAATGTTTGGGGTGCGGTATGGGAAATGGAAAATGTATTTCCCGCATCGCTACCGGACCATGGATGGTCAGGAACCAGGAAAAGATGGGCAACCAGGAAACTACAGATATGTTGATATGGAGGAAATTGAGCTCTACGATGTAGTCAACGATGTTAGTGAGACCAACAATGTGGCCGATGCGCATCCCGAGGTTGTTGCTGAGATAAAGGTTTTGGCAGATAATATGAGACAACGATTGGGAGACTCACTTATGGAACAGGAGGGCTCTGAAACCCGTGAGCCGGGTAGGGTGAATGAGTAAGCCTTTTCAATTTAAACAATTCACGGTACACCAAGACCGCTGTGCCATGAAAGTGGGTACGGATGGTGTCTTGCTGGGAGCATGGGCTTCATTGGAACACCAACCCGATTCCATCTTGGATATTGGCGCAGGAACTGGATTGATTGCCTTGCAGATGGCGCAACGCTCTCCTGCCGAACTTATTGATGCCATTGAGTTGGATGAAGCCGCTTACGAACAATGTGTTGCCAATTTTGAAGCCTCAGCATGGTCAGACCGACTGTTCTGTTATCATGCGGGATTGGATGAGTTCGTGGATGAGATTGATGATCAATACGATTTGATTGTTTCCAATCCGCCGTTCTATTCGGAGAATGTATCCAGTGGGGATGCTTCACGGGATCAAGCCCGACAGAACAATTCATTGCCCTTTGATGAACTTATTGAGGGAGCAACAAAACTTCTTTCCGCCACGGGTGTTTTTTCGGTGATTGTTCCTTTTAAGGAAGAGAAAGGGTTTATTGCCATGGCCAAGGAATCTGGATTGTTCCCAAATAGGATTACTAGGGTGAAGGGAAATCCAAAGACTGATTTCAAGAGGAGTTTGATGGAATTTGGACGCTCCGAAACCAACACGTTAGTGGATGAGCTCATCATAGAGGTCGAACGACACCAATACACAAAGCAGTATACAGATTTGACGAAATCATTTTATTTGAAAATGCAACAGTGATAGATTAAATTGTTAAATTTCAGCATAACTTTTAGATAAATTTTTTCCGAATGAAGCCTGATCTATTTGAAGCACCGGATTATTATAATCTTGACGACCTTCTATCTGAAGAGCATAAGTTGGTAAGGGATGCTGCCCGCCAGTGGGTGAAACGGGATATTTCTCCCATCATAGAAGAATACGCCCAAAAGGCGGAGTTTCCCAAACAGATTATCAAAGGTTTGGCCGAAATAGGTGCTTTTGGTCCGTATATTCCGGAGGAATACGGAGGGGCAGGCTTAGATCAGATAAGCTATGGATTGATTATGCAGGAGATTGAACGGGGGGACAGCGGGGTGCGCTCCACGGCTTCGGTACAGTCTTCCTTGGTCATGTATCCCATTTTTGCCTACGGATCGGAAGAACAGCGTAAAAAATACTTGCCTAAACTGGCCACGGGCGAATGGATGGGCTGTTTTGGTTTAACGGAACCCAACCATGGTTCCAATCCCGGCGGTATGGAAACTAAGTACAAGGATATGGGGGACCATTACCTGTTAAATGGGGCCAAATTGTGGATTTCCAATTCCCCTTTTGCCGATATTGCCGTAGTTTGGGCCAAGAATGAAGAAGGTCGTATACATGGTCTGATAGTCGAAAGAGGTATGGAAGGTTTTTCCACCCCGGAGACCCACAACAAATGGTCGCTTCGGGCCTCGGCCACGGGGGAACTTATCTTTGACAATGTAAAGGTGCCCAAAGAAAACCTGTTGCCCGGTAAAAGTGGGTTGGGTGCCCCGTTGGGTTGTTTGGATTCCGCCCGATACGGCATTGCCTGGGGCGCCATTGGAGCTGCCATGGATTGCTATGATACCGCTTTGCGGTATGCCAAGGAGCGCATCCAATTTGGAAAGCCCATAGCTGCCTATCAACTACAGCAAAAGAAATTGGCCGAAATGATCACCGAAATAACCAAAGCCCAGCTGTTGGCCTTTCGTTTGGGGCAATTAAAAAATGAAGGACGCGCCACCACGGCCCAAATCTCCATGGCCAAACGCAATAATGTGGACATGGCCTTAAAGATTGCCCGGGAAGCCAGACAGGTTCTGGGCGGAATGGGAATCACCGGGGAATACAGCATCATGCGCCACATGATGAACCTGGAAAGCGTGATTACCTACGAAGGTACCCATGACATCCATTTGTTGATCACTGGGGCTGATATTACCGGAATTCCAGCGTTTAAATAATCGACACTATATTTTTTCAACCGTTACCCTAATGGATTTGCTGATAGGAGTTTGGCTCTTGTCCGCAAAATGATTGTGGGGGACCAACAAATTGGTTTCGGGGAAATAGGCTGCCATGTTCCCTTTGGGAATTTCATAAGGAACGACCAAAAATTGTTCCGCGGTCCGTTGGATACCATCATATTCACTATGTAGATTTAAAACATCCAGTTTTTTCAGTTGATGCTGCTCCATGTCATCTTGGTTCATGAACACTACGCGACGCTCATTGTGAACACCTCTATAACGATCGTTCAATCCATAGATGGTGGTGTTGAACTGGTCATGGGACCGAATGGTCATCAGCAAGAATTCATCCATCTTTAGGTTATGGTCTGGCAATGTATTGATGGTAAGCTGCGCCATGCCGTTGGGCAACATTCTAAAGTCCCGTTCCCGAACGTTGTTGGGTAGGTAATACCCAAAGCCTTTGGATTGTTCACTGGTGTTGTTGAATCCTTTTACGGTTTTATCGATCAAACTCCGGATAAGATCATAATCCGCTCCCAAAGCTTCCCAGTCCATGGCATGTTTTCCTTTAAAATAGGTGTGTGCCATCAATGAGATGATTTCCGGTTCACTTTTGATATGCTCGGAAGCGGGTTTTAGCAAACCTTTGCTTTGACGTACTTTTCCGGTGCTGCTCTCCATGGTTAGAAACTGAAGGGAGCCGTTCTTCTCATCTTTCTCCGAGCGACCAAAAGTGGGAAGTAAAAGAGCCGTTTTACCCGTAATCAAATGACTTCGGTTGAGCTTGGTGCTGATCTGTACCGTTAAGCTGCAATTTTGAAGGGCTTTGGCCGTGTATGCTGTATCCGAGGCTGCCATGGCAAAATTCCCACCCAAACAGACAAAGACCTTGGCCTTGTTTTCATGCATGGCATGGATGGCCTCCACAACATCGTATCCTCGTTGGGCAGGAGGCTCAAAACCAAGATGTTTACGAATCCGTTGGTTCAATCCTTCATTGATAAAGTGATGGATGCCCACCGAGCGGTCCCCTTGCACATTGCTATGTCCCCGAACGGGACACGTACCCGCAAATGGTTTTCCTATGGCTCCTTTCAAAAGTAAGATGTTCACATACTCCTGAATGCACTCCACGGCATTCTTGTGTTGGGTGATGCCCATGGCCCAACAGACCACTATTTTGGAATTTTCGGCCAATAACCGGACGGTCTTATCAATTTTTCGCATGGAAACCCCAGTTCTCCGCTGAAGTGTTTCGTAATCGTAGCGTTTTAAATCTTTCAGTAATTCATCATAGCCGTCAACATATTCCACAATGAACTCATGGTCCAGAACATTGCTGTTTTTGGCATCGAGGGCCACCAATTTCTTTAAGATCAGTTTGGCGAGTGCAATGTCCTCATTGATACGAACAGGAAGGTGCAGGTCCGCAATGGGCTGCCCACTGCCCAACATGTCCGAAACGTTTTGCGGATTTTTAAAGTTTACCAGTCCTGTTTCCGCCAGAGGGTTGATGCTGATGACCTTTCCTCCGTTCTTTTTGCATTTTTCAAGGGCAGAGAGCATTCTGGGATGGTTGGTGCCTGGGTTTTGGCCCACGACCAAAATAACTTCGGCACCATAGAGGTCATCTAGGGTTACCGAACCTTTTCCAATGCCCAGGGTCTCGGATAGTGCCACTCCGGATGATTCATGGCACATATTGGAACAATCGGGCATGTTATTGGTGCCCAGGGCGCGGGCAAACATACCATACAAATAAGCGGCTTCGTTGCTGGATCGCCCCGAAGTATAAAAAATAGCCTCGTTGGGGTCATTTAACTGATGGAGTTCATCAGATAGTAAATCATAAGCCTCCTGCCATGCAATGGGCTCGTAATGTACTTTTCCCGGTTTAAGGACCATGGGCTCTATGATCCGACCCAACTTGTTGAGTTCATAATCGCTGAGTTGGGACAGTTCTTCCACGGAATGCTTACTGAAAAATTCGGCACCTATATGTTCATGGGTGGCTTCGTCGGCCAGCGCCTTGGCCCCGTTCTCACAATATTCCGCAACCTTGGAGGGGTGTTCGGGAACGGGCCAGGCACAGCTGGGACAACGAAAACCGTCTTCTTGGTTCATCTCTAGCAATGCCTTCATGGAGCGTACAATGCCCATTTCCTTGAAGCCGTGCCTTAGGGCTTCTTTTACCCCCAAAAAGCCGGCAGCGGTATGCATGGGTTCCTTAAGGCGCAATCCGGTAAATTGGATATCGCCCGTAAGGGAAATATTTCGTTTAAATTCTTTTTCCATGAGGGTTCAATGTTGCAGTTTGGGGTTGGGATAATTGTCCGATTGGTCTTCCAAGGTATTGTCCAAACAGGTAAAATCCTTCTCGAGGAGGAGGTGGAGTTCCGTTCCGTTCTTGGTAATGAAGGTGTGTTCAAATCCAATACGTTCATCCAAATCCCAGTTTTTTGCCAGCTGTTCGGAAACACTTAGGGTAATCCGGTTGTTTTCATACGAAGACGAGAGGGTCTCTTCAGTTTTACTGAGTTGTACCGCATAGCGGAACAGATTTTCCCCGAAAGAGGTGGTCTCCATAAAAAAACCTTCTTCACAAAGCTGTTTTACTTCGCTCTGAGTCAGTCTAAAACGTACCGAATTGCCCCGTATCCTAATTTTCATCACAACAGATTTGCTAGGTAATTTAGCAAAAATCGAGTACTTTGAGGCATGTTTGCGTTGGTGGATTGCAATAACTTCTATGCGTCATGTGAGCGGGCCTTTCAGCCTCAGTTCAATAACATCCCTGTGGCCATTCTTTCCAATAATGACGGTTGTTTTATCTCGCGTAGCGATGAGGCCAAGAAATTGGGCCTCCCCATGGCGGCCCCAGCATTCAAGTACAGGAAGTTCTGTGAAGAAAATGGGATAAAGGTGTTTTCGTCAAACTATCCTTTGTATGGTGACATGAGTACCCGGGTGATGAATATTTTGGGAACGTTTACCCCTGACATGGAAGTGTACAGTATTGATGAGGCCTTTTTAAAGTTTGATGGATTCAAGGACTACGATTTTGAAACGTATGGAAGGGAGATACAATACAAAGTGCAGAAATGTACGGGAATCCCCATCAGTATAGGGATTGCTCCAACCAAGGCGCTGGCCAAGGTGGCCAATAAGATTGCCAAAAAATTAAAATCCCGGACTGGAGGGGTTTTTGTGATCAAATCCGAAGAAGGGCGGATAAAAGCACTCAAATGGTCAAGAATAGAGACGGTTTGGGGTATAGGCCATGGAAACTTAAAACGACTTCAGACCAGAAATGTTGAAAACGCCTTTGATTTCACCCAGTTGCCCGATGAATGGGTAAGAAAACAAATGGCCATTGTTGGGCTGCGGTTGAAAAAAGACTTGGAGGGCATACCTACCTTGGATTTGGAAGATGATGCCCGGGATAAAAAAGCGATTGCCACCACACGAAGTTTTGAAAGTACATACTCCAATATCGAGGATATCCGGGAGCGGATTTCGACCTTTGCGAGCAGTTGTGCCGAAAAACTTAGGGCCCAAAAGAGCAGTTGTAACCATATTGTGGTCATTTTAAGAAGTGACCGGCACAAAAAGAACGAACCCCAGGACAGGGGCACTGCCATTATAACCTTGCCCTATGCCACGGATTCCAGCCTTACCATTGGCAATTATGCAGTCAGGGCGGTAGATACCATTTTCAAAACCGGGATCAAGTACAAAAGGGCAGGAGTGATCGTATCTGGTCTGATTCCCACCAACGAGCGGCAGTTAGACCTGTTTTCATCAGAAAACCCAAAACATCATAAAATCATGCAGGTGATGGACAGCATGAATGATAGGTATGGGGATTACAAGATGAAAATAGCCAATCAAGATTTACAGCGAACCTGGAAAATGCGTCAAGAGCATCTTTCCCCAAGATATACAACGGACATCAATGACATCATTGTAGTAAAATGACCTCAAAAAAACCTCAAGAAACCAATTCGCTCACGTTTTTTACCCCAGATGATGAGCAAAGCTTGGACATCCCCATTTCCAGAAATACCGTCTCCGCTGGGTTTCCATCCCCGGCCGAGGATTTCAAGCAAAAACGGATCAGTCTGGACAAAACTTTGGTCAAGAACAAGGAAGCTACGTTTTATGCAAGGGTCAGTGGCCAATCCATGGTAGGTGCTGGGCTCGATGATGGGGATTTATTGGTCATTGACAGAAGTTTGGAGGGGGAAAACGGAAAAATAGCGGTTTGTTTTTTGGAAGGGGAATTTACCGTGAAACGATTGCTGATGGAAAAGGATTCCATAACACTAATGCCGGAAAACAAAGCGTATAAACCTATCAGGGTATCCAAGGATAGTAACTTATTGATATGGGGAATAGTGACTTACGTTATAAAGGCGGTTTGATGAAAAAAATCGCCTTCGACCCCATTAATCGAAAACCTTTGCTATCTTTGTCTTGTTGTGTTGGATTCCAGTCGCGATGATTGGAATCAGGTTGAAGCATCAGCCGATGCTCGCCAATGAAAGGCTTTCCATTTGGAAGGCTTTTTTTGTTTGCGGTGAGGAAAAGATAGGTGTAGATGTCACCTCGAGCGCATTCGAGAGGACTTACTGTCTACGGGCACGACTTCGCTCGCCCCTACATATGATAAACTGTTGGTGGAAATTTGTGCAATTCGTATCGAACCATTACTCCTGATAAAGATTCTTTGCTTAGTTCTGAATGACAATTAGATTTCTCAATCGTCACTATGCTCCTCATTTCGAAATGACATGCGGCTCATTTTTATAATGATGGGGTTATTACAAACCGACCAAAGAGAGCGTGAGAAATGTCCAAAAAGGTATTCGCTTAGAGGTCACGACTTCGCTAGCCCCCACAGATGATAAGCTGTTAGTGAAAATTTGTGCAATTCGTGTCAAACCTTCACACTACTCAAAATGAGAATTCCGAACAATGTCTTTCAATAAATATTATGGGCCACATAATGCATCAAGGAAGCGGCCAGTTTAGCCGTTTGCCCGTCAATATCGTAGGTGGGATTCATTTCGGCAATGTCCAGGCTGATCAACTTTCCAGAACCTATGATTGTTTTTAAGCACTCCAAAACAATATGGGGGGTAAAGCCCATGGGAGAGGCGGCACTTACCCCTGGCGCATAGGCTGATGAAAACCCGTCCAGGTCAATGGTCACGTACACATGGTCCACATTCTTGACAAAGGCATTGATCCATGTGGTGATTTCCTCCAAAAATGGGATTTGGAAGGTGTCAATAAGAATGTAATTGGCCTTAAGATCGCGAGCGGTTTCAAATAGGATACGGTCATTTGCATCTTTGCGAATGCCCAAACAGAGATAGTTGAAATCAATATCTTCCTTTTGGCAATCCTTGGCAATCTGGTAAAAAGGAGTCCCCGAATTGTTTTGTTCCGTATTCTTTCGAAGGTCAAAATGCGCATCAAAGTTGATAATACCAATGGTTTGGTTCACTCCCCTTGCATCCAAATAGTTTTTGATGCCCCTATAATGCCCATAGGCCATATCGTGACCACCTCCCAAAACAATGGGAAACTGTTTTTTCGTCAAAAGGGAAGTGACCGCATTGGAAAGGGTGTCCTGCGCAGCTTCCATATCATCATCGATACAACTGACGGAACCCACATCCTGTAACAATATATGGCTCGCCAGATGATTGGGCATTTTGCCGAAACTGCTCTTAATGGTGTCCGGGCCATTGACTGCGCCAACCCGCCCTTGGTTACGACGGACCCCTTCATCACAGGCATACCCCAAAAGGGCAATCGATTTTTTATGGGGTTCCGAAAGCTCGGCCAAGGGAGTGCAATGTACCTTTTCGTGCAGGTACAACCATTTGTTGGAAACCCTGCCTGTCCAAAGATCTATTTTCGGGGGGTCGTAGTACTTCATCGCATTAAAAAAGATGGTCCAAAATATCCGGTTCAACCAGATGGGGTAAAGTTACTTTTAAATTTGGAGTTCGCTTCATTTCTCGTTCAATGGCAAATCGGGCTTCTTTGTTTCTGGCCCAACTTCTGCGGGAAGTCCCATTGTTCACATCAAAAAACAGCATTTTCTTCAAGCGGATGGAAGCTTCTTCGGAACCGTCGAGGACCATACCAAACCCACCATTGATCACTTCTCCCCATCCAACACCACCACCGTTATGGATGGAAACCCAAGTGGCACCTCTAAAGCTGTCGCCAATCACATTTTGGATGGCCATATCAGCAGTGAACTTACTGCCGTCGTAAATATTGCTGGTCTCCCTAAATGGGGAATCCGTCCCACTTACATCGTGATGGTCACGACCCAAAACCACAGGGGCACTGATTTCCCCATTGGCAATGCCTATATTGAAGGCTTCGGCAATCTTGCTTCGTCCCTCGGCATCGGCGTATAGGATTCGTGCCTGCGAGCCCACTACCAATTTGTTTTGCTCCGCTTCCGAAATCCATTTGATATTGTCCTGCATTTGCTGTTGGATTTCTTCGGGAGCTTCGGATTTTATCTTTTGCATCACCTCAAGGGCAATGGCATCTGTTTTTTGAAGATCTTTTGGGTCGCCAGAGGTACAGACCCATCGGAATGGCCCAAATCCGTAATCGAAACACATAGGCCCCAAAATATCCTGTACATAGGATGGGTACCTAAAGTCGATGTTGTTTTCAGCCATCACATCCCCACCCGCTCGGGAAACTTCCAATAGAAAGGCGTTGCCGTAATCAAAAAAGTAAGTGCCTTTTGCGGTGTGCTTGTTGATGGCATTGATTTGTCTTCGTAATGATTCCTGTACTTTTTTCTTGAACGTTTCGGGATTGTCTACCATCAAAGCGTTGGATTCTTCAAAAGAAAGTCCAACAGGATAGTAACCACCCGCCCAAGGGTTGTGCAAAGAGGTTTGGTCAGATCCCAATTGAATAAAAATGTCTTCTTCATAAAAACGTTCCCAAACATCAACCACATTACCGATATAGGCCAAGGAAACCACCTCTTTGTGAGCTACAGCTTCTTTAGTGCGAACCACCAATAGGTCCAAATCCACCAACAATTCATCCACCCAACCTTGGTCGTGTCGTTTTTTGGCAGCCTCGGGGTTGACCTCTGCACAAATGGTAATTCCTCCTGCAATATTCCCTGCTTTGGGTTGGGCACCACTCATACCACCCAATCCAGCAGTCAAGAAAATCTTGCCCTCTGGAGATTCGTCTTTGTCCAATACTTTTCTGAAAGCGTTCATTACCGTGATGGCGGTTCCATGCACAATGCCTTGTGGGCCAATGTACATGTACGACCCTGCCGTCATCTGCCCATATTGAGTCACGCCAAGGGCGTTGAAACGTTCCCAATCATCAGGTTTGGAATAGTTCGGAATCATCATCCCATTGGTGACCACGACTCTAGGTGCTTCTTTGGATGATGGGAAAAGTCCCATCGGATGCCCAGAATACATGTTCAAGGTCTGTTCTTCGGTCATTTCCGCCAAATATTTCATGGTAAGCAGGTACTGTGCCCAGTTTTGGAAAACCGCTCCATTTCCTCCGTACGTGATCAGCTCCTCGGGATGCTGAGCCACGGCAGGATCTAAATTGTTTTGGATCATCAACATAATGGCTGCTGCCTGATGCGATTTCGCTGGATATTCTGAAATAGGTCGTGCATACATTTCATAATCCGGCTTAAATCGATGCATATAAATGCGACCGAAGGTTTTTAGCTCCTCGGCAAATTCTGATGCGAGTTCCTTATGCCAAGCTTCGGGAAAATAACGTAGCGCATTTTGTACGGCCAGTTTTTTCTCTTCTTTGGAAAGGATGTCCTTTCGTTTTGGAGCGGGATTGCCATTACTTGGATAGGCTTTGGTGGTAGGTAATTCCGAAGGGATTCCTTGAAGAATTTGTGATTTGAAATGATCTTTTTTCATTAGTAATAAAAAATGATTTGTTATTCCTGCGAAAGCAGGAATCCAAAATAGGGTAGTGGATTCCGCATCTCGCTTCGACTACGCTCAGCAACCGAGCGGAATGATAAAGTTATTGGCAAACGTTAATTCCATTTTTCCATACCATACTTGGTTTTAATTGCCCTTGGTGGTAGGTGATTTCTTGGTAATTATCTGTTGGGAAAACCACAAAGTCGGCTTGTGCTCCTGCTTCTAGTTTTCCACGGTCTTTCAATCGTAAGGCTGCGGCTGCCCTATATGTGATTCCAGCCAAAACTTCGGTGTTGGACAGTTTTTCAAAGGTTCCCAAAATACTGGCTTGGGTCAACAAGTCGCCCATGGGGGCGGAACCAGGGTTATGGTCACTGGCAATGGATAGAGCACCTCCGGCATCCAAAATTTTGCGTGCAGGGGTGTAGGCGCATCCCAAACCGAGGGATGCTCCTGGCAAAGCTGTGGCAATGGTGTTGCTTTTGGCCAGCAATTGAATTTCTTTTTCGGTGCTGGCCTCCAAATGGTCAGCACTCACAGCATCAAAATCGACGGCTACTTGACTTCCTCCTGTGGTAAATTGGTCGGCATGTACGGTGATATCGAATCCCATTTCCTTCGCTTTTTGAAAGTAGGGTTTGATTTCTTCAGGGGAAAAAGCACTTTCTTCCACAAAGGCATCCACGCGATGGGCTAGATCTTCAGTATTGATGATAGGAAACAATTCGTTGATGATCACATCTAGATATTCTTGGTCTTGATTCCAATCTTTGGGTTTCATATGGGCCGCCAAACAGGTCGGTACCAAGGTCACATTTGAAGTTTCGTTGGCCTGTTTGATGGCACGTAGCATTTTCAGTTCTTCATCAATAGAAAGGCCATAACCGCTTTTCACTTCAATGGTGGTGACCCCATTTTTGAGATGCCTTTTGCTTCTGGAAATGATGTCCTTGACCAATTCTTCCTGCGAAGCTTTTCGGGTTTGGGTCACTGTGTCCCAGATACCACCACCTGCCTTGGCAATTTCCAAATAGGTTTTTCCGGCATTACGGAAGGCGTAATCGCGTGCTCGGGTACCGCCAAAACAGATATGGGTATGTGAGTCCACAAACCCCGGTAAGCAAACATGGTCACCTTCAATCCGGTGCACATCGACATCGGATGATTTCATTTCATCGAAAACTCCAACTTTGAGAATTTTCCCATCAGCAACCAAAATACCCCCATTTTTGATGATGGGAAGTTGCTCATCTTGGAGTGCTCCCTTTAAAGGGAGCCCTGTCATGGGTAACAATTGGGTGAATGGTCCTATTAAGAGTGGTTTGTTCATTTTAGTAGGTTTCAAATTCGTCGAGATGCGGTGCGTCCCAAGTCAGTTCTTTTTCTTTCATTACCGATTCCACCAAATCTATGATCTCTCGGTTTTGAATGATTTCAATTCCTTTTTCAATGTCATCTGCAAAAACTCGGTCGTTTTCGGCAAAAGCGACCTTGGTTCTTAGGAATGTATGGATTTCATCCAATAAAATGCCTGATTTTAAGGGTTTTCTATATTCGAAGGCCTGGGCTGAGGTCAACAATTCAATAGCGAGGATTTTTTCCACATTCTCAATAATATTGAGTGCTTTTCTACCGCTGATGGAACCCATACTCACATGGTCTTCCTGCCCCAAAGAGGTAGGGATGCTGTCAGCGCTGGCTGGGAAACACAAACTTTTGTTCTCGCTGGCCAAAGCCGCAGTAGTGTACTGTAGAATCATATAGCCGGAGTTGATTCCCGTATCGTTCATCAACAATTTGGGAACTCCGGGACTGTTGCCTTCAAGGGCCAAATAGATACGTCGGTCGGAGAGGTTCCCTATTTCCGAAGCGGCCAAAGCGGCATAATCCAAAGCCATGGCCAAAGGCTGACCGTGGAAATTTCCACCGCTTATGGTGAGTTCATCATTTATGATGACTGGGTTGTCGGTGACCGAATTCAATTCGATTTCCAACAATTCCTTCAAATGCAACCATGCGTTTCGGGAAGCACCGTGTACTTGCGGCATACAGCGAAGGGAGTAGGGGTCCTGCACCCGTTCACAGTCAATATGGTCTTCCAGAATCTCGGAGCCTTGCAGCAGGGTTCGGATTCTCCCTGCCACATGTTGGTTGCCTTTAAAAGGACGTAGTTGATGCAATTCTTCAAAAAAGGGTTTCATGGAACCTTGTAGGCCTTCGAGCATCATGGCGCCGATGATGTCCGCATGCCGTAGACAATGTTGCAGTTTGTGTACAACCATCACGCCGTGAGCGGCAATAAATTGAGTTCCGTTGATTAAGGCAAGTCCTTCTTTTGGACCCAAATCGAGGGGTTTCAATTCCGTTTGTTTAAAAAGTTCTTGGGTGGAGATGGTCCTTCCTTGGTATTCCACCTTGCCCAAGCCTATCAATGGCAAAAACAAATGGGAAAGTGGGGCCAAATCTCCGGAAGCTCCTACCGAACCTTGGGAAGGAACTACTGGAATGGCATCGTTTTCCAAATGCCATAGCATGCGTTGCAGGGTGGTTTCGGCAATGCCCGAAAAGCCTTTGGCCAAAGCATGGATTTTAAGAATCAACATAATTTTAGCCAATTCGGTGGAAATGGGGTCTCCCACACCCACACTATGACTTTGTAAAATATTGGATTGAAGGATTTTGGTATCCTGCTTGGAAATTTTGGTGTTGCACAAAGGACCAAACCCCGTGTTGATACCATATACGGTATCTCCCTTTTCCACGATACGCTGTACCCGCTCGTAGCTTACGTTCACATTTTTTAGGCATGCTTCGGAGAAAACACCTGTAACAGTGCCATGCGCCAAACCTAAAGCTATGCTTGCGGTTAAGTGGTCCTCACCAAATTGAAATGTTCGGTCTTTCGCCATGCTTTTTCTTTTGAATAAAATTACAGGTTAGGTTTAATAATTGCCAATACTTATTTTTGTAATAATCAATAAGTATGAATTATCAAATAGAACTTCGACATTTCATTTATTTTTTGGCCGTGGCCGAAGAACTGCACTATAGGAAGGCCGCCGAAAAGCTGTTTATTTCCCAACCGGGTTTGAGTACACAAATCAAGCAAATGGAGGGGATATTAGGTACTCAACTTTTTGTGCGAGACAAGAAAAAGGTGAGTTTGACCCAGGCAGGGGAGTTTTTAAAAAAAGAGGTTGAATTTATCCTCAATCACCTGGACCAGACCAAAAAACAGGTAAAACTCATTGGGGATGGACAATTGGGGGAAGTACGTATTGGTTTTTTGGGTTCCGCCATGCAAAATGTGGTGCCGAACTTATTATTGGGGCTGAAAGAAAAGTATCCTACCGTGCATACCACCTTGGAAGAACTTTCCAACCGGGCGCAAATCAATGCGATATTGGCCGATCGACTGGATTTGGGTTTTGTACGATTGTCACGCGTACCCAAGGGGCTGGATGTAAAACCAGTTTTTGAGGATACCTTTTCGTTGGTGTTGCCCGAGGACCATCCTTTGGATGCAAAGCATTTCAAGAACATCAATCAAGTGACGGATGAGGATTTTATTCTTTTTTCCCAAGATTATAGTCCTATGTACTACGATACGGTACTGAGTATTTGCGAGGATAGTGGATTTGTGCCCCATGTTTCCCATAAATCGGTTCATGCGCAAACCATTTTTAAATTGGTGGAGAATAAATTGGGGATTGCCATTGTGCCCACAACGCTTCAGCATGGTTTTCAAATGAAGGTGAAGTTCATAGAAATGAAGAACATAAAGCAACGAGCCGTATTGAGCATGGTCTGGAAGACCGATAATAGAAATCCTGCACTTCAAAAATGCATGGATTTACTTATGAAATTATGATTCCAACATTTTGGGGAGTAACTTTGGATTTCATCTAAAAGAATAGCTATGATTTTTGATTTGATTAAAGAAAGAAGAAGCATTTTTCCTGCCCAGTATATAGATAAGCCCATCGCCAAGGAAACCCTAGAAAAGATTTTGGAAGCGGCCAACTGGGCCCCAACCCACAAGAAAACAGAACCTTGGCGCTTTAAGGTGTTAAAGGGGGACAAAAAACAGGAACTGGGCATTTTTCTTTCCAATAAATATGAAGAAACTGACCCCAAGCCAAAACAGATTAAAATCAAAAAGCTGCAATTCAATCCGTCCAACTCAGCTGCGGTGATTGCCATTTGCATGCAGCGAGACCCTATGGAAAGTCTTCCCGAGTGGGAGGAAATCGCCTCTGTGGCCATGGCCGTCCAAAATATGTGGTTGTGTTGCACCGAATTGGGCATAGGCTGTTATTGGTCTTCTCCGGGACTCATAAAATATATGGATGAGTTCTTCAAATTGAATGAGGGGGAAACCTGTTTAGGATTTTTCTATATGGGGTATTACGAGGGTGATGTGGAGCTGTCCGGTAGAACTCCTATTTCAGAAAAAGTGGAGTGGCTGGATTAAGTGAATGCAAATAGGTCACCCACATATTTTACGGCAATGTAGACGTAAAAAATGGCGTAGAAAACAGTCAACACCAGTTTCATGAAGGTGCCTGTTAAAAAACCCAAAAACGAACCAAAGGCCGCCTTAAGGGCGGTTTTTTGGTTGGCTTTGTTCAACAATTCGCCCACCAAAGCACCTATAAAGGGCCATATAATAATTCCGAATGGGCCAAAAACAGGAAAAAAGATGGCTACCAACAACCCAACTATGGTTCCCCACATGCCCGCTTTACTGCCACCAAATTTTTTGGTGCCCATGGCGGGAATCACGTAGTCCAGAACTGTGATAGTGATAGCTATGACAAAAGTAACTCCAAGGATCCACCAGTTATCGGGGACAGCCTTGGTCAGATATAATAACAATAGTCCAACCCAACTTATGGGCGGTCCGGGGAGTACAGGCAAAAAACTGCCCAATATCCCAACCAGCATCAGAACAAATCCCAAAATCAATAAGACAATATCCATGGTATGGTGTTTATGGTTAGACAAATGTAGGGCACAATTGTTACAAAGAAAGTGGAATAAAACCGACTTGGTAAAGATTTCGTAAGTAGATTTGAAACCCAGAAAGCAATGCTTTTGAAACCGATACCGACATATTCCAAATCCAGACTCACACGGGCGAGCTGTCTAGCGCTATGCCTATTTTATTTGGTGGGACTTTTCAATGGACTTGTGATCGAAGTATTGCACGAAGCATCCCATGCTCTGGATACCGGCACCCATCAACATGGGGGAGAAGGACATCATAGTTTTTTTACAGATCATCAAACAATTGATTATTCGTCCTTGGAGGCCATGGCGGGCCACTCTCACGAAGCTTTGGAAGCCTTAAAGGATTTATTGGAAGCCAATCAGCCTGATGAACAAAAGTCGAAAGATGAGGTCACCTTTACTTTGGATAAACATTTTGTTGAAGAAACCCGTATTACATCGGAAATAAATACGCTGCAAGTCAATGATAGAAATTGGGCGTATCAGGGCATAACTTCGTTTTGGCACCAAAGTGTGACAACTCCCCCTCCCAAGAACTGCTGAAAAAAGGCTAGGCCAATTTTTAAGAATAGGTTCCAATCCTCTTTGGAACGGGTCTAGTGTTTCCATAGTTCAGATCTATTTATATAAATCAAATTAAAAAGACAACGACATGAAATATTTTATGGCGGTATGTTCCCTATTGGTCATGGGGGCAATTGCCGCGCAAGATTATAAGGGTCAATTGGTAACTGCCGATGGCTCCCCGTTGGAAGATGCGGGCATATTCAATAAGACCAATGGCCAACACAGCCATACTGACGGAACCGGGCATTTTGTTTTGGACCGCACCTCGGTGAACGATACCATTTATTTTTCACGATTGGGCTATGCCACCCAAACCAAGGTGGTACATCCCGAAGATTTACAACAACCCGTTCGGATTGTACTCAACGAAAGCTCCATTTCCCTTGATCAAGTGGTGTTGGTTTCGGAGGTTAATGCCTTGAGTCGCCTGGTGGATGTGGATGTAAAGACCGATCCCGTGAAATCATCCCAGGAAATCCTTCGAAAGGTCCCTGGGTTGATCATAGGGCAACATGCCGGAGGTGGTAAGGCCGAGCAAATATTTTTGCGCGGTTTTGATGTGGATCACGGGACCGATGTGGCCATCAATGTGGACGGGATGCCGGTGAATATGGTATCACATGCCCACGGTCAGGGGTATGCCGACCTTCATTTTGTGATTCCCGAAACCATTGAAAACGTCAACTTTGGCAAGGGGCCATATTATATGGAACAAGGTGATTTCAACACGGCCGGTTATGTGGATTTACGGTTGAGAAAAAGCCTATCAAATAGTATGGTATCCACCGAAGTGGGACAGTTTGATACACGACGGTTTCTGGGGATGTTCAATGTGTTGGAGCAAGGGAATAGCAGTGCCTATTTGGCTTCCGAACTGTATCTGACCAATGGCCCGGTGGAATCGCCCCAGAATTTTAATCGCCTTAATATTTTGGGAAGATATCGCTATGCCTTGCCCGGCGATCAGGAGTTGTTGTTGACCGCTTCGCATTTTCAAAGCAAGTGGGATGCCTCGGGACAAATTCCTCAGCGAGCGGTTGATCAAGGATTGATAAGTCGTTTTGGCTCCATTGACGATACCGAAGGCGGGCAGACCAGCCGGACCAATTTTGTGGTAAACCACAATAAGAATTTGAGCGATGGAAAATCGCTCAACACAATGGCTTTCTTGTCGCAATATGATTTTGAACTGTATTCCAACTTTACTTTTTTTCTGGACGATCCAGTGAACGGAGATCAAATCAAACAATATGAAGATCGTATGATGTTGGGGGCCAGGACCGTATTCAAAAACAATACGGCGCAATTAGGCTCCACAAATTTTAAATACCAGGCGGGGATAGGATTTCGGTACGACAATGTGGATGACAATGAACTCTCCCATACCTTGAACCGGCAAGAACTTTTGGAGCGTTTGGCCTATGGTGATGTGGATGAGGTAAATACCTATGCGTTTGCAGGGGCCTCGGTGAAGTCAGGAAAGTTTACGTTTGAACCGGCCTTACGGTTGGATTATTTCAAGTTCGATTATGTGAACAAGCTCAGTGAACTGTATGACAACCGAAGTGAGGAAAAAGTGGCCTTCAGTCCCAAGTTCAACACCATTTTTAGTCCAACCGCAAACACCCAGTTCTTCCTAAAAACCGGGATGGGGTTCCATTCCAACGATGCCAGGGTGGTAGTGGCCAATGAAGGCGAAGATATTCTTCCCACAGCCTACGGCGTGGATTTGGGAACCATCCTAAAGCCTGTGGACAGGCTAGTGTTGAACGCTACCTTTTGGAGTTTGTTCTTGGATCAAGAGTTTGTGTATGTGGGGGATGCTGGTGTGGTGGAACCCAGTGGCAAGACCCGTCGATTGGGATTGGAAGTGGGGGCCAGGTATCAACCTTTTGAGGGGCTTTACCTCTATACCGATGCCAACTATACCCATGCCAGAAGTACGGAAGAGGCCAATGGGGAAGATTATATTCCCTTGGCTCCGGATTTTACCGTGGTAGGTGGATTTACCGCAGGGACTGACCAAGGGTTTTCAGGGGGACTGAATTATAGATATGTGGACGACAGACCGGCCAACGAGGACAATTCCATAGTGGCGGAAGGCTATTTTGTGACCGATGCCACCTTGAATTATGGTTTGAACAACTGGACGTTCAGTGTGATTGTGGAAAACCTGTTCGATACAGAATGGAACGAGACCCAATTTGCTACAGAGAGTAGATTGTTCAGTGAACCTAGCCCCGTGGAAGAGATACATTTTACCCCGGGAATGCCTTTTTATCTTCGAGGAAAGGTGAGCCTTACCTTCTAAAGAAAAATCCGCTGGGGAGGTATACTTCAGCGGATTCTTTTTTAACTTTATAACTATAAAATTAGTTTAAACTAAAAATTTAGTTATATTTGTTTCATGTAGAACTAAAAATTTAGTTGAAAAATGAAACAACTCACCAAAGCAGAAGAAGAAGTGATGCAACTCCTCTGGCAATTAAAAAAGGCCAATGTAGCAGCCATTCTGGAGGAACTGCCCGAACCCAAACCGGCCTATAACACCATTTCTACCATTGTTCGGATTTTGGAGGACAAAGGTTTTGTGTCGCATGAAAAAGTGGGCAAGGGGCATATATATTTTCCCTTGGTCCAGAAATCGGAATATAGCAACCAACGATTGAACACTTTGGTTGATGGGTATTTTCAAGGTTCCTTCTCCAGCATGGTCTCTTTTTTTATGAAGAAGAACGACATCAGCCTGAAGGAGCTCGAAGAGATCATGAAAAACATTAAAGACAAGGAGCAATGATCACCTATATCTTGGAGTGTCTGGTCTTTCAGTTGGTCTTTCTATTGGCCTATGATTTTTTTTTGAAGAAAGAGACCTTTTTTCAATGGAACAGGGTTTATCTCTTGGTCACTTTTGTTTTGTCCTTGGTGTTGCCTTGGGTCAAGATAGAGGCATTCAAGACGGTTATGCCCCAAGAGTTTGCCGAAATCCCGATGTTAATGTACCAATTGGATGGAGTGGTATTGGGAGCGGAAAACGCAAGCCGGTTTTGGGAAGTTTTGCCATGGTACTATTGGGTAATGGGATTGGGAAGTGTTATCGCCGCCTGTTGGTTGGGGTATAAGTTGTTTCAGATCATAAAACTGAAGAAGAACGGGGTTGTGGAGCATCACCCGGATTTTACCAAGATCACCGTAAAAGAAAGCGTATTGGCCTTTTCATTCTTCAGGAACATTTTCTTGGGTGGAAATATTGAAAAAGAGAAAGAAGTCCGCATTATTGCCCATGAGCTGGTGCACATCAAACAATGGCATTCCCTAGATCTTCTCTTTTTTGAGCTGGCCCGAATCGCTTTTTGGTTCAACCCTTTGGTCTATGTGTACCAAGACCGAATGGCAGAATTGCATGAGTTCATTGCCGATGCCAAAGCGGTGAAACAGCATAAAAAAGCACATTTTCAAATGCTGTTGTCCGAAGCTTTCCAAACACAGAACATCAGTTTTGTCAATCAATTTTTTAATCAATCATTAATCAAAAAACGAATAGTCATGTTACAAAAAAAGAAATCAAAAGCCATTTGGCAGCTAAAGTATGTGGTATTGCTCCCCCTTGTTTTGGGGATGTTGGTGTACACTTCATGCGAAAAGGATTCCAATGTGGGGGCATCAACAACGAATGAACTGTCTTTAGAAGAACGGTTGAGCATTTTGAATGAAGAAATAGAGAATAAAGATTCCTTAACAAAGAGTGAACAAGACCAAATTGCAAAAATGGCCCAAGTCATGGTGAAAAGATTAAATGAGTCAGCGAAAAATGTTGATGGTTGGAATGTTCGAGCGGGTATAAATATCTCTGAAGAAGTTCAAGTTCCTTTTGCCTTTATTGAAGAAGTTCCAATTTTCCCGGGCTGTGAAGATGCTGCGGACAAAAGAGCCTGCTTTACGGAAAATGTGGAAAAGCATATCCGAAAGCACTTCAATTATCCTAAAGAAGCCCAAGAGATGGGTGTTGAGGGAAGGGTCAGTTTAATTTTCACCATTGACACAAATGGGAGCATTACAGATATCAGAAGCCGGGGTCCCCATGAATTGTTGGAGGCGGAAGCAGAGCGGATCATAAAAAAATTACCGATCATGCAGCCAGGAAAACAAAAAGGGCATGTGGTAGGTGTTCCTTTCTCCATACCCATAACCTTTAAACTTCAGTAGTCGTAATAGTTGGAAGTAGGGAGGCCTGAAACATTTTCAGGCCTCTTTGCTTTTACCATTCTTCGGTAAAAAGTCGTAATTTCAGCCAAATTCTCGGGGCTGTTATGCAGAAGTACATGTTGTTATCCTTTTTTGGTTTGCTGGTTTCCTGTGAACTCTTTATGTCCAAGGAAGAACAGACCCAGAAAGTGGTCAATGAAAAACTACTGGCCATAGACTGGAACGATGTGGACCAATACCCCCTTTTTGAAGATTGTGATGAAATGGCCACCAAACCTATCCAACGGGATTGCTTTCAAAGTGTGATGTTGGATTATTTTTCCGAGGCCCTCTCCGGTCTTGAATTTCAGGTGGACCATGACATGAACGATACGGTATACATTGATTTTCTCATTGATGAACACGGGTTTATTTCCGTTTTAAATGTGGAGGAAAAGAACACCGTGCTCAATGAAATATCGGATTTTAACTTGCGGGTTTCCGAACGCCTGAACGATTTGACCACCGTGGCCCCGGCCCTGAAACAGGGAAACCCAGTTGGTCTTCGATTTAGGCTACCTTTGGTACTAAATACCCAATAACGATTTGGCAACAGAAAAAATCATTTTAGGGATAGACCCGGGAACCACCATCATGGGGTTTGGGATCATCAAGGTCATCAATAAGCAGATGCACTTTGTGCAGATGAACGAGTTGATGCTTAAAAAATACGATGATCCCTACACCAAGCTCAAACTAATTTTTGAACGTACCTTGGAACTCATCGATACCTATCACCCCGATGAAATAGCCATTGAAGCTCCTTTTTATGGAAAGAACGTACAGTCCATGCTCAAACTGGGCCGTGCGCAGGGCGTGGCGATGGCTGCGGGACTTTCACGACAGATCCCTATCACCGAGTACATGCCCAAGAAGATTAAAATGGCCATTACCGGAAATGGCAATGCCAGCAAGGAACAAGTAGCCAAAATGCTCCAAAGTGTTTTAAAGTTGAAAACCTTACCTAAGAATCTGGACAGTACGGATGGTCTGGCCGCTGCTGTCTGTCATTTCTACAATGAGGGCAGGGTAGAAGTTGGGAAAAGTTACACAGGTTGGGAGGCTTTTGTGAAGCAAAATCCAGATAAAATTAAGTAACAATCTACAATGACCAATTAACAATAAACAATACCCAAATGAACCTACTTTATGAAAAACCAAAATCCCTTATTGGAAAAATCTTATGATTTTGCCTTGCAAACGGTCAATTTGTATAAGCGCATAGTAGCATCAAAAAAAGAGTTTGTGCTGTCCAAGCAAATGCTGCGTTCTGGAACATCCATTGGAGCAAATATCAGTGAAGCCAATGGGGCCATTTCCACCGCTGATTTTTCGGCGAAGATTTCAATAGCCTATAAAGAAAGTTTGGAAGTGAAATATTGGTTGTCCCTCTTAAAAGATGCCGATTACGTTACTAAAACAAATGCCAATACATTGATTGCGCAAGCTGATGAACTATCGAAAATCATGTTCTCCATCCTAAAAACCACAAAAAGGGCAAAATGATCATTGTATATTGTTTATTGTTAATTGACAATTGATGTCCGGGATATATCTTCACATACCTTTTTGCAAGCAAGCATGCCATTACTGTGATTTCCATTTTTCCACACAATTGGGAAAAAAGCAAGCCATGGTTCAGGCCATTGCCAAGGAACTTGTTTTGCGGAAATCGGAGGTTGATGATGTGGTGGAGACCATCTATTTTGGAGGCGGTACCCCCTCGGTGCTTTCCAATGAAGAGATTGAATTTCTGATCCAAACCGTATATGACCATTACAAAGTAATGGACCAGCCCGAAATCACTTTGGAAGCCAATCCGGATGATCTCTCCAGCCATCGAATCATCCAACTCTCCAATAGTCCAATAAACCGCCTCAGTATTGGCATCCAATCGTTTTTTGATGAAGACCTGAAACTGATGAATCGGGCCCATAACGCTTCCGAAGCCGAAAAATGTATTCAAGAAGCCACCGAATATTTTGACAACATCACCATTGATTTGATTTACGGCATCCCGGGAATGGATAATGACCGGTGGAAGGCCAACATCCAAAAAACCCTCGATTTTGGATTGCCCCATATTTCCAGCTATGCGTTAACGGTGGAGCCACGCACTGCACTCCAAAAGTTTATAGAGAAAGGAGTGGTGCCCGATGTGGACGACGAACAGGCCCAAGAACAGTTTTATATTTTGGTGGATATGTTGGAAGCACACGGTTTTGTGAACTACGAAATTTCCAATTTTGGGAAATCGGGTTTCTTCTCCAAGAACAATACGGCCTATTGGCTGGGGAAAAGCTACGTGGGGGTAGGTCCATCGGCACATTCGTTTGATGGCAAAAACCGAAGTTGGAATATCCGCAATAACCCTACCTATATTAAAAAAATTACCGAGGGAGTATTGCCTATGGAAATCGAGACGCTTTCCCAAACGGACCGCTACAACGAATATGTAATGACCGGCCTCCGTACCATTTGGGGCGTTGATTTGGAACGGATGGCCTCTGATTTTGGTGAAAAGTATGTAGAGTATTTGGTCCTTCAATCCCAAAAATATAGGGATAGTGGCTTATTGGTTGAAAGTAAAGGGAAACTGCTGGCCACTAAAAAAGGAAAGTTTTTGGTGGATGGGATTGCGTCCGATCTTTTTATGGTTAACTTGGAAAAATGATTGCAACCATAAAACACAATTCCAAGAATTACAAGATAGATTTGGCCAGCCCCTTGGACATTTCCATTCCCCTGACCGGGAAGAAAACCAATGTGAACGCATGGTATTTGGGTCCGCCCAAGATCGAGGCCCATCAAGAAGGGGATTTTGTGGGGAGTGTGGCCCAAGGGGCGCCGGTAAACTTTAACGATATCTGGTTCAACCCCCATTCCCATAGTACCCATACCGAGTGCTTGGGCCATATCACCGAAGCGTTTCATTCCATCAACCAAAAAATGAAACGGTTTTTCTTTTTGGCCGAAGTGATCACCGTGGCCCCGGAACAGCAGGGAGACGATTTTGTCATTTCCGAGAAACAGCTCCAATACGCCTTGGGCAACAAGAAAAGGGAGGCACTGGTCATCCGCACCTTGCCCAACCTTGGGGATAAGCGTTCCAAACAATATTCAGATACCAACCCGCCATACCTTTTGGAAGAAGCGGTGCAGTATTTGGTGAAAAAAGGCGTAGATCATTTGTTGATAGATCTGCCCTCGGTGGACAAGGAACGGGACAACGGGGAATTATTGGCGCACAAAGCCTTTTGGGATGTGAATGGGAAACCGAGGAAATCGGCAACCATTACCGAGTTCATCTATGTGCCCAACACGGTATTGGACGGGACCTATTTTTTGGACCTTCAGGTGGCCCCTTTCGAGAATGATGCCAGCCCCAGCAGGCCCGTTTTATATAAAATCGAGGACAAGTGAAAACAACATTGAAATTGGAAGAGGTGATGATGTTCGTGTTGGGCATCTATCTTTTCAGCCTCTTGGATTACGCTTGGTGGTGGTTTCTGGTCTTGATCTTGGCCCCGGACATTGGTGCATTGGGCTACCTTTTCGGGAACAAGATTGGGGCGTTTACGTACAATTTATTTCATCATAAGGGAGTGGCTATTTTGGTATATCTGGTGGGAAGTTACTTTTCAATACCTTTATGCCAGCTCATCGGGATCATCTTGTTTTCCCACTCGGCCTTGGACAGGGCCTTGGGCTACGGATTAAAATATGAAAAGGGGTTTAAGTTTACCCATTTGGGTGAAATAGGGAAAAAGAATGGGTGATATCATCGATGTACTTCTTGGATTGATACTAGGCGCCATACTCATGTATTGGCTGTTTTCGTTGTTCCGGAAGAAAAGGAACAAAGAACTAACCAAACAACAGTCTACCGTATTGTTGGACAAGATCAGGAGTGTCTGCAAACTGGTTTCGGTGGAAGGAGATTTTGCCGAGATTTACCATTACGAAAACACCAAAGACCGATTCATGAGCCTGTTGCGCAGCAAAAAAAAGGCGTTGATCGTGGTCAAGGCAAAGGCACATATTGGGTACGACCTCACCAAGCTGGATCTAAAGGCCGATACGGAGAAGAAGCGCATCATTTTGAGTCATTTTCCGGAGCCCGAAGTGCTCTCCATTGAACCGGACCTGCAGTTTTACGACATTAAAAATGGATTGTTCAACAGTTTTTCGCCAGATGATCTTACCATGCTCAATCAAGAGGCCAAGGAGCACATCAAACAGAAAATCCCGGAAAGTGGATTGATGGATACCGCTCGCAAAGAAGCGTTGCAGGCCGTTCTTTTGGTGGAAAAGATCGTGGAGACCATTGGCTGGAGATTGGATTATTCCGCTTTGGAAATCTCCAATAGGGAAAAACATTTTTTAGAAGAATAACACTATGAAAACAAGAATTTTGACCCTGCTTTTGGTTGGGGTATTTGCTACGGGTTGTGTACAGGTCAAAAACGGTGGGGAAAATTTTGACCACGCTTTTGCGCATACGGTTTACTTCTGGTTCAAAAACCCGGACAGTCATGCGGACAGGACCAAGTTTGAAGCTTCGTTGAATACGTTTTTGGAAAATTCAAAGTACGCGAAGACCAATTTCATGGGTACTCCGCCCAAAGCGGTCAGGGATGTGGTGGACGATTCCTTTACCTACTCCCTTATAGTGACTTTTGAGTCTGCCGAGGCCCAGGAAGCCTATCAAGAAGAAGAGGCCCATCTGATTTTTATTGAGGAGTGCAAAGACCTGTGGGAAAAGGTGATCGTGTATGATTCCGAAGGGGTGAAACCATGAACATTGAGGAGTTTCGAAGCTTATGTCTGAACAAGAAAGGGATTACAGAGGAGTTTCCTTTTGATGTCAATACGTTGGTCTTTAAAGTAATGGGCAAAATGTTTGCCTTGGTGTCTTTGGAACGTCTTCCGGCGCAGTGCAACCTTAAATGTGATCCGGAAAGGGTCATAGAACTTCGGGAAGCGTACGACGGAGCCATTGTTCCGGGGTACCACATGAGCAAAAAACATTGGAACACACTATTGTTGGATAGCCTCCCGCCGCAGTTGATCAAAGAGTTATTGGACCATTCCTATGATTTGGTAGTGGCCAGTCTCACCAAAAAATTGAGACAAGAATTGGAGGATTTAGATTGATTTTTGAATGAGCAAAGTAAAACAGTTCTATACCCAACAACGGGATAAGCATAGTGCCCATCTTCAACAAGTAAAAAAGCGATTGGGCCTTTTAGCCACTATTCGATTGGCCGTTTTTGTGGCCTTGGTGGCGGGCCTCTATTTCTTTTGGGGGCACTCCGCCGTATTTGGAATTTTTGTGTTTGGTACGGCACTGTTTTTATATCTCGTGGCCCGGTTTGTCAACCTGAAAAAGGAAAAAGCCTATTTGGAACGACTGGTGGCCATCAACCAAACGGAATTGGAGGTGCTGGACCGTAAGTTTCATCATTTGCCCAATGGAAAGGAGTTTTTACAACCCGAGCACCCCTATGCCCAGGATCTGGATATTTTTGGCAGGGGCTCCTTTTATCAATATGCCAACAGGACCACTTTGCAACAAGGACGGGAGGTATTTTCAAGTTTGTTGTTGGACGGATATCCAAAGGATATAGCCAAAAAGCAGGAAGCCATCAAGGAATTGGCAAAGCTTCCTGAATGGAGGCAACATTTTTTGGCCTTGGCCGGGGAAACAAAGCCTAAAATTGCCCCTAATGTGGTTTCCAAATGGATGAAAGACCATAAAACGTTCACACCAAAATGGGTTGGGATAGTGGCCCCGACCTTTGTACTGCTTTCCATTTTATGGATCATCTTGGCCTTCTTGGGAAAAGTGCCTGAAAGTTTGGTACTGGTATGGTATTTTTTGGGGCTGGGAATCGTGGGAAGATATGCTAAGAAGATTCTAAGCTTTGCAACAAAGGTTTCGGAGGCACAGGAAACCATTCAGCAACATCAAAGGCTGATTTCCGAACTGGAAGGTCAGCAATTTACTTCGGAACTTTTACAGGAACTTCAAAAGAAATTGGAAGTAAAAGGCGAGAAGACTTCCAAAATTGTAAAGCGCTTCTATCAAGATATGATGATGTTGGAACAACAGCAAAATTTGCTCATTTCAATGTTTGCGCAGGGCCTCGGATTGTGGAGCCTATTTTTTGCCTACAAGGTAGAATCTTGGATTTCTATCCACGGAAAAGATGTGGAGGGCTGGTTCTCCGCCATTGCACAATTTGATGCGTACATCAGTTTGGGAAATTACGCCTTTAACCATCCCGACCATACCTATCCCGATTTGGTGGAAGGTGATATCGTTTTAACCGCTAAAGCCGTGGGCCATCCGCTGGTAGACCCCAAAAAGAATGTGCTGAACGATTTTGAAATAGGAAAAGGTCGATTTTGTATCGTTACTGGGGCCAATATGGCCGGGAAGAGTACTTTTTTACGGGCCGTTGCCCTGCAAATTGTAATGGCAAACTTGGGATTGCCCGTAAAGGGGCAAGAGGTAAAATATGCCCCAGTTCGTTTGTTGACGAGCATGCGTTCTTCGGATTCGTTGGCGGATGAAACCTCCTATTTTTATGCTGAGCTCAAACGCTTGAAATTTATCGTGGAAGAATTGCAGAAAGGGAATTGCTTTGTGGTACTCGATGAAATCTTGAAAGGCACCAACAGTGTGGACAAGGCCGAAGGCTCCAAAAAGTTTGTGGAGCGTTTGGTTCGGATTGGGGCCACAGGCTTGGTGGCCACCCACGATTTAAGCCTTTGCACCTTGTCCGATCAACTTTCGCAAGTGGAAAACAAATATTTTGATGCCCAGATTGTAAATGGTGAACTCTATTTTGACTACCAATTTAAAGAGGGTATCTGCCAAAATATGAATGCCTCTTTCTTGCTCAAGAATATGGGAATAGTGGATTAAAGTCCTTTTACCTGTACGTTGTGAAACGAGTCGGCCTGTAACCGGAGCAATTCCTCTGCTTTTTCCTTTTTGTAGCGGTACAGTTCCTCTTCGTTTTTAATGTCGGCGTAAATCTGTTGGTTGATTTCCCCATCCGTAGCCAACAACAGTTTGCGTTGTTCCACTTTTTGGGTCACCCATGTGGCCACCACACTTTCCTGTTCCTCAAATTTGTAATCGTACTCACCTCTTGGGGCCAATAATTTGGCAATGATAGGAGCCGTTTCAATGGCCAGGAACAACAGAAAGATGAAAAAGGAAGGAAACCATGGCAATTTGCCCAAGGCATTGATGCGGGCCATCAATCCATCAAACCCATCAATAATGGGCTGTGAGTTGGTCACGGCGGTATCGTAATCGGTTTCCAAAGCCGCTATTTGGGCTTCAATGTTTTCAATTTTGGAGGCATTGGTCTCCTTTAAGCTGTTCAATTCCGCTAAAGCGGCATCGTGCTTATCACGCTTTTCTTGATAGACAGGACCTTTGCCCAACAGACCGGTTCCTGCTGTACCTTCGGCTTCGGAAATATAGGTGTCGTAAAGTGCGTTGGTTTCGGTTTCCTTCTGGACAATTTCGGATTTAAGACCTGTTATCTCCTGCTGTAGCGCCTCTATTTTTGGAGTGTACTGAAGCGCCAATTGTTCCTTGTTGGCCAAGGTCATGGTGTTTTTTTCCTCAAGAAGTACTTGATTGATTTCTTTCTCGAAAATCTTCATCTCCAAAGGCTTCGAGATGACTACTGCTATGATCAACGCCAAAAGAATTCTTGGTGAGGCTTGGAGCAGTTCACTTTTGACATTGTCCCGCTTTTTTATGGTGGATACAATGTATCGGTCCAGGTTGAAAATCAACAGCCCCCAGATCAATCCGAAGAAAATTGAAGTGTAGATATTGTCAAAAACGGTATAAAGGGCATACCCACTGGCAATGAATGCCATCACGGCGGTAAAGAATACCGTAGCGCCAATTCCGGCATATTTGTTTCGTTCCCCATTGGAACAAGTAGCCAAAATATCGGTGTCCGCCCCAGAGCAGAAAATAAAAAAACGTTGTAACATGATTGTGTTCTCTTTGATTGATAGAGTATTAGAACGCGATTTACGATGATTTGTTACATTTTTTAACCAGAAATCTTCGAAATGTCTTGTTCTTTTGCTGAACCAAAAACCTATTGGAAAAGGTGTTGTTGTGTACCCTAAGTTACTGACCAGCAGAAATTAACACGGTACTTTTATAGTCTTAAACCACACCATCATGAAAACCACAGTAGTTATCGGTGGGAATTTCGCAGGAATGACCGCCGCATTGGAAATCAAAAGAAAAGGGAAAAAGGAACACAAGGTAATTGTCATTGATAAATCGCCCTTGTTTCTGTTCATTCCCTCATTGATATGGGTGCCCTTTGGTAGAAGGGAAATCAAGGATATTTCTTTCCGGAAGGACACCATTTTTGAAAAGAAGGGGGTGGACTTTGTCCATGCCGAGGCTTTGAAGGTAGACCCCAATACACAGGTGGTCCATACCACCAAAGGGAATTTTGGGTATGATCATTTGGTGATAGCCACCGGTCCCAAGGTAAAATATGATGTGGCTCCCGGAGTAGAGGAACATTCCCATTACATTGGGACTCCCAACGGTGCCATGAAGACGAGAAAGGCTTTGGAAGAGTTCAAAAAGAACCCTGGCCCCATTGTTATAGGGGCTACGCAAAATGCAGGGTGTATGGGGGCTGCATATGAGTTTCTTTTTAATGTGGAAAAATGGTTGAGGGAACAAAAGATCAGAAAGAAGGTGGATTTACATTGGATTACCCCCGAAACCTTCTTGGGACACTTTGGTATTGATGGAATCACGGGAGGGGAAACCATGCTCAAGTCCTTTATGAAAATGTTCAACATCCATTATCACACCGAGGTGGGGGTAAAAGAGGTGACCAAAGACACCGTAGTATTGAATTCGGGGGAGGAGCTGCCAAGCCATTTCACCATGCTGATGCCTCCATTTATAGGGGTAGACTTTGTGGTGAATTCCCCAGACCTTATGGCCACTCCTGCTGGATATTTGCCTGTGGGAGACGATTACCGACATGTGAAATACCCCAATGTTTGGTCTGCAGGGATTGCTGTGGACGTAAAACTGCCCTTCAAACCGGGCAAGGTTCCCTTTTCCGGTCCCAAAACGGGGTATCCATCCGATGAGACCGGTAAAATTGTTGCTGAGAACATCATTCGGGTGACCCATGGAAAAGAGAAATTGAAAAGAAAATCTTGGGGTAAAATACCCGGTATCTGTGTTATGGATGCCGGAAAGAAAGAAGTGATCATTATCAGTGACCACTTATTCAAACCTAGGAATTTTGCCATCATGATACCCAACATATTCTATGACTTCAACAAAGTGCTCTTTGAGAAATATTTCCTTTGGAAAACAAGAAATGGGTATTCCCAATTACCCTAATATCAATCGTTGTTTTGATCAAGTCCATTCATTTGTAATGAGTGGACTTTTTCTTTTGGTGGCTTTTAACCAAAAGCTCTAAGTTTGCAACGCTTAATAAACTTACCGTATGGGACTCTTGGAAGAATTACAGGAACGAAGTGGAAACATCTGCGAATTATGTGGTGCAACAGAAGGATTGCGAATCTATGAAGTACCCCCGGTATCCACGGGTGGGTTGGATGGAAGTGTTTTGGCCTGTGATACCTGTATCACCCAAATAGAAGACCCTGATTCGGTTGATGCAAACCATTGGAGGTGTTTGAACGATAGTATGTGGAGTGAACAGGATGCCGTAAAGGTGGTGGCATGGCGTATGCTGAATCGATTAAAGTCAGAAGGGTGGCCCCAAGATCTTTTGGATATGATGTATTTGGAAGATGAGGTTTTGGAGTGGGCCAAGGCTACTGGCGAAGGTAAGGAAGAAGGGGAACGGGTCATCCACAGGGATGTGAACGGGGTTGTTCTGGAAAATGGGGATAGTGTAGTACTGGTAAAAGATCTAAAAGTAAAGGGTTCCAGCATGGTCGCCAAACAGGGAACCGCCGTAAGACGGATTTCCCTGGATCGCGATAATGCCGAATATATAGAAGGCAAAGTGGATGGTCAACATATTGTGATCATCACCAAATACGTTAAGAAGCTCTAGGCGTTCATTTCTGTAAAGTACTTGTAAAAGTAGGGAATGGTCTCAATCCCTTTCAGAAAATTCCAAACCCCAAAATGTTCGTTGGGGGAGTGTATGGCATCACTGTCCAGTCCAAAGCCCAACAAAATGGTCTTGCTTTCCAATACTTTTTCAAAAAGGGCCACAATGGGAATACTTCCACCAGTACGTTGGGGTACAGGGGTCTTTCCAAAAGTGGTTTCCATCGCCTTGGCAGCGGCTTGGTACCCGATACTGTCTATCGGGGTCACATAGGCCTGCCCGCCGTGATGTGGTTTTACCTTTACCTTGACACTTTTAGGAGCAATGGATTCAAAATATTTGGTGAAGAGCTCCGTAATTTCATGCCAATCCTGATCAGGCACCAAGCGCATGGATATTTTGGCGTAGGCCTTGCTGGCGATCACGGTTTTGGCTCCCTCACCCGTATAGCCACCCCAAATACCATTGACATCCAAGGTAGGGCGAATGCCAAAACGTTCTGTGGTGGTATAGCCTTTTTCGCCATGTACATCGCCAATATCCAATGCTTTTTTATATTCTTCAAGGTCAAAAGGGGCTTTGGCCATCTCGGCCCGCTCCTCATCGGAAATGACTTCAACCTTATCATAGAAACCCGGAATGGTTATGTGGTTGTTCTCATCGTGCAAGGTGGCGATCATTTTGGCCAGCACATTAATGGGGTTGGGCGCTGCGCCTCCGTAAATCCCGGAATGCAGGTCACGGTTGGCTCCGGTCACTTCCACTTCCACATAACTGAGTCCCCGAAGTCCCGTAGTGATGGATGGGACATCGTTGGCAATCATTCCGGTGTCGGAAATAAGAATAATGTCGTTCTTTAACTTTTCACGGTTTTTCTTTAGGAAATCACCCAAACTATCGCTGCCTACTTCTTCCTCACCTTCGATCATAAACTTGACATTACAGGGCAATTGGTTGTTTTTGATCATGAACTCCACAGCTTTCACGTGCATAAAAAACTGTCCTTTGTCGTCGCAGGATCCTCGGGCAAAAATGGCGCCATCGGGGTGTAGTTTGGTGGGTTTGATTACAGGCTCAAATGGAGGGGAGTCCCACAGGTCCATGGGGTCTGGAGGTTGTACATCGTAGTGCCCATACACCAATACAGTTGGTAGGTTTGGGTCTATGATTTTTTCACCATAAACTACAGGATAGCCTTTGGTCTCGCAGATTTCGGTGTTTTCGCAACCTGCAGCTATAAGTGATTCCTGGACAGCCTTGGCCGTTGCCAAAACATCCTCGGCATAGGCCGGGTCGGCACTAATGGAGGGAAGCCGTAGCAGGTCGTTGAGCTCATTGATGAATCGGTCTTTGTGGGTATTGATGTAGGTATTGATTTGTTCCATAGTTTATTTAAAAAGTGCCCTAAAAGTACAAAAAACAAGTTTTTGCAGGTAGTACATTTGCAAATCGGAAAATTGAGCTATATTTGCACTCCAATTTCGCGGGTGTGGTGGAATTGGTAGACACGCTAGACTTAGGAATTAGGCAAGCGTAAGTTCATAAAATTTTGAAAAAGCGGGTGTGGTGGAATTGGTAGACACGCCAGACTTAGGATCTGGTGCCGCAAGGCGTGGGGGTTCGACTCCCTTCACCCGCACTTTTTCATTCTAATAATTTTAAAAAGAAGCTTCTCATTATTGGGAAGCTTTTTTTGTTTGGGTACAACATAGGTACAACAAATATCTTTTTGCTAACTTGTAATTAAAGATTTGCGAGATTTGATTTGTCCTCAATCATTTCTGTTCAGTTAATTTACTTAAAGAGCAAAATCTATTAGTAATAAGACATCAAAATGTTGAATAGGGATATTAATCTTCAACCTGAGGATGCCGACCTATTTTTTTTTGCTCACAAATAACTTTGATAGTATCTTCTTTCCAACAAAGACCCAGTGTGGCACCCTCTTCTTTTTTTCCTACTCTTCCACTGTAGCAACCAACGAATTCAAGACGATTTTCTCCAATTGCAATTTCATTACTTTTTTTGAAGTCAGGTGAATCGGGGTTTAATTCTTGATAAGGATTTTTCATATTCCAGTTTCCAATATAATTTGCAAATACAGGAGAGCCTGACATACCTTCTTTTGTCTGAGTGTCAATAAAAAATGCTGGTAATTTTATTCCTGATTCTAAACCACCAATTTTGGAAACCTTTCCATCAATTGTAACGTCATAAAATGGTTCAGACGCAATATATCCAGATTTCCAAATCGGAAGGCCAATGTATACACTAATTGACTTGGGAAACCCTAAAACAAAAACTGTGTTGCCCGGTTTAACCGGAATACGAGTATTCCCAATTCTATTTGATGGAACATGAAAATTTTTTGTAACGCCCAACGGTTTTTCCATTTTTATGGCTATTAAGTCACAGTTTGAACCTAGTGTGGGATGTTCAAACCAAGTGGGCTTGAATTCTTGGTAAATTTCTATTCTATATGATTGTGTTGTGAAACCATACGATTCTGGGCAATCAGTTGCAAGTTTTGCTTCAATATATGTTGGCAAACGTCCATACTTTAGATCCAATTTTTCTTTAGTTAAAAAATGTCTGCCTGATACATTGTGCCAATTTGTTATTAAATAATTCTCATTATTAAATTCATAAAAAAAACCGGTGCCAGTGGAAATCAACCCTATCTGATCGTAGATAAGAATTTGAAATGGACTTTGAGAATACCTACTTCTAATTCCGTACTCTGGCATTAAAATAGTTTTTTATTTGGTTAAAGTGAAAGTCAATAAATAGTATTGTACATTAAGAATAAATCTCTTTAAATGCTAAACCTTTAGTTTAATACTGCTAAGCGCAAAAATTACTTTTAACTAATTAATTTTGTATATCACCGCACACTAATTAGACCATTTGGCTTCGTCATACCGTATTTGCCATTTTTTTCCGTCAAAACCTAATTCTCTTTCCACTTTCCTTGCCAAACAATATTCACCTATTGTATTAAAAAGAAAAATTCCATCATTATCAAAGACACCAACATTTCTCATCTTAAAATTAAATTCTAAAAGTTTTTTCGAATGGAAAGAGTTTTCGATTTTTTTTAACCCAAGTTTGAGGCTGAAAGACCCTTGTAAATATCCATCTTCTTCCTTTGGGAAAACTATCTGCATAGGCCATCTTGGAAATTTTTCTGTTATTTTTCGAATTTTCCTTTTAATCGGGTTGTACATCTCATTTATAGTATCAATTTCAAGTTCTGCCATTTCTGCCGCTTCTTTTCCACCAATTTCATAAGCTTCGGAAATCATCTTCAAATACTTTTTAGAATTCTTTTGATTATAGCTTTTTTCAACTGCATCACCGATAATAACATCTAGAATTGTTATGTAGTCACCACTGTCGGTTAAAAGATTGCACTCCTCATATGAAAGAACCACCATTGGAATCTGAAATTGCGAACATAATCTCAACTTTGTATTCATCTTTAGTTTCCTATACTGATCGTATTCGGGTTCATTATCCAAATAGAAAATTCCTTCACGAGAGAACCCACCACTAAGTCCATCAAATTCAATTATTAAAATTGGAATTCCAGTATCTAGTTCGCACACAACGAAATCAAAAGAAGTTTTAAGCAAGTAATCTTTAACTTTAGGATTATTGTCAAACTTTTCTAGCTCACTATAGCTGATAACATTTCTAACTGGAATCTGTGGAAAAACGTCAACATACTGACTCCAAAGAGTTTTTAATCTCTTAAAAATTTCTTTTTCCGATTTGCTGTCAAAAATTGACTTTTTCATTTTTTTGGCCAAAGTAAAGTGATAGGTTTCATCTTGGACTATAGAAAACTATTTGGCTTTGATTTATATATCAAAGTTACTGAACGCGGAATTTATTCTTATGACGTTATTTTTTTTGATATTCTTTACTATCTAATAGAAAATCAACCAAAGTCATAGTTGAATTAACAGCTAGTCTGGCGTGATGTTTTCTCGTTTTAAATTTGTTGGCGTGTCTATCACCAGAGTTATTGCTCAGACCTGAAAGACCACCGGTAATGGAATCTAATCCTGAGAGAATTTGAATAACAGAAGGAGGTAAAATTTTTGGGTCGATTGTTAGATTTAGTATTTTCTTGACTTGTTTATATAGATTATCTAGTTTTCCATCATTTTTTATTTCTTTTCCTTGATGTTTTTCAATGATTTCAATCATAACAGCTTCGGCCAAACTTCGTGCATTGGTTATTGCCCCATTGAAATCTCCCTGGTCTATTTTGCTATGACATTTTGTAATCTGCTCTTGAATAAATTCATGATTTAAACCCTTTACTGTTTCGGGCTCAACGATTATACCTTTAGTATTATGAACTTTGTAGAAATCACCAACTTTTTTTAGCTCAAAACCTTCATAATGTAAAAAATCATTTATGGGTTTAATTATATCATCTAGGCTGTTGGGATCTGCTCCTGCCTCTATTAGATCGCGGGGATCTACTGAGTTTTCAATTATTGATTTTAATTTTTTACTTCCATTGAATTGTCTAACCTTTTCTTCAGTATAACGCCACCTACTCGGAAATCCTTCCTCATATTTATCATCTGCTCCAAATCCAACAAAAAAATCAACTAGTTGTGGACCAGTTTTATATGGAAGTATTCCGTTATCACCGCATAAGGTTTTCCCCAAAAATTTTATCGTTCTTTCTGTAACCTTCATTTAACGGTTATTAACTCATTAAGATACTATAAGTAATATTGGAACATTTAGCAACGTTCCTAATTATTTCGGCCTGAAATCTACTATAGAATATTATCAATAAGGTTTATCTATTAGTACCCTTAAAATTAAAATATAATTTTTTTATAAAATATGGACTTAAAAATTGCTATCTTATTGTTTTGCCTTGCAAAATAAAAATGATAGCAAGAGGATAGCGAGCAAGCGCGGCACTATTGATTCATTTTCCTTCGGAAAAGCGCATTTTTAGTGTGTTTTTAAAAATAATGGTTATTGGTGTTTACATCATTTTTGACTAAAAAGGCCTCCAGCCCAGTAAAATTAATTGATTTTTCACAGAAAAATGATTTTTTTAGAGTCTAGGGTATGTGTATAATAGGCCTATTTTTTCGCACAATATAATTTATCGGCTAATCTCTCATTTTCAATGGAAAAATGCTCTCAATCAGGATGCTAAGGTCCAAAATTTAAAAAAATCTAAAAGACCTTAACTCGATTTATAAGATTCAAAAGAAAAAGAATAGAATATTGTTAGCGTATATCCCACAAGTTGTATGTGCTGTTCACACTTAGTGAGTGTAATTATCAACCTCACCCTATGGGTGTACAAGCACCCTCAAAATCTAATTGTCAGCCAGTAATAAGTTCAATACCTGCTTTGTTGGCCTTGTATTTTATTTTGGTCATTAGTTCATAATAGCTCCAGTTCCTTAATACAAATTCTTCTTCTTTGGCAATCCCGACCTTGTCCTCTTGGTTCATTAAAATAAGCGTTCCCGCCTGATGCTTGATACAGAAATCTATAAGTTTTCTA
>Ga0189275_100207_pt1 | contig 63897 bp, 59 predicted proteins | sample N19A6minimetaG_FD_130329 | JGI IMG/M metagenome (GOLD analysis project Ga0189275, IMG submission 130329) | Marine microbial communities from the Costa Rica Dome - N19 A6 mini metaG | ecosystem: Environmental > Aquatic > Marine > Oceanic > Photic zone | place: Costa Rica: the Eastern Pacific...
GCAACAATTACATATTCTTTAGATGGTGGAACAGATACAGTTGTTAACTGGACAGGCTCTCTTACCAATAATGCTCAGGTTGTTGTTGCTACACCATCTTATACTAATTTAGCTGCTGGGGCACATTCATTTAGTGTTTCTGTATCTAGCCCAAATGGTGTTGCAGATGAAAATACAGCTAATGATACCTTTGCTTTAGATTTTGATGTTGCTCCATCATTTACAACTACAGAGGTAGTATTTAATATTACAACAGATAACTATGGTGGTGAAACTACGTGGGAGTTATTAGATAGTTCTAATAATGTTGTTAGTAGTGGTCCTGCAGTAGATTATTCTAATAATACGTCATACCAAGAGATTATTACAATTCCAACCTTAGATGAATGTTATAGTTTTTCAATTTTTGATTCTTATGGAGACGGAATATGCTGTAGTTGGGGAAACGGGTCTTATAGCTTAGAAGATGAAAATGGAAATGTTATTATTTCTGGTGGAAATTTTGGTAATTCAGAATCGGTTACATTTACTGCTAAAGATGCTTTAAGTATCAATGATTTTAGTCTTGAAAGCGTAGTGGATTTCTATCCTAATCCTGTAAATAATAATCTTAATGTTGTCTTCAACAATATAAATGAAGATGTACAATTTGAAATGTACAATGCACTAGGTCAACAAATTTCTAAAGGAAGTTTTAATACAAATACAACTACTCATACCATAAGTATGTCGCAATATCAAAGTGGTATTTACTTTATAAAACTTACTTCTGGCTCTAGAAGTTTAACTCAAAAAATTGTAAAAGATTAACTAAACAATTTTTATTAGAACTAAAAAAAACCAACACAAATATTGAGTTGGTTTTTTATTTTAATGGTTTTGGGTGATGAGTCCAATTCATAATTTAATGTTTTCTAAGTCATCATCTAAGCTATGAGATGTATTGACAATTTTTGATAAAGCTTTCATAAGTGATTTAATTTAATGATTGATGAATTGCGTTATTATCTATAACGTCTTTTGCTATTCCACGTAAAACTTCTTGTTTCTGTAGTTGTGCTTGATAATTGATTGTTGTTTAAAGTTCTCATAATTTTTGTTTTTTAATTGATTACACTTAATAGACGACCAAAAAATAAAAATGTTACATTCTTATGAATTAGAGAGTTAGAGTTTAACAATTTTTAACTTTATATGTATCTTTAATTCTATGAAAGCTAAGGCACTTACCATAACTTGTTGTTTTTTACTTCTTTGTTGCAATAAAGTAGTAGAGGAGGATTGCACTTCTAAGTCTTTTCAGGTAACCGCAACTGCTTATAACTCTTTAGCATACCAAACAAACTCTAATCCTAGTATTACTGCTTTTGGAGATAGCTTAAAACCAGGGTTTAGGTATATTGCTGTGTCTAGAGATTTGCTAGATTCTGGTTTAGTGCATAATACAGAAGTAAAAATAGAAGGTTTCGATAGTTTTTTCATTGTAAAGGATAAAATGAACAGACGTTGGCGAAAGCGTATAGATATCTATATGGGTAAAGATGTACGAAAAGCAAAAAAATGGGGCAAAAAAAAGGTAAACATTGAATATTGCATTCAACTAAAAGACTCATTACATTAGTTTCGCTTTACCATTACTTCAGATACTATAAAAGGATATGCTGTCTTCACTGTTTTAAATTCTTCATCCGTAATTTGATTAAGCCCTTTATTGAATTTAGTTTTAATATATCTTGCTCTTAAATCATAGTATGCTTTTGTAATTTCATCTTGAACCGAAATAAACAACTCATACTTTGTTAATGCATCATGACTTAATGAGATAACAGCTTCTCTGGGATGATCAGATGATGCTTGCTGTCGTTTGCCCGAACAATAATCACAACCTGATAATCTATTATTGTCAACAAAATCTTTTACAATGTCCTTTACATCATTAAGTGGAACAATGTTACCTTCAATAAAGATTTGTTGTTTATGGTTTAGTTCTATCCTCAAAAGGTTTCGTTCATTAATGTCTTTTATACACTCTTTAATATCAGGACAATCACTAGGCAATTGTCTTAATATACCTTTGTCTGCAGAAATGGTCGTTGTTACCAAAAAGAAAATGAGTAACAGAAAGGCAATGTCTGCCATAGATCCTGCGTTGACCGTCGCAGAATGTCTTCGAAATGATTTCATATTGTAAATATTTAAAATGTTAATATTTTCTTAATCACAAGAACAATACCAATCTTGTTAAAGGTTATTAACAATGCATAACAAAAACACTTACAATATGTTATTTTTGCAAAATTAACGTTAGAGTAAAGAACTTTATGTCTACAGACACTATTAAAGATACTACATCAGAGAAAAAGCTTTACGATTATCAAGTCAAGGATTTGTATCGCATTTTTGATGTTATGGCAGAAGAGGAAGACAACTTCAATTTACTCTATCAATTACCAACTGGTGGTGGAAAGACAGTAATTTTTTCAGAAATAGTAAGACGCTATATAGAAAAACACAACAAAAAAGTTGTAATTCTTACACACAGAATTGAATTGTGTAAACAAACATCGAATGTCCTTACAGGTTTTAACGTAAAAAATAAGGTTATTAATAGTAAGGTAAAAACATTACCTGACCAAGATGATTACCAATGCTTTGTTGCTATGGTTGAGACTTTGAATAACCGTTTGTCTGATAATGATTTTCAACTTAAAAATGTAGGACTTGTTATTATAGACGAGGCACATTATAATTCTTTTCGAAAGCTTTTTAAATTTTTTGAACAGTGCTTTATCCTTGGTGTTACTGCAACACCTTTAAGTAGTAATATTAAGTTACCTATGAAGGATAATTACGACAGACTCATTGTTGGTGATGATATTTCTACTTTAATAAACAATGGGTTTTTAGCAAGTGCAGAAGTATATCATTATGATGTAGGTTTAACTTCCTTAAAGATTGGTATTAATGGTGATTATACTGTAAAATCCTCTGAGGCGTTATATACCAACTCCTTAATGCAAACCAAGTTACTTGCTGCATATGAAGAGTTGGCAAAAGGCAAAAAAACCTTAATCTTCAACAACGGTATTTATACATCAAAAGAGGTATATTATACTTTTAAAAAAGCTGGTTATAATGTTAGACACTTAGATAATACAGCTAGTAAACAAGAGCGCAAGGATGTTTTAAAATGGTTTAAGCATACACCAGACGCTGTTTTGACTTCAGTTAGTATACTCACGACAGGTTTTGATGAACCCTCAGTAGAATCCATTATTTTGAATAGAGCCACAAGATCATTGACCCTATATTTTCAGATGATTGGTCGTGGTAGTCGTATTTATAAGGATAGAAAGACATTTCAGGTTATAGATTTGGGTAATAACGTTTCACGATTTGGTCCTTGGAGCCAACCTGTAGATTGGCAACATATATTTAAATATCCTGATTTATACCTTGAAAATATTATAGACGATGAATCTTTAGAACGCGATTTTGTTTATATAATGCCAGATACACTAAAAGAGAAATTTAAAAACTCAGACAATCTTGAATTTGATGTAAAGGCTGAATACAAGGATGTGATAGGTTCTGGTAAAAAATCATTTATAGTGATAGAACGCTCTATAGAGCAGCATTCTAAAATCTGTATTGAGAACAGTGAAGATGTTTACGATGCAAGAGGCTTGGTAAAACTATTGCAAGATGAAATAGCTTATCGTATAAAGCAATATTGTTACTGTATAATGAACAGTACAGACAACTATAAAGATTGGTTGTTTGAAGAATATAATCGCAAGTTACGAATTAGCTTTAATGGTAAGTTTTAACTTTTTTTTGTAAGGAATTACATTTATATACGTTTATTTTGAAGTAGGTATGGTTTTTGTTTCACAAGTTTATAAACAGTAACTCATTTAAATTTTAGTGAAGATTTTTAGACACATATTAGTCTTATTTTGCTTTCTTACTTTTTCTGTTGCATTTTCTCAAGTAACAGATAAGGAGAAAAAAACTATACGTATTCCAGCGGAACCTTCTAAAACAAAAAAAGACACATTACCTACAAAAATAAAAGTAGCACCAAAACTTGATAAAGAAGATGATAAATCAAGTGGTAAGGATGATGAAAAAAAGAAGTTTATCATTAAGAAATCTGACAAACCATTTTCAATGATTGAAGAAGATGGTCTTAAAAGTCCTGCTGAGATTTATGAAAAACGATGGACTAAAGATTTAGAAAAAGGAGGTGTTGTCAAGACCATGTCAGATCAATTTTTAGGTGAACATCGGGTAGATACCAAATTTGTAAATATTATTTGTAGAGACCATGAGTATCCAGATGGTGATCGTGTAAGTATTTCCATAAATGGTGTGGTAATAAAACAAAGCTTACTATTAACTAGTAGTTATAGAAGGGTAGAGGTAGATTTATCACAAGGTAAAAATACAGTTGAAATAACAGCTTTAAACCAAGGGGAATCTGGCCCTAATACTGCTGAGTTTATTGTTTATGACGACCAAGGCAAGGAAATCTCTTCTAAAGAGTGGAACTTGTTGACAGGTGTTAAGGCTATCATTGTATTTAACAATGAAAAAACAGTCATAAAAGAAAAAACCGAAGAAGAAAAAGCCTCTGAAAAAGAAGAAACGGCTTCTAATAACTAATTGTTTTAATATCTTCTGGTTTCATCATTTCTAGTCTATAATCTCCAATTCTAACTCTTACCAAACGCAAGGTTGGAAAACCAATTTTTGCTGTCATTTTACGTACTTGTCTAAATTTTCCTTCGGTTAAAATTATTTTTAGCCAAGATGTTGGTCCATGCTTCTCTTCTCGTACAAAACGTTCAACAATGTGAGACGTGTCTTTTAAAAGTTCAGCTTGGCAAGGTTTGGTTAGATAAGGTTTTGCATTAACAGAAATTTCTACACCTGTTTTTAAAACTTCAATTTGTTCTTCAGTAATTACACCATCAACCATTAAATGATATTCCTTTTCAACTTTAGAACTTGTAATATGATTACTAAATTTTCCATCTGTGGTTAGTAACAATAAACCTTCAGATTTCTCATCTAATCGACCAACTGCCATTATGTTTTCAGGAAGATCAAATAGTTCAGACAACAACTTTTTATTTTTCCGTTTATTTTGATTATTCACAAACTGACTTAAATAACCATAAGGTTTGTATATTTTATAATAACTATCTTCCATTACCACCACGTTATAAAGCATTTTATGAGTTGATTGTCTTTATCTTTTAACCAACATAATGGAGACTGTTTTTTATCAATATAAAGCTTTAATAGAGCCAAAGCATTATCAAAATTCAGCCATTCCACATTTAATCTTGGTTCTTCCAACCAATCTAATTTTGTAGGTATATAAAAGAGATGATTTATAAATAATTCTATCTCACTAAAGTGAATATAAAACCCTTGTACACAATCTTTATTTAAGATGTTGAATTCTATTTGATGATTTTCGTAAGGCAAAAACAATTGTGCTTTAAAATTTACAAATTGCTTAAAATCTCGACTATCAAAACCAAACGCTTTCAATACTTTTTTTGTTTCTGGTTTATAAAGCATAGGAAGTTGTTTATTCTTTAGTTTTTCAAGTTTCAGTACTAAGCTATCGGTTCGGTTTGGTCCAATCCAATAATCTAAAGAATTTGAATATTCCCGTGTGTCATCATACAAATAGAACTTATAAGCAATCTCAAGGTGAATTGGTTTTCCATCTTTAAGCAACATTAAATCAAGCTCACCAATAGTTTGCTTATTGTTTTTAACATGAAGATTTTCAGCAATAAATTTAACACCTTCAATTTGTTGTAATTGAAAAGCTGTAAATATTTCAATCCATTTTCCTAAACGCAATTGTTTTTGACGCCTTTCAACAATGTACATACTTTGGATTGGTAAGATTTTGAATTGTACAAGTGATTCTACAGCATCAAAATCCCATAGTAATGGCGTGTTCTGAAAACCTGTAAACCTATCTGTAAAATCTAATACTTCCTTCAATTAAAGAATGTTTTTTTAAAGAACACAAAAATATTGAAAAACTAACTTATGTCATGTTTTTTCAATTTTATGAAGATTACCTTTAAAGGTATAATTTTCAAGGAGTTTTAATATTCAAAATCTTATGACATATGAAAGTATTCGATAACAAACACATTAAAAATGTGGTATTTGTAGGGGCACATCGCTCTGGCAAAACCACGCTATCTGAGACCATGCTTTTTGAGGCTGGTTTAATAAATAGAAGAGGTACAGTAGAGCAACAAAATACAGTTTCGGATTACCATGAATTTGAGCACCGTAGAGGTGCTTCTGTTTTTGCAACCCCTTTACATACTGAGTGGCGCAACTACAAAATTAACATCATTGACACACCAGGTTTAGATGATTTTATAGGTGAAATTATGTCGTCTATTAGAGTTGCAGATACTATTGTTACGGTAATAAATGCAAAGCATGGAGCCGACATTGGTACAGAAATTATATGGAACTATGTAGATAAATACCATAAGCCTACATTATTTGTTATCAATAAAATTGATAGCGAAAAGGCTAATTTTGAAATGAGCTATAATAGTTTGAAAGAACTTGTTGGTAACAATGCTGTTTTAGTACAGTATCCTATTAAAATTGATGGCGCACAATGCATCATAGATGTTTTAAAAATGAAATGCTACAAGTTTGGTCCAGAAGGTGGTAAGCCAGAAAAATTACTAATTCCTGAAGATCAATTAGACTATGCCAATCAACTTCACAATGAGCTGGTAGAAAAAGCAGCTGAGAACGATGAAGAATTAATGGAACTTTACTTTGATAAAGGAACACTAAATGAAGATGAACTTCGTAAAGGCATTAAGTTAGGTATGCTTAATCACGATTTCTTTCCTGTATTCTGTGTATCTGCTTTAAATGATATGGGAACAGGAAGACTTATGGGCTTTATAGATAATGTTGCACCTGCTGCTGCAGATTTAAAACCTGAACAGACTTTAGAAGGTGATTTAGTAAAACCAGATGTTAATGCAGATACGTCCTTGTTTGTTTTTAAAACCATTTATCAACCAAATCTAGGACAGATTACATTTTTTAAAGTGAAATCTGGAGAGGTTAATGTCAATGACAAGTTGTTTAATACAAGAACAGGTGAAAGTGAAACGTTGAACCAATTGTACATTATGGACGGTAAAGAAAAACATGCTGTACAAAAACTGACTACAGGCGATATTGGTGCAACAACAAAACTTAAATATACCGAAACCAATGACACTTTAGCTTCTAAAGCCGAAGCAGGAACTATTAAGCCTATTAAATTCCCACAACCAAGATTAGTAAAAGCTGTTTTTGCTGAAAATAGTAGTGATGAAGAGAAGTTAAGTGAAGCTTTAAAACGTATTCATAGCCAGGATTTAACTGTAGATTTAAGCTATAATAACGAAACACATCAGACTTTAGTTGGTACACAAGGCGAATTGCATTTGGCTACAATAACTTGGATTTTAGAAAATATCTATGATGTTAAAGCAAGATTTGAAGCACCAAAGATTTCCTATCGTGAAACCATTCAGAGAAGTGCTACTGCGAATTACAGACATAAAAAGCAAAGTGGTGGTTCTGGACAATTTGGTCAAGTTCATTTAAAAATTGAGCCATATTACGAAGGAATGCCAGAACCAGAAGGTTTTTCAATTAGAGGTAGAGAAGAAGTAGATTTACCTTGGGATGGCAAATTGGTGTTTTACAACTGTATTGTTGGAGGTGTTATTGACCAACGCTATTTACCATCAATAATGAAAGGTATCTTAGAAGTTATGGAATCTGGTCCACTAACCAAATCTTTTATTAGAGATGTAAGAGTTATGGTATATGATGGCAAAATGCATGCAGTAGATTCTAATGACATCTCATTTAAAATAGCAGGATCTCATGCCTTTAGAGAAGCATTTTTAAATGCCAATCCTAAGCTTTTAGAACCAATAGATCAAATGACAGTGCGTGTGCCAGAACAAATGGTTGGCAATGTTATGACCGAACTACAAAGTAGAAGAGCTATTATTCAAGGTATAGATACAGAAGTTAACTACCAGATTCTTAAATGTACAATTCCTTCAGCAGAGTTAACAGATTTTTCTACTCAGCTGCGTTCTCTAACACAAGGTAGAGCAACCTATTCAACAAAGTTTGAAGGTTATGTATCCGTACCAACTCACATACAAAAAGAATTAGTAAAAGAACAAGAATTAATAACCACATAAAAACATTGAGATATGCACAGTAAAGTAATGTATTTAAGCGATTTAAAGTTTAATATAGAAACATGGAAAAGAGAGTTAAGATTTCATTTTAATGAGATGGATACTTTTCAAGAAAAGCTAGAAGAAGCAGTAGCAAGAATTGATGACCCAATAGCATTGAAAAAGTTAGAAGTTTTTCAAAATAGAATAATGATAGAGAAAGATGCTATTTCTAAACTTTTACATAGATGCCGTAACAAAATGGCAAACATTAACAATGTAGATTTTAATGAAAATATTGATGGTAGACTTCAAAATGAACAACACACATTAAAAGAAGATATGCGTACATATATTAATCTACATTATGACCTTAAGGAAGAAATGATGGACTACTTTTTAGAGGTCCTTTAGTTCTATTCATAGCTTAATTTTTTGAATAAGCCACGATGATGAGTCGTGGCTTTTTCTTTGCTTATTAAGTTGAATTTTATAATCTATAATAACTCTGACTACTACCTTTTGTACAAGGACAATTACTAGCACTTTGCATTAAGTTAAGACCAATAGTAACAACATGAGTTCCCGAATTAAAACCAGATAAATCATTGAATGTTAACTGATAAGAGTAAGCAAAGTAAAGTTTATTATGAAGTATGCCAGCCATAGGACCAAGGTTTAAAGGATCTAAAAACTGATCGTTTAAAAAACGGTAAGAAGCACCAATCCAATAGTAATCTCCATTTCTGTTAAATTTTCTATACTTAAAATTAAGGTCTGTAGCAGAACGATTATCACTATCAAAAAACTGAAAGAAAACAGAAGGTTCAAACTCTACATATTTATTATGTTTTGGTGTAAAAACATAACCCGAATAAACCTGATAGTTCAGTAATAGTCTTGGCTCAATGCCACCTGTAAAATCTTCGGTATCCTTAGATACTAGATTGTTAGCATTAAAACTTAAATAGAAATCTTTCCAACGGTAAAGTAAACCAGCATCAAAGTTGTTATTACTTACAGCTCTGTCTCCGTTAATTGCAGGATCTAAAATTGGAATTTCATAAGTAGTATTAAAGTTTTCAATATCTATTCTAAAGTTGTTGATATTATATGATAAACCGAGGGATAAGTACTGCTTAGATTTCCAATCTAAAATTAAGTGATGCGCAAAAGATAGCTTAAGCCCTTTTTGACGTGTATTACCATTTTTGTCATTATAGGCTGAAAAACCAATTCCTGAGCGATTAGAAATTCTAAAATCAGCATAAATCGATTGATTATCTGGTGCATCTTTAATACCAACCCATTGTGTTAATCCATTAGCTCTTATCTTTAAATTATCTCCAATACCAGCATAGGTTGGTGAGATTACAAAATCATTATCAGCCAAGTATTGTGTCCAAACAGGTAAATTAAGCTCTTGAGAAAAGCCTTGAGCTACAGTTAGGAATAGTATGTATAATAAAATTCTTTTCATCTTAGTAGGTTTAGTTCATTAGATTAAGGGTTATCTATACAGGGTAAAGTGGCCAACAAATTCTTTATTCACATTTGGGTCGTTAGTTTGTACAACAAACCAATAGTCACCAGTAGGTAATTCGTAACCATTGTATCTGCCATCCCAAACTTCACCAACTCTGTAGGTAGCTATTTTACGACCATAACGGTCAAAAATATCGAAGGTTAGGTTAGGGTAGTTGTCCACACAACCAGGTGCCCAAGTATCGTATTCGCCATCACCATTTGGTGTAAACCAGTTAGGTATACATGGTCCAACAAATTCTAGTTCAATTTCTGCCTCAGCAATACAACCAGCACTATCGGTAACTGTTACGACATAGACACCAGTTTCAGTAATATTATACGTGTTTGTACTACCATAGTTTTCATCATTCATGGTAAAGGTGTAATCTCCAGTTCCACCAGTAGCACTAGCTATGATTTCATTGAGCTCACCTTCGGCTAAGGTTAAAGCGACAGGCTCATAACCTTCAATATCAAACAATTCTGTTCTTTGAATACAACCATTAGTATGTCTTACATCTATATAATGTCCTGTTCCTACAGGTACATTTTCAAATACATTGCTTAATTGATAGTCTCCACCATCCAAAGAATAATCAAATTCTGATAATTCTTCATCAGATACATCAAGCATTACAGTTACCATATTACTTTGTGCATTATTTTCACAAGTATATTCTAAATTAATCTCAGGATTAAAAACTATAGGTTCAGGGAAAGTGATGTTCCACTCAGACTCACAACCTTGTGCATCTCTAACATAAACGATATGATCACCACCTTCAAGATTAGTAAAATCGAATACGGTTTGTGTTGCACTTCCTGTGGTATAAGGACCTTCGTAACTATCAAGACTTACACTGTACGGTAGATTACCACCATCTATTTCAATACTGAATTCTCCATCACCATCACCAGCACACAATTCTGGGAAGAAAGCATCAGGTAATATGGTAATAATAACAGGCTCTGGGTCTACGATTGTAAAATCAAACGTTAAATAACAACCTAATTGATCTTGAACAATTAACGTATAGTCTCCAGCCGAAAGGTTTTCAAAAGTATTGGTTTCAAAAAACTGATTCAATTGAGGTGAAATGGCATACTGAATGGTTCCCGTTCCACCAGAAGCAGATACGATAACCGAACCATTGTCGCTACCAGCACAAGTAATATTGTTTATCTCAATTGTAGCATCCAACGAAGTAGAAGGTTCTGTAATTGATATTGGAGCAGAAGTGACCTCACAATCTCCACTTTCTACCATGACCAAATAATCACCTGCTACTAAGTCCGTAAAATAACCAGGAGTATTCTGAGTGGCGTTTATTGTCGTTCCAGAAGTATCCTGAAGTGTGTAACTATAATCTCCTAATCCTCCTTGAGCCGTGGCTAAAATTGATCCAGTATTGTCGCCAGCACAATTAATGGTAGGATTAGAAGATTGTAGATTAATCACTAACTCAGGTAGTGGATCAATTGTAATATCATTAGATACGTTGGAAATACATCCGTTAGCATCTCTCACGTAGTAGTTGTAAGTACCTTCAGGAACAGAAAATGTTGTAGATGAAGCAAAACTCCCTAAAACAGTAGCAAAACCACTTGTGTTACTATACTCATAAGGACCTGTACCACCAGAAGCACTAAGTGTTAATGTAGATTCAGTTAAACAAGTTTGTGTTGTTGTTCTTACTAAATCAACATCAAGTGGAGTAGGATTAGCAATTTCAATTTCTAATGAGGTCAGTTCACAATCAAAACCATCAGTAATAGTTACTGTATAAGTTCCAGCTCCTAAATCGTTAAATACATTAGACGTTTGTGGACCAGAAGAACTTGTAACTGGCGTAATGGTATTTAAAGTATATACATAGTTGCTGCCTTGTCCACCAGAAACCATATCTACAGTTATACTTGCATTCTGATCACCAAAACAATCTAAAACAGTCGTGCTTGGTGTAAATGTAGCTGTAATAGGATTTGGTAAACTCAATGTTATAGTTTCTGAAGCAATACAACCTTCAACATCTCTAACATTTACTGTGTATGTTCCAGCTGATAAATTTTCGAATACATTATTTGAAGAAAAAGCAACTGTAGCATCACCTGTTAATTCATATTCATAATTGCCCCAACCACCATCAGCGATAGCAGTTATTATACCTTCACTATCTGTACATGTTACATTTGAAGATTCAACAAGATTTAAAGTCAAAGCCTCTTGTGGAGAACTTATAACCACACCTGCTGAATTAGAACAATATGGAAAATCTGTTTGAGTGATTACAACATCAAAACTACCAGCTTCCATACCTGTTACAGTCAATGGATTTGTAGCTGTGTTGGCATTTACAATGCTTGTAACAGATGTACCTACGCTATCAAATACTTCATAGGTATAAGCACCAGTAAAGTTTGTGATATTAATGTCGAAAGCACCTGTATTGTCACCAAAACAAGTTACACTATCAGATGTTAATGTAAACTGTGGTGAAGTAGGCTCACTCACTGAAATCGTAGTTTCAGAAGTACAAGACAATACAGTGTCAGTAATTGTAATTGTATAAATACCTGAAGGTACACCAGTAAAAGTATTACCAGATAAACTTACAGAAGCTGGACTAGGAGAAATACTATAAGTATAAGAACCAGAACCACCAGAACCAGTTACTGTAATTTCACCATCATCATTATTACAAGATGGCATTGCGGTAGCATCTGCAACAACATCGATTGGTTCAGCAACATCAATAGTTACCAAATCAGAACAACCATTAGCATCTTGAATTTCAATAGTATGTGTGCCTGCAAATACATTAGAAATCGTGAAAGGTGCAGACTGTGTTTGAAAAGCACCTCCATCTATACTAAAACTATATGGAGCTGTACTAGGTGTGTCTAAATTAACTACAATTTCATAATCACCATCTTGTAGCTCACAAGTATTAGTTACTGAAGCTGATATTTGAGGTGAAATATCCATATCTACAATAGTAGCAGGACTTGTTACAATACATCCATAAGCATCTAAAACATGAATATAGTAAGTACCAGCATCTACATTAAATACACTAGCAGCATCCCAACCAGCATCAGTAGCTAGTGGAGCAGTAGCAGTTGTCGTGATTTGATATTGATATGGTGCAGTTCCGTTTTGTCCTATGGCACTAATAACACCAGAGTTTGGGTTACAGTTTGCATTTTGATCTACCGAAACCGTTAAATCCAAAGCTACAGGAGATTCCAAAATTTCGAATATTTGTGAAGCCGTTTCACAACCATTAAAAGAGCCTGAACCATTTTCTGTAAACACTAAGTAATATTGGCCAGGAGATAATGTTCCTGGGTTTGGAGTTGTAACCGTTTCTGGTGTACCAAATGTTACCAGAACATTGTTTGGTCCATCTACCAATTGATTATCATAAGCTGAATAGATGGTGTAATCAACAGATGTTGTTGTGCTATCAAAATTATCTATTGTAAAGGTTACACTTCCATCAGCTGCACCAAGACAAGTAACGTTGTTTGGAGCCACAGTAGAGGTTAGGGTAGAAGCAGGATCTATTGCAAAATCCGCAGCTTTTACAAAGTAACAATCAGTCACTAAATCATGAACCACAAAGGTGTAAACCACACCAGGAATCAAGTTTGTAAAAGTTCTTGTATCTCCACCCGGAGTATCTGGTGGCAAATAACTTGTTGTATATGGAATAGTGTTGAACTCTAAAATTCCGAACTCATAACTACCACTACCTACAGCAGATACAGCAGTAACTTCAGCAGTACCACCTGTTGTACAATCTGGTACAGAAATATTAACGTTAATGATTAAATCTGATGGAGGAGAAGCCATCGTTATTTGTTGAGACAAACTACAACCATTAGCATCTATTACATTAACAGTATAATTTCCGTAGTTAATAATATTGAATGTATGATCTTCATTTGAAGTCGCATTATATGGGTTGCCAGGAATGACATCACCAAAATTGTTAGAAATGAAATAGGTAAATGGAGCTGTACCTCCAGCAATATTTTCAACTGTAATAGAACCTAAAGAAGAACCGCCAGGATTATTACAAGTAATATCTACTTTACTCAAGTCGAAAGTGATGGCATCTGGCTCAGTAAGTGTAATATTTTCAGTAGTTGAACATGAATTAGCATCTGTAATGGTAATTGTATAAGTACCAGCAGTTAAACCAGATGTTTGTGTGCCATAATCTGTCCCTGTGCTGTCATTATTCACATTAATTGTGAATGGAGGTGTTCCAACAGAAGTATCTATGGTAATATCTATAGAGCCATTAGCATCTCCACTACAAAGTATTGGTTGACTTTCAACAACAGCACTAAAAGCAGGAGGCGAAATAGGATTTACTGTTATAACACTAGATTCAGCTGTACAGCCATTAGCATCCGTAACTTGGAATTGATATGTGCCTGCGGTAGCAGTACTATAAGTAAATGTTGAAGCTGTACTTCCTAAAGCATTATAAGGTGCTCCATTGATAGAAACTTCATACGTATAAGGTGCAGTTCCTGTAATAGTTCCTGTTAATTCAGCATCAGGAGTTGCAGTACAATCTAATGTTTCAGTAAGTACAACATTTATAGTTGGACTTGGTATAGGATCTATAGTATATGATTCACTATAGGTACAATCATTTTCATCTCGCACCTGAAATGTATATGTATCTGGAGTAAGACTAGTAAACACATTTGAAGTTTGATACGCTGTAGCAGCAGAAGCAGGTACTATAATTTGATATTCTAAAGTACCATTACCTCCAGCAACGTTAGATATGGTAACATCGCTAGTTAAAGCAGGACAGGTTACAGGAGTACTTGTAAAATCCATGTCTGTTGGAGGATTTAAAGCATCTATTGTAATAACGTTTGTTACTGCTGTACAGATATTAGTATCTCTAATAGTGATGGTATATGTGCCTTGCGTTAAGCCAGTGAACACATTACTTGTTTGGAAATTAACACCATCTATACTGTATTCATATGGTGGGTTTCCACCAGACACACTTGTTACAGTAATCTCTCCTGTACCATTACAAGTGTAAGGTGCAGAAAGCTCTGCCGTTCCTGAAATGGCTGTATTTTCAATAATAGTTACTGTTTGAGGATCTGTTGTACATACTGAAGGTCCTGACGTGTATTGTAATACGACATCATAATTTCCTGCAGCTAATCCTGTAAATAATGATGCGTTAGAGAATGTAGTTCCGCCATCAATACTGTACTCGATAGCATTTCCATTTGGATTGGTAACATTGATCGTAATTGTACCTGTATCGCCTGTACCACCACATAAAATATCTGTTGATGTTACATTAAATTCAGGGGCTGGAATTTGATCTACCGAGATTGTAGTTGTTGCTGTACAATTGTTTGAATCAACCACAAGAATGTCAAAAGTTCCTGCAGAAGTCACTACAATTTCTGGTACAGTTTGAAAATCTGTAGAACCATTTATAAAGTAGAAGTAAGGAGGTGTTCCTCCTTCAGGATAAATAGTTATTTCTCCATCAGTACAAGTTAGAGGTACAGTGACAGCTGCAGTTACCGTTAATAAAGGTGGTTCAACAATTGTAACATCTTCAGAATATAAACAACCGTTTTCAGTTTCTACAGTTGCTGTATAAGTTCCTGGATTTAAATTGTCAAAAACATAGGTGTTTTCCATGATTGGACCAACTGTATTTACTACAGTACCATTTTCACTAAGGGTGAAGGTATACTGAGGATCTACATCATTAGCAGCTAATTGTATACTTCCTTTATCACCAAAACAAAGTGGCTGAGTAATTGTTGAAGTTACTGTAAAATCACGCTCTCTTATTAAAACATCAGGAACAGAAAAAATACATGGATTTGTTGGTACACCAACTTGTCTTACATATACAGAATAAGTTCCAGGTGTTGTAACTGTAAATACATTACTCGATTGATAATTAACACCATCTATACTAAATTCATAACCTGAAGGCACGTCGTTAACCGTAATACTTCCGTTAGTAGTACAAATAATATCTGTTGAAACAACCGTTGGAACTAATAGATTTTGATAAACATTAAAATAGAACTGATTAAAACAACCACCAGGATAGTTGATAGTCAATCTGAATTGACCAGCAGTATTTGCTAAAAAGTCAGCACCTGTAGCGACTTCATTCCATGTACAACCAGGATCTTCATTAGCACAATCTGGATCAGAAACAGCAGCACAACTAGATTCATCTAACTGCTCCCAAATAATAGAAATTGAATCAGATATATTGGTTTCAATAAATCTTGAATCATCCGCACCACATAAGAAAATGTTTGGTAGTAATTTACCATCATTAGGACAAGTTACTACTTCATCAGCATAAGGAATTACAGGGTTATCAATATCACCACCAAAAAGTTCAACTTCATAGATTTGCTCTATAGATTGACAAGGAGCTACAGCAGTATTGAATGAATAATAAGTTCCCGTCGCATCAACTGTAATAGTTTGTGTATTTCCGATTACAGGTGTACCTGTTGGACTTGTAGACCAAGCATAAGAATCATAACCATTGGCTGCTGTAAGTTCTACAGTATCACCACAAAGAATAATTTCTTCAACAAATTCACAATCTAAATCTGCTAAGAAGTTAGTTGCTTGAGGTGATAATAAACAACCTGTATTACTATTCAAACTTGGATCGTCTGTAATTTGAAATGTTGGATTATAAAATCCATTATAAGTTGCATAAGCTTGGTTGTTGATAATATTTGAACACGCATCTGCTAAATCACCACAACTATTTACAACCTGTACTTCAATTCGTATCTCGTAACGCGGATCATTTTCTTCAACAAGTGAATTATCAATATCAAAAACCAACTCTCTAGTTACAGGGTCATAACTAGCTACAGTTACACCTGGAGGAAGAATTAAATCTGTTGGGTGATTGTATATGATATTGATTGGTAAAATATCTCTAATTTGAAAATTAGTAGCGTTATCATTACCTACATTCTGAAAACCAATCACATAGTTTAATTGAGCTCCAAGATCTACTAATTGACCACCAATATCATTACCTGCGTCATCTTCTACAATTTTAGTAAGTACAATATCTGGTTCAATAATTTCCACTGCAAAAGCAAAGAAGTAAGGAAAATATGTATCACCACTGGTTTCTAATCTTATTGTACCAGATGTTGCATCATTTGCTATTACTGAATTTCCTGGATTAGGAATTGCAATTGTACCTGTATCAAAACCAAGTGTATTTGTACTATTAGGCACACGGTTAGTAACTGGTGTAGCATCAAGTCTTGTTACTGAGCTATTAAAAAAGTTAGATACCGGACGATCTGCCGTAGATAAACTAACACCATTTAATCGTAGTCTATCACCTAAAATTGGACTATCTCCTTCTAACGTAGCGAAAGCAAAATTAGCTCTTACTGGAGCAGGAGCAGGAACAGTTCTAAATCCGTTAACAGGAATATCTAAGTTAGGGTTTCCACCAGGAACACTTATTGCACTAAAGCCATCAAAACTAGTAATAGATTTACCCGGAAGCGTTGGGTCTTCATATACTATGAATAAAGACCATCCTGCCGATTGACCAGTACCATTGTAAGGGTTGAAGTTAGCTGTTTCTCCAACTCCAGAAGAAACATTGGCAACAGTATAAGTGCCTAAATCTGCACCAGAACCAAAACTTGTAACAAAGTCTGTAACGTCGGCAAAACAAGCATAAGAAAAACTATCTCCGCCATCTATAGTTGAGCCATTAGCATCAAAAATTATAGTACCTGTTATATCAGTATACCCACCTGAAGGTCCTTTTAACCTTACATCAGTAATAGGTTCGTCACCAGGATTTACAGCTCCCCAATATAAGCCTGCATAAATAATCTGATAACAATTTGGATTTGGAATTTCTAAATCTGCACTTGATGAACTAAATGTTGAAGGATCACCATCTATATCTATATATTGCATATCGACATTATGGTTGTAAACACTTCCATTGTTGAATGGATTGTTATTTGGACCCAAAATATTATTCCCAATTAATACAATGTCTCCTTTTAAATCCTCATTAAATCTTGGTGTAAATGGCACGTAATTTTGCGCAAAACTAACCATGCTAAAGCATAGTACTATTGCGACTATTAATGCTCTTGAAAAAGTAGGTTTTTTCATGATACTTGGTTTTAATTCCTAACTCATACTTGGGGCAAAGCACTTGTAAAGAATGGCTTAACTTATTAATTTTCTATTTTCACGAGGGACATTTTTACATTATATGGTCTATTTCCTTTGTCTTCCATAGCTTTATTGGCAGCACTAATACTGTCAAACTTACTGTAATAAATATAGTATTTACTAGTATTGACATCGTAGAAGAAATCTACGTTAGCACGTCCTGAGGCTACAACTTTAGTTATAAACTCATTTCTCTTTTTAATATCATTATGCACTGCGATAATAAGATAGTAACCACTTTCTGTATTTTTAACATTCTTTATAATCTGAATGTTTTCACTCTGCTCTTGTCCAAAATCAAAATCATCAGAAGTGTAAGGTGTTTCAGCTAAACTTGTGGTTTGCTTAATGTTTTGAAGCATTGCTCTGTCTTGTGCGTAGCGATCTTGTTCATTGTCATAAGCTGCACGCTTAATTCGTCTACGTTTTTCAAACTCTGTAGCTTCCTTAATTAATTCTAATCTGTTATCAAGTTGTATTCTTAATGTTTTAGCATCTGCTTGTTTTTGTTTTAATCCTTCTATTTTCTTTCTGTAAAACAGATTAACTTCATCAAGCTTAGTGGTTTTATATCGTTCTTCATATAATGAATTTAAAGAATCTATTTTTTCAGACTGTAACTTAATAACTTCATCTAAGTCGGACTTTATAGCATTAAGCTTATTGTTTTCTTCTGTTACACTTTTAAATGGTTTTGGCTTAACAGTGATACCTTGATCACTTAAATCATTTTCTTCTTTTAAATCCTTTAAGTCTTCGTCTTTAATGTTTACAATTTTTTCAAACTCTTCCAACAGTGTATTTTGTTGCTCACTAGATGATTCAGCATCCTTGGTAAGAGAAGCTATAGTTTTACCAATCTCATCTTTTGGATTCTCTATTAATTCTTCTTTAGCCTTTTGTTCAGCTAATAGTTTTGTTTTAGCTTCGGCCTCTTCCTTGGCTTGTTGTTCAGCAAGTTGTTGTGCCTTAGCTCTTGCTTCAGCTTCTTCTTTATCTTTTTGTTCTGCCAATTCCTTTGCTTTTCTTTCAGCATTTTCCTTAGCTTGTTGCTCAGCTAATAATCTTGCTTTTTCAGCAGCTTCTTCACGAGCTTTCTGTTCTGCTAATTGTTTTGCTCTGGCTTGTGCTTCGGCTTCCTCTCTAGCTTTTTGCTCTGCCAATGCTTTCGCTTTAGCTTCAGCCTCTTCTTGTGCCTTTCTTTCCGCATCTTCCTTAGCTTGTTGCTCAGCTAATAACCTTGCTTTTTCAGCAGCTTCTTCACGAGCTTTCTGTTCTGCTAATTGTTTTGCTCTGGCTTGTGCCTCGGCTTCCTCTCTAGCTTTTTGCTCTGCCAATGCTTTCGCTTTAGCTTCAGCCTCTTCTTGTGCCTTTCTTTCCGCATCTTCCTTAGCTTGTTGCTCAGCTAGTAATCTTGCTTTTTCAGCAGCTTCTTTCTTAGCATTTTCTTCAGCTTCTCTATCTAGTTTAGCTTGAGCTCTACGTTCGGCAGCACGTGCTCTTATACCTGCTAGCTCCTCTTCAGAGGCTTGTACGATAGGCTTTTTACGTCTTTTAGTAAATAAACTACTAACTTCTTCATCACCACTATAATCAAATTTCTTTTTGGTTATGAATCTGTAAGCCAGTGTAACTTCATGTGAAGATCCAAACTCTACTAATTCACCTATTGACTTTTCAATATTATATTCTAAAGCAATATTTTTGGTAATATTAAGACCTAATCCACCAGATACACCGTAACGATTGTTATAACCTACTTGAAACCATATTCCTTTAGGAACATTTAGAGTAGCTAATCCTGATATTATTGTTTCATCTTTTCTAAACTCTGACATTATAATTCCTGAGAATTTTGTGTCTTTAAAAAAGCCACGACCATCAAAGAAGCCTGTATGCATTACATGTGCTTTTATGCTTTGTTTAGGGTCGTCTTCTATCATAGAAGAGGTTTCAATATTATATAGTACTAAATTATTTATAGAAACACCAAAGTCTAAAAACTCTGTTCCGTAGTTGATACCTGGATTTACTGTAAGCAAAAAGTTTTCTGGAACATTTTGCAAAGAAGGATCATCAAAGTTTGTAACAATATTAGATGTATTAATACCACTTTTGTAAGCAGCAGCATTAAGACCGAAGGTTAGGTTGCTATTTGTGTTTAATTTTACGTTATAGGCAAAGTTTACTAGTCCACCAAATGTAGTCAATACACCATAGTTTTGTTGAAAAGCAGCAACACCAGCACCAATATTTTCTGAAAAACGACCAGAGTAACTTCCTAAGAACATTTCTGGAGCATTATCAAATTGCACCCATTCTCTTTTATTATTAAAACTTATATACTTGTTCTGTTCTCTAACAAAAGTAAAAGTTGGATTAATGTTGTAGCGGTTAAAAACCAAAGAGTTTCTTATTGGTAAATCAAAAGAAACAACTCCATCATCTTGTTGAGAAAATGCCATCTGTATGGTTAGGGTCAATATGAATAGTATCAATAGATGTGTTTTCATACTACTTGACTATAGTTATTGATCCTTTTTTTACATTGCCTTCTACTGGCGTTATGATGTAGTAGAATACTTTATTGACACTTGTAAGATTTAAATCATCTTCTGGCCAGTTATTTTGGTAATCTAAGGTTTGAAAAACAACCTTACCTTGTTCGTTTAATATGATTACTTCAGTATTTGTACCGGTTGTATATTGAAGTGGAATTACCCAAGTATCATTTATTAAATCTCCATTTGGACTGATTACGTTAGGAATATTAGGCACATCTGGAAATGGTTCTACACCACGTTCTATAACAAAATCGTATGTTCTAGATCCATTACAACCAGCAGTTTCAGAAATAACAACACTATAGTTTCCTATTTCCGTAGCGTCATAATAATCCTCAGTAGCACCTGCAATTATTTGATTATTGAAATACCAAGTAAATTCTGGACTAATAGCATCTGTTGTAACTTCAATAGTTAATGTTTCACCTTCAAAAAGCTGATTAACATCATCAACATTTATCTCACTATTAAAAAGTTCGCTAACTAAATCTATAGTTCCAAGTGCAGAACATTCTCCCAAATCTACCTGAACAGAAAACGTACCAGACTCATTAGTTTGGTACATTTGATTTGTTGCTTCTGGTATTTCTACACCATCTTTAAACCATTGATAACTATTACCTCCAACTGTACTCAGAGTTGTGAGACCTTGTTCTGGGCAATAAGGATTTCCTAAGCTAGATGATATGGTGACATCTCCTTCACCAGAAGTACTAACTTCTGATATTGTAACTCGATTTGAAAATGAGTTAGATGTACATGTACCATAATTAGTTTCTACAAAATAAGTACCTTCTTCATCAACGAGTAGAGAAGACCCTTCAGCTACAAAAACAGAAGTTGTAGGACCAGTTTCCTTATACCAATTAAAAGTTAAAGAAGGATAATTTAATGGAGAATCGTTATTACCAGTTCCTGGATTATCTATAGTTAAAAGATAACTTCCACCTGTACAATAAGCACCTGTTGATACTAAATTATTAATTGTAAAAGGAGAATCCTGAAGTTTGTAATATGCTGCAAACGGTACAGAAGGTGTACTTGTAGCTACAGGTGAGCTACTTTTTATTCTAATTCTATAATTCTCACCAGCTGTAGTCTCAGGAATAGAAAAATCTACAGTAGCTGGCGAGGTTGTAATCACTCCTGGTGAAGATGTATAAATAACTTCAGCATTTGAAAAATCACCATCAGCATCAGACAATTCAACTGTAAATTGATTTGATGCGTTTAAAGCAGATGTTGGTGAAAATACAAATGTAGCACTATATGTGTTAAAAGAATCACTAGCACACGCCTGACTAAAGCCTAAATTAGGCTGACCAATAACCAGCTGCGCCTGAACTTTTTCTAGTGAAAGAAAAGCTAAAACTAGGCAGAGGGAGATAAGCAGTTTATTTAGTTTAGTAGTTTGAGGCATATGCTTATTGTAATTTTTATCTATAGGCTTTTGGTGTTAGGGTAGGTTAATAATCAATAGTGTAGTATTGAAAACTAATCTTCATCATCGTCATCATCTATAAAATCGTTAGATGCTATAATTCTATTTACTTGTAATCTAAAATCAGGATTTCTTGTGTCTGAAACAGCAATAAAAGTTTCCTTATCAGAACCTTTAGCGTAAAGATTATTAAATGCTCTACTACCATACCAGCTTTCTAAGTCATCATTATTAGAGTATCCTTTTCGGTATATATTTCCTTTACAGTTATTAAAGTACGTTTTAGTAAACTGAATTTTCTCAAGGTTTTGGTTATTTAGCTGTATTTCATCATCTAAAATTACAGCAGGATAAAAGCCTGAAATCACACTTTTATTAATAGCAAAAGATGCATCAGCACCAATATAGATAGCTTCTTGTACAAGGCCAACTTGTATATCTGATTTTATATTGTCAGAAACATTTACTAGGGTTAGGTTTTCTGCATTAACAAAAGTTTGTCTCTTAGAAGTATCAGCCTCTTCTTTGTTGTCGTAAGATTTAACAACCATACATCTAGAACCATTTGCACTAGATACATAAGGAGACCTAATAGCTAATGAATTGATTAATTGGCACTGCGTACCAAAATTAAACTCATAGTCGTTAGTTTTTGAACGGTAAGACACTAATTTTTCCAATATTACTGATCCTCCAAGTATATTAAATGAATTACCAGCACAATAGCTTACCATTACATTTTCAACAACTGTTTTATTACCAACACCAGCTAAAGTTAAAGCATTGAAATAGCCATAATTCTTAGTTCTTTTACCAGCAAACTCTATTCTTACATATTTTAAAATACCAGATTCGCTTTCAGTATTATTACCTCCATAAGCAATATGCTCTGTAGAAGATGGTTTTAAACCGTAATTAAGAGACGATAATTGTCCGTATGTATTTAAAGGCGCATCACCTAAAAGAAATATTCCGCCCCAATCACCAGCCTTTTTACTGTCTCTACTAGAAGTAAAAATTATAGGATCCGTTTGGGTACCTTTTGCAATTAGTTTTGCTCCTTTGCTAACAATTAATGAAGCCTTAGAATCAAAATCCCCAAGAATTTTAGTTCCTGGTTCAATAGTTAAAGTAGCACTGTCGGTTACAAACACATCACCTATAAGAAGATAGACATCTCTCTTTAGTAATTTTGTGTCTTTAGAGATTTTCCCACTTAAAATCTGAGTTGGTTCTCCGTACTCTGATTGACTTGGTTTAAACTCTATCCAGGAATTCAGCCAATTGTCATGGCCTATTATTCCCTTTTCCTGTTGTGCAAAACAGTTGCTTAACACTAATAGAAAAATAAGCGCGGTTTGAGTAAAATTTTTCATAGTAGTTAAATTTGTTAATTTGGGTTTTAAAGTAATTTTTCAACTAATTGCCTCAAACATAGGAATTAATCCTATGAAATACAAGAAATTATCGTTGAAATACATAATTTTAATACTTGCGTATAATTTTTCTTACAAAATAGAAGATTTAAATTCACTATTTCAACAAGAATTAACTATTTGAATATCAATAAATTGATTTTATTTCTAGCAAATAAAAAACCTCGCAATTTTGCGAGGTTAAAAACATGAAATTGATTATAGACTAATCCTCTTTGAAATCGTTGTATGTATGTAGTGCTTTTAGAGTAGATTCATAAAACAAAATGGCTGCTATAAGATCGTTAGTATCCGAATAGGGTAAGATTTTGGTTTGAAATTCTACAGTACTTTCAAAATATTCATCAGAAGCTTCTTTATTATCTTCCAACGCCTTTTTATTTTCTTTTGTTTCTGGTATACCCAATGATTTCATAGTGACACCAGGCTTAGTAGCAAATGCAATATTTGGTAAAATATTTACAATAACTTCTATACGCTCTATATATAAAGTTAATAATTCACCTTTAGACATATCGTCTAGTTGTTCTCTACTGTGATATTTAGATATATTAACCTTACCACTAATGATACTTTGTGAATCATCATCCTTTGATTTTTGTGCATTTCCAAAACCTATCATAAGGAAAAAAAGAGCACTAAATAAAGTAAGTTTTGTTTTCATATTTATAGTTTTGATTTGGGCTTACTGTGACAAATCTATATAAAATAATCACAAAAACAACTAATTTCACCTATTTTTCTTTAAAAAATTTTAACACTTTAAATGCATATTTCTTGGATAAACTGCATAAATAGTGGATTAAGTGCTAATTTTACCGACAAAATACATATGTGTATTTTAACACTTTTGAACATGAATATGGACTTAAAAAAGACAATATTTTTTAACTTTTTTTGGAAAAAGAGAGAAATAAAAATAAGCTTAAATAAAAAACACATCTATAAAGTGTGAATTTTTGGATGTATTTCATCGTCAAATTTTGCATCTTTTTACAGTTTATCGCAAAATTATTGCAATCACATGATTTTTAGGGCACTACCATTTTTTTGAAGCAAATTTGACGGAACCCAAATCAGTATTCGTCATGAAAAATTTAATCGCAGCTTTTTGTTTGATTTGTTTTTATAGTGCATTTAATGCTAGTTATGCACAAGAAAGTCCAATTTACGATAGGGCAGAGGACCAGTTAACTAACACAGACACTATCCCAGATTTTAGATCTAAGACTAATAAATTAAAATTAACAGGTGTTATTTACCAGAGTGATGGTGTTACGCCTGCTAAAGATGTTATCCTTTTTATAGAACAACCTGATGAAGATGGTGACTTTGATCTAAGACATACAGATGACAAACGTTACGTATTCCATAGAAGTTGGGTAAAAACAGACGCTGATGGTAGATATACATTCTACACATTTGTACCTGGAAATGATAGACGTTATAACCAAATGCAACAAATCTTTCCTATTATTAAAGAAACCTCTAAGGAAGAAGTACAATTAGAATCGTTATTGTTTGATGAAGATCCTATGTTAACCAAACGTTGCAGAAAGCGTTTAGAGAAGAAAGGAAATACTGCAAGAATTTTAACCACTAAGAAAGAGGATGGCATTTTAGTTGCCGAAAAAGATATCATATTGTCTGATGATACTGAACCCGTAAAGTAGTCATACAATTAATAACCGCAAAAGCCCTGAATTTATGTTCAGGGCTTTTTTATTTATATGAATAAGGTGTATCACTATTAATTACAACAAACGCTCAGCAACTTCTATCCAATTATAAACACGTGTATAGTCATTTTCATGTTGGTTGTGTGGGGAATCAAATAATAAGGTATCGCCAGCAAAGCGCTCTAAGTTGTAGCTTCGATCGTCAATTAATAAATCACCATTAAGGATAAACTTATGGCCACACATAATGCGATGCTGCCAAGTTATAAACGGCATATGCTCATCTAACCAGTCGCTTTTTTCCTTTAACGAGTTAGGGAACTGGGTTGCGGCAGTAGCAATATATACGTTATGCTTGTTGCACAATGCTTCCATAACCTGAATACTATCTTTTATAGGTTCTAAGTCTCTAAAAAAACCTTCTTTGTGTACATGTTGCCATATACTTTCCTGATGAATTTCTGGGACATTTTGCCATACTTCTCCAGATTCTATATGGGCTAGTGAAAGGTCTTGTTTGTGTTCTTCGTTGTATAATTCTATATGCTTACCGTAAGTGTCGGCAAGTACGTCATCCATATCTACAAATATTGTGAGCATAGTTCTTTTTTTACAAAGCAAACCATAATGTAAAGTGTTGACAAGGTATTTAAGGAAACTTTATAAAGATTTAATGATTTCGCAATATGGTGGTGGTGATTTTGAAAAATATGAATCGTTTTTCAGGAGTTTTTATAACTGGGTTGTTTTCTGTATATAAACCAAAAAAATATTAATTACTATGAAAAACGTTTATCTTATTGTATTTGCATTACTCTTGTTTAACTGTTCTAATGACGACGACAACAGTATAGATCCTACACAGTATAATGCCAGTCTTACTGTATTACAGAATTTAGAAAATGGTGTTGCTGTCCTGGATATAACTGCTGAAGTTGGAGTAGAAGCCTTACATGGAATAGAATATGGTGGTGGATATATCTATTATGTTGATGAAACTGATGGCTCTTTAATGATAGCTGCTGATTACTCTGAGATTGGGACTAAATCTTGGGGAGACCATTTTGATTTAACCAATGGCGAGCTTATTGGTGATGGCCAAACTAATACACAGCTTTTAGTAGATGGCAACCTTAACGATAATAGTACTGTACCAAATGGGTTTGAGTTTGGTAGTGATGACTATGTCTTTAAGATTGCTACAGATTTAATGTACAGAGACTACGACGATTGGTTTGTACCAAGTAAAGCATCTGTAGAGGCTATATTTAATAATGTGCATATGCAAGGTATTGGTAACTTTAATGAAAACCTTTTTTACTGGACGTCTACTAAGGTTGGTTATCATCCATATGTGATGAGTTTTAATCCTAACTTTGGTGGTAGTGCGTTTTTTGGATCTTGTTTTGATAGTAGCGCTGTAATTCTTGTTAGAAGACATCAATAAGTTATTGTTCATAAATTTTGTTAGTGAGGCCTGTATGTTATGTACAGGCTTTTTTATTTGGTATTATCTAAGTAATAGAGTGTGGTTGTAAAAACACTATTTTACATAATGTAAATTATAGGACAATTATATATTTTGGATGTTTTGGGATTGTACTGGGTATCGCTGTTTTATAATGGTCTGTGTTGTGTGCTGTGCTTTCTACCCGAATGTTATCCGTAGTTTATCCGAAGGAATGCCGAATTATATCGGGATTAGACCCGAAGTACATACGGGTGAACCTGTTGTTTGGTGTTGTGCCGTTGTGGTTGTTTTAGATGTGGTTCTTGAGAAACGTTTTATTTATATAAATGGTTGTCGATACATTTTTAATTGCTTTGTTGGCGATTGAAAATACTTGAACTGACGTGACGGCTTAGATTGTGTTATCTTATTTGAGATTCCTTCGCTGTGCTCGGAATGACATTTGTTTATGTTTTGTTGGTTCTCGATACAAAATGCTTGTCGCATTTTACTCGAACTGATGTGATGTGTGGGTTTTCTTTTATGAGACTGTTTTGTGCCTTGCAGTGACGGTTTGGGTTTTGTTTTTTTCTTTTATATGACTGTTCTGTTTCTTGTGGTGATGGTTTGTGTTTTCTAATGTTCATTTTTGATGCACCAAAAACGAACCAAAAAGTGCTTTGCTGTCAAAGGTATTTTTAAGTGCACTTATGGTGCCCTTAAAACCATAAACAAAATCCTAAATGGCTTCCAAGGCTTCAGCCATTTTTAACGGATTTTGTTTATATATACTGCTGACAGCGGGTTCCGACTGTGTCGGAATTTGGGTTTGATTCTCTTTATGGGTGTTGTCGATGGGTTCTCGATACATTTTATTCTCATGCTTCGAATAAAATACTCGAACTGACGTGATGTGTGGGTTTTCTTTTATGAGACTGCTTCGTTCCTCGCAGTGACGGTTTGTTATTGTTGTGGGGGTTTTATGAGATGCTGAATCAAGTTCAGCATGACAACATATTATGTTTAGATTATGGCGATGCATTGCATGGCTTTTGGTGTTTTGTAGGCTGTGTGGGTGTTGTTGGGTATTTGTAGTTGTAGGTTTAGGTTTGTTTGGGGTATTTTACATAATATTGGTTGGGTTTGTGTTGTTGTGCCGAATGCGTTTTGCTCTGGGTTTACTGCTGTGTACGCGTTGGTGTTTGGTTGCCACTGGTAAGTTGATACTATGCTTAGTGCTGCTGTGAGCTGGTAATGTGTGGCGTTTTTTGGGATTTGTTTGAGGTGGTTTTTGCTGCTTTTTGGTATGTTTATGGTTATTATTGTGCGGTTGCTATTGGTTGTGACTTTTGGTTTTGCGCTGTATATGTAGTGTAATGGTATGTGTTTGTTGAGTTGAAAGCCGATGAGTGCTGTTGGTGCATTGTGCAGATTTGCTTTTCTTTGACCGAGGCTACCACTCCCCTTTTGTATGATTTTGCGGCAGGCTCCTGTTAAACGGCTTGCCATATAAGTGTCTTTGAACTGTTTGGCGGTATTGCCTAAGCCTTGCCTTATGGCTTTTGAGAGTTTTGAGGCTGCTGCAAACTCCTGGTTGTTGGATTTTACGTTTGCAAACGCGGGATCGTTGTTAATGCGTTCTTTTGATGGGCCAGCTGCTTTGGGTACAATGTATTGCCCATTGAGTACGTAATAACACATGCCGTTTAATGTACCTGTGAATTTTATTAGCCCTTTTTGTTTAGGTATTGGTTTTGAGTTGGTTACCTCTTGTAAGGTAGTGGAAAACTATTTTGATTAATATTATAATATCATCTGAAACTTGTAATACCAATTCTGGAAATATGATTAGCATATCTATTGCCAATTTGATTAATCATTTCTCCTTTTAGGCGAAAAAGTATTTTGCCCAAATTTTTATCGCTAGTATTTAGACCTACAACATAGTTATAGTTGACCCAGATTTGTTTTTCTTCTTTATTATCTAAATAATTTAGGACGCAAACACTATTGGCAGGAATAGAACTATTATTGTGTTCATAATCTTTGGACTTCATTTTTCTGGTAATAATTCCAAATATGTATTTGTTAATTCTGTTACTTCTTTGAGAGTGGTCACATGATGCACTAATCTCAATGCAAACTAATTTACTACTATGAATTAAACGAAGAATCTTTGCAGATTCCTTAACCTTTTCTCTTTTTCTAAATTTTATCATTGAATCATAAAATTTACGAAAAGTTAGACCATATTTTTTTAAGTAACTTTTATCTAATTCAATAACCACTCCTCGATCGTCCTTATTTAGATTTGAAATCTCATTTTCAATATGAATTAAATTGTTCAGTTGGAAGTAATTAAACCTAGCTACTTTAGTAATTTTATTAGGTTTTTCAGCATTGTTTAATGAAGTTAATATGTTTTTCCAACTATTAGTATTAGTTGAATTTTCAATGTGAAACTTTAGAGTTTCATTTAAAGTAGAATATACTGCTTTATCAGGATTCGCTTTAGCGTTGTGAAATCCAGAAGAGGATTCAGCTAAACTAGAAAATATCTTTTCAAAATTACCAACATAATCTTTACTACTACCCCATTTGTCATTTGAAGGAATTATTTCAAAAAATTGATTAACCGTTTTTGATGCAGCGTTTGTTACAACGTTTTCAAAATCTACTAAAACATTTAAGGTTTTATCTGCAAAAATTTGTTTTAATTTATTCAATAATTCAGTTGCATCATCATAAAATACGTCTTTATCTATGCAATCTACCACAATGGGTTTAGGAACATCGATATTACGATCATTAATATACTTCTTAATTTTTGGTATTAATGTTTTTCTATCTGTCCAAAAAATTAAGGCATATGGACCATTATCCGTACTAATGTATTTTGGTATAGCATCGACTACCGTAGCTATTATTTGAGACTCATTCCCTGAATCTAACAAATTAATATCAAAAAATGCTAACCTAACTCCTTCTAGTGGATTGTCATAGGTACTTTCATATAAAATCGGTAAACATCCAATATTTTCATTAAAAAAAACCTCACTTAAAGTATTTAAATGATCTTCTCTATTATCAACTAGAATAATTTTATTTATGGTATTCAACATGATTTTTATTCTTTAGGAAAGACTAAAATAATAGAAGCTCCAGTCATACCTTTTGGTAAATCTAAATCTTCAGTTTCAGGAATAATAAGTTTACCTCCTAACATTTCCATTACTATATTAACAAAATAAAGTCCTAGACCCATTCCTCCTGGTTTTGTTGTTCTAAAAGGTTGGATTAGGTCTTCTGGCGCCATGTTAAAACCTTCTCCATTATCAGCGATTATTATCGCTGGACCTTTATAATCTTTTGTGTTCGAGGAAATCCAAATTCTAGGTATGAAATCAATACTATTGTTATCTGATATTTCTTTTTTTACACTTACCCAATAAATGGCATTGTCAATTAAATTTGAAATAGAACTTGTAAGTAAATTTCCTGGCCCTTTTATTTGAAAATCTTGACTTTCTTTTGACATAAGTGGACTAGAAAAAACAATATCATGATATTTAAATCTAGTTTTATTAATATTAACAGCAGTCTCAACTAACTTGCTTGCATTTAAGATAATATTTTTTTGTTGCTTTAATATTGGTGAAAAATTCTCTAGAAGTTCTAATATATGCTTTACACGTTTTTTAATTGTTTTTACATCATGATTTTTATTAATATCTACATTCAAAAACTTCATCTCCCTTTCTACTTCATGAAAAACTAAACTTAAATTTAACCCTGACATTCCAGAATTAACCATTACATCTCTCATTTCATTATAATCATTTTCAACTCTTTTGATTAAAGGAGATAATTCTTTTTCTATGTTTTTTTGTTTAAGTTTTGCTTTTAAGTCTTCTATTGTTTCAGACAAACCAACTTTTCTAACAGGTTTTATGTTTTCAATGAATGATTTTAAATTATCTCTATCTGGCTTTGCAATTTTTTCAAATGAATCTAAAACACTGATACAAATACCTAAATACTTTCTATAAATATTATTATCGTCAAACCCTTCTCTATTTGTCTTTTCTACCAATCCTTCATGACTATCTTCTAAGGAAAGTTCAATAGCTCCAATTACTGTGTTTTTACTAAATTTATCTCCAACTCGTTGAAGTCTTCTTAAAATCATACCTAACCAATCATCATTTGGTTCTCCATAATTATAAACCCTTATCCCATCTCTAAAAATTTTTATACCATTATTTTCTCTGACGAAAGCTCTAATAGCAGCAGATTGTCCAACAGAATTTAATATGTAAGGGTCTAAATTGTAAACATAAAACCTTCCACTAAAAGCTCCAATACCTTCAAGATCAGAAGGTTTTAATACTTTTTGATCTTTGGCAAAAACATCACCTTGCTTATCTTCAATTATTCTGGTTGGTTTAAATTGACTTTCAATTGTCCGTGACTTTAAGTCTTTGAATATTTTTGGAGGATTAAAAGAATAATAAGTGCTTATTTGGGCATCTTCGTTGATATAAAAGTCAAAATAATAAAGCGAATCAGAGAGAATTTCATTTACATTTTTAACTTCTTCTATCCAATTGTTATGCTTATCATCATTAGCATAAATTTCAACATCAAATTGTTCAAGTTTTTTTTCAATGTTTTTTACAGATTCTGGAGAACTAACTATATCATCTACAAATGGGTTTTTAATTGTATTAATTTTTCTTACTAAATCTTTTACTTCCTTTTTACTCCAATTTTTCTTTTTTAAATCTGATATATGAATTCTTGTTCCTTTTCCTTTTTCAAATAAATTTTCTGATACTGTTTCAATTTCAACTTTTAAATCTTGTATATAGTCCCCAGATGAAATAAGTCTTTTCCAATCTATATGAATTCTACTCGAAAACATATCTCCTTCTCGTTGAGTTTCTAAAGTAAAACTCTTACCCAATTTATGAACTGCAAGTCTTCCAACACCTTTTTCTCCTAAAGATATTCTGCCAAATTTAGGACTTGGTTTTCTCCTCTTACCCCTTTTGAAATCTGTACCTATTTCTAACCAAACATCTTTAATAGTTTGCAATGTCATACCATAACCATCATCTTCTATTACAATTGATTGATTAGATGTATTTAAATCATTAAAAATGATTTTTACTTCTTCAGAATCAGCATCATATGAATTTTTAACCAATTCAAATATTGCTAGACTATCACTGCCAATTAGTTCGTCGCCAAGTAAACTTAAAATATGGCTTTTAGCTTTAAATGCAGATATTTCTATACTCATTTTATTTTTTCGGATATTTTAGTAGCAATCTCAAATGCCATTAAAGGAGGTACAGCGTTCCCAATTTGTCTAAAAGAAGCACTTCGTCCACCTTCAAAAAAGAAATCATCAGGAAAGGACTGTATTCTTGCTGCTTCTCGAACGGATAATGAGCGAACTTGTCTAGTGTCAGGATAAATATAATGATGTCCATCCTTAGCTATATGAGCAACCATTGTATGGGATAATCCATTTGCATCTACAACCTTAAATCTATCTAAAAATGACTTTTCGTTTTTGTGAGTTTTTAATTTGTCTGGTAAGTCTGGATATTTTAGTCGTTCATTTCTTTGCCACTTTTTTATGGCTATTTCATAAATCTTTAGATCACGGTCATTATGAGGTCTAGCAATATGTTGAGAGACAAAATCTACACCATTTCGTAATTCAAACTGTTTTAAATACTCCGTTGTATAGGTTTTATATTTTGTGATATTCTTTTGTTCACCAGGTTTTAATTTTTTAAGGTCAACTAAAAGGTCTTGAACTTTAAAATTATGCTCATACTTATCAAATATTGGGTAATTAAACTCGATATCTTTTCTCCATCCTATGAGGATAACCCGTCTTCTTTTTTGAAGTACTCCAAAATCTTCTGAGTGTTGAATTTTGTAATCTAAATTATAACCTATTGAGCGAAAATATTTCTGCATATTTTTAAAATATAAACCTTTTTCAGCAGAAATAAGCCCTAATACGTTTTCAAAAACAAATGCTTTTGGTCTATAATTTTTTAAAAATTTTGCATATTCTTTATAAAGGAAATTTCTGGGGTCATTTTTCATCCCTTTTTTATCCCTTGCTCTACCAACTAATGAATATGCTTGGCACGGTGGGCCACCTACAATTAAATCTATCTCATTGCTTTTTGCCAATTCATCAATCTTTTTGAAAATAGTATTGTTGTTTTTTCCCCCAATACTAATATTAAGAACGGAATCCGTTAATTTTTTATCCCCAAATTGTGAGATAAAAGTTTCTCTAGATAGATTCCCTAATAAATAATCATAGTAATAATCTAGTTTGTTTTCGTCTTTTAGTTTATGATAGACTAATCTTGTTTCTAATGTATTACAAGCATGAGCGTCCATTTCAACATGTGCAACAGGATTAAAACCTGCTTTTATAAAGCCCTCCGAAAGTCCACCTGCACCAGAAAATAAGTCGATAAAATTCATGTTGTGAATATACTAATAATTGAAAATCGCACAATATGTTGATATAAAATTATTAACATAATTATCCTACTACTCAATTGTTTTTCAATTGAAAACTAAACTAACTAAATACTGAAATTAATTAAGGGAATGGTTAAATATAAAAAAATTATAAGAGATGTAGTTTACGGTTTTGCATAAAACATAATTAAAATTCTGGTCTAAGCTCTTCAATCACTTTTGCATCTACCCAAAAGATGTCTACGTTTTCGTAATTGTCTGAGTCCATGTTTCGGCAAAAGAATAGGTATTTGCCATCTGGTGTGACGCTTGCTGAGGCTTCCCAGGCTTTGGTATTTATCTTATCTCCGAGGTTGATGGCGTTTCCCCAAGTGCCATCTGGCTGTTTGAAACTGATATAGATGTCTGAGCTACCGTTGCCTTCTTCTCTAACGGCATCCCATAAGATGTAGGACTCGTTTGGCGCTATAAAGGGATGGTTAAAGTTTTTGATGCCTGTGTTAATGGCGGCGCTTAGTGCTTTGGGTGTTTGGTGCTTGCCGTCTACTTGCTCTGCATAGCGTATGGGGAATTTGGGTTGGTCTTTGTGGTAGGTATCAAAATAATAGTTGCCGTTGGCTGCGGATGAGAGACGCATAATGCGTTGGTTTCTAAATGGGGCTTTGAGCTGTTTGACTTGCGACCATCCGTTTGGGGTGCGTTCTCTGTATTTGTTGCCGAGATGCATGGTTTTGCCGTTTGGTGAAATGACGGGTTGCCCTATGTAATTGGATACGACTTCTTGTTTCCATTGGTTGTTTTTGTATATGTACCTTAGCATTTTGGCGTCTTTGTGGGTTCCTCCTTGTTTGATATAGTAGAACTCTTGCATGTTGGGTGTAAAGACTCCGCTGTATTCGTAATGTTCTGTTGATACCATGCCTGGTGCAAAGGGTATTGGTGTGTTGCCTGGTGGTTGTTGGCCCAGGTAGGGTTGGGCTATGGTTGTTGTGTTTTTGGTGTTGGTGGTACAGGCTGTTATGGTTAGGGCTAGGGTTAGTAGTGTTGTTTTCATGGGTTTTGGTTTTTTGTTTTTTTTATGAGACTGCTTCGTGCCTCGCAGTGACGGTTGGGGTTTTGTTTTGTTGCTTTGATGATATCTTGAAACGAGTTCAGGATGACAGATCGTTTGGTTGTTTTTTTGGATTATGGTTATTGATATACATGTTTTTCTTACGTTCATTTTTGATGCACCAAAAACGAACCAAAAAGTGCTTTGCTGTCAAGAGGTATTTTTAAGAGCACTTTTGGTGCTCTTAAAACCATAAACAAAATCCTAAATGGCTTCCAAGGCTTCAGCCATTCTTAACGGTTTTTGTTTATATATACTGCTGACAGCAGGTTCCGACTGTGTCGGAATTTGGGTTTGATTCTCTTTGTGGGTATATTATCATATGGTTTTTGAGACTGCTTCGTGCCTCGCAGTGACGGTTTGCTTTTGTTTTGTTGCTTTGATGAGATCCTGAAACGAGTTCAGGATGACAAATGGTATGTTAAGTTTGGTTGGTTCTCGATATGTTTTGTTCTTATAAATGGTTCTCGATACATTTTTAATCGCTTTGGTGGCGATTAAAAACACTCGAACTGACGTGGTTTGTGTGTTTTCTTTTTGAGACTGCTTCGTTTCTCGCAGTGACGGTTGGGGTTTGGTTTTGTTTTCTATTTTGAGATTCCTTCGCTATGCTCGGAATGACATTTGTTTTTGTTTGGTGTTTAGTGCCAGGCTTATGAGTAATAGGATGCTGGCGATGCCGAAGCCTAGTATGCCTATGTTGATGCCTAGTAGGGTTTTTTCTGAGCCGTCGAGGTATTTCATTGATCCTCCGTACAGGTGTTTTATGGTGTATGCCAGTAAGAATCCGCCTGTGACCATGATGCTTAGGATGGCGCTTGTTTTAAGTTGTTTTTTGACCCATACCAGGTACAGGCATAGCATGCCTATTGCTGTGTTGGTGATGAGTTGCCATACTTCGTGAATTTTGGCGTGTGGTGTCCAGTCTGGATTGAAGACATGGGTTTGGTTGATTTCGAGTATTGGTACTGCTACGGCATAAAGCATTACGGCAAAGGTGATGCTGTATTGTTGTATTTGCTTAGTCATTTTTGAGTGCTTTTAGTTTGGCCTTGGCATTGTTGCACCAGTGGCAATTGTCTTCTTCTCCGAGTTGTAGTGCCTTGGTAAATGCTGTTATGGCATTTTGGTTTTGGTTGTACTTAAGGTAGGCTTCACCAAGAGAATCCCAAAGGTTACCGTCGTTAGGGAATAGTTGTGTGTTTAGTTTTAAGAGCTCTAAGCCCCAAGCTGCTGTAGTTTCTTTATCCATGCGCTTGTACCCTATTCTATTTAATACTGCTTTGTCGCTGAATGTTGTGCCGAGGTTACTTTCTAAAAATGTTGGCAGTTGTTGGCTGTCTTCGATTTCGTTGTGGTTAATGAAGTCATAGACCAGCTCATAGGTGAGTTTGGTGATTGGCTTTGGTGTATAGTCTTTATCGGATAGCATTTTGGCTATATACCATGCTGCGTTTTCTGAATCTTGGTTGAGCCTTGTGTTAGACAGGACAATGATGACCATATCTTCTTCTACAAATCTTAAGATATTGGCAAAATAGATGCCGTTGCTACCGTTGTGGGTAACGATTTTGGTGTTATTACTGCTTGTGAAAATCGCCCAGCCATAGCCATAATGGGATTGTGCGTGTTGGTCTTCGGCTATGTGTGGTGTTTCTATTTGCTTTAGGAGCTCAGCCGTTAAGACTTCATTGTTTTTAAGTGCCTTATGCCATCTGAATAAATCTTGTGTTGTAGCGTGTATATCTCCTTTGCCGATGCTAAACCAGTGGTTGTTGGTGTCTGGCAATTGTTGTTGTGTGGTTCCCCAATCTCTCCATTCTCCATCGGTATAGTTAAAGTAATAGCCATGTGCCAGTTGCTCGGTACTAAAGCTGACGCTTTTGTAGCCTGTATGGTTCATGTTGAGTGGTTTGAAAAACTGCTCTTCTAAAAAGGTGCCATAGGCTTGGTTGGAGACTTTCTCGATTATGGCTGCCAATAGTATGTAGTTGGCATTGGCGTATCTGTGATTTTCACCAGGTTTGGTTAGTAAGTCGGCCGTAAAACATAGGTCTAAAAACTCTTGTTTGCTGGCTTCATCGTATCTAAAGCCACCTGTTGCAGGCGAAATACCTGAGGTATGGGTGAGCAATTGATGGATGGTGATGTCTTTTTTGTCTTTTGGTACGTTGCTGAAGAACTGTGGTAGCTTATCTGATACTTTGAGTTTACCTTGTTCTACCAGTTTCATGATGGCTGCTGCCGTGAACTGTTTGGTTACCGAACCTATATTGAAGACGGTTGCCGGGCTGTTTGGGATTTTGTATTCTCTATTTGCCCAACCGTAGCCTTTGGACAGGATGATTATATCGTTTTTAGCCACCAACACTGAGGCTGCGTATCCGTTTGCAGCACTGTTTGTTAGGTAGGTGTCTATTCTTTCTCTTAGGGCGTTTGTTTCTGGCGTTGCTTGTTGTGCTTTTACCAGATTTAATCCGAGTAGCAGCAACAAGCTGAGTATAATTGATTGATTTTTCATGATTGTTAGTTTTTAATTGTATTGTGAATGAGTTTTACTCACAAACCTTACGCTATTGGATAAAAGATGTCTATTTCACTTGAGCCATGCAGCCTGCGCACCATTTGAGATAATTTTCTCTACAGAAGAACCATCTTTATTCATTATAAAAATATCTCTGTCTTTTCTTTCTTTACCTGTCTTGATTGAATAAATAAGTTTTGAGCCATCAGGAGACCATGATGGGTACCAATTATCCGCACTATCGTTTGTTAATCGTTTTTGGTAAGAACCATCAATATTCATCACATATATTTCAAAATTTCCATCTCTATCAGACATGAAAGCAATTTGTTTGCCATCAGAAGACACATCAGGATGCCAATCATCGGCTTTATTAGCTGTAAGTTGCACAATATTACTACCGTCAATATCAGCTATGCAAATCTCAGTTTTTTTGTCTTGGTATTCTGCCGAAAAAACGATCCTATTACCATCTGGAGTAAAAAAAGGACTGCCTCCTCGTAATGGTTTTATTTGAGTTTGTTCACTACCGTCAGCATTCATAATCCAAATTTCTGGATGTGCAATTCCTGTTGAGTCCTTATACTCTCTTGCAAAAACAATTTTTTTTCCATCAGGTGACCAGTCCGGACCATAATCCCATTTATTTTTTGCATGTGTTAACCGTTTCCAATTTGTACCATCTACATTCATAGTGTGAATAGACCAAGTTTTTTTATCATCATATTTATGATAAAAGGCAAGTTTTTTTCCATCAGGAGACCAAGCGAGGTAACCTCCATTCATATTTGTACTTTCAGTATTAGATACACCTTTAGCATTACGCTTATAAATGGTTGCTGTACCTGAGGGTAATGATGTATAAGCAATTGAATAAGATATAGAGTTGTGTTTTTTATTTTCCTGACAAGCAATAAGAGCAAACAATGAGGTTATTAATAATAGCTTGTTCATTTGATATAAAGACTTATTCATTATTCAGTTATGTTTTTTAAATTCCAAATTTCCATTTCCTAATCGTTTTCTATATGAATACCAACTAGTGATAAAAGTTACAATGAAAGTTGATTATTTTACCGTTTCAACTTTAGCATTCCATATTCCTGTTTTGGCAGTTTCCTTTACGAAGTCTGAAAAGTCCGTTGGTTTTCTGCCCAATACCAATTCAATATCGTTAGTGATTTCGGAATTGTTTGGGTTGCCTAAAACTTCAGTAAACAGATATTCTATTAACCATACAAAGTCTGTTGGTACACCGTGTTGCTTTAGCATGTGCGTGTATGCTGATATGGCGATAGGTGTAAATGCGATGTCTCTATGGGTAGCCTGAGCAATTTCTTCAACGGCCTCTCTAAAGGTTAGAGTTCTGGCACCTGTAAGCTGGTACATTTTTCCGTTGTGCTTATCGTGCAATAGTGCTTCTACTGCTACATCTGCAATATCGCCAGTGTCTACAAAAGGGATTTTGGCCTCTGCTTGTGGTAAGGCTACAAAACCTTCGAGAATAGGGTCTATTAAAAAGCTTTCGCTAAAATTCTGATTGAACCAACTGGCTCTAACAATGGTGTAATCTAATCCAGAATGTATAACGACCTGCTCACAAAGTTCTGCTTCTCTTTCACCTTTACCAGATAAGAGTACGAGCTTCTTTACCTTACAGTTTTTGGCTTTTTTGACTAAGGTTTCAATAGCTTCTAATGCGCCAGGCACTGCCAAGTCTGGTTGAAAGGTGATATAGACCTTGTCTATGTTTTGCATAGCTTCTTCCCAAGTATCTGGATTATCCCAACCGAAGGCTGGTGTTGCTGATCTTGACCCTACCCTTACGTTATGTCCTAAGGTGTTTAGTTTGTTTACAATTTTGCGACCTGTTTTACCAGTTCCGCCAATGACTAAGATGTTTTGTTTGTTTTCCATGATTGTTATGTTTTGATTATTGTTCGTTTTTTGATTGATGATTGCTGTTTAGTTTAATTATCTAGTATCATACTTGCGATATGCAGATTCATTTGATTTGGTCTAACTTTCCAATTGTAAGCTCCATTGGTTAGTATGATGACTGTGATGTTTTGGTTGGTGTCTTCATTCCAGTAATGTCTGAATGATGAGATTCCTGCTCCACCATGCCCTGTCATTCTATAGTTGTCTTGTAATCTGTAGGCCTCCCACCCTAGTCCGAATTGTCCGTACTCGTTGTTGTTTAATTTTACCGGAGACCAGATTTCTTTTAGTTGCGCTTTGGATAGGATTTGTCCATTTTTAAGCACCTTGAACCAGGTTATTAAATCTTTAATGTTCATATTTAAACCTGCACCAGCATACATTGGTGAAGCATAGTTTAAAGGAAACATTTCTAATTCATCATTGTTATTTTGATAACAGGTGACTCTATTCGGCATCACTTTTTTAAAGCCACCGTATTGGGCTGAATTCAATTCGTATTTATTAAAATAGTGTTCTTGCATGTAGGATTCGAAATCTTGATTGGCTAACTTTTCTATAATTATTCGAATTAGTAAAAAGCCGGTAGCATTGTATTTTGTTTCTTCGCCAGGCCTAGAACTAAATGGTTTGTCTTTTAACGCATTAATTACAAATTGTTCGCTTTCTGGTGCTAAATAGATTTGATACTCTATCTGATCGGGAATTCCTGAAGTATGCGATAGTAATTGTTTTAGTGTTAGTTTTTTCCATGACAGAGGTAAGTCTGTTCGGTTAGGAAGAAAGTCTTCAACCGTTTCTTCTACACTTCTGTTGTGACTATTTAACAACTGATGTAGTGCTACAGAACTGAATAGTTTTGAAATAGAAGCCAATGGAAATACATTATCTAAGGTCATTGCTGTTTGAAGTTGTGCATTGGAAACTCCAAAAGCTTTTTGATGTACAACTTCGTCGTCTATGAGTATTGCATAGTTAAGACCAACTATACCAAGGCTATCGACCATTTTTTTTACATAGTTATCCGTACTATTAAAACGTTTAGAGTCTAAAGTGCCTGACTTTTCTTGACCAACCAGTTTTAGTGAAAAACTAATTGTAAATAACAGTATTGCTAAAATGTATTTTGTTATTGTTGCATTCATTATTCTATTGCTTTTGTCTTGATGGTTTACAAATTGTTTTTTGCGATTTGCATTGCGCTAATGACGAGTAGTACAAAGGCAATTATTGCTGTTACTGCTCTGATGGCATGAAATTGATTCCATTTGGTTTCAAAAGTTGCTCTTAAGTTTTGTAAGTCCTCTGTACTAGCTGTCGCTATATTGGTTTTGTCCAACAGTTCGTTTAAGGGTACATTTCCGAAGATAGTGACCAGTAATACTCCAACAGTATATACTATTGCAGCTGCGATTAGCAATCCCTTTATGTTTGATGGTGCATTTCTAAAGACGTATATATTTATGATGCTTAAGAAGAATGGTCCAAAGAATACTATAAAAAAGGTTGGATTGATAATGGTTCTGTTCATTTGCTGAAAGGCACTCAAGTAACCTATGTTATCTAATCGTCCTAATCCAGTAGTAACGGCATTAGACCATGTAAAGCATAGACCTGCTGATAATCCGGTTAGTACTATGAGTACTATGATTGCTGTGTTTTCTAAGGAGACATTCATGGCTTAAGCTTTTGAGGTTTTGTGTTTAGGATATGCACGTATGTACCAGTATAGTGTTGCCACGGTTAAAAATTCGAAAGCAATGATCCAAAACTCCAAAGCGGTAAAAAAGCTGTAGTAGCTACCACCCATTGGTATAATAAATACAGGAACTGTAATGAGTGCGTCTAATGCCGCTGCTGTAAGTAGCATGATCTGCCCTACCCAATAGCCGTGGGTTTTGTTATCGTCCTTGTAATAGAACTTGGCACCAAACCATACTAATGGCATTACCACTATAAATAAGACGGTTCCCGGAAGGTGTTCTAATTGTTGTGAAGCTGCGATACTACCTGCTACGGTGTAGCATAGTATGGCTATCATCCAAATGATGAATCCTATTACAATAGCTCTTTTTGTTTTCATGTCCTTTTAGTTTTTAAATTCAGGACAAAGCTATGGGTAAGGCTAAGGGTTGACTTGTTTAAAAGGGATTATGATTTGTTTGAAACGGAATCTACTTGATTTGACTAGGTCTGTAGCCAAACTTTTTTTCGAAGGCATTAGAGAAGGAACTTAAGCTATCGTAGCCCACATGCCATGCGGCTTCCTGTACCGTAGCATCTTGATTTCTAATCATCTTATGTGCCAGGGTAAGGCGTTCGTTTTGAAGGTATTTGAAAACTGGTACGCCAAATAGTTCTTTGAACTCCTTTTTGAGTTTGAAGGTATTGAGTCCTATACGTTTTGAGATTTCGTTTAAGGATGGAGGGTTGTCGAGATTGTTTAATAGAATATCTCTTGCCTGATTGAGTTTTTCGCGCTCTGGTGTTTTTAGTTTTTCGGTTTTTAGATTGGCGAGTTCTCCAAAGAAGTGCGATAATAATGCTGTAATCTGACTACGAAAGAACATCATTTTGGTTTTGCCTTCGTATTGAATATTGAAGAGTCCATCGACGATGGCTTGCATTTGCGGTGTCATAATAAAGCTTGCACCCTCAACATAATGGTCGGATGGATTGACCAGCTCGTTGAGCATTTCCCCAAACAGCTCCCCTTCTTGGTTTGGTAGCTTGTCTATAGCACTGGTTGTGGTTGCAATGAGTAAGCACTCCAGTGGTTTGTCGTTTTCAACGGTATGATCGAACACGACGTTTTCATCAGCATAAAAAGATAATGCCAAACCTTTGGTGTAGTTGAAGTCTCTTTGTTTGTCTCCGTACTTGACAGAAAGGTCTACGTTACCAGAGCCGTAAAAGGCAACTGCAATGACTGGTTCATCAAAAGCACATGCGCTAGATTCTGATACTAAATCTGTAGCATTAGTACTAACTTTAGCTTCTTCCACCAGAATGATGAAGTCGTTGATATTGATGATGTCTCTTGTCATAGTGTATTCAAATTTAAAAATAGTTTTTTAAATGAGAATTACGCTTGGTTGGATGTATTCTTATAAGATGCTATTCTTCTATATCTATTAGCCTTCCTCTGTAGCTAATATTATTACGGTAGGATGTTATGTTACCTTGTTTCTCTCAGTGATGGTTTGTTATTGTTGTGATTCTTTGATTGGATGCTGAATCAATTTCAACATGACAGAAATGGCATCCTACTTCTTGAGGGATTTCATATCGATGACAAAGCGGTATTTAACATCGCTCTTGAGCATGCGTTCGTAAGCGGTATTTATATCTTGTATGTCTACAACCTCAATATCTGATGTAATGTTGTGTTTGCCACAGAAATCTAGTAACTCTTGGGTTTCTGCAATACCACCTATTAAAGAGCCTGCAATGGATTTGCGTCCCATAATCATTGGTACAGTCACCACTGGTGGGTCTAATGGTCCTAAATATCCTAAAACAACTAATGTACCATTGGTTTTTAATGTTGCAATGTATGGGTTAAAATCATGCTCGTATGGCACAGTATCTAGTATAAGATCGAATTGTCCCATGGCTTTTTCCATTTGCTTTTCATCAGTTGAGATGATAACCTCATGGGCACCAAGGGCTTTGGCATCATCAATTTTATTTGTTGATCTTGAAAATAAGGTGACATGTGCACCAAGTGCATGCGCTAATTTAAGCGCCATATGTCCCAAACCACCTAAGCCAACAACGGCAACTTTACTGTCTTTATTTACATTCCAGTGGCGTAAAGGTGACCAAGTTGTAATCCCAGCGCAAAGCACTGGTGCTACACCAGCCAAATCGAGATGTTCTGGAACCTGTAATACAAAATCCTCATCTACTACAATAGTTTCTGAATAGCCACCATGTGTATTCGTGTCTAGGTGTTTATCATATCCGCCATAAGTACCAACCCATTCTGGACAATACTGTTCGAGATCATTTTTACAACTATTACAAGTTCTACAAGAATCTACTAAACAACCTACAGCTACAATATCACCAACCTTGTGCTTTGATACTTCATTACCAACTTTGGTAACTTTACCTACAATCTCATGGCCAGGCACTACAGGGTATTGTGTCATTCCCCAATCGTTACGAGCAAAATGCAAGTCTGAATGGCAAACACCACAATATAAAATATCTATTTCTATATCTTTACTTAAGACTTCTCTTCTGTGGATTTGTATTTCCTTTAAATCGGCTTCTGGTGATTGGGTTCCGTACGCTTTAACTTCTTTTGTTTTCATTTTTGTTGGTTTATAGGGATTAGATGTTCTTGCAACACATTGTTATAAAGTTACAGAATATTTTGATCAGATTTTTTTTTCACTGCATTATCTAAATGTAACACCATTGACAATAAGAACTAAAGATGTCTTTAGTTATGTAAAAAAATAAAGAGATAGCTTTAGGGAAAGCTACCTCTTTACAACTATTAATTAGCTTAATTAGGATTTTTCAGTTTCAATCACTGCTAAGGGCTGTATCTGCGTTTTCAAACGCTTGTATAAATTGAATTGTGGTTTTGTTAATATATTACGCATTTCAAGCGTTTCTGCTTTACGGAGCTTATATAGCATATTTAGTTTTTCTTCCCCCTTATAATTATTATGGATTTTTTCTTCTCGAATTAAGAATTCTTCAACTTTCTTTTGAAATAATATCAATTGCTTAGCATCTAAGGCTAATTCGTCGTTATATTTATCTGTGATACTGGTTGCAACAGATTCTAATGATTCACTATTATTTTGAATTATTGGGTCTTGAGAAAAACCTAGTGCAGAAATTGTTATAAAAATTATTGATAGTAAAGTTTTCATGTGTTGTATAATGTTTTGGTTTACAATAATATAACTAACACGATGATTGATGTCAAATAATTTAAGAGTTCTTAACATCATTTGAGGGACTTTAACAGTAAATTAAAAGATTAAAACAAACACAATAATATGTTTTATATCAATTACTTAACTCAGACGTTAGTTTTGATATATGCTTTTTTAAATTCTCTTTAAAAATCAATAAGTCATATTGATAGCTATCATACAGAATAAAGTTGAGATAAGCCACTTTATTTCTATAATCAGAGCTATTATTGTGATATTCTTGGCAGGCTTTATCACATATACCATTGTATACATATTGTGCAAACCAATTATAGTTTTCTTTTAGATAGTTAAGATGATCTTTTAAAACTTCTGTCGCTGACTCTTTGTAGAAATTCGCTGTGATTAGTATGCTTTTATAATCCTTTGCAATGGTTTTTAAGGTGTTATCAAGTTCAGAATTTGACAGGTCTTCGTTAGCGATTAATTGTACAATTTCATCATCTAACTCAGGAAGCTTAATGCTTAAAAGCAAGTTTAAACACGACTCACAATTAACGATAGGTTCATTAGGCTTTGTTATTACTAAAACCGTGTCGATGGTTTTTTCAACATTAGTCCAATGGTTAAGCACTCCATTGATATCAGAGTCATCTTTTTGCATAAGTTCCAGAACCCTATTTGCAGAGCTTAAAACTTGTTGTTGTTTTTGATTTTGAAGATTGTTGTTATTAACCTTAAGCGCAATTAAAATGCCTAAGACCACCAAAATAATTTCACCAAAAGCATAAAGTATATAATTCTTTAAGCGTTTGTTTTTAAGCATCTTGAGTCTTGAAGCATTAAAAATTCTCATATCTTATTCTTCTGGTGGATAGCCATGTATTTCTTCGAATTTTTCATCAAAGTTAGTACGTAGATACGAATTTAATTTCTTTTGGTAATCATCCTTTAACCACTTTAAGAAATTATGAGTGCTTTTACTGATACATTTTGCATAGATTTCGATACGTTGGTTAATATCGTCTTTAAGTAATTTTGCTAAAGCCAAAGCATCGTAAACATCCTCACTGTTTTCTATACATATTTTGGCATGATGCACTATAGAACGCTCTAAAACGACTTTTGAAGATTCACCAGCCGTAACAGCATCCTTATAAGTTTGTCTAATATCAAAATAGGTGTCTTCAGATTTTGAAAACTCATCCTTAATTTCATCATCCAAATCGTGTTTAAAACTAGCTTCAATAGCCTCGTCATCTTTAATACGATCCGTGTACCAATTCGGTGATTTAAAAATAAGCTGCCAATCCAAATCTGCTCCCCAAGGACCAAAACGGTACAAATTGTTACCTAAGTCTATTACTGTAAACTTCTCTTTATTGTTTAAGATACGAGAGCCACGACCAATCATCTGGTAGTACAAGGTTAATGATTTTGTAGCTCTGTTTAGGATAATAGTATCTATTGTAGGTTCATCAAAACCAGTAGTTAAAATACTTACTGACGTTAAAATAGCATTTGGCGTTTCATGAAACCAATCTAAAATCTGTTTACGCTGCTTCTTGGTTGCTGTGTTATCTAAGTGCATAATTGGCAATCCTGCTTCTCTAAACGCATAATACACGCTTATTGAAGTATTGATGCCATTATTGAAGATTAAGGTCTTCTTCCCTAACGAATGCTTTTTGTAGGCATCTACCGTTTTTTGAAGCATTGCAGGACTAGTGTATAAATCTTCTGAGGATTTTACCGTATAGTCACCGTTAGATCCTACCTCGAGCGACGTTAATCCCATATCGTAAGCATAAGTTTCACAACGCGCTAGGAATTCGTTTTCTATAAGATTTTCTATTGTCTCACCAGTAATTAGCTCATTGTAATTACCTTTCATAGGCAGTTCTTTATTAGAACTCAATGGAGTTGCTGTAACACCTAGAATGAAGGCCTTTTCAAAAAACTTAAATAATTTGGTAAACGAATTGTAATGCGCCTCATCTATAATTACTAAACCAACATCTGATATGTCTAGTTTATCATCATTCAAACGGTTATTCAGCGTTTCAACCATAGCCACAAAACATGAGTATTCTGCCTGGTCATCTAAATTCGCCTTACTATTTACGACCTTGTTGGTAACACCAAAGCTAGTCAACATTTTAGAGGTCTGATTACAAAGCTCTATACGATGCGTCATTACCAACACTTTTTTATCATGATTTTTAAGGTATTGGCGCACCATTTCAGAAAAGATAACCGTTTTTCCACCACCTGTAGGCAATTGATATAGTAAGTGGTAATCGTCTGGAGCGTTATCAAATTTTTCAAAAATCTGACTTATGGCTCCTTGTTGATAATCATATAATTCTTTGTCGGTTTTCTTTTCTTGAACAGCTTGTTTTGTGTCAGACATAAATGGATTTAATTTTTTTAGGAAAGTGCAAATTTACGATACTTTTCTACAATAGCTGTTAATAAATTCTGAAGCCTCCCAAATGAAATCTGATAAACAATATTATTTTTACGTCGCCGTTATAAAAAATTGAAAATAAAATTTATATAAGCACATGAAATACAGACTTTTTTGCATTGGATTTTTGTTTAGTGCATGTATAGCTTTTGCACAGGAAGATTCTCAAAACAATTCAATTAAGTTAAAAATACCTACTGCAGAGGGAAAAAGCTTCATTATAAGAGAAGTTGAATTTCCTTCAGAAAATGATTCCTTTTCTAAAGATGCTGAAGTTATAGATATTAAAGCTGAGTATTGGGACACTACAGTTTATAACCCTTATAAGAATGTTGTTACTGAATTCCCTATTGAGCTTACATTTAAAGACAGCACCTACTCTTCTCCTGTTTCACATTCAAAAGTTGTAACCTCACGCTATGGCTGGAGACGAGGAAGACCTCACAAAGGAATAGATATTGATTTGGTTACTGGTGATTCTGTAGTTTCGGTATTAGATGGTGTTGTACGTTTTGCGCGTTACAGTAGTGGTCATGGAAAAACTGTTGTTGTAAGACATTACAATGGGTTAGAAACAACGTATGCACATTTATCTCATATAGCAGTAAAAGCCAATGACACTATAGCTAAAGGTCAATATCTGGGTAAAGGAGGTAATACAGGACGCTCAAGAGGCAGTCATTTACATCTTGTAACAAGTTATAGAGGGGAATATATTCATCCTGATTATTTATTCAATTTTGATGATACCAATACTATTCGTTCCCAAAATATCTGGGTAACTAGAAAATGGACAAGACCAAGCTACCATAGCTCCAGAAGATTATCTAAACTCGCCCTTTTTGAAACTAAAGAAGAAGCTTTAGCAAGTTTAGAGAAGCTACGCAAGGTATATGTAGTAAGAAAGGGAGATACTTTATCTCGTATTTCTCAACGCAATCGCACAAGTATTGCGGCCATTTGCAGAACCAATAAGATAAAGCGTACATCTACTTTAAAAATTGGTCAGAAATTAATTTTAGAGCTCTAGCTGCATTAAACATAATATATTTTGAAAGTTTGCATTGCCGAAAAACCTAGTGTTGCAAGAGAAATTGCTTCTGTTCTTGGTGCTACAACCAAGCGTGACGGTTATTTTGAGGGTAACGGCTATGCGGTAACTTATACTTTTGGACATCTTTGTACACTTTGTGAACCTAGTGATTATAAACCGTACTGGAAAAGCTGGGACCTTAATAACCTGCCAATGCTTCCTGAAAAATTTAAGGTTAAAGTGTCGGCTGATAAAGGCATAAAAAAGCAGTTTAATATTGTAAAAAGTTTATTTGATAAGGCTGATGTGGTTATAAACTGTGGTGATGCTGGCCAGGAAGGAGAATTGATTCAGCGTTGGGTTATTAATGAAGCTAAATACAAAGGAAAGGTTGAGCGCTTATGGATTTCGTCTTTAACAACCGAAGCCATAAAAGAAGGTTTTGAAAATCTAAAACCAGCAGAAAACTACGATAATCTATATTATGCAGGTTTTTCGAGATCTATTGGTGATTGGCTTTTAGGTATTAATGCTACACGATTATATACTGTAAAACATGGAGGTTATAAGCAAGTATTATCGGTAGGACGTGTGCAAACCCCTACCCTTGCCATGTTGGTTAATCGCTATAAAGAAATAGAAAACTTTGTACCACAACCTTATTGGGAGCTACAAACACTTTATAGAGATACACTATTCAGCTATGAAGAAGGACGTTTCTTAAACATGGAGGATGGTGAAAAGCTAGCCAATAAAGTTAAGGAGCATGTGTTTGAAATTGTTTCTATAAGCAAAAAAAAAGGTACCGAATATGCACCAAAACTTTTTGACCTTACAGGACTTCAGGTTTACTGTAATACTAAGTTTGGTTTTTCGGCAGATGACACTCTAAAAATAGCGCAACGATTGTATGAAAAAAAGGTAGTTACCTACCCTAGAGTTGATACCACGTTTTTACCCAATGACATTTATCCAAAAGTTAAAGGTATATTATCTAAACTAACTGATTATTCACAACTTACACAATCTATTTTAAACCAAAAGATAAAAAAGTCTTCTCGGGTTTTTAATGATAAAAAAGTAACTGATCATCATGCTATTATTCCGACAGGAATGCAAACACATTTGCAACCAGCAGAACAGCAGGTTTATGATATTATAGTAAAGCGATTTATTGCTGTTTTTTATGATGATTGTAAAGTATCTAATACAACAGTTATAGGTAAAGCAGATGATGTGAATTTTAAAACTACTGGTAAAGAAATTTTATCAAAAGGTTGGCGTGTTGTGTTTGAATCTGATGGCTCTAAATCTAAAGGAGAATCTATTCTTCCAACTTTTACAAAAGGTGAAAAAGGACCGCATGAACCTTCATTTTTAGAGAAACAGACCAAACCACCCAAACAATATACAGAAGCCTCTCTCTTACGCGCTATGGAAACCGCAGGCAAACAAGTAGATGACGATGAACTTCGTGATTTAATGAAAGAAAACGGTATTGGCCGACCATCTACACGAGCCAATATTATTGAAACCCTTTTTAAGCGTAAATATATAAAGCGAAACAAAAAACAAATCATACCAACTGTTACTGGTATTCAGTTGATTGATACTATTCAGAATGAATTACTAAAATCTGCAGAGCTTACAGGTACTTGGGAAAAGCAATTAAAAGATATTGAAAAAGGTGAAATAAGCGCCAATACTTTTATTAAAGGAATGAAGCGCATGGTTGATGCACTAGTTTATGAGGTACGAAGTGAAAAAGTGGAAACACGCATTTCTGCAGTTAACAATAAGCCTACTGCCAAAAAAACAAAATCTAAGACTAAGGCAAATACCAAAGCGATTACTGGTTATACATGTCCTAAATGCCAAAAAGGACAACTTGTAAAAGGAAAAAATGCTTATGGTTGTAATCTTTACGGTAAAGGGTGTGATTTTGTTCTGCCTTTTAAGTTTGGTGACAAAAAGATATCTGAAAATCAATATTTAAGATTGTTAGACAAAGGCTCTACTGTTAATCTCAAAGGGTTTAAGATAAATGATAACTCTATTGAAGGCTTATTGCGTTTTGATGAAAACTTCAAGCTTAAACTCGAGCCTAAGAATACTACTAAGCCACAGATTAAACCTGGTGATACTTGCCCGAAATGTAAGACTGGCCATATTCTAAAAGGAAAAACGGCTTTTGGGTGTAGTAACTATAAAACCGGATGTGATTATCGTAAGTCTTTTTAATTCAACTTATTTTTGATTTTGTTTGTAGTTTATTCCTGTTTTAATTCCACTAAAAGCAAGTAGAAGTAGTAAAATCAATTGCACACTTAACAAAGCATAATAAAAATTGTTCCATACATTTCCGTCGTATGTGATATTTTCAATTCCACTCAAAGGAGGGTATTCAATTGTTCCTGGAATTTCTCGCATTGAGTTAAGTAATGAAATGATAAATGTAAAAACCAGAATGAGAGCCAAATCTGAAATTATAAAAATGAGATTTACAGTAAGATTTTTAAAATTGCAACATAGCACTCTAATTAAATATATACCGAAGAAAACTAGTATAACTAAAGGAATAAATAGATGAATACTTTCAATTACATAGTAAGTATCGTGAACATTAATATCTGTTAAAGAATCTGATTTTAATCCATCTACTCCAAAAAGTATCAATGTCAAAAAAATTATAAAACCGATGGTTCCTAGTAGCCAATATATTTCTTCTTTTTTCAAATTTCAGTTTTAATGTAGTTGTACAATAATTTTTTTATTTGCTGTAGTGTGTTTTTCTTCGCCTGTAATCAGATTGATTTGATTGGCACATAAAAATCCTCTTCTGAGTCTGGGCTGCCATTTTTGTATTTATCACCCATTACCTGAAAATGCGGTCTATCATCTATCTTGTAACCAGAATTTGGTAACCATTCTGTTATGATGTATTGATACGTTTTGCCAGCATCCATGCCTGTATGGAGTACTTTTATGTATTCTCCTTTTGGTATTATAAAACCTTTCATATCACTAGGTATATCAGAGAGGTTAGATACTTCTACACAAGCCCACATATTAAAGTTCTTATTTGGATCGCCATTTTTATTAATTGTAAAAGTTTGCATGGCAATAGACTTGCTATTAATTAAATTAGTTATTTCGTCTTTTCTTGGAGAAAACTTTTGCCATAGAGCTTTTATCTTGTGTGTTTCATGTTTTTGCATTTCTACATAAATCCCAACAACAAACATCTCTGAAACTTTAACTATTTGGGGTATCATATTAATGTCTTTTTCAAAAACATAAAAGTATGAAAAAAGCGTAAGACATTCGTCTTACGCTTTTTCGGATTAGTATTGCGAACACTAATCCAACTAACTAATCAATCAACCTAACTTTTTTACATTTTTGGTATTACAACAGTGTCAACGACATGGATAACACCATTAGACTGGTTAACATCTGCAATGGTAACCGTAGCTGTATTTCCAGATGTATCTTTTAAAACAACATTATCTCCATCCATCATAGCAGTTAATTCAGATCCATTTACTGTTGTAAATACAGCTTTTCCATCACCTTTTTTAATGGCTTTTGCAATAGCCTTTGCATTATATTTTCCTGCTAAGACATGGTATGTTAATACTGCCTGTAATTTCTCTTTATTTTCTTTTTTAAGTAGTGTAGAAACCGTTCCTTCTGGTAGTTTTTCAAATGCACTATTTGTAGGTGCAAAAACAGTAAAAGGGCCATCTCCTTGTAAGGTTTCTACTAAATCTGCTGCTTTTACCGCAGCAACTAGAGTTGTATGATCTTTAGAGTTTACTGCATTAGATACGATATCTTTTGTAGGATACATTTCTGCACCACCTACCATTTTTGTGTCTTGTGCAAAAGCATTTGTATTGAACAAAACTACCAATGCGAATGTCAATGTTGGAATTAAATTCTTAATCTTCATAGTTGTAAGTTTTAATGAATTGTTTCTCTACTTACGAAGATTTGTTTGATAGGGTTTTATTTTTTCTTAAAAAATTGAATAAAATAAAAAAAGCTATCATCATTAACAGATAATAGCCTTTCTTTTAGAAGATTATAAATAGGCTTTACTTTATGCCTCCTTTATATGTGAGTTGTTTAGCGCTATTCATATTATTAAGTTCTAAGAAAGCGTTTCCGGTTGACTTCACCTCTATTTTAGCAGTATACGCTCCAATCTTAAAATTAACTGTAATCACATGAGTTTCATCATTAAAATTCACGGTGTAATTTTCTAAGCCACCTTTTAACATTACAGGTCTACCAGCCTCTAATGTAGAAAGTGGACCGTAAATATTGGTACCATTAATTGAAATTGTATTTTCATTTTCAGCAACCTCACTTCTTTTATCATCACCAATAACCCAAGTGGCTATAAAACTAAAATTTTGTGATTCAATTAACTTCTTATTCAAGTCGTACATTGCTTGTACCTTTTCTTCTTTAGTTAATGGATTTTGAGAAACACTAACAGAAGGTATTGCTAAGGCAAACAATAAACAAAGTATAAATAATTTCTTCATGATTCTTATTTTGGGTCTAAGATACTATTATTTATAATTCATTATGTTCTTAAAAAGATTAATTCAATTAAATTGAATGCATAAACTCAATATTTTAATTCTTAAAAGCTGTTAAAATACTATGGTTATTTCTTAGTTGTACAGTACTTTTGCATAAAATTTAATGTATGTCTAAATTATTGCCAATATTTAGAATAGTAGCGCTTCTAGAAGGTATATCATATATCTTATTGTTATTTATTGCTACTCCACTAAAGTATTTTGCTGATGAACCGCAGTATGTAAGAATGTTAGGAATGCCACATGGTCTTTTGTTTATTGCTTATGTTGTTATGGCAGTATTAATGAGTAAAGACATGAAATGGGATGGAAAAACTTTGAGAATAATTCTTATTGCCTCTGTTATTCCTTTTGGTACATTTTATATTGATAAAAAACATCTTAAATCAGTAAATGCTTAGTATTAGACATTATTTATATAATTTTCTTGTAGAGCAAGGTGTACCTGATAAAACAGCACAATACCTAAATATGCTTGGGCTTTTGATTGGGTTACTAATTGTTGCTTACATAATAGACTACATTACCAAACGTATTCTCTGGAAATTTTCTGCCACAATCGCCAACCGCACAAAAACCAACTTTGATAATATATTGATAAGCAACAAATTGCCAAGAAATGTTGCTCATATAATTCCACTAATCATTCTTATTGAGTTTGTTCCAGATGTGTTTTCAGACTTTCCATATTTTGAAAACATCGTTGAAAACACTCTAAAGATTATCGCTATTTTATTGACGTTAAGAATCATTAGAAGTTTCTTTAATTCAGTAAAGGATTATCTAAAGACCTTACCACGATATAAGGATAAGCCTATTGACAGTTACATACAAGTATTTATGATATTTGCATGGATCCTTGGGATTTTTGCGATTTTCTCTATTCTTACAGGTGTTACTTTTATAAAGTTTGCTATTTCATTAGGTACAGCTTCTGCTGTAATTCTATTGATTTTTAAAGACACTATCCTTGGTTTTGTTGCCAGTATCCAGGTTTCTATTAATGATATGGTGCGTATTGGAGATTGGATTACATTTGAAAAATATGGTGCTGATGGTGATGTTATAGAAATTAATTTAGCTACTGTAAAGGTTCAAAACTGGGATAAAACGATAACTACTATCCCTACCTATGCGCTGATATCGGACTCGTTTAAAAACTGGAGAGGTATGATGAATTCTGGCGGTAGACGTATAAAACGTTCGGTGATTATAAAAGCATCTACCATAAAGTTTTTATCTGATGATGATATAGAACGTTTTAAAAGTATAGAGCTTATTTCTAATTATATTGAACAGCGCTCTAAAGAGATTAAGAAGTTTAATACCGAAAAAAATGTTGATAAATCTATTTTAATCAACGGAAGAAACTTAACTAATTTTGGCGTTTTTAGAAAGTATTTGCAAACCTATATGGATAACCATTCTGCTATCAATAAGGACATGACTTTAATGGTACGACAATTAGAACCTACTCCACAAGGTATTCCTATGGAAATTTATGCCTTTAGTAGTGATATTCGCTGGGAAAACTACGAATATATTATTGGAGATGTTTTTGACCACGTTTTAGCTTCTGTTAAATACTTTGATTTAGAAATCTATGAGCTAACATTGGCTAATAGAGACTAATTATCCTCTAATCTATCCTTTACAAACTCTACTTCTGTTTTTCCGTGAGGCTTTGATTTACCGTCTGGTCCAAGATTTACCATAATAATTTTATCTATGGTTAGAATAGTTTCTCTGGTCATCTTATTACGAACTTCAGACTTCATGGTTAAGGATGTTTTTCCAAATTTAATAACCTCAATTCCTATTTCAATAATGTCGCCTTTTTTGGCAGAGGCCATAAAGTTAATTTCGGACATGTATTTGGTAACAACCTTAGGGTTTTCTAATTGAATGACAGTGTACAGTGCCACTTCTTCATCTATCCATGCCAAAAGTTGCCCACCAAAAAGTGTGCTGTTAGGATTTAAGTCTTCGGGTTTAACCCATTTACGTGTGTGGAATCTCATATTAATAATTAATTGATAGTGTATAGGAGTTTTATTTCAACAAAATCTACAAAAGTTTCTGTTGCTGATCCTCATTTGGAATCTTTAAATCTGTTCCTAATTCAGCATTTAGTTTTTTAATTAAGTATGCTGAAAGTAATGGTGACTCTTTTTCGATATTCTGGTGTACAAAAAAATCTATTTCTTCAATACCATTGTCTTTCCAATGTTTTAGTCGCTCTACCCAATCATCTAAACGTGTATAATCACTCGGGTGATTTGCGCCAACATAGCGCACAAATGCTCTAGAATTAGTAAGTCGCATATGCATAATATCGCGTCTACCAGCACTGTCAACTATAATATTAGAAATATTGTTTTCTTCCAAAAGTTGATACAAGTCTTCTGCGATAGCTTTATCATTATACCAATCTGTATGCCTAAACTCTACTGCTAACGGTACTTCTTTGGGCCAACTTTCAGCAAAATTTATAACACGATCAAAGTCCTTTGGTGCAAAATTATTGTGCATTTGTAGAAACACACAACCTAACTTTTCCTTTAAGTTAACAGCACTGTAAAGGTAATTATCCACTACATGTGCAATATCCTCATTTAAACGTTTCCAATGGCTTATTTCCTGATTAAGCTTTGGGAAAAACCTAAAATCATCAGGTGTTTTCTCATACCATTTCTCAAACTGTTCGGGCGGAAATATCCTATAGAATGTTGCATTGAGTTCAATAGAATTGAACTGACGCGAATAATATTCTAATTCGTCTTTTGTTCCCCTTGGGTAGAATCCTTTTAAATCTGCCTTATTCCACTTAGCACAACCGACAAAAATCTGAGTTTTGTCTGAAGGATTTTTTTGCAGTGCCTTTAAGGTGTCAGGATGATCTGGTGGTAGAGTAAAATCTATTTCTTCTGGATGGTCTACACTTCCGAATTTCATATAATGAATTTTATCAAATATAGCAGTTAATAGTGAGTTGATAAGGTATTTTGAATTAGATTTTTGAATACTAAAATCTGAAATGTTAATAACAACGTTAACAACAATATCCACTACTCTATTTATAGAATGCCTTAATAGCTAATTTTAGTATAACATTAATCCTAAATGACTTAACCATGGCTACACGTACTGAGTATTTGTTATCTATTAGACCTGTTATTTCTTCGGCTAAAATTTATGATTCAATGAGTTCTGATGAGTTGTTTCAGAATAAAACATTACGTCCAATCATAAAGATGCAGCACGATTTATTCATTGCTGTTTTTAGAAATTATATTGCCAAGCGAAAGAATGTTTTTTACGAACTGACTCTGCCAAAACAATTGGGCTATATAGACAACGCTATTCACAAGGATATGAAATTTAGAAACTCACTAAAAGGTATGATTATAGGTCAGTTTACAGTAGAAGAATATGATATTTATATTAAAAACTCTTCGGCTTTAAACAAGCGTATGATGAATATTGTAAAAGAACGTTTAATTGATAGTATACAAGTATTTGAAAAGCCTGAAATATTGAAGGCTGTATAACAAAATGAACATAAAAAGAGATCTTTTAGAACTTTGTAACCAGCATGCCAATAAGCGTATTGCTGATTATAAAAACGAAATAGAGCTTATAAAAGAATCTATTGAGAGCAATGATAAAGTAAGTAATGAGGAAGATGATTCTGGTAATTCTAAATTGTTAGACGATTTAGAAAAAAATATGAATTATCTAAATGAAGCTCAAAAAACAAAAGAAAGACTTCAACTCATTAAACCCAATTTAGTTTCGGACGCTGCAGTCTTGGGAAGTTTGGTTAAAACAGATAGTATTTCTTTTTTCTTGGCTATTAGTATTGGCAAAGTCACTTTAAAAGATGAAGACTACTACATTATTTCCATTCAATCACCTATTGGGCAACTATTAAAAACAAAAAAGAAAGGAGACCAAGTTGAGTTTAATGGTAAGCTATACAAAATCAAAGAGGTGCTTTAAGAATTATTTAATAACTAGCTTTTGTTAGAATTAAATAATTTTTATTAGTTTTGAAACGTTCATTTCAAATAAGATGCCAAAAACTGAAGTTTTCGATAAAGAATTAGTAATAAACCAAGCCATAGCTGTTTTTCATGAAAAAGGTTATAACGCAACATCTATGCAGGATTTGGTTGATGCTACTGGTTTAAATCGTTCTAGCATTTATAATTCTTTTGGTAATAAATTAAGCTTATACTTATTGTGTTTAAAGAGCTACCAAGAAAAATATAAAGTCGCTACAGAAAAACTTTTGTTGAAAATTGAATGTCCTTTACAAAGCATTGAATCCATCTTTGAGCTTTATCTCAATGATATTTTAACTGATAAGCAGCATAAAGGTTGTCTTATTACGAATTGTAAATCCGAAATGGCCAATCAGGATACTACAATTCAACACTTTTTAAAGGATAACCAACTAAACACTTTAGCACTCTTTGAAGATTTAATTGATCAAGGACAAAAATTAAAAATGATAAACACTAATAAATCTGTTAGTGAATATGCTCTTTATCTTTTTTCTTCTATACAAGGCTTTAGAATGACTGGTATTTTAATCAATGACAAATCGCAGCTAAAAAGTTTGATAAAAACAACACTGCAAAATTTAAATTAATTTTTTTTAATCTTATTTGAAACGATTGTTTCAAATAAAAACAAAATCAAACATGACAAAATTAAAAGACAAAGTGGCTGTTATTACAGGAGCTAATAGTGGTATTGGATTAGCAACAGCTAAACTATTTTTAGAACAAGGAGCAAAAGTTGTATTATCTGGTAGGAGAAAAGAAGCTTTAGATGAAGTATCTAAAGATTTAGAAGGAGATTTTATTACTGTAGTAGCAGATGTATCAAAACCAAATGATAATTCAGCTTTAATAGATAAAGCAGTTGAAACCTATGGTAAAATAGATATATTATATCTTAATGCTGGTATTGCACCACCTACTCCTGCAACAGATATAACGGAGGAACATTATGATGAAATATTCAACATTAATGTAAAAGGACCAATTCTTACAACTAAAAAAGCATTACCACATATCAATGAAGGAGGAGTAATCTTATTTACAGGATCAATTGTTCACAACAAAGGATTTGAAGGACTAGGGGTGTATTCTGCAAGTAAAGGAGCTATAAGATCTTTTGTTAGAGTGTTAACCTCTGAAGTGAAATCGCAAAAAATAAGAGTGTTATCTATTGCTCCTGGACCAATTGATACTCCAATTTACGGGAAAATGGGGTTACCACAAGAGGTTGTTGAAGAAATGGGTAAAGGTTTTGCTGCCTCAGTACCTTTAGGAAGATTTGGAACATCTGAAGAAATTGCTAAAACTGCTCTGTTCTTAGCTTCTGACGATGCGTCATATATCAATGGAATTGAAATTGATGTTGACGGAGGACTTAGTCAGATTTAATTAATTGCAAAAAAGCCGAACGTAATAATGTTCGGCTTTTTTTTATAATAAAGATTCACCATTAAGATTCGTAGTGAGTACATCGCTCATGTAATCAAAAAATGGTCTTATTTTTTTGAAAGACTGGTTTACGTCTTCTAGAAATCCTTCAGCCAGAACTTCTTTGTCCGTGTACTTTTTTATAAAAATATATTGTTTTCTTCGAATAAGATCTATGGCAGGATGTTCTTTATCAAAACCTTTGGGAGCAGTTTTTAATTCATCACCAACAAAACCTCCCCAGGTTTTACTAAAAGTTTTATCATTTAGAATAGCACGCATTTCACTATCATCCATTTCAAATTCTTTTCTTATTCTTAATAAATCTTCCTTATTTGGATCCCAAAACCCAGTTGCAATAAAGGATTCATTATTTGGTTGAATATGTAAGTAATAACCACCTCTAAATTCCGGTTTTTTTCTAGAGTAAGAACCTCCAAAATGTGTTTTGTAAGGCTGCTTATTTTTTGAGAAACGTACATCACGGTAAATTCTGAACATTTTTATTTTTTCAATCTGGTCGTGTGCACTTAGTAATTCACCTAAATAATTATAAGCTACTTTAATTTGTTTTTCTATAGCTTTAAATTCTGGTTTATGCTCGTTAAACCAGTCTCTATCATTGTTTTTGGCTAGTTTTATAAAGAATGGAAAAGTCTCTTTTGGTATAGTCGTACTCATAGTTTTTTATTTGTATAAAAATAAAAAAAAGCCATCACAATTGATGGCTTTTTGGAGGTTATGCAAATTGCTATTTTACATTTTCTACTAGTGGATTAAAATTATTCACCACTATTTTCTTCTTTAACCTCTTCTATCTCGTCTTTTAAGTCTTCTGCAGCATCTTTAACATCATCACTAGCTTCTTCTAGTTCTTCACCTACTTCATCTAATGCTTGCTCAACTTTTTCGTCTGCTGTTTTTTGCTCTCTACAACTTGTAGTTAATAAACTTAAACTAAAGAGTGCTAAAAACAGATATGATAATCGTTTCATTGTTGTCTGTTTTTTATTTGTTATCAACTGCGTCTTCTACTTCATCAGACACATCGTCTGCAGCATCTTCAATAGCATCACCAGTATCATCTACTGCTTCCTCTATTTTTTCGCCTGTAGATTTTTGCTCTCTACAACTTGTAGTTAATAAACTAAGACTAAATAATGCGATAAATAAATATGTGAGTTTTTTCATTGTTTTAAATTTTAGTGGTTAATGTTATATTTTGAATATGTTTTGTTTATAGCTTTTTGGCCGATCCTCTAAATAGAGATATAACAAAAAGTACTAAGAATAAGAAGAAACATATTTTAGCTATTGTAGCCGCTCCTCCAGCTATTCCGCCAAATCCTAAGATTCCGGCAATAATTGCAATAATGATAAATGTGATTGTCCAACGTAACATAATTTTTAAATTTTAATAATTAGTGTTTTTAGATTTCTGGCTTTCAGAAACCATGTATTACTCAGTGACGCTCACTGAACAATGAAATATGTAGTAAGTATTAGTTTTAGTTATTTGAAAATGCTTCTTGTAGGTCTGGTGACTTTACACTAAGCTTGTTATCAAATTGTAACGTTCTGATTGGGAAAGGAATGTTAATACCTTCTTTGTCGTAAGCCTTTTTAATCTCAATGATGGCCTTTGTTTTAGCTCTTAGTTTTTCGAGCATACTCTCAGCATCAATCCAAAATCTGCATAGATAGTTTATAGAACTGTCACCAAATTCTGTATAGTAAAATTCTACATCTTCTGGCTTTTCAACTTGGTCAAAAGTTTTTGCGATAACTTCTTTTGTAAGCTGTTCTACTTTTTCTAAGTCCGATTCATATCCCACTCCACATTCTAAGAATACTCGCATTCTTGTTGTTAATGAATAGTTTTTTAGTGGATTCTCCAGAATAGTTTTATTAGGAATTACAACTATGTTATTATCAGCTTCTTTTAAAGTAAAATCTTTAAGATTTATATCAATAACCTCACCTGAATACCCAGTAGTTTCTACCCAATTACCAATTTGAATTTTCTTTCTAAATGATAATATCAGACCAGCAAATGTATTTGCAAGTGTGCCTTGCAAGGCTAAACCTATTGCTAAACCAACTACACCAGCACCTGCTAATAATGAGGTTAAGGCTTTACCTAGGTTCATTACCCCTAAGGATATAAATAAACCTAATGCAACAACGACTACTGCTGTAACTCTTGATATGGCAGTTGTAATTGATTGTTGATTTACCTTTTTAGATACCAGTTTACTTACAAATCTACTTATGTACTTAGCAGCAAAATATGATGCTACCATAACCAAAATGGCTAGTATAAAATTAGGTATATATTCTATTATTGTGTTAAACCATCCCTCAAGTTTAGATACTAAATTCCCAAGGGCAGTATTAAATTGCTCTTTCATTATAAGATGTTTAATTATTAAAAGTTGTATTTACTTGCTCAAATAATAGCTTTCTATACTTCATTTAATTGTGATGCGGTTTCTTTAGTAAATGCATCTAACATCCAACTGCTTTTTTCTAGTTCTCTAATGTAGGCACCTATTAAATCTATAGTACCTTCGTCGTTAGTTTGCTCTGCTTTATTTATAACTTTAGACATTTGCCTTAGTAGAGTAGCATGATTGTCTAAAATCGCATTTACCATCTCTTTATCTGTTTTTTTTGAAGAAACTTCTTCGATAGAAGAGGCTTTAAGATAATCATTTAAATTACTCATAGGATGATATCTTAGAGTTAAGATTCGTTCAGCAATTTCATCAATTTTTACCCTTGCGTCGGTGTATAATTCTTCAAATTTTTCGTGTAATTCAAAAAAGTTATCACCAAGAATGTTCCAATGGAAGTTTCTTAAATTTTGATAGTAAATATGGTAATCTGCTAACAAAGTGTTTAATTCTACAACAGTTGGTAATAATTTCTCGTCGTTCATATTTAAGTAGCTCATAACTATTGTTTTTATTGATTTTGTTTCGTTTCCATTTAATATATACTGCATCTGAGCTGTTGTCAAGTGACTTAACAGGATTTAACCATTCCATAGGTTTATTAACATAATATTTTGTTAAAGAATTTCTGAAATGTTAATGTAATTTAACGTGTTGATATTTTAATTTAGAAATGTTAAAAATAAACTTGTGAGTTGCTATAATTTTCAGTATTATGCGGTACTTTTAAAAATATACACTAATTTTATGGGTAGACCAGCAACAAGACCAACAAAACTTAAAGATGGTTTCTATATTGAAATCAGAAACAAGGGTTCTAAATCTGGTGTTAAGCTATATAGCGGCACCAAACTACAAATGCACCGAGCAATAAAAATGTACGAACGTTCTAAAGAAGTACTAATATTAGGTGAATCCGTAAACGGCAAATTTGTTGAGAAAGAACCAAAATTACATGTTGTAGAATAACTAAAATATACAAAGTACAGTAAGGGTGAAAGTAAAATTTCACCCTTTTTTATTACCCTTAATTCATAGCTAAGAATTATAGTCTATGATTTTTTTTATAAATTGTTAACTAAATGGTGTTATTTCTAATACCATAAAAACTAACTAATAAAATCAATTATTATGACAAATTCATTGCAAAAACCACCAATTTGGTTTTGGATTGTGAGTGTAATTGCACTTGTATGGAATAGTCTTGGTGTACATGGTTACATAAGCCAAGCTTACGAATTATCGGCTTACACAGAAGCCTACAATAAGGAACAACTCGAAGTTATGTCTACCTTACCTGCTTGGTATACTGCACTATTTGCTATTGCTGTTTTTGCGGGCGCAATAGGATGTATACTTTTATTATTAAGAAAAAAAGCAGCAAAGTTTCTTCTTATTTTATCTTTTATAGCTGCAACCATCCAAATGATTTACTTTTTGTTTGTCGCTGATTTAAAAGGTGTAGATTTTAGTGCAAACGAAATGATGGCATACATGATTATTGTATTTGCTCTATTCTTAGTCTGGTTTTCAAATTATTCTGCTAAAAAAGGCTGGATACATTAGCTATATATTAAACCAACCAAAATGTAAAAAGGGATTAGCAATTGTTAATTCCTTTTTTTATTCAAAATCTAATTTATGAAGTATAAGCCCTGAAGCAGGCGCAATGTAATCCATAACTTCTCTGCTATCTTTCTTTAACGTATTCTTTATATAATCTAATGTTACCTCTCCTCTACCCAACTTTATCAGACAGCCCATCATTAAACGGATTTGGTTTCTCATAAAACCTTTTCCTCTTATTATGAAAACATAAGATTCTTCCGGAAAGAAATTAGCTTTATAAATGTCATTATCTATAATCTCACAATATTCAATTGTTCTATGATATTCTCCTTTGTCTGTAGCCTTGTAACAATAAGTCTTAAAGTTATGAGCACCTTCAAACAACCTAGCACCTTGTTTCATTAAATCTATGTTAAGAGGCTCTAAAATAGTCGTTAAAATTGGTGCACAAAACGGGTGGTTTTTTTGTCCTTGTGAAAATACATAGTGGTATTCCTTCACTTTAGAATCTTGAATGATATTAAAATTCTTATCAACTTCTTCGATAGACAAAGCCCTAATATCTTGTGGTAAATTATGATTAAACAGATCTAGAAAGCTATCAAAACCTTCAATAGGTTTGTTATAAATAAAGAGTTCTAAAGCAGCTTCATTAGCAGATACCATTGCATCTGTTCTACCTGCGCCAAGAGTTTTGAATCTAACATCCTCAAGTATATATTTTAAAGTCCTATCAATCATAAGATGTAAGGTTTTTACATCTGGTTGTTTTTGCCAACCGTGAAATCGATAGCCTAAATATTGAATTTTTATGAGATAATAGTAGCGTTTGTCAAACATAATAGCAAGAACGTTATTTTATAGAAAATTCCAAAAATTTAGAGCAAACAAAAAAGGCTGCCAAATATTTTTTTGACAGCCTTTTGAGCATTACTAACTAACTATTCATTAATCTAAAATTACTTTCTTAACTTTTGATTGAATATTATTAAAAACTTTTACAATATAAATTCCACTGCTTAATCCTGATACATTCAAGATATTTCTAGAAGAAGAAGTCTCTAATATTTGACTCTTGACTAACCTACCTTGTATATCATATAGATTCGCTGTAGATACTTCTAATAATTGTCCTTTAACAACTAATTGGTCATTTGAACCATCTGAGTATATCATCAATTCACTAGTATCTTCATCTTCAATAGATAATGTACCAGGTTCTATATATATAGCATAATCTTCTGATTGACCATAAGCTAATGAAGTGTAACATGGAGTATTAATACTACCTACACCATACCTGTTATCAACATCTGTCATTAATCTAATTCTTACATAACTATCATAAGGTATTGTTGTAGGATAAGTTAAGGAAACAGACACTATTGAACCGCCTGCTATATCTTCAGAATAATGCTGTGTTTCAGCATCATCATCAAAATCTCCATCGTTATTCCAATCAATCCATACTGCTAATTGATGGAAATTACCTGCAGTAATTTCAACATTCATTGTATAAGGATTATCTGTATCTATATTAAAGAGTCCATTACAATTAACACTTCTATCTAAGTTTCCTCCATCATCATCTGTTGTGGATGAAGTTAATGTGGTTGAATTTAATTCTACACTCAAAATACCAGCTATATTAGTGCCAGCAGGTGAATTTGGGGAACAAACAGCAGAAGGTGCCACAAAACCAGCTTCAGGTGTTTCACCTCCTTTAGAGTCTATTATTTTTGTACCTGTCATGGCTGCTCTTGATCTTGTTTTCTGATCTTCAGTTAATCTATCAGTACAATAATAATAACTCATTACATTGTTAATTGTATTATTATCTACCCAAGGATTTCCTGTACATGTGTTATTTGCAGGACAAGTACTTGTTTCTCTTTGATGTGGAACAGTGTCGGCACAACCATCACTATCAGTACCCACAGTTACATCTGCAGGGCATGCATCAGCAACACCATCACTGTTAGTGTCATCACCTTGGAACGTATGATATAAATGTAAATAATGACCAACCTCATGAACTACAGTGCTATTATCACCATTAGAGTTTAAACCCCAACCATTGGTGTTCCCTGGGTCGTACCCAAAAACCGAAGACATCATAACTGAACCATAGTAACTACTAAATTCATTATAAAAATACGCATAGCCTTGATAGCCAAAACCACCGCCATTATTATCTAATTCAGTAACAATCCAAAAATTTAAATAGTCAGTAGATGGCCAACTTATATAATCTCTTATAGTTTCATAATCAGCCCCTCCTGAATCAGCTACATTAACACCATTACTTGCGTAGCCAGGTATTACTGAGGCGTCAATTCTATTAATTCCAGTGGTAGCAGCACAATTAGGATCTCTCTGAGCTAAAACAAATTCAATCTCAAAATCAACTGAACTACCTGGGGTTAAACCTCTATAAAAATCATTAAGATTATCTATACTACTTTGAATTTGAGCGTCAGAAATATTTGAACCTGTTCCTTCTGCTTCACCTAAATGTAATACATGCACAACAACAGGTATAGTATAAATGGTACCATTTCGTTGAGCCAATTCATTATTTGATATAAAATTCTGAATTTTTTGCTCAGTAAGTTGTTCTTGCTGA
>Ga0189275_100209_pt1 | contig 62149 bp, 57 predicted proteins | sample N19A6minimetaG_FD_130329 | JGI IMG/M metagenome (GOLD analysis project Ga0189275, IMG submission 130329) | Marine microbial communities from the Costa Rica Dome - N19 A6 mini metaG | ecosystem: Environmental > Aquatic > Marine > Oceanic > Photic zone | place: Costa Rica: the Eastern Pacific...
CCCGTGGAACTGCACCAGCTTCGGATCCTCTCGAAGCTGGACCATGAACAACTGCTGCGCCAGACGCTCAAAGCGTCTGCGGTTCGGCCCATCACCCACGACTGACAACCGCCAGGGTGATCGCAAGGCTGCCAAGGCCTCGAGCAACCAATCGAGACGTTTGTAACTGTCGAGACGTCCAATAAACAGAACATGCAATGGTTCACCCTCGCGCACTACAGGCAAAGGGACTGCCATGGCTGCTTGTTCTTGGCTTGCGCTTAAGCAGCAGGGAAGAACCGACACATGGACAGGGGAACAACCGCAATGCTGCAGCTCAGCAGACATCACTGGTGATGTAGTGACTACAGCGGAGAGGTGTGGGAGAACTCGCAAAGCGATCCACTGATACAACCAGAACAAAAACCCGCTGAAATTCGGCGTTATTTCTAAAAAACAATGCCAATGGGCAGTAACGATACGGCGAGGATTCAACAAGCGTGCCAGGACTAACAACAGCAGCACTCCCGGAGAGGGCAAATGACCATGAAGCGGCTCAGAAGAAGCCAACAGTGAGACCAGTGATCGACTTGGCAAAGGCAGGTGCAAGCGCCCCCCAAGCCCAATCGAGAACAAGCGCTTGCGTGGATAAGTCACCTGGAACGGGTCCTGACGTAAACATGCCTGACTCTGCACATCCAGGCTGTACGTGATTCCGCCCCAACAATTGCTTAACTCATGGGCCACTCTTTCAACTCCGCCATAGCCAGGCGGCCACTCCCGAAGTATTTGCTGAATGGCCACCGAACAATTGCCCCCCGAAGGATTAGAACTCAATAAGATGCTCATTCTCCGGCCTCAGCCCCACCAGCTGAGTAGGAGCTGGAACAAAGGATGAACCGTACCCAGTCCATGGAATCGATGAACCCCTTACTTCCCTTAGGGACAGAACCAATAAATTCCGGGTTAGCTGACTGAGGCCCGACGAGCCTGGGCAAGCAGGGCCAAACCAATCAAGTCGGGATTGAGACGTGCGAGGCGTGAACGCATGCGCGTTTGCACTCGGCTTTGCAGCCATGCTCGGGAAGAAGGATCTACGACAAGCTTCAGGAGGTCTGTGAGCTGCTCAGCCTGGCGCGGGGAAAACCGAAGAGCCGCCTCACCTCCAGCCTCCCGCAGGCCACGGGCGTCAGCCACAAGACACAAACCACCAGCTGCCATCACCTCGATCGCTGGCAAACCAAAACCTTCAATTCGGCTGGGTATAACAACAGCAAGAGCCTGGCGATAAGCCAAAGCAAGTTGAGCATCGCTAAAGCCGGCCGCCAGAACACGGCCGCGTAGGTGAGGGAAATGCATCTCGAGCTCCTGGGCCCGCCGCTCCGCTGCAATGCCACAAAGCAAAAGCGGCAGCGAAAGAAGATCTCGATCCGCAAGAGCCTGCGCTAAAAGTTCGGGATTTTTGTAACTACCGATAGCACTGGTCGCCGGCAAAAGAACAAACTCATCGGGCAAGCCTGCCTCCTGCTTAAGACAGTGCCAAGGCGAAGGCGCGCCAGGCAAATCTGCGGTCTTATGAAATGCCTCTGCAGGTGCAAGGTGGCACCAGGAAAGTTGAAGATCAGACTTCTGCAAGAAATGAGCGAGATCCTCTGCAGTGGCTAACGACACAGCAAGATGAACGACTGCCTGCTGCAGCCACCTGCGTCGCAAAGACATCATGTCTGGTTGATCAGGGCGAATTCGTTCCGGCAAACAGTCATGCACCAAAGCGAGTTCAGCACAAGACGGTCGATGCGCACCAGTGTTACTAATCCAACTCGAACAGAACACATCGGCCTTCCACTGCTGAACCAAACAACTGTTCTCTTCTGACAAATCCGCCACTGCCTCAGGATCAAGAGGATCACACTCTTGCCCCTCAAGAGGCAGAAGAGAACTAGTGATGCTGAAGTGACTTTTTCGATCAATTACAGCCACAGGGGCCTCAGCATTGATCAGCCCTGGCAACTGCCATGTCGAAAGAATCTGCTGCCAGACACGAGTAATACCACCATGAGGGCGACTCAACCAACATCCATCAATCAGAAGCCTGGGACCTTGATCTCGAGACAAACGATGATTGAGTTCTTGAAGCAGCAATCCATCGGATTGCGCTTGGATCTCAACAGAAAGAATTGACTCCGCTATATTAGGTCCACTTTCTCTCCAAGCCCGAAGGACCCTCGATGCTGCTCTCCAATCAGGGAAGGAGGCAGAATCATTTTTAATAGCCATTATGCAGTTTATCCTCCAAAATAAAAATTACCATTCACCTACATAACGCATCAAACATAAATTCGCATCACAGCTACGTCCATTGCCAGAGAATTTAATCTATCTAAATGCAAATCTCAAAAAGCCAATAAAAGCTCGGAGAGGAGCGGTGATTTTCCAACTATGGGATTCCTGAAGATTTCTCAGCTGACGACGCAGCAATTCACAATTTTGCTCTCGCTGCTCCAAGAGAAAGGCAAGATTCTGAACCTCAGACTCAGCAGAAAGCAAATCATTATGGAGTAAACCAAAGTCCGCCTCTGACAGAAGTTGTTCACGTGCCGAACACTCGGTGACTGCGCGGGGCAGGGAGTCAAAGTGCTCTTGAAAACTTATTAATTGATCGCTTGCACTAGCAACAGCTTGGTAAGTACGTTCGCAGATCGCCAGTAGCAACGGATGGACACAAGCGCAACTCTCAGCATTAATTACAGCCGCGGCACGGTTCAAGTCAGGTCTGATCAACGTTGCGATCAAGGCCCGAACATAATCATCCGATGGTCTTGAATGACCGCGACACTCGAGAAACGGACCTAGACCCTGCTGAAGAGATTGGTCATCAAAAGCCAGCAAATTATCATAAGTAATTATTAAGTCTTCCGAACACAACTGCGAGGAAATGTGATGGTTGTAAATCCACCACAACACTAGGCCGCGATTAAGGCTGAAGCCATTGCGGGCATGAAGCGATGTGGCCACCGCCAGCGGTTCACGCAGGGCTACCACAAGGGGAATGCGGCGCAGAAGAATGTGTAAATAGGCTGGGTAGGTGATGCAGAGGCGTGGATCCTTATCGACCCAGGTCTGCTCCAGGGCATAAGAGGAGAGCCGGCTGCGATGGGGTTGGAGTGCATCGAACAGCGGTGGCCGATCCCAGCTCGCGGGCAGGAGCGGAGGCCGATCCCACTGACAGCCCAGCACTTGAAGCAGGGCGTCGTTGATCTCCACCAGACGTTCGCTTTCAAAGAAGCCCAGTGGGTTCTCCAGCTTCAGCTCCAGATCACCACGGCGCTGCCTGGGGTCCTCGCCGGTCACCAGACCGTGCATCAAGGAGGCCAACAGGGACGTGCCGGAGCGGTGACAACCGGTGACAAACACCTGAACTATCAACCCCAACGACAGCCCAGAGTAAGCGGGCCCGGCAGGAGCCTTAAAGTCAATTCAGCTCTGGCCTGAACGTGAGCAAACGGCTGAGCTTTCTTGTGTGCGGTGCCCAGAAAAGTGGCACGACAGCACTGGCCGCCTACCTGCGCCAACACCCGGGGATTCACCTGCCTAAGGCAAAAGAGCTTCACTTTTTCGATGACGAGACGCAGGCCTGGCCCGAACCAGACCTGAACGCACTGCATCGGCATTTTCAGGCCGCCGAGGCTGATCAGCTCTGGGGTGAAGCGACGCCGATCACTCTCTACTGGGATCCGGCAGCGGAGCGGATCTGGCGTTACAACCCGGAGATGCGCCTAATTGTGATCCTGCGCAATCCGATCGAACGGGCCTACTCCCACTGGATGATGGAGCACCGGCGGGGAGATGATCCGCTGCCCTTCGCCCTTGCACTGGAACTGGAGGAAGACCGCTGCCGCGAAGCCCTGCCGTTCCAGCACCGGGTTTTCTCCTACACCGACCGCGGCTTCTACAGCTCCCAGCTCAGGCGGTTATGGCGTTTCTTCGGCCGGGAGCAGGTGCTGGTGCTCCGGCAGGAACAGCTGCGCCTCAGCCCCCAGAACTGCCTGGAGAGGATCTGGCAGCATCTCAGCATTCCGCCGGGTCGGGCCATCACTCCACTTGAACTCCACAACGGTGACTACGACACCGCGATGACCCCCGCCTGCCGTGAACGCCTGCGCCATATCTTCTGGCAGGAGATCGGCCAGCTTGAACAATTGTTGGGCTGGGATTGCAGCGACTGGCTGAGGAGCTGAGGCGATGAAGGTTCTGCTGGCGATCCCGCACGTCTTTGCTCCGAAGCAAGGGTCGCTGTATTCATCGCAAACAGAAGCGAAGCGGAGCCTTAAGCAGGAAGCACTACTGAAAGCGACGATCGGCAATCTCAACCGCCACCGCCGCCGCCATTGGATCCATGCCTCCCTGGGCAAGGGCCAGCAAGTGGTCAACCGGGAACTGTCGAGCCCCGATGGAGTGGAGCTGACGATTCGACTGTTCACACCTCCTGGCGCCAGCCTGGCGGATGCCCTGCCCGAGGATCCCGACCTGGAGCGGTTGGACCCCGGCGTGAGCGACTACAGCCAGGTGCCACGGGTGGCGTCACGCCACCTGCTTGAGCAGGCCGAGGGCTACGACCTAGTGGGCTATATGGAAGATGACCTGTTGCTGAATGATCCGGAATTTTTCGCCAAAATTCTCTATCTGGATCGCTGCAGCGATGGCCGTTACGCCTTTTTGCCCCACCGCTGCGAGCACATCCCTGGCCGAGGTGACGTGATCCTCTCGGGCGATCCCGATGGGGGCCGACCGGATCTGTTCTGGGACACGGGCGAGGAGCTGAGCATTTCCTGGCCTCTGGGAGAGCGGCGCTTCTATCGGGCCACCAACCCCCACTCGGGCTGCTTTTTTCTGACGCGGAGGCAGGCTCAATCCGTCAGAGACTTCTGGATCCAGGAGCAATGGAGATCAACTTGGAATCTCTCCGGACCCCTCGAGCAGGCCGCTAGCGGAATGCTGTTGCCTGTGCTGCGGGTGATGAAACCCGTTCCGCAGCATTACCGCTTTCTCACTGTGCGTCATCAGGACAGCCTCTGGCGACGGCACCGCTTCGAGCAGGTTGATGGGCAGCCCTCAATCAGCGCCAGTGAGGCGACACCCTGATGCAGGATCGCGAACCCCTGTCCCTGACGGTTGAACACCGAAAGGCGCTTTGGCTGAAACACAGCCATTTTGTGCTGGACCGGGTCCTGCTCCCCCTCTGTGAAGAGCACCTCGTGCGGACCCCGGTTCCCTGTCAGCGGGTCCTGGTTTTGATTGAGAACCGCATCAACCAACAATGGCTGTTCACGGTGCTGAACAGTTGGCTGATGGCCCCGCTCGACATGGAGTTCTGGCTGATTGCCGATCAGGCCAGTGCAGCGCGAGCAAGGCAGCTTCTGAATCAGCACGCCCCGGGCCTGGCTGCCCAGGTGCTGACCGTGGAGGAGCTCCTGCCGGGCACCAAGCTGAGCAACCATGGCAGCTTCAACGCGATGCTCAAGCATTCGAGCTTCTGGAATCAGCTGCCCCATGAGCAGATCTTGATCATCCAAACGGACGCTTTACTGGCGCGGCCCCTGGATTCTTTCTTCTTTCAGTTCCCCTACCTGGGAGCCCCCTTCCTGCCCAGGCAACACAGCGAATACTTCGAGATGCGGCAGGAAAACGGCCGGATCAGCAGCTTCTTCAAAACTGACACCCAGATCCATGGCTCCCCCGATCGGGATGTTTATCCCCACCTCCACGGCAATGGCGGGCTCTCCATTCGTCAACGCAGCGTGATGGGGGCAATCTGTGAATGCTGGGGTGCGCAGAGCCCTGCAGTGGAACAAGAAGATGTGTTCTTCAGTCGCCACGTGGCCCGCATTGCAGCGATGCCCCCCCTGGAAATTGCACAGGCCTTTGCGATGGAAACCACCTACAACCCGGCAGCAATCGGCAGCCATGCCTGCTGGAAGTTTCTGAGCAGCGCCGATCTGGCTGATCATCTCAGCCAGCATCTGCGAGCCGCCTGGTCGATGGCGCAGGCGCGCCGTCAGGCGGCAAGCTGAGACTCCAACCAGGCGATCACCCCCGCAGGAGTGATCGCAGCCATGCAGGGATGGCCCTCGACAAGACAGTCGTCATTGCGAAAACGATTGTCCGCACAAGCGGAACAGCTGGCAGGGCTGACGCTGCGCGTCACGTTGCTGCAGCGGGGCATCCACAGACGCACTGGACTAGCACCAACGCCATCGCCATCGTTGCCGACAATCGCGTAGGTGGGAGTTCCGACAGCGGCGGCGATGTGCAGCGGACCGGCATCAACGCTGATCACCGCTCTGGCATGACGGCAAGCCCCCGCCAGTTGCATCAGGCTTGTTTGGCCGCGCAGATCGATCAGCCCGGTGCACTGCAGCAACTTGTCCTCACCATCACCGGCGTTGTAGGCCTCCTTCTGGGCCGCTGGTGGACTGCCCACCAACCCAACCGACCAGCCATGGGCATCCGCAGCCTGCAAGACCTGCCGCCAGTGGCTGAAGGGCCAGACCTTGGCGGCCCGAGCCGTGGTGCAGTGGATCAACAGATCCGGCACCACGAACGGAGGCTCAGCGGAGGGAAGCTCAATCGCGGTGGGGTCAACATGTTCCTGCACCCAGGCGAGCTGGCAAAAGAGTTCGGCGATGTAATTACTGCCAAACACCTCTACATAACGCTGCTGAAACGCCGGGCTGTCCCAATCGGGATCCGCCAGAAAGCGCTGACGCGGGTGATCCCCCCAGGGCAGATCGCGGCGCCGATTGGCGCTGAGACTGCCACCCGCCACGTAGAGCGGCTCCAACCAGGGCACCAGGCTGCAGGTGAGCGGGTTGAAACCATCGAGATTGAGCGCCAGCTGCACGGGACCATGGCATTCACGCCGTTTGGCCAGGGTCTGCTGTAAGAGCAGTCCAGAGCCTGGCCTGGGATCATCCCAACTGCAGCGCCAATCCAGCATGGGTAAGGCACGCTCGAAATCAGCGGTGACCTCACTGCCGATGAAGCCGATCACCGCATCGGGGTAGCGGGCACGCAAGCCCCGCAACACCGGCGTGCTCACCACGAAATTGCCCACCTTGCAAGAGCCGAGCACAACAATGTGAGGAGCCGAGCCCAGATGCTCACCGCCATAGCGCTGCATGCCCTTCATGGTGTGTATCCGTCCAGCACGCCATGTTGACCGATCGGCCCCTGCGGATCGAGGTGCTAGTGATCAGCCCGGGGCCCCACGATCAGGTGCGCATCAGCGAACCCTTCGCGGCACTGCAGGTGCATGTGCCGTAACGGCTGAGGCTTTACCGGATGCTGTGGCGAAAGCGCCGGGCGATTAAACGCCTCACACAGCAGCGTTTTGCGGGCACCAGCCTATCTTTAGCTGGCGAACTGTTGCTCTGAGCGGATTGAACTAAACCAACTGTTCACCTCCTGATCCGCTTGCCGAAGGGCCTGCGACCAATCGCCCGGGTCAGCACAGCGCACCAGACGCATCGCGTCGTAAAGGAAGGTCTTACGACCAGTCTGGCCCCAGCGCCAATCGGCGGGAGCGCTGAGCATCAACACAGTTGGGATGCCGAGGGCGCCAGCCAGGTGGGCCACCGAGGTGTCAACGCTAACGAGCAGGTCGATGGATTCGAGCACCCCTGCGGTTTGCAACCAATCCGTCGAGTGCAGCGGCTGCTCAAGCACACCGCTCTCGATAAGGCTCCGCACCGGAGCCTCATCGTGACCATCCAGCTGCAAGCTGATCAGGCTGACCTGGTGATGCTTCCTCCACTGCTGGGCCAACTGGAAGAAGGCCTGCCGGGGCACATCACGCACCCGGGCGCTGCGCTCAGGCTGAGGGGCCTTATGGCGCCCGGCGCTCCACACCAGGCCAAGGCGCCGCAGCTTTGGTTCTGCATCAACAAATCGAGACTTCACTTCAGGTGTGGGCTTGAGATAGGCCTGGCGAGCAGCGCCTTGGGGCGACCATTGGTTGAGAACGATGGGTAGGAAGAAGAAACCGATCTGTGAAGCACCTTTCCCCCAGGGGGAAGCGTGGGAATACAAAGCCTCGAGCTGGCAATTAGACGGCAGGGGCAAACAGGCCCTGACCAACGGCAGCAAGGCTGGCCGCAGCCAGATCCTCAAACTGCAAGCACGGCGGGCCGCCTCTGCAATCCAGCCGAGGTTTTGCAGGGTGTCACCAAAACCCTGGTCATCCCAAATGATCAGTTGTTGACAGCATTCGCCGTCCCAGCGGGACTGCCGGCGGCGCGGATCCTGCCAGTAGTCCTGATCGTGGGATGTTCCAGCCAACAAAAGGCGCAGCCCAGCGGAATCCTGACCATCAAGGCTGAGCTTGTAGAGAGCGAGATTCATCAGCTGGGTTTGGAGTTGCATCGAACTCGCCAAATCAGCGCAGGGCTGCCCCACCAAGTCGACAAACGCAGCCTCCAGAAGCGCAGGAGCGCGTTGAGCCACATGCAGCCGAATCGCCCGCTCCTGAGCCACCACTGCTTCAGGCAGGCGAGAGAGCTTATGCAGGCAAACGGCACGGTTCGCCAGTGCCATCACCGACTCGCGGCGACCGAGTTGCCGCTCGACATGGCCCAGTGCCAGGTCGGGCCGCAGCTGAAACAAGCGCAGATCACAGGCAGTAGCCTGTAGCAACTCTTCGTCATCAATAGGCAAGGGCTGGCAAGCCAGTCCTTGCATCAACCAACGTTCTGCTGCGGCCTCGTTGAGACGGCCCAACTCCAGAAGCGCAAGATTGTTGCAGGTGCGGGGCCTGTGGGGGTCGAGCAGAAGCGCGGCTGCATAGGCGCGGCAAGCTTGCGGCAGATGGCCCAGGCGTTGATGCAGACGGCCGATCGTGTGCCAGGTCTGGGCATCATCCAGATGGCCAGAGCGGATCTCATGGAGAAGGCACTGCAGTGCCTGAAGCCAGTGGCCCGACTCCTCCAGTGACTCAGCCAGGGAACCCCGAGTCGCCATCTCCGCCCCATACGGCCATGGGACACTGTGGGTCATGCGAATCCTTCTGGTCAATCACGGAGCTGCCGGCGCATGGGGCGGCGGCGATGGCGTACAGATCCGCGAAACGGCGAAACGGCTGCAGCAACGTGGCCATGAAGTGGTGGGCGTCAATGCCGATCAACCCGACTGCCGCGGGTTCGACCTGGTCCATCTGTTCAACTGCCGCGTTGAGGGGTCGTTCCATCAGCAGATGGCCAGCTGCAAGGCCGCAGGAGTGCCCGTTGTGGTGTCACCGATCTGGATTTCGCTGGCCAGGGCCCTCTGGGGCAGCCGAGGCAGCACTTTGGTGTTGTCCCAGGCGATGCAGCAAGGGGAAGCCTCCGCTGGACCCTTACTGGAACAACTACGCAAACGGGAGATGGTGGTGCAGCTGGAGCACGGCCCCGTGAATGCGGAAGGAAACGGCGATTGCTGCTGGCCGCTGAATCGGGAGCGCTTGCGTCAGCTGCTGCGGGAGGCGGATGGCTTGCTACCCAACAGCTGGCTGGAACTGCAAGCTCTGCGCAGTGACCTGCAATGGGATGGCGACTGCTTCGAAATCGCCCATTACGGCGTGGACCCCTCCCTGTTTCTAGATGCGGATCCAGAACCCTTTCGCCAACACACGGGCATTCCCGGGGCGTTCGTAATGCAGGCCGGGCGAATTGAGCCGGGCAAAAACCAGGCGATGCTCTGCTGGGCCTTACGCCACACCGACATTCCAATTGTGCTGATCGGTGGCTCCAAGCACTGGCCCTCCTATGCCGAGCTCTGTCGCTCGATCAGTGGCTCCAGGCTCACGGTCGTCGAGCACATGCCCCAGACCCTGCTCGCCTCGGCCTATGCCGCAGCAGCTGTGCACACCCTGCCGAGTTGGATGGAAACCTGTGGCCTCGTAAGCCTAGAAGCGGCACTAAGCGGCACCCCCATTGTGGGGAGCACCTTCGGGCACGAGCTGGAGTATCTGGAAGCTGATGCCTGGTATGCCGACCCTGGCGATGCGGCCAGCATCAGAAACGCTGTGCTGGCGGCGATGGAGGCAGGTCGCCAGCATCACCGACCGATTGCAATGAAGCGCAAGGTGCTGGAACGCTTCAACTGGGAGCGAACGGTTGATGCCACTGAACGCTTGTACCACAGGGTTTTGGAGCGACGGAATTAGGGGAGCCAAGATGCGGGTTGCCGTCATCAGCCTGAAACGCACACCGGAGCGCTGGCATGCTTTTCTGCAACGCAATCACCAAACCCTCGGCAGCTGCGAGCTGCTGCGCATCGATGGCATCGATGGAAGCGAACTGCTCCACAGCAGCATCAAGACCAGGCTGATTGCTCCTTCGGCGCATCAGAATTGGAGCGCGGGAGCGGTTGGGATTGGCTTAAGCCATCTCCTTTGCTGGCGGCTGTGCTGCAACAGCTCCGCTCCTCTGGTGGTATTTGAAGATGATGTGGTGCTTGCTGATGGCTGGCATCAACAACTTGAACAGCTGCTTAACCCCTCCGCAGGGATGGTGCTTCTGGGCTGGAATCTCGACTCACTGCTGCGCGCCGAATTCAGCCAACAGCAAGAGATGATCAGTCTGTTTGAACCTGCTTACCCAAGCGAAAAGGCACTGAACGCGATCGTGAACAGCAGTGACACCCGACAATTGAAACGCCTGCGCAACGCATTTGGATTACCTGGATACTGGCTGACCCCCGCGATGGCACGGCAACTACTCACCACGATTCAACGTCTGGAAACCATGCCTTTGAAGCTGGGCCGCGGCTTCCCAGAGATCACAACCTTAGGCATTGATGCCTTGCTCAATGTGCACTATCACCAGCTGGAGTCCGACGTGGTGATGCCACCGCTAGCTCTCGCCTTGAATAATCCATGCACATCATTGACGCGAACTGGACCTCAACGGTTCGATGCGACTGATAGTTAACGGAAACGCTTCACCCCATCCATCTGCTTGGTGAAGAGATCGCTAATGATCGTGACCACGGGGCGCGAGCGGAGCTTGATGTTGGCGGAAACGCCCATGCCGCTCTGAAGATTGAGTTGTTGATCACCAGACTCGACCGATTGCTCCTCGAGCGACACTGTGGCTGGGAAGCGGTATTGGGGTGAGCGCTGATCAGGCGCTAGTACATCGGAGCCGAGCTTGGTCAAAGTGCCCTTGATGTAACCAAATTCACCGGATGGGAAGGAATCCACCGACACATTGACCGGCAGACCCACCTTCACAAAACCAATGTCTACATCGCTGATTTCAACTTTCGCCTGAAGTCGGTTAGCGGGCACTAACTTCAACACAGTCTGATCGCCATTAACCACAGTTTGAGGAGACACCTTGGTGTCGAAGACCTTCCCGCTAACAGGGGCCCTAACTGTGCGGTAGCTGATGGTTTCCTTCAAACCCACCAATTCAGCACGGATCTGGATCATCCGACGATCGATCTGGTTGAGCTGGGCTGCTACAGCACCGACTAATCGCGAACGCTCCTCTTCTAGGGTGGCAACTTCAGCGCTGGTTTCCTGAACCTGATTGAGCTGAGTCAGATATTGAATGCGAGCCATTGCACCAACCTCGTACAGAGGCTTGAAGTCAGAGGCAATTTGTTCTCTCAACTGCAAGGTCTTGCGTCGACTCGTTATTCGGGTTGCGAGTTGCTCGAGCTGAGAGCGAAACTGCTGACTCTGCTGACGAGCCGTGGTCAGCTGGGCATTGAGGATGCGATCCTCCACCATCGGGATCGGCGGCAAGGGCTCAAACCGCGATGGATCTCCACCACTTCTGAGAATGCTTTTGAGGGTGCGCGCCTGCAAGTCATAAAGACTGAGGGTGGTTTCCAAAGCTTTGCGGCGACTGGCCAGACCCTTGGCTTCCACATCAAAGAGGGGGTCTCCCTGTTTGACAATGTCGCCATCGTGCACAAAAACCTTGCTCACCACACCGGCACTAGGGGAATCGACTTCCCTCACTGATCCGGAGGGTTCAAGCCTGCCGCGCACGGCGACGGTCTGGTCGATCTTGGCGGTGAACGCCCAGATCAAGGTGCCACCGAACAGCACTGAGCAGAGCCAGATCAGTGCTGATGACCAATGGCGGCCTTGCTCCACATAGGCAGAACTTCCCTCCCAGATGCGCAGCCGTGGGGGAAGGGGCTTGTTGGCACCCTCGGTCTGTTGCAGATCCGTGTCAGTCAAGGTCGGCCTCCTGCTGGGAATAGAGCGCGTAATAACGGCCCTGCTGCTGAATCAACTCCTGATGGGTACCTTCCTCCACCAACGCCCCCGCATCCATCATCAAAATGCGATCGGCGGAGCGAATGGTGCTCAGCCGATGGGTGATGAAAAAGACAGTGGAACCCTCAAAGGCCTTTTTAAGATTGAGGCAAACCTGACGCTCAGTGAGGTAATCAAGGGCGCTGGTCGCTTCATCGAGAATCAACAAATTCGGTCGCTGCAGCACAGCCCGGGCGATGGCGATCCGCTGACGCTGGCCTCCGGAAAGACCACTACCCCGCTCGCCAACGCTGCTGGCGTAGCCCTGGGGCAACTCCATGATGAAGTCATGGGCACAAGCCACACGGGCAGCTGCTTCAATCTCAGCGCTTGTGGCGTCAGGAGCGGTGAGAGCGATGTTGTCGCGGATGCTGCCATCAAAAAGCAGGCTGTCTTGGGGAACGATGCCAATCTGACGACGAACGGAGCCCAATTGGAGCTTGGCCAGGTCGTAACCATCGATCAAGATCCTGCCCTTCTCTGGTTCGTAGAGGCGCGGCAGAAGCTTCATAATCGTGCTCTTCCCGCTGCCACTGCGACCAACAATGCCGATGAAAGCGCCAGCGGGAATCTGGAAGCTGACGTTTTTCACCACCAAAGAAGTACCTTCGGCAAAACGAAAATCCACCGACTGAAACGTGACTTCGCCCGCTACAGGGGGAAGGGGCAGCTGATCCAGCTCATTGTCAGATCCTTCAGCCGGCGCATCGACCACATCACTGAGGCGCTCGATGGAAAGGGCCACTCCTTGGAAGCTCTGCCAGCTAGTGGCGAGGTTGATCAAGGGGCCCACCACGTAACCGGAAATGATTCGGAAGGCAATCAGCTGGCCGATGGTGAGTTCGCCTTTGATCACAAGGAACGCTCCGACCCAAAGGGTGAGCAAACCTGTGAGTTGGCTGAGAAACTGGCCAGTGGTGCCGGTGGAGATTCCGATGAGCAGGGTGCGGAAGCTCTCGCTCATGAAGGAGGAATAGCTGCGCTGCCAGCGCCAGCGAACAGTGTTTTCTGCATTTTGAGCTTTGATCGTTTGCACACCACTAAGGGCCTCCACTAGGAGGCTTTGCGTGGCGGCATTTTTTTCAGCTGCCTTGCGTAATTGCGCCTTGATTGCAGGAGACGCAACGAAAGTGAGCGCCAGAAACAGGGGGATCACGCCGAGGGAGACCGCTGTGAGCACTCCGCTGTACACCACCATCACTGCGATATAGATCACCGAAAACACTGCATCGAGCGCCAGGGTGAGGAGACTGCCAGTGAGGAAACCGCGAATATTGCCCAGTTCGGCCAGGCGCGTCTGGAGTTCCCCCACCGGACGCCGATCAAAGTAACGCTGAGGAAGCCGAAGCAGATGTTGGATTACCTCAGAACCGAGAGTGATATCGATCCGATTCGTGGTGTCTGCAAAAAGGTAGGTGCGCACTGCACCTAACAAGCCCTGAAATAGGCTAACTAACAGAAGAATTAGACCAAGCGTATAAAGGGTGTCGAGGTTTTGCTGGCCGATCACCTTGTCAAAGATCTGCTGCATCACCAGGGGCTGGGCAAGGTTGAGCAGCTGCAGCACAAGAGAAGCCAACAGAACTTCAATCAGGCTGCGACGGTATTTGCGGATCTGCGGAAAAAACCAAGACAGTCCGAGCTTCCGTCGCTGGGATTCGCGACCTGGTTGTAGGAGTAGAAGGCGAGCTCCTGCCTGATCGCCAACCAATTCAGCGAGAGGGAGGATAACCCTGCCGTATTCGGGCACCACCGCCTTCACTCCCTGAGAGCTGATGTCATGAATGATGGTGGGCTGGTCCATCACCCAGCCAATGGCCGGGAAGGGGACACGCCCCAGCTGTCCTTCCGGCAGATCTGTCATGGTCCCTGTGAATCCCATCACAGTGGAGAGATTGCCGATTAACTCAAGGCTGGTATGGGTACGACCACGAAGATTATCGTTGGCAGCTCGCTCGATCACATCTCGGCGGAAGGGCACGTTGTAGTAACGAGCCAGCATCTCCAAACAGGCCATGGTCTGACCAATGGGACCCGTTCCGGTTACTTCGGCAATACGCTGGCGTCCTCGAACGCCTATTGCAGGCTCAGCGACCTGGCGATCGCCCGTAGGTGCGGGCAAGAGATCGGCATAGCGATCATCTGCGCTGACGCCATCGTCTGCAAGCACAATTTCTTCAGGCGCCTGCAGATCGGGCTCAAGCGATTGCGCCCAAAGATCAGACTCGATTCTCACAAGTCGCAAGGGCTCCCCTAGGGGAATCTGAGCAAGGCGCTCTGGATCGACCATTTCACCAATCGGCACAGGGTTGCCGCTGATCGGCTGGGAATCCCAAAGCCAAACAGCATCATCTGCCGGAAGTTGGCGCAGCTGATTGGCCGGCACAAGCTTTAAGCCGGGAAGAAGACGGCGCAAAACCTCTCTTTCCGCTGGTTCCGCCACTGGCCTGGAGCGCAACGCTGGTGCCAACACAGCCATCAACTCCGAGGGGGAATTGTTGACGTCGAGCCAACGGCTGAACGACTCAGATTCACGCTCAAGCTCATAGAAATCATCAGCGTTAAAGCCGATCAATTTCAAAGGGGTGGCCGCGGTGAGCCACTCACAAGGGCTGCGGCGGACCAAACCGGCCCAGCCGACCAGATCGCCGGGCTGGGAATAGGCCAACGTGACGGGTCTCCGCAAACCAGGATCTTCGTGAAGGAGTCTGCCGCGACCTTCCACGATGCAAAAACAAAACTCAGGAATGCGATCAGGACGCAAAAGCTCCTGACCAACCGTGCAATGAAATGGTCGAGCGCGTGAGGCAAGCCAATGGAGCCTCTCCTCACCGAGTTCACGAAATGCAGGCAAGCGCCGAAGCAACCCTTCGAAGGTGGCTATGGATTGTTCGGTCATGGTTCGGGATCGTAATTAATTGGCTCGAGGCTGTCAGCCTTTCCTGCGAGCACAAGCTTCACTCGCTGTTCAAGAAATTCATTGAGCGCCTCTTGCAACATCTGCTCCCGCATGGATTCGTCAAAGCGTGCAGGCTTGAGCTGCTCAAGCCGCATCAAAACATGCCATTCACCAAGCTGCTGTGGAGCCGAGAGTTGACCTGGACGAAGGCTACGCAGGATCTCTTGAAGCACCTTGGGCTGAAGCGAACCTACCGAAATCGGCCCAATCACACCTTTTCGCTGAGCTTCCTCACCAACACCGTGCTGGTGGGCCGCTTCCGCAAAAGTGGTTTCACCCTCCTCTAGACGTATCCAGAGCTCACGTGCCAGACCAGCATTGCGAACTCGTAGTAAAGAATAAATCACTTGATCCCTACCGCCGCGGGAGGCCAGAAAGGAGTCTTCCAAACCAGGCCCGAATCATTGTTTCGCGAAACGATGCAACGATTCGGGGCGCTGAAGATGAAGATTGAGATCGGACTCACTCCAGCCACGACTCTCGAGCGCTTTAGACAGGGGTTGATCACCCAAAAAGGCCTTGCGTTGCTCCTCTAGCCAATCGGAGGGAACTGGCACCTGCTCAAGGATCAGCTCTTCCTGCTGGCGGCGAACTAAGAGTGGAAGAAGCTCCATACGCCTTACGATTGACGCAATTTCCGAGTCGGCAAATAAAGCCTTCATAGAGTTAGGCATCAGGCCATCCTCTCTGCCATCAGAGCCTTGGAATCAAGGAGAAGCATGGTGTCAAATGCTTCATCCAGCTGATCTGCCACCGATTGCCAATCGCCATGCGTCTTCTGGCGAAACACACGCATGGAGGGATACCAAGGAGAGTCCGACCGTTGGCGCAACCATCGGAAGTCGGCGTTTTGAGGAAGCAGCACCCAGGTTGGCTTGTTGAGAGCAGCCGCAAGATGAGCCACTGCTGTATCCACCGTAATAACTAGATCGAGCTGACTAAGCAGATGGGCTGTATCTGAGAAGTCTGTAAGACGGTTGTTCCATTCATGGATCTCCTGCCGATGGCGCCAGGGGGCAATCTGTTCAGCATCCTCTCCAAACTGAAGGCTATGCAGTTCGAGCAGATCAAGATCGATCAACCGTTCAAAAAGGGGCATTAAAAGAGTCAAGGGCAGGCTCTTATGGCGATACATGGCCTTGTTGTCTGGATTGGAAGCCCAAACGATGCCAACCGAAATCCCGCCAGGGGGCTTAGCCAAATGCAAGGCCTCTCGCGGTGGAGCAGGAGCCTTGAGGTATGGGCAGATAGAGGGGATCGTATGAAGCTCCGTGCCAAACAAGCGTGGAAGACTCATCAGAGCCACATGTGGCCTGGTGTCAGCTTCTGGATCGGTGCTGCCGATCAATTGAACGCGCTCGCCCAAACCTGTCCAATCACGCATGAGCGTCATTAGGGACGGCCGGGTAAGAAACACATATGGGATAGCCGCAGCATCCAGCAGCTTTAGATAGCGGCAGAACTGAATCGCATCACCGAGACCTTGCTCAGACCAGACAACAAGCGGAGGCTGCCCCTCGCGTGGAGCACTAGCCAGATCGCGAAGACGAGGCCCTGAGGTTGGGATGGTGACATGTTCAAAATCTTCATTATCGAAGCGCACCTCGTAGTACTCCCAACCCTTGGAGTAGTCACCCAGCAGTAAATAAGCGAGGGCAAGGTTCCACAAAGAGTGGGTAGAGCTCTGATCCAACTCAACGCCTCGCTCCAAATACTGGAGTGCTTCTTCGGGCTGAAGAACGCTGATCAGGGCATTGCCTAGATTGGTATGGCTGGGAGCATGGCTGGCCTCTAACGAGATGGCATGACGAAATGCCCGTTCTGCGTTGGTGAAATCCTCAAGCCCGAAATATGCAAGGCCGAGGTTGCACCACACGTCTGCCACGAGTGGATCGAGACGCAGACTGAGTCTCAGAGCCAAAAGAGCCCCCTCATACTGCGTCAAACTATTGAGCGCTGTGCCGTAGTTGTGCCAAGCCGATGCTGCAGAAGGCTCCAGCACTAGGCTTCGGCGATAAAGATCAACTGCCCGCTCGGGATCATCGTCCTTGAGCAGGTTCGCGAAGTTATAAAGAGTGTCTGGCCGATCAGGCTCCAGCTCAAGGGAGCGTTCGAACGCTTTAACAGCTCGTGCGTTTTGACCCTCTACCTTGCGGGCCACCATACCTACAAGGTTGTGGTAAAGCCACAAAGGATCACAGGCTTGGACCACTGATGGCTCGAATAGGGCTTTCAACGCGTCGGGATAGCGCCCCTCAAGCCAGTGAGCCATCGCTAGGGGCAAGACCCAACGACTATCGCCATCGATCTGACGACCGCGGATTGCATGCTCCAAGGCTTCCTGACTCGACAGGGAGCGATTGGACACTCGCTCCAGCAGGCTGTACCAACCTGCGGCGTCCCCATAAATTGGTTGGGACTGAAGACTCGACGTGCCCACCGCGCTAGACGCCATTCGAAAAAAAGCCCAGGAGGCACATGCCCAGCAGCAGTATTTGATCGCTGAGAGACTTTACCGTGCCCTTCTCGAAGAGGAGGCAAACCTTGACGATGTGATCAACCTCGGCGCACTCCTGCGCAGCCAGGGCCGCCTGAAGGAAGGTTCAAATTTTTATCAGCAATGGGTGAAACATTTTGGACCCGATAAAAGTTTGATTCTCAACGCGTGCAATTGCTGGAACGACAACGACGAATCCCATTTAGTTCTTCATTACTTAGAACCTCAGTTACGCGAAGGTCAGATCTCACGCAACCTGACACTGTGCGTTGCCGATGCACTGCATCGGCTCAACCGCTTCAAAGAGTGCACAACCTTGTTACAGCAATGCCTTCGCGGTGAAGCCGATGACAAGCAGATTTGGATAAGGCTGGGGCTTGCCCACGCAAAAAACCAGGCTCTACCTGCAGCCCTAGATGCCTTCACGCAAGCCAACCAGCTCGATCCAGATGATTTAGAGATGGTGGCCAACCGAATCACCATCCTCAAAGATCTCGGTCAGTTCGATAAGGCCGAGGCGCTGATCAAGCAGCTCAGCGATGAGCAACAACTCCAGACGGACGTGGCTCAAGCAACAGCGGGATTATGGGTAGAGCAGAACAAACTGGTTGAAGCGACAGGCCTTTTCCAACAAATCTGCCAACAGAGTCCTGACATTGCCAACTATTGGCTCAACTGGGCTTCTGCGCTACGCGGGTTACGGCGCACAGTTGCGCCCTACCGCGTGCTTCAACGGGGATTGTGTTATGAGCCAAGCAACACGGATCTGCAGGAAGCACTGCAACAAATCCTGGCGGAAATGGCCCGTCCCGAAGCAGCGGCGCGCTGCCGTGAACTCTGGTCACGACCCGACGAACAATTAAAGGCTAGCTACCTATTCAGCCGGCAATTTCTTGGGATCGGCACAGCACCAAGCGATAGTCAGGAGCTTGCCACTCAGGCCCGCAGTTGGGAACAACGCAGCCAGCGGAAACAACTATGCCCCCTATGGCCCGACACCATTCTCGAGCCGCTGGAAGGTCGCAAACTTCGAGTGGGCTATCTGTCTGCCGACCTGGCAAACCACCCGGTTGGGAGATTCCTGCTGCCCATACTCAGCCATCACAATCGCGAGAAGGTGGAGATATGGGCCTTGAGCTGCGGATCTCATGACGACTGGATCACCGATCACATCCGCCAACGGGTTGATCATTGGGTGGATTTACGATTTGGAACAACAACGCAATGCGCTCGCGTTGTGGCTGACATGCGCTTGGATGTGCTCGTCGAACTTGGAGGATTTACGGGCAATTCCAAGCTGGAGCTGCTCTGCCACCGGCCTGCGCCGGTGCAACTGAGTTATCTCGGCTATCCCGGACCTACCTACCTGCGCTGCATCGATGGCTGGGTGGGGGATGCAGTGCTCTTTGAACAACTCAACCCTGTAGACCGCAGCGCCCATCCTCTGATCAAACTCGAGGGAGGATACATGGTTTTTGACGGTGGCGGTGAACTACCTACGCCGAAACGGACTGCAGGAAAGCGATTCCGCTTCGGGAGCTTTAACCACGCCCGCAAACTGACGCAGGCAACTATTGAACTTTTCTGCCAGGTAATGGAGGCCAATTTAGAGGCGGAACTGGTCCTTAAAAGCATCAGCTTCTGTGAAGCAGCTGAGCAAAAGCGAATTCGCAAGCGTTTCGAACAGGCAGGGCTGGCAAGTGAGAGGCTGGTTCTGCTTGATTGGGTGGAAGGGGGCCTCAACCATCTCCAGCGATATGGAGAAATCGATGTGGCTTTAGATCCTATTCCTTATGGCGGTGCGACAACCACCGCAGAGTCATTGTGGATGGGCGTTCCGGTGGTCGCGCTGGCGGGCGATGGCATGGTGGGGCGATTGGCAGCCAGCCTTCTCGTCCATGGCGACCAGTCAGATTGCGTGGCCCACGACGTTGACAGCTATGTGGAAATCGCCAGTGCTTTTGCACAACGAGGTCTTCGCGATGAGCATGAACGACTGAGGCTGCGGCGTACTGTGCAGAACTCTGCACTGGCCGATGGACAGCGACTCACCCAAGAACTGGAACGGCATTACTGGTCGCTAAGGAGAAAAGTCAGGCCCTGCTGAGCGCCTGAACATGCATCTCACTGAAGGCAGCTTCAAGATGATGCATTAGGTCTGCAGCATCACCCAATGGGCTGCTCTGAAGCTGACCACGCCAGTAGCCGCGGTTGGCACGGAACTCCGCAACGCGGGTAGCGTGTTCACGCGCCAAATTGATGTAGCCGGGACGATCCTGAGCAATCCAGTCGGGCATGTTGGCACCGGCAAGAACGGACGTACTCATTCGACTGACGTAATGAGATCCCGCCAAGGTGATAGTGGGAACACCCATCCATAACGCTTCACAGGTGGTAGTACATCCACCATTGGGAATGGGATCAAGGGCGATATCAATGTAGGCATATTGCTGCATGTGTTCCGTAGGCCCTTTAGTTAACGAAAGCCAATCCACCCGCTCAGGATCAAGGCCCTGACGCAACATGCGGCGGCGAAGGAGGCGCTGAGTGTCGAAATCCGTCTGGCTTGACGCTTTTAAAACTAGACGGGAACCAGATACTGCATCCAACACTTCAGCCCAAAGCCTCAACGTGGCATCAGATAGCTTGCGGTTGTGATTAAAACTTCCAAACCGGATTGGACCAGACGGGGCCGTTGAAACCGATATATCGGCTTCAGGAAGTGGTTTTTGTGGCGTCCAAGCCAGAAATGGTCGCTGCAGCCTAAAAAGCGTCTCAGTAGACCATTCCGTGTGCCCCGAAGGAAACAAATGAGAGTCCCCGAGCCAATAATCCATAGACGCAAGCCCGGACGAGGCAAAGTAGCCCAAATAATTGACCTGAACTGGAGCCAGTCTTGGATTTAAGCCTGCAATAAAATTCCCACCAGTCCAACCCGAAAGATCAATAACAACGTCATATCTATTACCACGAATCTCTTGCAAACGATTATTTCCTGCAAGACCAGACACATCATGAACTTCCATACCAGGAATTGAGCGAAATAGATTGCAATAGGATTCCTTCCTGTGCTCTACAAGATTGACCATCACATGTTGATGGCTCAATCGATTTGACTGCGAAGAAAACCAACCATAAAGGAAGCGAGCAACAGGATGATAATTACAATCCCCCGTCATCCAAGCAATACGCAATGGAGATGATTTATCGCACTTTTCTCTAAAGAGATCTTTTTTACTTTTACGTAGCCCCAAGAAGCCAGGTTGAGCTTGCAGGGAATCAACCAAAGATTGCAGATGAGCCGGATACCTTTCAGACTGAATGCTTGCAAGCTGCATCACTAAGTTTGCTTGAAGATGAGGCTCAGTCGCAATATTTCCGCTGGAAATTACTGGATTTAAAAATCTCATCCAGTCCGCCTGTCCATTCATCTCGTAGGTTGCCAACTGGTTACACAGGCTGATTGAAGTGGGCCTAATACTTGCAGAAATCTGCTGGAGCAGTGCTGAACGCTTGGCCAATCCAGGCTGCCTCTTATAAAGATTTAGAGCTGTAAAATGATATAGTATTTCAGGATGTTCACCAAATTTAGATAACGCTTCAAGTGCACAAGGCATGACATTTACTGCATCTTTTCCTTCAATCATATGATTGAGAAGTTGACGATAATACCCGATATGCCGTGGGCAACGATGCAGCTGTGAGAGCAATAGTTCTATCGCTGCATGCTCACTTTCTTTTCTTGAAACCAGAGATGCTCGAAGCATCACCATTTCAGGGCACAAAAAATCAGGTAAACCGCTCAGCATTTCTTCCGACTTGGACAGCTCACCAGCTTTAAGGTAAAAATCTGCCTTGCATAGTTGGAGCAAATATGAATGCTCCAATCCTGCCCAAAGCTCAGATGGAGCCATTGCAACTGAATGAAGATCATTTCTATGCAACCAAGCCAAAAGAGTTAAAACCCTTACTTCCAATCTCGATGGATTTTTTTCTCTTAGTGCTGCCAAGACGGAACCAAACGCTCGCTGATCAAGCCGATTAAAAGCAAGCCAACACAATAAAATCTCGCATTCCTCTTGTTCTTCATCTTTGCGTGCAATCTTTAGAAGCAATGCTGACTGAATATCCAAAGGATCAGCATCTGAACGGATGGCGACGGCCAAATCTTTCAGGGCCGACGAGGCTGTGAGAGAGGATTTGCTCTTTAGATCACCAGCAGCGAAATCATAAGGCCAGGAAGCAGCAATATCTTCAAACAAAAAAAAGAGGGGCCGAAGGCCCCTCAACTTTAGTTCATCTCCTGAAAAGAGAAGATGATCACCCAAGATCAGTGATAACAGAGGAGCTCACGGTTGTGAGTGTGAAGCCAAGCGTAGATGCCTGACCATTAGTCGCAACCGCAGAACCTGTCAGGCCGCTAACGAAGATCGATGCTGCCCCAGTGGAGAAGGTGATCAACGAAGTGGAGGTTGAGAAGGTCATTCCACTTGTTGCACCGTAGGAAGAGTCAACCGCGATGGTCAAATCAAGTGTTCCAGCAGCACCTGTACCCACGTTGGAGAAGCTGATGGTGTCAAGACCACCGCTAGATCCGAAGAAGTAGGTGTTGGAAAGGGAGCCGGTGTTGATGACGTCGGTGCCCGAGGTGAAGGCGAAGGTCACACTGTCATTACCAGTACCACCAACAATGGAAGCACCAGTGACTTCGTTGGAATAACCCGTGAAGTTGACAATGTCGTTGCCTGCACCAGCAACGATGCGGGTGTTAGTTACACCAGAGTTGGTGAGGTTGATGGTGTCAGCACCAGAGCCACCAAGCAAGGTGGATCCGTTAACACCACCAGACACACTGATCAGAGAATCGCCAGTACCACTGAGGTCAACATAACCAGCGGTCATCTTACCTGTGAAGGTGGCAGAGTCAGCACCAGCGCCACCAAGAATGGTGGAGTTGTTGAAGGCAGCAGCACTAAATGTGTCGTTACCGCCGCCACCAAGAATGGACGAAGCATTGACACCACTCAGAGAGAAGGTGTCGTTGGAAGCTCCGGCAGTAATTGTGGAGCTAATCAGAGATTGAGCAAGTGCGAGAGAGTTCGCACCTTCACCACCAACAATGGACGAGTTGGAGACACCAGCACCAAAATTGAAGGTGTCGTTGGAAGCACCACCGATCAGCGTGGAAGCGGAGATTGCACCGGCACCAGTAAACAGAGCAACGCCAGTGCCAAGGTCGGCGTAGTTGCTGGTGTTGACGCCATCAATCAACAGGGTGTCAGCACCGGCAGCACCGTAAACAGTGGAGCTGGTGACAACTGCCAAGCTGATGCTGTCAGCACCGCCAGCGGTATCGGTCGCGGAAGCATCAGCGAAGATGCTGACATTGGCTGCGTTAGCAACCGAGATCAAGTCAGCACCAGTACCGGCGTAGAAGGAGGTGCCAGTAGATGCAGTATCACCAGCACTGGAGGTGCTGATGAACATCGTGTCATTGCCACTTCCGGCGTTGACAGTAGAGCTCACGAAGGAGCCATTGAGAGACAACGTATCGGTGCCAGCGAAAGCGTTGAAATCAACGTTGACGATTTGGTCGGTAGCTGCAGAACCGAAGAGGATGGTGTCAGCACCCGCACCGCCATAAACCGTTGAGGTTTGGAGAGTGGCAGCACCAATACTCAGAGAATCCTTACCGGTCAGAGTGCCGGTTTCGTCAGATCCAAGAATTGTTGAATTGAGGATTGTTGTAGCGCTGAGTAGCAGCTTGTCCGCGCCACGGTTTCCAGCAAGCCAGCTGCTGGTAATGGAAGAGGTGGTAGTAGCGCTGAGCTGGTCAGCTCCTTGACCGCCATAAATGGTGCTGGAAGCGATCTCAGCACCCAGCGTGAAGGTGTCATTACCACCGTTACCCTGAAGCAGGGAAGAGGCAGAAACCTTGCCAACGATGTTGATGGAATCAGCTCCATCAAGGGATGTGTCGTAGACAAATCCACCACCGCCGTAGACGCTGCCGCCTTTGACGACAGAGTCGAGCTTCATAGTGTCGTTGCCCAGATTGCCGGACACGACTGAGCCGGTGACAGAACCAGCGACAGAAATGTCGTCAGCGCCCTGGCCTCCAACTACAGAGGAAGAACCCTGGACTTTGCCACCGACATACATTGTGTCGTTACCACCATTGCCCTGGATGGCAGATGCGCTGATGGATCCTGCGATGCTGATGGTGTCCGCACCATCCAAAGAAGTGGCATCTGAGAGATTGCCACCGTAGATAGTGGAATTATTGAAATCGTCGGCCTTGAAATAGATGCTGTCAGCACCCAGATCACCAGTCACATAAGCACTTGCACCCTTGCTGATCCAGAGGGTGTCATTTCCATCACCACCAGAGAGGGTGGAGGTGTTGAGCGAAACGGTGATGCCGAGAGAGTCATTACCGCCCTTGCCGTAGACAGTTGCTCCGTCGGCGTCGGCATTGAAGTTCAGGGAGTCATTGCCAGATCCCAGATCGACAATGTCGTTGCCCTGAGCCCCCAGGACGGTGTCATCGCCCGAGAGGGCGGAAAAGGAATCTGCTCCTGTGCTGCCAATAAGGGTATTGGCGGAGTCAGTTCCGGTAATGGAGTTGTAGCTCGAAGTCATCAGGAAGAGAGCTGTGGTGGGTGAGTTGATGGTCTCCTCACAACCGCACCCACCATGGGGGCGGCGTGTGCCGCATACCTAGGGCATACGGCACAGTATTTATACCCCAACATCCGTGCTACTGCCACGTCTTTGGGCAGTTTGATTACTGTTTACGGACATGAGCGCCATCCAGGCCTCCAAACCCTTTTTGCTGTCGTAGACTCTGCTGGCATGGCGTGCGGCATTGGCCAAAGAGCGCCTCCTAGAACTTGATGTGAGCAGTTCTTCGACTGCATCGGCTTGATGTTCAGGAGAAAAGAAGTCGACCAAAACGCCCGACTCACCATCTCTCAGGACCTCACGCACGGGGGGCGTATCGCTGGCCACGATGCAACAACCGGCGGCCATGGCCTCAAGCAAGCTCCAGCTGAGAACGAAGGGAACCGTGAGATAAAGGTGTACATCACTGGATGCGAGAACCTGTTGATAGGCATCGGTTTGCAGAGCACCCATCCAATGGGTGCGGTCTGGGTCTAATTGGAGATCCTGTTTTGCCCAGTCACCCCAGCTGCGACCATCCGGTCTTCCCGATCCGTAAGCCACCACATCGGCACCCACAATCAGAACATGCAGCTGGGGACGCCTCTGCTGCAGTAGCGCGATGGCCTGCATCGCCTGCGGGAACCCTCGGTACTCCTCAAAACCACGGCTCACATAAGTAAGTACTTCAAGCTCAGGATCCTTTGGCAAATTATCGGGTCTATGGTCCGGCCCTCGCTTAAGGGACTCCAAGGCTTCAACATCAATGCCCTCGTGGATCACATGGAGCCTGGAAGCAAGATGCTCGGGAAACTGCTGGCGCTGCCATTGGGTCGGCACCACACCGATGTCACAGTCCGCAAGTTCTAGGAGGCACTGGGCATTCCAAGTACGCAAACGCAAAGCCCGATCCGGCTCCACCGGGGCCTGCCTGAGAAAATCCACATCAGCACCAACGGCTCGGTAAAACCACTCAAACAGGCCAATTCGTTTGGATTCGGGGAAGGCATCGCTCAGATACAAACCATTCCCGAAACCGACATGACTCAGAATCCAATCAGGGACCCAGCCCTCATCGCGAAGCTGCTGGCAAGCACGAAACACAGCTTGGCCTTCGAGAACACTTGCTTCAAAACGACGAAGATAAGGATGTAGTAACTCCCCTCCAGCTGGACGATGAGTGTCATAGGTAAGGATGCGCATGCCTGACACTGGATCCGGTGCATGCCATTCCCTGCTTTTGGCAATGAATACCACCTCATGACCTTCCTCGACCAAGGCAGGGGCCAAGCGCCGGAACTGGGCTGGGAAGTTGGTGTGGGAAATTAGGACACGCATGCGTTAAGCATGGTTCAGCCCTGCTGAACCAGGGGCTGAGCAAAGATCTGCTGATAAGAAGGCAGCAGCCATGAGGGCAGCTTCTGTTCAGCATCATTAATTCTCATGGTGCCGGGCTCAAACAGAAGCATGGCCACCAAAACAGCATTGATGGCGCCCGAAGTATTAAAACCACCCCCAGTGTCAGGATTCAACTTATATGTAGCCTCATGCTTCTTTTTCTCTTCCGTCGGCGTCATCGCTTCTTTCTGTATACCGGAACGCACCAGCGCCCAGTAACGGTCTCCTAGATCAGTTGCCCAAATACTTTCAAGCTGCTGCTCCGGGCAGCGCTCGATCGCCTCAATCAATGACAAACGTACTTGACGAAGCTCATGAGTAATTTCCTGGTCCTCAGGGTCTATGTAGTACAGATTTGACAGACCAAGGAGGCGGTTCAGCTGGATGCGATTGCCCACCAGTTCCTGAAGTGTGCCAGGAAAGGCCCCGAAGTCGGGTTGAGGAAGTTCGGTAGCGGGCTGAGGAGGCTGCTTGTCTTGATTAGTAATTACCGGCTTCGGCTGCTCATAAATGGCTCGATAGTCTGCAAACAACCATTCAGGCAGTTGGGCTTCAGCATTGGCAATCTGCAACAGCCCTGGAGGAGAATAAAGAAAATTAGCTATCAGAAGCTGGATTGCCATTGGAGCTTGAAACCCCGCGGACAGTCGTTCACCAATGGCATTGCGTAACGAAACCTGATCAGGGCTGAAAACAGTGTCTGGCGTGAGGGAACGAACCATCGCTTTGGTGACGTCACCAACCTGTGAGGACCACAAACTTGGCAACAGATCTTCAGGTGCTGCAAGCCAGAAGGCGGCCACTTGGTCGCGCTGATTGAGGTTGGAGCAACTATTAAGTGTCCAGGGGTTGGTTGGCAGCTGCAGCACGGGTCCCAAGATTCACAAATACGATTTTACCGCTTTCGCAGGCGAGTTCTGAACTCAGCTCTCGCCAGCCAAAGCGTTAGGGCTGCTAGCACCCCACCCATGAGCAGCGGTGCTAGCAGCACCTGGGACACCCAAAAGAGTCCCCGGCTCAGTAGCCAAATCAAAATAGCTAGATAGGGAGCGATGCAAAGCACAGGAAACAGCCAACGCTGCCAGCGGCTGGTGATCAACAGATGTCGCAGGCGTATCCATCGGGAGAGCTGAGTCATGGGGTAGCCACCTGCTCAACACAGTCAAGCTGTTGATGCTTGCAAACCAAATCGCTCTCCATTTGACCTCGCTCTGAATTAGGTAGCGACTCAGCCAGAATCTGCCAGATGAGAGCTCTTTGCTGCCGTACCGCCGGCGGTAAGCACTGCAGTGTTTCAGAGCGGGCTGGTATTGACTCTGAGGTATGGGAGGCAAAACGGGCAAACACACGCACAGGATCGAGCTGAGGACTGACCGGTCTGGGGCAATGGGCATCAGGAGGTGCTTGGCAGCGGCGCTGCTCTAGTTCCGCAAACAACTTTTCATGAGCCGCCATCACCAGTTCAGGTGCGAACAATTCACGGGCCCGACGGGCTGCCGCAGCACCCATTGCCCTGGCCATAGAGGGTTGACTCAACACCGTAAGCAAAGCCATTTCAGCCTTCAACAGATCGAGTTGCACCAACTGAGCCAATGCACCAGCGACGGCGGGGAAGCCCTGAATCCCTGTGAATTGCTGCCATCCCAAAGGCACTGAAACCCGAGAGGCCGATGTGGCCCAAGCGCTGGGGATAAGAAAGCCATCTACGCCATCACGCACCAGATCGCGGTATCCGCTCCAATCGGATGCCACCAGCGGCAACCCGGCTGCCATCGCCTCAGCCACTGCCAAGCCAAAAGTCTCCTGGGCGTTATCCACCAAAGAAACGGCCACATCAGCGGCGGCCAGAGCCTGTCGCTTGACCTCTTCAGAAACCGGCTCAGCACCACCGAGGCGCAAAAAACGGACTGATGGACACAACCGGCGTAGGTTCTCCAGATCCTCATGGGGTGAAGGCTTATCGTCAGGACCGCATTCAATGAAGACCACAGGCCGCCGAAGCTCGCGTGCCACCCGCTCCAACACAAGGTATGTGGGCCAGGGATCAGTCTTGGTGAGCAGAGAGAGTCGGCCCAGCCAGAGAACCACGGGGTGGCCAGGTGCAATGCCTAGAGACTTGCGAGCCTGAAGCTTGCTGAACTTGAAAGGCTCAAGGCTTTCGGGCGGGAGCGGCAGAGGGATTACCGGCAAGTGGGGGCGCTGGCTGCGAAGCAGGGCAGGGGAAGCACCGGTTCGCCACTGGAGTTGCTCTTCGCGGGCATCCAGGACCTGCTCAACCGCATCTCGACCGGCACGACTGCTACATATCAGCGCATCCCAAGGCTGAACAGGCTCGGTAACTAGATCTTGAAGATGCCCTAGTGCCGCAGGTGTAGAGAGGGTATGGATCTGACCTATCAGAGAAAAAGCCGCCGATCCAACTGGTTGACGCCATTGGGCCCAACGGCCAATCGATGGATCGGGCAAAAAGAACCCACCCCAGGCCCTGCATGGCTCTGGATCAAGCAACCCCAAAGGATGAAGTTCACCAGTGAAACCCTGGCACTTCAGCCAGGGCTTCAGCTGCTCGAGCTGAGCAGGAACTGCATGGGCCAGGGCCATGGGCCTGGATCCAGCCTGACGAGCCCAGCAGCGAAGTAGTTGCTGACCAGCCCAACGGCGACCGTTTAGCTCCCCACCGCCTGGCAGCAGGTCACCGCTGGTGATCAAGACAGGCAGGGATTGCAAAACCATGGGTGAGGATGTGACATCAGCTTATGGGCCCAAACCGAGCACGATGCGGTTGCTGCTGATCACCAACCTCTATCCCCCCCAAGAGCTGGGAGGCTACGGACGCTGCATGTCGGACTTTGCCTGGGGACTGCAGCAGCGCGGGCACACTTTGCAGGTGCTTAGCAGCGATGCTCCCTACCTAGGACCTAGCAGCGCAGGACCGAGCGCCGAACCGGTGGATCGGCGACTGCGTTTAAAAGGCAGCTTTCAAGGGGGAGTGCATCAATTGCAGGAGCCAGCAGCCCGGGCGGCTATTGACGCCAATAACCGGGCCCTCCTGAACCACTGGCTCGAGCAGGGATCCTGGGATGGAATCCTGCTGGGCAATCTGGACCTGCTGGGCACGGAGCTGCTCGACCCCCTCCTGGCATCGGGCCTGCCCTTGCTCCATCACATCGGCTTTGTGACACCACCGTATCCACCCGAGCAGATGCCAGCCAAAAGCAGCCGCTATCAGGTACTAGCCGCCAGTGAGGCCGTGCGTAAGTGCCTAACAGACGCCGGCATGGCTGTTGCAGATGCCGCTGTGGTCTACCCAGGAGCGCGCGTGGATCTCTTCGGTGAAGACAGGCTTGGTCGACCCCTCCCGCCAGCACCAGACGGAACGCCTGGGCGACCGCTCAGGGTGTGCTTCGCCGGTCTGCAAATGGCAACCAAAGGACCTCACACCCTGCTTGAGGCGCTGCTTCAGCTCAAGCAGAAGGGGGTAGCCGTTCACGTGATGCTTGCAGGGGGAACATTTCAAGCCGATTACGCCCAACACTTGCGCCAGTTCTGCTCAAACCATCAACTCAACAGCGAGGTGGACTTCCTGCCCCAGCTGAATCGGGAACAACTGGCCCGTTTCTACCAACTGAATCATGTCTGCGTATTCCCATCCCTCCACCCGGAAGCCTTCGGGATCGTTGCAGCTGAAGCAATGGCCAGCGGTTTGGCCCTGGTAAGCACAGGTATTGGTGGAGCCTCGGAAGTATTTGAAGACGGGATTAGCGGCTTGAATTATCCGGCAGGAAACAGCACGGCTCTGGCTAATCGGCTGGAGCGGCTGGCGGGCGATCCAGCGCTATTAATTCGCCTGCAACATGCTGGAGAGCAGCGAGTGCGATCCCGATTCAGCGTGAACGCATCAGTGCGTCAGCTGGAGTTACTAGTGAGCCAAGCAGCACCATGAAGCCAGCTGTTATCACGCCTTATCACAAAGAAAGCCTGGAGATCCTTAAGCGTTGCCACCGCAGTGTTCTTTCTCAGACGGCAGAGGCCACCCACTTTCTGGTGGCCGATGGAAATAGCAGAGAGGCCATCGATCACTGGGATTGCCAACATCTCTCCTTACCGCAGTGTCACAACAATTGCGGCAACACCCCACGAGCACTGGGTGCGCTAATGGCGGCATCACAGGGGTATGAACCGATTTTTTTCCTCGATGCTGATAATTGGTTCAAACCAAAACATGTGCAGCTGGCTCTGGCACTGCATCAGAACGATCCAACTATTGACGTAGTTATCTCCGGTCGCACAATCGTTTTGGACGACGGAACCTTGCTCAATTCAGCACCCGAAGACGTAGAGCAGCACTTTGCCGACACCTCAACACTTTGCTTGTTTAAAAGAGCTTTCAAAAGTCTTTTGTTCTGGGCGTTGATGCCCAATGAACTCTCGCCCATCTGTGATCGCGTGATCTACGAATGTCTCAAAACGCTCCCCCTGAAACTCCATTGGCACAACAAACCAACTCTGATGTTTCAAAGCCACTACAGCAATCACTATCGGCTGGCCGGCAAAAGCCCTAAAACTCCCCTGCATGATCCCAACTGGGAGCAGCTTCGGGCTGATCTACCAGCCCTTCTTGAGGAGTTCCAGAGCATTACTGGGCATCAGCTCTCTGCCGAGCACTGAGCCTCAATGAGTGACGTCATTGCAGCCAAGGTGAGCCGCTGGTCATAAAGCAGAGCGCGTCGCCGCGCCGCCGCACCGTATCGGGCCCGCTTATCGGGGCTTACAAGCAATTGCAAAACTTCCATCGCCAGCACATCGGGCTGGTCCATCGGAACCAAGCGACCTTCAACGTTGTGATCGATCGCTTCCTCCACCGGCATCCCCTTGCTGCCAACAATGCAGCAGCCACAGGCCATCGCCTCCAACAGGCTCCAGCCGAGCACAAAGGGGTAACTCAGATACACATGCACCCAGCTTGCTTGCAGTAGCGCCATCAACACCGGGTGGGGCACCCGGCCGAGGAAGTGGATCCGCTCCAAATCGAGCTGACCGGCCAATTCCTGAAGCATGCGCTGGCGGAGGGGTGGCCCATCGCCATGACCGCCGCCATAGCCAGCCTCGTTGTCGCCCACGATCAACACCCTCACCTCCGGGTGCTGCTTTTGGATCAAAGGCAAGGAACGCATGAACAGGTCAAAACCTCGCAGACGCTCGAGATTGCGGTTCACAAAGGTGATGGTGGGAACGTTGCGATCGATCGATACGCCGCGCACTTCGAATCTCACGTCAGGTTTAGGGTGGGCCAGACGGGTGTCAATACCTTCGTGAATCACATGTAGCCGCTGGTCACGGAATTCAAGCGGCAGGCTTTCGGCCTGATGTCGGGTAGGCAACACCCAAGACCGAGCAGCAGCAAGGGCGTTGCGGGTCATGGCATTGCGTCCGAGCTGCTCCAATCGGTTGCTAAGACCCGCCTCAGGCTTGAGCGGATCAATTCCATAACCACCATGCTCCGGACGCACCCAAAGCTCGGGCCAGAGGATCTGAGGCACGGTTGGCCACACTTCTTGAAGGCCTAGGGTTTCTCCCCAGCCGGTATGGGCCAGGATCAGATCCGGACGCCAGCCTTCTTGCTGCAACTGCTCGGCAAAACGCGCCACTCGTGAAGCACGCTCAAGTCCCTCATGCCAGATCTGGGTGCCCAAGGGGACGCCCGTCAAAGCCCCAGGTTCCTTGTAACGCAGCACCCGACCCTTGAGAGCAATCGGGCGTTCATGGGAAGCGATCGCCACCAGCTCGTGGCCCCTTTGCTCAAGGTGAGGAGCCAACTGCCTGAACTGTCCTGGAAAATTCTGATGAATCAGCAGCAGCCGCACGCCAAAACCCGATGACCGTGCACCATTCTCCCTGGCCTCTGTTCGGGGATGATCTGGAGCTCGCCAGAGCCTGGCTCCGCACCCAGCTGCGGGGTTTCGTACCACTTCGCACTGGTCATTTAGCCATCAGCCTCGGTATGGGTGATGCCCTGGTTGAGCGCTTGCAGTCTGGCGCAATGCAAACAAATGCCGGTGCACTACGTCAGTGGCGCTTTCGGATAGCCCGGCTGCATGGGGAAAGCAATCCATACCGCCATCTGCTGCAGGATGGGCTTTTCGAGCACGCCCAAGCTGCAATCTCCCACAGCCAGTGCACAGGAATTCCACTTGGTGTTCAGCTGAATGGCGGGATCGGTGATCACCTCGAAGCACTGAGCCTGCTTCTTCCCTGGGCCAGAGCGCAACAGTGCTGCCTCGACTTAATGATGGGTGAGGAACGACAGCAGCTGATCGAACCACTACTCCCCCCTTGGGATGGAATTCACTGCAACAAGAGCCGCAAGCAAGATGCGGCACTTATTCCCGTGATGGCGTTGAGAGCCGCTGTGATCGACAGCACGAAGTACGCGCATTACCGCCCCTGGTTGCAGCAGAAGAAGGGTGTTCAACAGAGCAGCCAGCGCTGGCTCTGTTGTTGGCGTGCAGAAGGAGCCGGAGACAAACTATCTGCCCACAGCCGCTCCGTTCCCTGGGCCCTGGTGCAGGAGTTTTATTGCGACTTGCAATGCCTACAGCCCGAGGTAGCCATTGTTGACATCACAAGATGGAAAGCTTGGGAAGCCGAGCGACTGAAAGCCATAGGTGTGACCACACTCGACCCTCGTCAGGGCACATTGCTTGAACTTGCTCAGCGCTGCCGGGTAAGCCGTGTGATAACAATCGACACTGCTTTAGTACATCTGTGTGCTGCCGCAGGCCTACGTGCAGACCTACTTCTCAGTGTTTTCCCCGATGAGCGCTGGCAAGAACTGAACCGGCCGGAGCACCACTATGGCCAGCTGATCAAACAGTGGAGATCTTCTCAGTTCGGCTCTTGGTCAGCTGTGTTGGCCTCACTTGCCTCCTCCATGATCGCAGCTTCACGCTGACAAGCCGGAAGGGAAACGTTGTTACCCAGAAGGGAATGGAAACTTGTCCCCCAGTGCTGAATCTCCAACCAAGAAGCCTGGGCCATCACCGGCTTGAACAATCGGAAGGTTTTGGCAATACCCAACGTGGCCGCACTCTCCAATGGAGACACCCAGGAGCAGTCACCGTCTTGCCAATGATGTTGTTGCGTCCAGTGATGTAGCTGGGAGCGGCTCAAGACGAAGCAACCTGAATGGGGGTTGCTGGGGGATTCGAAATAGAGAGTGCCGCCAGGCCATTGGGCGCCGATGGCAGCTTCCGGCTCAGGCAAAATCCGTCGAAGATCTGACTCCGGCATGGGGCCATCGATAAAAAAACGGTCAACGGAATGTGGTTTAGGTGCGAACTCGATTCGGTGAGGAAAAACGACACAGCCATCCCCAGCCTGCGAACGAAACCAATCGATCTTGCGAAAAAACCAGGGATCGAGAACGACCAGGTCATCTTCAAAGTAGGCATAGAGGTCGTAGTCCTCACTCAAACGACTGGCAAGAAAGCGCTGGGCCTCAAAACCGAGGTGCTTCGGTGACGCCGGCTGAGCCACAACCATCTGAAACAAACCGCGATAGGGCAGGTCGAGACGATCAAGTACGTGATGCTCACCATCGGTAATCATTTTGATATCGATGGTGTGCTGTAGCTGGCTATTGGCTGGATCAGCCGCCATGGTTTTGATGTTGAGCTGTGCCTGCCGGGTCCCCATACGCTGCAGGGCCAGAAGTTGCTGCTGAAGAGCTTCGATCCTCGGCCGTGGATTCGGCCGAAGAGATGAGTGCTGGCCACCACCCTCCGGATCCCAGTAATGAACAACAGCAAGGAGAATGCGCACCGAGCCGGACCACCAATCCTCAGGATCCCATGCACGGCAAGAGGCATTTCCCCTGGCCGCGGAAACTTCCGCAGATCAGGATCTACAAACAACCACAACCGCACGTGCTCAGTGTCCACTGGAGTGAACAAACGCCGATCACAGCTGTAGTGCAAGCTGAGGATCAGGGCATGGGTCGACGCCTACAAAGCCTGCTGGAGGTGGGTAGCGGCATGGCATCCCTATTGAGCCGTCGCCACCGCCAGGGCTCTCTGGCAATCCAACTGCACGATGAAGACCCCCTGATTCCCTGCCTGCGTCTTGACGCCTCCAGCGATGACGTCGACGATCGATGTCGTCCACTGATACCTGATCCCTACTGCCTGATGACGGGCGGCTATCGAAGCCTCCGGGAGCGTATGCAACAGGACCCGCTACCTCCCTGGCATGAACGCTTGCCATTGGCGTTCTGGAGAGGCTCCACAACAGGCAGCAAGGACATCGATCTGGAGACTCTGGAGCTCAATCGTCGTTACCAACTGGCCCGTTTTAGTCAGATCTGGCCCGATCGCCTCGATGCACGCATCAACCGGGCTGTGCAGTGCCGCAACCCGATTGCCCGCGAGCAGGTGGAGCATCGTCTGCAGCAAGAAGGGCTGCTGAGCGCCACCGTGAGCCCCTGGCATGCAGCACTCCATGCTTGGCAGGTTGACATCGACGGCAACGTGAACTCCTGGGGACTGCTGTGGAAGCTGCTCTCCGGGAGTTGCATCCTGCGAGTAGAGAGCTCCAGACGGCAGTGGTATCACCAACGCCTCAAGCCCTGGCGGCATCTGGTGCCCGTACGTGCAGACCTGAGCGATCTGGGCGAGCAGCTGGAGTGGTGCCGCAAACACCGCCAAGACTGTGCAGCGATTGCTGCAGCCGGACGCACGTTGGCTGAACAAGTGGTGAATGAAATCGATGATGATCTCGTGAGTGCGGGGGTGCGCTACGCGCAGGCATGGATGTGAGCAGCTCCTGGACGGCCCACGATTGGATGAATCGAGGCGGAGAGCTACTTGATCCCGATCCCTGGCTTGCTCAACGGCTGTTGGCACGAGGCTTACAACTCGACCCCACGGAAGCGATCGCCTGGTTCAACCTTGGGATCGGTCTCCACCAGCAGCGCAGAATTGCTGCAGCGGTGCGCGCCTATCGCCATTGTCTGGCACTTCCCCACAGCAAGGTCACTGAGCAGGCAGCCCGCAATAACTTGGCGCAGGACCTACTTCTGCTTGGCCAATGGCAGGAGGGATGGGGTCACTATGCCCAGCGTTTTGCCCGAAAACCGGGAAACCATCCCTTGTTCGAACGGCTCTTCGGACCCAGCCACCGAGGACCACTCAAGTTAGAGAGGCCAGTGCTTCTGATGAGTGAGCAGGGTTTCGGAGACACACTGCAGTTCAGCCGCTATGCCCTTCATCTTCAGCAGCAAGGATTTGACGTGACGCTCCTGAGCCAACCAGCACTTGTACCCCTATTACGGGGTGCCATGGGCCTACAGCAAGTGTTGGGTGAGCTAGAGGGCGAATACTGGGCAGAACGCCAACCAATCTGGCTGCCGCTACTGGATCTACTACCCGTCTTACGAGCTCAAGAACTATGGGCTCCATTCAGCAGTGGCTATCTACAGATTGAGAAAGCGCGAATCCAACACTGGTCATCCCTGTTGCAGCGCAAGCCAGGGCGACAACTCATCGCTCTGCACTGGCAAGGAAATCCAAGTCATGAACACTCGCTTTACTCCAGGGGACGTTCGCTTCCCTTCGAACAATTCCTGGCCCTTGGCCAACTCACGAATGTGGAGTTCGTCTCCATTCAGAAAGGGCCATGCAACGAACAATTGCGAATCAATAATGGGCTGAACTTCATTGCTGGACAGGAGAGTGTGAACCAGTCCATGGACTTCAAAGACACCGCCGCCGTGCTCGCCAACTGCGATCTTCTGATCAGCTCTGATAGCGCCGTTGTGCACTTAGCAGGCGCCATGGGAGTCCCCACATGGCTTGCCCTGCGCTGGATCCCGGAATGGCGCTGGGGCTTGGAAGGGAAGCGTACGAGCTGGTACGACAGCGTTCGCCTCTTCCGGCAACCCAGAGATGGAGATTGGAACACCGTAATCCAAGAGATGGTTAAAGCTTGGAAAGAACAACAATGCGACTCGAACTGATTATTCAGCAATAGATCTGACGTGTCTCCCAGAGCTCCTTGTAGTTGTTCACCCCAGGCAGCTGGGTCACAGCAAAATCACCACCCTGAGCTCCTGTCATCCAGGAAGTACGGTGCTGGGCAATCAATTGACCAGTCTGAGCTACATACATCAGGTTGTTGAATGAGAGTGATGGGGTGAGGGGCTGAAAAATTCCCTTGGCAAGGTTCATACTTGATTCCTCAGCAGCAACCTCAATCCCAAAACAATTTGGGCCTGTTGGGCAGAGCGGAGAGACACCGTAATACCTTCTACTTCGATGAGCAGCGATTCGATTAATCACACGCAGAAGAATTGGATTCCTAGGTTTAGAGTAAAACAATCCATTCTGGATCGCCCAAGGCTGACACTGCACCAAACAACCCCTATCAGCGAATAGAATCATGTCAATGTGATCAGCAACACGGACTGAAGTCAACATCTTCAACGTTAGATCTACATACCAGCCACCGTATACATAAAGAAGACAATATCGCGCCAGATCGGACTTGTATGCATAAGGAATAAACCCACGAAAAAGATCAAGAATACTGCGATCAAAATGCTCGGAAATGAAACTCTCGATTTCAGGACGCTGAACTAAATGATGCGTGGTATCAGAAAAGCAATCTTTCACGCTCTGCATAGCAAGCAAAACGGGTGGCGACAAATCACATGGATCAATCGGAGCATCCGTAATTAAAATCTGGAAAACATGCATTGACATAGGTCGAGCCCTCAGCTCAATACTGGCGGGAAGAAATCATCAAAAATTGCGCACTTAGATTTAGAGGCAGTCAGGCAATCTTCGCTGCATTACTCAAGCATTGCTTCTCTCCACAGAAGCTTCAGTTCACGCTTGCGGCGCTGAGAATATCCATCCCGCCAAGGGCATGGTTGGTCGTGCAACACCAACGGCGTGACCTGAGGACAGGCCAACACTTGGCCGACCGCACCAGCACCAAGACAAAACGTCCAGTGCTCGCAACCTTGCGCTCCGTCCCAGCGCAGGCGCTGAGAACGCACCGTTTCCATAGGCAGCACGGCAATCCCACCGAACGCGGCATGAACCTGCACAGGGCGGCCCGCCATCCAGCGGGCACGATCGTGTAGATCTCGCAGAGGGATCAATGCCCCAGTGATCCCAAGCCAGTTGTTCTTATCAAGTAGGGCATAGCTGTCGTAATAGCTCCAAGGGCTGCGCCCGAATATGTCGGGCTTGTTTTGCAAAGCACTTGCGCAGGCCATAGCCACACCGCGACCACGCTGCACCACCTCAATCAACTGCCAAACATGGTTTGGATTGGCATGGAGATCGGCATCGATCACCACCAACCAGTCAAGGGGCTCATCGCCAAAGCCTGCCAGCGCTTTGTTGCGCGCTTCCGCCATAAGGAGGGTACGGCTGATCTCGCGGCCGCGCAGGCGGGGAGCACCCAACCGTTCGCTCTGGAGCACACCAGGGCGGCCTTTTAACCATGTGGCCAAATGTTCCGGGGTGTCATCGCTGGAGTCGTTTTCGTAAAAACTGCAAAACAAACGCTCCACCCTGGAATCGGCCTCAAGAGCTTGTAGCAAACCCAAAAATCGCCGAACAGCCTGAGCTTCATCCCTGAGGGTGGCCAGAAGACCAATGCGCATGTCAGCCGAACCAGCGCTGCCTCCTTGGCCGGCGGAATCGACACATGGTTTGGGTGGGATGGCCAAAATCATCAAGCACATCCAGACGAAACCCGGCCTTACGCGCCAGATCCTTCAAGAGGGGGAGAGGGTAGTGGTAAGGATCCTGATGGGGATAGGTCTCAAATTGACGCCCCCACTTGTTACGCGGATGGGGCTCAAGCCACGAGCGGCCCGGCTCCAACGAGAAGAGTGTGGCGTACAGCACTCCAGCCGGGGCCAACACAGTCTGCAACTGCAGCAGAGCCGTGAAGATCGAATTGAGCGTGAGGTGGCTGAACAATGAATTGGCAAAGGCGATTTGAACCGGCCGATCGACCGGGGTGAGCTCGAACTGGTCAGAAACAAACAGTGTGTAGGGAGCCTGTTCCGAAATACCGGCCTCGCGCAGCACCTCCTCACCAAAGGCAATCGTGCCAGGGTTGATGTCCTGCCCGTAATACCAACCATCGTTGAGCAGGGGAATCAGGGCCGAACCGAGCCGCATCGGCCCGCAGCCAATGTCGAGCACGGTGGAAGACGCTGTAAGACCACGGCGAAGCAGAAAGGAAAGCTGCATCTGTTGGTGTTCAGCCCAAATACGCTGCTGCTTACGATCCTTCTGATGCCGCAGATCATGAAGGAACACGTCCTGTCGGTAAAGATTTTCCGCCTGAGTCATCGCACTGCTGGGGGGTGAGACCAGTGAATACAGCCCAGTTTCGCCAACCAGGTGAGCGTCAACCTCAGGTCATCGTGCTGTTCGACGGGCCAGTGAGCCAGCAAACGCTTCAATGAACAGGACTGAGCTTCCTCGCCTTGGAGCTGAACCAGCAGTTGCTGCACATCTGCTGGGGTGGCATGGAGCTGCCCATAACACTGATCAAGGCTTGTGAGGTTGCTGAGCCGATGAAATAGCTCAGGCAATGGCATCGTCAGGCTCAGCTCGGTGTCAGGCCCGAGGCAAGCCGTCGCAAACGGTGCAAAATCGCGGAAAGGATCACCCCGCAGAGGGTGCTGAGCCTCCAAGCCGAAGCATTCCTGAGTGGAACAACGACGCTCAGCCAGGTCTGCGTACAGCTGATGGTGCAGACGCGCAACCACGGGCCAGTCGAAACGCTGCTGCACGGTGAAGCGGCCCGCCTCACCCATGCGCTGACGCATGACTGGATCTTCAGCAAGGCGCGCAATCGCCGCAGCCGCCGCTTCGGTGTCAACGGCCACGTGCTGTGCCACTGCACCGACATAGTCCTGGTATGAGAGCAGGCCATGGTCATGCTGCAGAGCCAGCTCCTCCCCTTGCCTGGCATGTGGGGGGGCCAGGGTGGGCACCCGGAAGCCCTCCACCCCATCGCTCACGGTATAGCGGTAGCCGTCCCAATCGCTCACCACGACCGGCAACCCAGCCGCCATGGCCTCCACAGGGGCCAAACCAAAAGTTTCCTGGGGGTTATCCACCAAGGAAAGGAACAGATCCGCTGCAGCCCAACAGCAACGCACTACCTCCAAGTTCTTGCCATCAAGAAAATGCACCGGCACGTTTGGGGCATGGCACAGGGCGGCCTCCTGGTAGCGGCTGCGGTCGCTCTCACCACCAGGGAACCAGCCCGCCATAACAAGATGCAAGCGCCTTGTACAGCGTTGCGCCGCCTTCTCAAGGGCTATGAACATGCCCTGGGGGTACGCCTTCTCAAAAAAGGACAGACGCCCAAGCCAGAGAACGAGAACGTCATGCTCAGCAACGCGCAGATGACGGCGAAGGAAATCACGGGATCGCTGATCGGTTCTCTGCTCAAGCAGAGCCGCCTGGTCGACACCCAAAGGAAGCAGGGGCAACTGGGGCCGCGGCGCGCACGTTCCACCGAAACGCTGGCTGAGGTGCACCTGCCAGCGATCCAGCAAACCCTCCAGGCATTGCCGCACGGCGGGTGAAGTGCAGATCAGGGCATCCCAGGGCTGCACAGGCGCCAGCAATACCTCACCTATGAGTTCACGCACCTTGGGAGGAGCCAGGGTATGGATCATCCCTACAAGGCTGTAGGCCTGATGGCCATGACGATGGCCGCGCTCCCAGGCCAGTTCAGAAAGATAGGGCTGACCGCGGAGCAGGGTACCGGCCTGGGCTGCTGCATCCGTTTGCATGAGCGAAGAAATGCTGAGGCGCGCGGCGCCAGGTGCAGCTCCGAACTGCTGCTGAAGACTGACCTGCGGCGGCTGTTCCGCAGTGCAGAAGCTGATCTGCTCAAAGCCTCCATGGCTTGCCAAAGCGGTGTAGAGGCCGCGGTTGGCCACATCCTTACCGAAAGGCTGATCGGGAAGACTCAGGCCGAGATTGGGGGCATGGATCGCCAGGCGCATGCCACCACAACTGCGTTGCAATGAGCTTACGGGGCTTAGAAGCGAATAGCAGCGACAATGGCAGTCATGAGCAACCGCAAATGCGCCCTGATCACTGGCATCACTGGCCAGGACGGCAGCTACCTAGCGGAGCTGCTGCTCGAGAAGGGCTACGCCGTGCATGGCATCAAACGCAGAGCCAGCAGCTTCAACACCGCCCGGATCGATCACCTCTATCAAGATCCGCACGAACTAAATCCACTTCTAACGCTGCACTATGGGGACCTAAGCGACGGCAGCAACCTGCAACGGATCATTGAGCAGGTGCAGCCCGATGAGATTTACAACCTCGGCGCCCAGAGCCATGTGGCGGTGAGCTTCGAGGCACCGGAATACACAGCCAACGTGGATGCCCTCGGCACCCTGCGCATCCTTGAAGCGGTGCGTATCTGCGGACTGGCCGAAAAAACGCGCATCTACCAGGCCTCTACTTCGGAGCTCTACGGCTTGGTGAAGGAGATCCCCCAACGAGAAACCACACCCTTCCATCCTCGTAGTCCGTACGGAGTGGCCAAGCTCTACGCCTACTGGATCACGGTGAACTACCGAGAGGCATATGGCATGTATGCATGCAATGGGGTTCTGTTCAATCATGAGTCACCGCGGCGGGGGGAAACCTTCGTAACCCGCAAGATCACGCGAGGCCTAGCCAGGATCGATGCTGGGCTTGATGAGTGCCTATTTATGGGGAACCTCGATGCCCTGCGCGACTGGGGCCATGCTCGCGACTACGTAGAGATGCAGTGGCGGATGCTGCAGCAAGACCAACCGGAGGATTTTGTGATTGCCACCGGGCGTCAGGAATCGGTACGCCGTTTCATCGAACTATCGGCCAAGGCCCTGGGTTGGGGTGACTTGCAGTGGGAGGGTGAGGGAGTTCAGGAGATGGGCCGACGGAGGGACACTGGTGCGGTGGTGGTAAGGATCGACCCGCGATATTTCAGGCCAGCTGAAGTGGAAACCCTGCTGGGCGATCCCACACGTGCTGGAGAGAAGCTCGGCTGGACCCCGAGGACAAGCTTGGAGGAAATGGTGAAAGAGATGATCGATCACGACCAGGAGGAAGCGCGCAAAGATGCCTACCTGAAGCACAAAGGATTCCAAGTAGTTGAGCCACGCGAATGAGAAAACCATGGCGATGAGCCTTATCCAACCCAGCGATAGATTTTTTGTAGCCGGTGCTCGTGGGATGGCGGGGAGCGCAATCGTACGTGCGCTCAAGCGCAGCGGTTATGGCGATCCTGCTAGTGGGGGGGAATTACTCACCCCGAATAGAGAGGAGCTGGATCTGCTCAATGACAGTGCAGTTGTTCACTGGATGAACAAACAAAAGCCGGATGTAGTGGTGCTGGCCGCTGCCACTGTGGGGGGGATTGAGGCCAACCGCACCCGTCCTGCAGATTTTCTACTTCAGAACTTACGAATAGAAACGCAAGTCATAGAAACAGCCTGGAGGGTCGGCGTACGGCGTTTGCTATTTCTAGGAAGCAGCTGCATTTACCCAAAGTTCGCGACACAACCGATAAGAGAAGAATGTCTGCTGACCGGCGCTCTGGAACCAACAAATGAATGGTATGCGATCGCTAAGATCGCCGGAATCAAGCTATGCGAAGCTCTACGTCTTCAACACGGCTTTGATGCAATAAGCCTGATGCCCACAAATCTCTATGGACCAGGTGATAACTATCATCCAGTAGGAAGTCACGTGCTTCCAGCGATGATCCGCCGTTTCCACGAAGCCAAGCAAACCTCTTCGAAGACAGTGTGCTGCTGGGGGACCGGCAAAGCCTTAAGGGAATTTCTACATGCCGATGACCTCGGAGAAGCATGTGTATTTGCCCTTGAGAAGTGGTCTGCACTTGGCGAAGATGCGCCAAAAGATGACAGTGGAAAACCACTTGCATTCCTAAATGTGGGCACTGGAATCGACCTGAGTATCAACGAGCTGGCCAATCACGTGGCTGCTGCAGTTAAGTTCAGAGGAACCATCAGCTGGGACAGCAGCAAACCGGATGGAACCCCCAAAAAACAACTAGATGTAAGCCGGCTAGCAGAGATGGGATGGCGTGCGCAGATTCCACTAAGCGAGGGGTTGGCGAGCACGGTGGCAGAATTCGAAAAAACAAAAGGCTACGCATATTAAGTCAACGAAGGATATAATGAAACACAAAGACGCCCTTGGATAAATATACAAAGAGCTGCAATAAAATAAATAGGGATTAGAAAAGATAGAGAGAGTTAGATAAAATAAAGAAATGATGGACTAAAAACAAGAGAACAATTTATCTAACATGAAAATTAAAACTGATTAGGCATGGCCGAAACCGAAGGGGGGATGCAATTAGATAAGTAGTAATGGGGAATTAGATTTTAGAAATACGGCAAAGCCTTCAGCGACCACCAGCCTTGAGAACAGTTTTCAAAGTACGAAGCAAAATTAGAAGGTCCAACCAAACGCTGAAATGCCGGAGGTAATAAAGGTCATAAGAAAGCTTGAAGTCGGAATCCTCGAAGCTGCTTGCGTATGGAGAACAAACCTGGGCCCAACCGCTAAGGCCCGGTCGCATCCAGTGACGTTTGCAATAATGGGGAATTCGCTGCTCCAACTCTTCTTCCAATTCTGGACGCTCTGGACGTGGACCAATCAGACTCATATCCCCATTGATGACATTGAGAAGCTGGGGCAATTCGTCGAGCCTCATCCGACGAAGGAAACCTCCGACAGATGTAATACGTTGATCTTCCAGTTCTGTCCAGCAAGCAGGGACGTCAGGGGGTTGCACAATCATTGTGCGCAATTTATACACGGTGAAAGGCCTGCCCAACCAACCACTACGTTGCTGAGCATAGAAAACAGGTCCTCTATCTTCGAGCCAAATAAGCCCCGCAGCGAGCAACACAAAAGGAGAAGTAAAAAGCAGAAGCAAGGCAGCTATAAACAGATCAGATATACGTTTGAGCTGGGCCTGAACGTTGAAATTACCCGCAACGGGAAGGTCGTCATAGGTAAGCAAATTATCTGCCATCAAAACAGGGGGCAAACGTTGCTGATGTTGCTCAAAAAGGCTTAAAACTGAAACAACACGAACCTGACGTGGGTCACGAGTATCTAGTTTCGAAAGCAGTGGACGAAATGCTGGATCCTGACGAACTAAATCACTTAGGACCACAAATATCGGATCGTCGGAATTGTCGACAAATTGTTCAAGCGGTTTCGATCCTATTGGACGTAACCGCTGTCGGTGTGGAACACGCCGCCAAGCAGCAAGAATTGTGCTCAATTCATGAGACTGGCAAAGGAGGAACATACGTGGGGCATCGGAGAGGAAAAACCCTCGACGCAAGCAAACACGTACAAACAGAGACCAAATCGTAAGAGCAGTTATCCAGAGAGGCAGGAGAAACCTATTAAAGAGCAAGACAGATTCGCTAGGAATAAATAACCAACGAGAGAGCTCTACGACAGTAAAAGTAGCAAAAGATGTAATCAACAAACGCTGCAGCAATACTTTAAGAGATAAGCGCCGCCAGTTCAATACGGTATAACTGCCAAAAAGCCAACCAAGTAGTGGATAGAGCAATAAAATAAAAACCAACCAAGAACCAAAGCCCTGAAGGGTGTTCTCAGTAGGATGGACACCAATGAATGTCGGGTTCCGTAGTATCAGAACCAGAATCAGAAGCTCACCTAGCCAGTCGGACAGGAGAGCGAGTAGGAGATGTACGCGGGGATCAAGCCTCCACATTAAACTTCTAGTCCAAGAAGGATAACCAAGAATTCTTTAGCGCGATGGATAAAAAAAATGAATACAAAATGGGTATAGAGCAGAAATAGGGCGGTCAAATAGTGACAGATCGAAAAAAGTAGACAAGGAATCTCAAGCCAATAAAGCAGGACGGAAGCGCAATATCATAGAAAGACAAAAGATAGAAGAAACGTAAGAGTAAGGATTCTGTGTAAAGGGACTATCTAAAGCGGATGAAGAGATTCGAACTCTCGACCCTCTCCTTGGCAAGGAGATGCTCTACCACTGAGCTACATCCGCATTTGACCGCTGGAGCTAGGTCCGAAGCGACCTAAGAATCATGCAACATGAAGGGGCCATTGGTCAAGGGGACCTGCAAAAGACCAGTCAGGCAAGTGGGAGCTGGGATGGAAATGAGCCAGCGGTGACGTCGCAAGACATCCGAAGGCCCAATCAGGAGCTTCAAAAGGCAAAAAAGACAGAGAAGCAAAAAGATACGAAAAGGTGAAAAAGGCCAAAAATCCTATTCATGAAATAAATCAAAAAAGAATAAGCATATGCAAAGCTCAATAGAAGCGAACCAAGTAGAATAACAATAATAATAAAGCTAAAATTAAGGGAAAGCGGACAGGGCCTTGGGAGGATAAACGCAATAAAAACAAAAAAGGGCCAAGAATGGCAATATACGAAAAAAATGGCGGAGGCTTAAAAAAAGAGCGGTAAGTTTAAGAGAAAAAAATACAAGGTAACAATAAATCCAAAAGACAGAAGCCAGTGGTAAAAAAACAGAACAGGCAAAGAGAAGCAAAGAGTATTTATTGCAAATACACTGATAACAAATTAGAAGGCAAATATATGTCTAAAGGGTGACTGTAAACAAAGAAATCAATGAAACGGATGTTGAGCGATAGAAGAAGACGGAAGAATGCTAAGATAAAAAAAACAGAGGTGGTTAATGCTGGGCATAATGCAGGGCAGGTTGTCCGAGAAGAATGAAGGGCAATATCAAAGCCATCCAACACACTGGTGGCAAAAAGAATTTAGAATCGCCAAGAAGATGCAATTTGATTGCATAGAGTTCATAATTGATAAACAAAGTGCGGTAACGAATCCACTTCTAACAAAAAAGGGAGTATTAGAAATACAGAACGTGATAAAAGAGACAGGTGTAGTCGTCAAGTCAATATGCGCTGATGTATTTATGGATGAACCTTTAAATCATACAAATGGGCATATCATTGACGCACGCCTACAACTACTTGATAAACTCATAGAAGCTGCAGATAAGATAAATGCAGGGATAATTGTGTTGCCATTTGTGGACCAAACAGGACTTATCGGGGTAGATACAGAACAACTAGTGGCAAATCTAATGGAAAAAGGAATAGAATCTAGTGAAAGAGGGATTAAACTTGCCCTTGAAACAGATTTACCACCAAGAGAGTTCAGGAAGCTACTAGACAAATTTCCTGAAGGAGCAATATTTGTGAACTATGATATGGGGAATAGTGCAGGTTTAGGGTATAATTTTGAAGAGGAAATGGAAAGTTACGGACCACTAATAGCTGATATACATATTAAAGATAGATTACTTGGAGGATCGTCGGTAATGCTTGGTAAAGGCAACGCAAACATAAAAGATGCACTAAAATACTTCAAAAAAAACTTTCAAAACGTACCGCTGATCATGCAAGCATATAGATCAGATGATGCGATAGAATCGCTCAATCCACAACTCAATCTTGTTAGACAGATACTCAAAGAGACATGAAGATATCTGCAATCATACCCTGTAGATCAGGCTCAAAAGGTATCAGAGACAAAAACATAGCACAATTGGGTGAACTACCTCTGATGGCATATTCAATATTAGCGGCTAAAAAAGCAGAGCTTATCAATGATGTATTTGTAACATCAGATTCGAATCACTATCTAGATATATCGCATCAATACGGAGACGTAAAAAGAATACTGAGACCAGGGAATCTAGCATCAGACTCGTCAACAGATTTAGACTATTTTAGACACGCAGTGGAATATTGCGAAGAAAATAATATAGGTCTTCCAGAATTATGGGTACTATTACGTCCAACCACTCCATTTAGAGATGTCAAACTAATAAATGAAGCAATTAATAAGTTTATTAGTAATCAGGCTAATTTTACATCAATGAGGTCAGCCCATGAAGCACCTGAGTCACCCCAAAAATGGTTTAAACTGAGCAAAGACAAGGAAAGGTTCTTGCCATATATCAATAATATGCATATTGGTGAAACAAACCTACCACGCCAACAATTTGAGAGTGCATACATACCAAATGGATATATAGATATAGTAAAGACAGATAATATTAAAAAGGGGATTTTATTTGGAGAGAAAATCATGTCCTATATATCGCCTCAATGTATTGAGATTGACACGAAGCAAGATCTAACATTGGCTAGGACAGTCATGATGGCTGACAAAGACGCTATGCTTGCAGGGTTAATGAATGAGTATTGATGGCCTCCGGATCTGGCTTTTCACACATTCCACAAAATGTTGAGTGTATCAATACAAATTACCGTACGATAAATACAAAAATACCTGTTCCTGAAAGTATAGAGTTAATACAGCAACTATATAAATACGAGTCTAGATCAGTCCACGGACAATACCCAATGATTTGGGATAGAGCTGAAGACATATCAGTGTATGATCCATATGGAAATAAGTGGCTAGATTTTACAAGCACTATTTTTGTTGCAAATGCAGGTCATTCAAATAAAAATATATTGAACGCCTTACAGAAAATGGTCAACAAACCACTGCTCCATTCATATACATATCCTAATCTAGAGAGAATCGAATACCTGAAAAAACTGATTGGAGTAACTCCAGATTACCTTAATAAGGCATATATGGTCTCATCAGGTACAGAGACGACTGAGATGGCATTAAAATTAATTAGAATGGCCAACAAAGATGAAAAGAGGTCTGTTGTTATAACCTTTGAGGGTGCATATCATGGCAGGACATTAGGTGCACAGCAACTTACAGGTAATGCGTCAGCAAAGGAGTGGGTAAGGAACCAAGATCCAGATATTATTCATTTAGGATTTCCGTATCCTTGGATCGAGGAAGCTAAGAACGAATCTTACTTTGAAAGAGAAATGGATAAATTCTGTGAAAAGTATAATTTAGATCCAGAAAAAGACATATCTGGTTTTATCATTGAAACTTTTCAGGGGTGGGGCGCCTTCTTTTACCCTCAAGAATATATAAAGGCTCTATCCAACTATTGCAAGAAAAATAGAATTATTATTTGCTTTGATGAAATGCAGGCAGGATTTGGTAGAACTGGCAAACTTTTCGGTTTTCAACACTATGACATAGAGCCAGATTTAGTATGTCTAGGAAAAGGTGCAAGTAGCGGCTTTCCCTTGTCGCTACTGTTAGGGAAAAAAGAGTTGATGGATATACCAGATATAGGTTCGATGAGTTCTACACATTCGGCTAATCCTCTTGCATGCGCAGTAGGAAAAGCAAATCTAGAGGCATTATGTGAAGAGGGATTAATAGAAAATGCTTGTAAACTTGGTGAGCATTTTCACAAAAGACTTAGGGAATTGAGCCAAAAGTTTAATAAATATGTGCTCAATTCCTATGGCTTAGGGTTACTTGGAGCAATTGTTTTCAAATCAACTGAGCATAGTGTATTCTGTGACAAGATTTGTGAAATCAGTTTTCAGAAAGGGCTTCTGTTAGTACATACAGGACGCGAATCAATTAAACTTGCTCCCCCGCTTTCCATTACAAAAGAGGCTCTTGACGAAGGCCTTGATGTCCTAGAGGAGGTGTTTACTGATGTCATCGGCTAGATTAATAAAAATCAGGCATACATGCATAGTTGTCGATAACATTACAGAGACATGTGCCTTTTACAAAGGTATAGGTTTTCAAGAAATTTCAAAAATGAGAGAAAATTCATCATTCATACAAACAGTTGTTGGAATAAATAATGCAGATATAAGGTGGGTAAAACTAAGAACAGAGGGTGAGTATGTCTTGGAGCTTATTCAATACGAGCAACCAAATGATGCTGAGTCAGGAAATAGATTACATGCAGTAAACGAGAAAGGTTTCTCACATATTGCTCTTGAAACAAACAATATTTTTAAGTTAACTGATAAAATTAAAAGCTTGGGAGGTTCACTAATCTCTGAGCCACAACGTAATCCCGAGAACACACATATAGTGTGTTACTCAAGAGATATTGAGGGAAATATACTTGAGCTAGTCCAAGTAGTTTAACTAACAACAAGAGATAAGACTAGGTTGCATCTATAGCGGAACAGATGATGTGAAGTAATATGCCATGCATTTCTTGCACTAAGGCTGTTCTAGAAGAACCAACTTGAACACAGGGTATCTGCTGCGAAAGCCTTGAAGGTTTACTACCAGTGAATCCATAAACTTGACAACCTATAGACAAAGCTGTTTCAGCAGTTGAAACAATGTTTTGACTATTTCCACTTGTGGACAAAAGAAGTACCACGTCTTTGTCAGTGGCTAAGGCATTTAACTCACGGGAAAATGATAATGAATAATCATAGTCATTAGCAATTGCAGTTAAAGAACTAAGATTCGCACCCAAAGAAACAGCAGGAAGACTGCGCCGCTCCGTCTCAAAACGACCAACCAGTTCAGCAGTAAAATGAAGTGAGTCGGCCATACTTCCACCATTGCCTGCACAAAAGATAGTGCCACCAATGGAAAGGGAATGGACAACGGAGTCAATTACTTTAGGCATAATATTGTCTTCGTTAATAAAACAACTAAACTGTTCCTTATAGAAAAGAAGTCTAGAGGTAAATTCTTTTGTTAAAAGATCTCTATTCACAATAATCATCCTCAAAGTATGAAGTGTCCTTTATTCCTCTATCATCAACATAGATATCAGCCTCCGGCTTTCCAAGAATTAACTGATGATAATTGACACCCCAAGAGCTAAGTTGAGACTCAGTAAGATGTCTCCAATCAATTCCAGTAGTTGAACCTCTAGCAGTAAAGAAGATTATAGTATGTCCCTCAGCGTACAATTTATTGACGTGGACAATACGACTCAGTAATGGTAGAGCTGAAGGATAGTCGGCATTTTTTACTTTTGAGCAAATAGTGCCGTCTATGTCAAAACAGTAGATCATTTCACTTAGATTTTTGAGGTTCAATCCAATAACGAAGCTTTTCAGCGACGTTCATCTCCTCGTCAAGAATACGTTTGACACCATCGCCCATACAACTAGAAAGTTTTCTGACAGCACCAGAGAGACTCAACATTCCCGATAATTCGAGAGATGCTGATTGATCACTGCCATACATTGATCTATCAAGAGTAACATGACGCTCAATGGCTACAGAACCTAAGACTGCAGCAAAAACAGAGGGCGAAGCTGAAGTTTCGTGGCCGCTATATCCAACAGGCAGACCATATGTATCACGAAGTGAACTGATACAATTTAGATTCAAATCTTGCTCACGTGCGGGATAAGTGCTGACTGTGTGCATAAGTACAAGTGGGGTGCAATAACTTGCAAAGATATCAACAGCAGCTCTAATCTGATCATGAGTCATCATTCCAGTTGAAAGAAATGTAGGTTTTTTCTCAGATGCGACACACTGAACAAACTCAATGTTTGTAGCCATAGCAGAAGCAACCTTATTGTAGGGAGTAGAAAATCTACGCATCTCCTCTTGACTCTTTAAATCCCAACAAGAAGCAAACCAATCGATGCCGACAGCTTTGCAATGTGCTGAAATTTCTTCATATTGATCAAGCGTGAATTCAAGAGCATCTTTTTGATCTCTCTGCGTATTACCCCAAGGACTTTCCCGTGGTTGACTTAAAAAATCAGAGCCGTAGACAAGATCGATATCACGTTTTTGAAACTTAACAGCATCAAAGTCAGCAGCCTTGCATTGATTGATAAGCTGCTTGGCGATTTCTAGTGAACCGTTATGATTAATTCCAATTTCACCGATAAGATAACATCTCTTTGGTGCGAGTTGCCCATTTATGCTAAAAGATTCGCTCAGGAAAGGGAATGACATTAGAAAGTGGGTACATACCACAACAATAGCAGATCACATGGATGCCCATAAGAACACAATGAGAACAAGGTAGAAAATCGCATGTACGACCAACGTGAACCTAATGACTCACTACTTGTAAAGGCGAACAAACAGAGAAAATAAAGACATAAAATACGTAGACAGTCCAGAAAGCGGAATTGAGAAAATAAATGTTAGGCAAAATGCTCTAAAGTAAAATATAAAAAATTACGGGCAAAAATACAAACGCAAAAGGATTGATAGCAAGCCTTAAAGATGTTAGGATGAAAAGATGGATACTATCTTGATCGTTGGAGCCTCTGGTCAAATCGGCCAAAGGCTCGCCGAGTCACTAATCAAAAAAGGTAGAAAAGTAATAGGTATAAGTCGTACAGGTGGCGATTACACCTTTGAGCACCATACCGTTGACATAACAAAACGGGAACAAGTCGAAAGTTTTTGCAAGACTCTGGCTGTAAGAAATATAAATCTTGACGGCTTAGTAGCGATAGTCGGCACAACATCACCACCAAAAAAAAGTCAAGCAAATACACCTGAGCTACAAGACATAAGTAACTTTGAAACCATCATGGATGTAAACCTGATATCACTTTATAGATTAATTCATATGTTGAAAAATCAGTTTAGTGAAGGAAGTTCAATAGTTACATTTTCCAGTATTGGTGCAGCTCTGGGATTTCCAGGAAATCCAGCATACCAATGCTCCAAAGCAGCTATAGAGGCGTTGAGTAGGTCACTTGCATACGATCTAAGAAATTACGGCATAAGATGTAACTCTTTGCGACTTGGTTATATAAAATCAGGAATGACGCTAGAGTCTTATTCAGATGAAAAGAGACGATTAGATCGCGCTAGTAGAACTCTTATGGATAGATGGGGCGAAATATCGGAAGTTATCGGACCAGTGCTTTTCTTGCTTTCGTCAGAATCGTCATACATGACAGGATCAGTAATCACTGTAGATGGAGGATGGAGTGCAAAAGGGATGTGATAAAATAAGTGAGATAATTGATTGCTATGACAATTATAGGGCTTGTACCGGCACGGCAAGGCTCTAAAGGGCTACCAAATAAGAATATGAAAATACTAAATGGCAAACCGCTTATTTACTACTCAATAGTTCAATCACTAAAAGCCTCGTCGATCGATAGAACTATTTTTTCGACAGATAGTGAAGAGTATCAGAAATATGCACTATCACTTGGTGCAGAGGCACCATGTCTCCGTTCAAAGTTTGCCTCATCTGATACGGCTACGGACGGCCATGTATACGAGGAAATTATTGAGACTTTAAATCTGAATTCCAACGACATAATTGTGCATCTCAGACCCACGAACCCGAGCCGAAGCATTTACTTGATAGATAAAGTGGTGAAACATCTCATCGAGACTGGTGCAGATGCAATTAGAACAATCTCAAAGTCTCGGTTCTCACCATACAAAATGGTAGCAGTAGAAAATGGCTGCATAGCTGATATCCTGCCACAGCCAAATAAATTCCTTGGAACTGATCAGCCGCGTCAGATTCTACCCGAGACATTCGAACTAAATGGAAATGTTGACGCATTCTGCGTATCCAATATTCAAAAATACGGCTCAGCATATCCGGCGGATACACTAGGATTCATAGAAGATAGTAAGACTGCAGACATTGATACTCTTGATGATTTCAACAACATGGAAAATCTACTTACAGCATCATGAAAGTTCTTCTGATTAACCCAAATAAATGGGGACGTGGGATAACGCACTTATGGATCGCATCACATGCAGGACTGATTAAATCACTTAATTCGGAGGTTTCATTATTTGATTGCACTTTTTACTCTGATTGGTCTGAGAGTGAGACAGACTTCAACACAGCGAATGGACAATACATGCCAACGGATTATAATAATCAGATAAAATTCGAACCAAATGTAATTGACGCTCTACAGTCTCATATAGATAGTTTTCGACCAAATATCATATTTGTATCTGCAATATCTTCTCACATCCACGGTGAAGGAGAGTACATAAATATAGAGCTTGCCAATCACCTTCTAAGCTTGGTGAATAAGAACGGATCGTTGGTAATTGCTGGAGGTATACAGCCTACAGATAACCCTCAACGATGCAAAAGTCTTTATCCCAACATTGATTACTTTATTTCAGGGGATAGCGAACCAGTGGTGAAGCAATTGCTCTTAGAAAAGGGAGGAGTTTCATTCGCACTTCAAAAGCTAGCAGTCAAGAATACAACAACACTAGAAGCACCAAAAAAGAGATTCTCTTTATCAGAACTACCTGCATACGACTATTCGATATTTTCAGACCAGACACTCTTAAGACCGTACAATGGCAATGTATTACGAGCAGTAGATTATGAGATGAGCCGAGGTTGTCCGTACTCTTGTGCATACTGTGTAGAAACAGTAATCCAAAAGTATTACAATTTTAATGAAAGGAACAAGCTTGGCGTTATTGATAACTTTCATCAATATCTATCCCTAAAGAGCCTTGGTCAAATAATAACAGAACTAACTTACTTCGAATCAAAAAGTATACAGCTGATTCGATGCCAAGACACAAACTTTCTATCAATACCACATACCCTACTAAATAAAGTTGCAGATTTTATCCAGGATAACGGCTTAAAAGCAAAATTATATATAGAAACAAGGCCAGAGACTATCTCGCCAACATCTATTGAGTTGTTGAAACGACTTAATGTAGGAGGAGTTGGTATGGGTGTAGAGACAGCAGCTGAGTCATACAAAGAGGACTCTCTTAATAGGTTTGCATCGATTAAGAAAACGATTAAAGCCTTCTCGTTGCTCAAAGAAGCCGGGATTAAACGTTCTGCATACAATATATTGGGATTACCAGGGCAGACGATAAACGATATAAAAGCCACAATAAGTCTAAACAAAGAATTAGACCCTGATAATATAACAGCAAGCTTTTACTCACCTTTCCGAGGTACTGAGGCATATAAGATTTCAAATGAATATACACCAGAAAGTCAGTACTCTGACAGTCAATTACGGAGCAATACCTTGTCAGAAACACTCGACATTGAAACACTCAATTATTATAAAAGGAATTTTGCAACCCTTGTCAGAGAATGAAATCGGTATTGATCCATTGCCATCCACAAATGGCATATCTCGCACGAGTACTAGTTGATATTCTCCAAAACAACCGTACTGAGCAGATATCTTTTATGTCAGACAGCTCATTTATGGGGAAGCTAAACGAACATTTTTTAGATTATCTATTTAAAACGAATCTACTATCGCATTGTTGTAATATAAATTACGTGGAAATGCCAATTACTTGCAATAAAATAATTATACCCAACGAATTAAAACCTATACTACATGAATCTGCGCTAGATAGCCTATTTCGAGATCTTACACCAGGACATGATGTGAAGAGCTACTACTACTCAAGTGAAACTAAACGGGATGAGATACAAAAACAATTCATAAAAGCTTCGTACGATCTTACATATAAATATGTTGATGTACTCAGGCGGGTCAAACCATCTCATATATATATGTCACATAGTCAGTATCACCACTATATAGCACTATATGCTGCATCTGTAATTTGTGAAGTACCATTATCTGTATTTCATTCAGGTTTTTTCTGGACTTATAGGGTGCACTCTCAAGAGTTCTTTAGTATATCTCCAACTATAGGAATATCTGAGTACATCGAATCAAACTTCAAAGATGATGTCCTCGATATAATGCCAAAGTGTGGAATTCTTGAACCAAGAAAAGCCGAACACATTACTGTGAGCTCTTTGTGTACTCATATAAAAGAATACCTTGAAACCAAATCAGAAGATAACAAATGCAATGAATTAAGAAGACCTTTCTACATAATTTGTCTACCAATACTCAAAGAACTGGCAACATGGTATCCAATTATAAAGCCACTATTTCAGTCAAGATACGACTTTATTGACTATACACTAAAGAATATAGTTGACGATCCACAGATACCTGTAATAATTAAGACACATCCAATGAGTTATGAGTATCAAGAAGTAGAAATAATTGACAAGCTACTACAAACTCACAATCAAGATAGAGTGAACAAGTTTGTCGTTTTGGGAAGTGAAGATTCATGCTATCCCTACTTAGCACAATATCAACCAATGAAAAGTGATTTAACTGTCATAACACCTGATGGATCTATATCACTAGAACTAGCACAAATAGGGGTAAAAACTATATGCACTTCAGGCTCTTTTGGACCCCATGGATCCTATCTTTCTCCAAAAAGCCTTACACATTACCACCGATTGATATCAGGAAGAGAAACCTATGAAAATCAGATTAATCCATCGCTATCAAGACGTTCTGCTCTGTACCAAACAACATACAATAAGGGTGTTTTAAAACATAATTCAAAATATGGTAAATTTCTAAAAGAATCTTTTGAGCCAATATATCACTTCGGGAATATAAGAGGCCGTGTTACGCCTAAGCAATTCTCAAATTTACTAGAGCAAGCTGCATTTACGTTTCCTGCAAGAAATTTGAGTACCTCATCACAAACTCACCTTTTGTATCCATAGTGAATACACTAATCTTCACGGGTTTACACTTCCCAGTCCATAGTCAATTTGAAATTGCCTACCTAAGAGAGTTGGCTTTAAAAAAGATTACATTCTCAATTATTTTGTGTGATCTTTCTGCAAACTCAACAGAAGCCTACCAAGACTGCGAGATTTTTGATCATGTAAAAAATGCGACCTCTGCAACAATGTCAGCAAATAAGGTTTGTAATATGTGCAAAAAGAGTAGAATAGACTTTTTTGATGAATTCAAGGAATTTATAGTACTACCCGAGGAAGTACTGACATTGCCTTGTCTGAAAAACATTAATGAATCTATTGACAGGGTTGATTGGGCTTCAAGACACAACTTATCGCTTTTTTCTTCTAAAAACGAAAAGCAGTCTGAGTTACTGGATAGATCAATACTGAGCAGCCTGTTTACCCGTATTCGAGCTTCGACCATCGAGGAAGCCGAACGCCAACTAGGCATAGAGAAAGCAAATAAAGCATTTACAAATGCACTTAAATTTTACCTTTATGGATTCTTATTGGGCGAAGCAATATCAAATCAAATCACAGATCTAAGGACTATTGTTATGTTTAATGGTAGGTTTAATCCTTTTTCCGGCATAAAAGATTCATTAGAACATAATAAGCGAATATCCTGCGTAATACATGAGAGAGGCTATCAAGAGGGGACATTTACAGTCTCGATAAATGAAGACCCTGGCAATCCGTTCCCGTCCTTAAGCAAGTGGTTCAATAATCCTGATAAGTTCCCGGCAATTAAACCGCTAGAGTTATCCCAGCGTCTTGATTTATATGCGTTTATATCTCGACGAGTCACAGGCAAATCTGACAATGGATTTATATACAGTGGAACTGACTCAAATAAAATTGACCAACAAAATCTTTCTAAGATTCGTTTTGTGTACTTTACATCATGCTCTGATGAAATTTCATCATATTCAATTGACGCTACTTTTGAACGACAGCTTGAAGAAATCAAGCATTTAGCATCAGTTTTTCAAGGTCCGCAAAATTATTCAGCTGAGCTTGTTATTCGCTGTCATCCAAATCTTTCAACCATCGGGCGTCACACACCAGCAATAGATTTCACTAACAAAATATCAAATATAGCTAAAACCAATAACAGAATTAAGTTTGTTGGCCCTAAAATCACAATATCAGCCAAACAACTGTTAACTGAGAGATCTATTGCATTAGCACCTCAATCTACGCTTAATCTAGACTTATCACTTATGGGATACCGACTAGTGCATTTGAGGACAAGTCCATATAGTACAATTTTTGCAAATCAATCAGTTGTTCTCGGTGATCTAAAAACAATTGAAGACTTACTGAATTGTGCATACAGACTTCCTGATGATCGCCTGATTTGGCGGAAGATTGAGTCTATAGTGTATGCATTCTACTTCAGATCATCGCTGAGTCTTTCAAGTGCACGTATACACAATCGCTTTTCTGAAGCATTGTCCCCACACAAAGGTGAATCATGTGATGTTTTGGCTTCCTTATTGAAGTCTCTATCATCTGCTCAATCTGGCTTATTTGTTATCTAATTTACGGAACACGTAATGACTTCGTATCTCAAAACTGTCTACTCTTCTAAAGAACGTCCAAAGACATCATATCCCAAAAAATATGTAAAACATCTAATAGAGCGATATAATCTTACAACTGGCTCACGATTAATAGAAATTGGTGCAGGCAGAGGAGAATTTCTTAATGAGTTTGCTATTCAAGGATTTGACGTGATAGGCATTGATCAAGACCAAAACTGTCTTTCGGAATATCCACATATTCCGAAAATTATTTCTGACTTACATACTGCACTAAAAGAACTACCAAACACATCGTGTGATATCGTATTTATGAAATCACTGATCGAACATCTTAGAGATCCCGAAGAAGTGCTGCAACAAGTGCATAGAATATTGCGTTCTAAAGGGGCATTAATTGTGATGACACCAGATTGGGAAGCGAATTACCAAATTTTCTACGACGATCATACCCATGTAACCCCGTTTACAAAAATTTCCCTGAAATATCTACTTCAGATGACCAAATTTAGTAAAATAGACGTTAATCACTTTCTCCAGCTTCCTTTTATTTGGAAAAATCCGATCTTTTCAATTATACCCATTTGTCTTGCACCCTTCATTCCACACAGATCTAGATATAAGCTCTTACGCTGGTCTAAGGAACGTCAACTTCTTGCATTTGCCCAAAAACCCTAGAACCTCATGTCTTGGACACTAATTGCAGGTGGCTCATCTGGTATTGGAGCAGAGATTGCTTATACATATGCCAAACTTGGGGCAAATCTTGTTGTAACAGGCAGGAACCAGCAGAAGCTTAGGGATTTCTGCAATAACTTATCAAGCTCATTTCCAAATATAAAAATAGACTCGATATGTTGCGATCACTCAATAGACAAGGAAAATGTGATACTCGTTGATAGTTTGCGTAAAAAAAATATTACCCTAAATGCAGCCGTGTCCTGTATCGGAGTTAGCAACCTTGGAGGGGAAGAGCCCTATACGCTCACTAAACCCAGCATATTCGAAAACTATTTGTCTAACAATTTGACTGCTAATTATTCACTCATCTACACGATTAGACCCTTCCTTTGTGAAAATGCTGCTATATGTATTCTAGGTTCTATTGCTGGCTCTGAACGTATCGGCGCACCTTGCGGATATAGCATTGCGAAAGCTGCATTAACTGCGCTAGTTACCCATATGTCTGCGATCCTTTCACCAACTAATCGGATAAATATGGTCAGCCCTGGCAATGTCTTTACTAAGGAGGGTGTCTGGGACCGTAAAATCAAATCTGATCCTAAACGTACCCATGATTACATTGCATCTAATGTGCCCATGAAACGATTAGCAGCAGCCAGTGAGATAGCGGAGGCAGTCCTATTCTTGAACTCGGACAAATCTACCTTCACTACAGGCGCAAACCTCACAGTTGATGGTGGTCAATTAAACAGGTATCCACAATGAGTAACTTATTCGAACTGACTAATAGACGCTTTTTAATAACGGGCGGGTGCGGTCTCCTGGGAATACAGCATGCCGTAGCTATTGCAAAATTCGGAGGGATTCCAATTCTAGTAGATGTTGATATAAGCAAAAAAGCTGAAATTACGAATTCGATCCATTCACAGACTGGCATCTATCCAGAGATTTACAAGCTCGACATCACAAGCGAGGACGATGTTATCAAACTTTCAAATTTTCTCAAAGAAAAGCCCCTACATGGCTTGGTCAATAATGCAGCCCTAAACCCAACTGTTGGGTCCTCAGGCACCATTTCCAACTCAGGTAAAATAGAAGAATATTGCATCGATACCTGGAATAAAGAGCTTTCCGTCTCACTAACGGGTACGCTACTTATGCTGAAGCACTGTGCACCTCTTCTTATACAAACAAAAGGTGTAATCCTTAATATATCCTCAGACCTTGGAATTATTGCTCCGAATCACAGTATTTATAATGATAGCCCGAACACCTTTGATCAAGTTAAGCCTGTTGGATATTCAGTGACCAAAAGCGGGATAATTGGATTTACAAAATACATGGCAACTTATTGGGCTCATCTTGGAGTAAGATGTAACGCTATTTGCCCAGGTGGAGTTGACAACGGACAAGATCCACAATTTATTGATCGTTTATCAAAACTAATCCCTTTAGGGCGTATGGCCTCTATCGACGAATATCATGGATTAATTATATTTCTGCTTTCAGATGCTTCTTCCTATATTAATGGGTCAATAATATCTGCAGATGGAGGAAGAACTGCTTGGTAACAGCATTCTTCGATCACTGATTGAACTTGCTTATATCCATGCTTTTCAATTAACTTCCTGAGCCCTAAATATATTGACCAGACATCAGAAGTAGCATTATGGACTTTGCCAGGTAACAACTCAAATCCTGAATCACCAAAAGCATTATAAATGGTACCAGACGTGAAATTGGTTATGTCGATATCGAAACTACTGAACACTGATCTGACATCAAAACTATTCAATTCGTCGGACGGCAGAACACTCATTTTATATAACCTATGATTCTCATTCAAAACCTCAACATCCTCACCCCAAGAACAATAGATTCCATTGGACATAATTCGCTTTAAGTCCTTGTAAGCCGTAGTATATTCAAGGCCATGGCTGTCAATAGTATCCTGAGTAATGCCAGTTAAATCCGTAAAATAATGACTTAGAACAGGGTTGATCTTCGGCTTAACAAGTCTACTAAATATATGGACGTCATGAATATATTTTAAACTACTAAATGAAAGGCAAGATATCTGAACGACTTCCCTATGCTCCCCTAAACCACTCCAGCGCCTTTCCAAGGATCCTTGCCAAGCAGTATATTCTAAATCCAGAATTATCAGTCTATCGATCATCACATTCTTTCCTTTAGTCTCTCAACAACCTGTAAAACCTCATCATCTGTAGCACCAGTATTAAAACTAATCTCTGGATAAAACCTTTTTTGAATTTCTTGAGCCATTAGTATTCTTCCAATAAGAGGCTTAACCACCTCTAGTTCATAATTGATAGGCATACCCGTTGACGGATCAATCATAAATAAAGCTTCAGCCATTCCATGCTCACGACTACTGAGCATAAGCTGAATACTATTTATTATGCACTTAGCTCGATCAAGATCACTTTCGTCTTTATATTTATAGAATAAGTGATGATATAAGGGCCTCAACCTTCCCTGGAAGTCTACTAAGTAGTTGAAGCCATTATCTGATTTTGAGAGGCAAGATGCGGTTCCAGTTACCACACCATCTTTAGAACTCTCAAGGACACAGCTAGGTATTGCATCCAACCTTAAGGAACCAATATATTCTACTTGACTGGGAATATTTTTTATGACCCGATTTACTGTCTCTACAAGTTCATCTTGAGATGCAGTATAAGGATCAGAGACCGTAGCCTTGTGACCACTTCCTGAATGTTGTTCCAAAATCAGCAAACCCGTTTGAGATGTTAAATCTCTCAGCCAACGGCTAAACATCCTCGGTGGATCGTTACTATGATCCCATGAGTTACTAAATACAAAGTCCGTTGGACTACTACTTATAATTGGGGATTCATCATGAAAATCAATCTTCACAAGATCTGAAAAATAATCAGCAGTATCTGAAATATCTGTTCCATAAACTCTTCCACCAGTAAATCTTGCAAATAGCATAGTTTCAGCCCCGTTACGCGATCCGTGCGTAATCCCTTTTAGATCATTTGATTTCTTCGCTAAGACTGATGTAACAACTTTTGAAAGATAAATACTACTTGGCGGGAAAAAATGGACCCCAAAAAGCTTTTGAATGTTAACAACCTGCTGAACAAGCTCATAATCAGTTTTCATTTCTCAGCCTACTGAAATCCACATCTTTGTATGTTAACACAATGACTTCACGGGTTTTGCCTGTCTGCAGTGGCAAGCCTCTATGGAAACCAGATGTATCCTCCAATAAAATACTTCCAGCCGACAATTCAAACGTCTTCATCTTGTCACTTCCGTACATTTTTTCAAGATGATCATCTTCAATCCTGAAGTATGTTGGAATACTTGAGAGCTCTTCATTTACAAAAGGAAATTTCTTATGGGACTCGATGAAGTATTGATGAGGCCCATTCTGATCATCCACGTCACTAACAAAAACGAATAGCTTCAAGAAATTAAAGCTGTCATAATCAAAATGAAATAACTGAGCAGCTTCAGAAAGTTCTCGAAAATCAGGTGAATCTTTTCCATATGATATCCAAGATTCTACTGAAACTTCTATATTGGATGTTCCAAGATAAGTATAAACTAAGTCTTTAATATGAGAGTCATTTTTTAATTTGTTTATTAGAGCCGTCTTTTCTACTTCGCAGGACTTAAAATAATACCGTAGAAACTTGCCATGGCCTGTAACCTCATTACGTGTTAATTGTTCCCCATCAAGTTCTTGTCCCAAGGACTCGCCGGAAAGTCTCAATGTACTGGTCTCATGTAAGTAATAACTAAGATCTTGATCGCTGATGTAATTCTTGAGCTCTAGGTATCCACAATCACTAAGCAATCTGGACTCGTAGTAATTAGATTTTGTTGTCTCTAAATATTTATTTGGTAGACTAGCTTGGAAAGCCTGTGAAATTGCCTTATTTGAATCGATCCATGCTCTTCTAAGAAGTACATTACTTAATTGATCCCTATGGCTACACAAACAACTGTACACCTTATGAACTGATGGAATTACCAATAAACCTCTTTCTGCAAGCTCTGAGCCGAACTGCAAGATCCTTGTCCTTTCCATTGTCACCTCGATACAGAGGTATAATACCAATAGTCTGACATCAAGGTTGTGTTTAAAAAGGATTCATTCTTAGCAGAGAAAGCAATTCTCCTTTGCAATGGTCCCTCTTTAGCAAAAGTTGAACTCTCACGTCTTGACCGAAACCGATTTTTTCTGGTTGGTCTCAATAATATTGTTCGATTTCTAGATCAATTGTCCATTTCAATAGACTTTTATATTGCTGCTGACAGGCTTATATTTCAAGATTCACGAGATGTCATTCACAAGCTTTCTTGCTGGAAGTATCTCCGTGAGCATACTTGTGATGATGATTTAAAGGTATCCTGCAGAGTCACTACATTTAATTCAGATTGTCAATTGCAAGAACGAAATCTATTCTCTTTTGATCCCAACTTGTTCGTTTCGGGACTGGCTGGAGCGCCCTACATAGCTTTTCAAATACTCCACTACTTAGGTTTTCAGGAAATTTGTATAATTGGCATGGATCATACTTTAGGCATGCCTAATCATCCTGATTCATCCAAACACTTTGTATCTAACTACTTTTCTAATTCTATTCTCGACAGTGATGCTGTTGAAAAAACAAAGCCAATGTCAGAGCGCGACCCTTATTTCAATTACGCAAATGAGGTTTTTAAATATAGTCGCCGCCAAATTTTTAATTGTACTCCCAACTCGCTATGCAAAGTATTTCCCCATGCGCCCCTAGATTATCTCTATTCTGCTGCATAGATATACACTTCTAGGCAATTTCATTAATCTCATATCATAACCAGTTTATATTTCTGTCCTTACCATTTACCAAATCACTTTATATGCCCGCTTTCGAGAGCCAAAGACATCTATAATAAAGAAAAGCGCCAAACGACTAATGTCCACTAGAAACCCTCAACTGCTTCCTCTACCCGATCTAAGCCAAAGCGTTTTTACTATCACCTCTCAGCCATCATGGCGCAAACTTGAGGAAGACTTCAGTTGTTCTAAGCGCGTCTCACTTTTCGGCAATGGTGGTAACCTTGCAGTAGCCGACCATGCAGCCATTGATATTTCCCGGCTAACAAATAAACTTGGCATTTGTCCTGGAAGTGGAATTCTAGCAAGCTCTTTAATCAATGAAAAAGGTCATGATGAATGGTTGCGTAAATGGGTTGAAATCTCTGCACGGGGTTTGAACTCTGATGTACTCGAGGAGTCACTTTGCATCGGGATTAGTAGCAGCGGTATTTCAGAAAATGTTGTACGTGCGCTTAATTACTCTGCATCAATTGGATGTCGTGCCTGGCTTATTACAGCTGCTCCATTAAAGAGCGAGGAAACCATCAACTTTAATACATGCACACTCAATTTAGATGAGTACCATAGCGCTGAGGTTTTGACCCTGCTTTTAACTTATCAACTTATTCATTCTTCCGGTTTTAATTGCCCACCAATATCGAAGGCTTCTACTTCAAACAATACATTTGATTTTAATCATTCATGACCTTCACAGTTGCC
>Ga0189275_100211_pt1 | contig 61796 bp, 53 predicted proteins | sample N19A6minimetaG_FD_130329 | JGI IMG/M metagenome (GOLD analysis project Ga0189275, IMG submission 130329) | Marine microbial communities from the Costa Rica Dome - N19 A6 mini metaG | ecosystem: Environmental > Aquatic > Marine > Oceanic > Photic zone | place: Costa Rica: the Eastern Pacific...
AACTGTTCAGGCTGAACGCAGACACGCGCGAAGGGGCCCGGGCCGGCACACGGCGTCACAAGCGCCAGGGACCTAACGGCCTCCTTCGCGCAACCAGCCTACAACACCTCCAACACACAGGGGACCTAGTCCGGCATCTCCGGCAGGAAACCGCCGCCTTCCATCCAGCCGATCACGAGATCCGGCCAGACAGCGACCGGCAGGCCTTCGGTATAACGGATGCCGAAACCGTGCCCGCCTTCGGAAAAGACATGCATGTCCACCGGCACGCCCTGTGCGGTGAAGGCATCGAAGACGTCGAGCGAATTGGCGACGGGCACCGATGTGTCATTCGTGGCGTGCAGCAGGAAGAGCGGCGGTGCATCGGCCCGGGCCGCCGCGGCGATATCGTGGACCGCCACCAATTCCGCAGCCGGATCGGCACCGATGAGACGGTCGCGCGAACCTTCATGGATGGCCGGGCCTTCCATGCGGGTGACGGGATAGATCAGCGCGGCGAAGTCGGGACGGGCGCCAAGCGTGTCGGCACTGTCGTGCGCGGGATAGACCTCTGCATCGAAACGGGTGGCGATGGAGCCTGCCAGATGGCCGCCGGCGGAGAAGCCGATGACGCCGGTGCGCCCGGGATCGATATCGTAATCCTCCGCCATCGCCCGGATCAGGCGCATCGCGCGCTGGGTATCCTGCAGGGGTACATCCGCGCCGTTTTCATGACCCTCGGCCGGCAGCCGGTAAATGAGGATGAACACCGTGATCCCTGCGGCGTTGAAGCGCTCGGCGCTCTCGATCCCTTCCTTGTCCAGCACCACGCGCTGATAGCCGCCGCCGGGCAACATCAGCAGGGCCGTCCCGTTGGGCGTTTCCGGACGGAAGACAAGCAGGCGCGGCCGGGTGATGCCCGCGACATAGCGGTCGCGGATCGTGTCCGGGTCCTCGCTGCGCTCGACGATGACCTCCTCCAGCCGGCCGTCGAGTGTCTGCGAGCCCGGCACGGCACCATCGGGCCATAGCGCAATGACACTGTCCGGCTCACGATGCTGGGCTGTGGCAGCCAGGGGGAGAGCGAGACAGGCCAGCAGGCCGCAGATCATGACACGGATCGCCGCCGCGGTTCGGATCGTCGCGGCCAGGGGAACGGCCTGCGGGGGACAGCGCGAAATCATCATGCAAGCCTCGCTGGAAATACATAGGCCCGGCCGGAGAACCGGCCGGGCCCAGTCAGGCATCCGGGAAGTGAGACCGTCTAGAAGCGGGCCCGGACACCGAAGAGATATTCCGTGCCTGTGTGGTGATAGACATCCACCAGATCACCCGCGTCGAAGAGCTGCTGCTCGAACTCGTCGGTCAGATTGATCGCCTCGAAGGTCAGATCGATCATTTCGTTGAGCTGGTAGGAGGAGGCGAAGTCCAGGTTGAAGCTGGAATCGACACCCCGCTCGTCGCGGCCCGCCGAATTGGCATCGCGGGTCACATAGGCATCGCGATAGGCCGCCGAGATCCGGGCCGACAGGCGCTCATCCTCGTAATAGAGGGTGGCGTTGTAGGCGTTCGGCGAGAAGCCGTTGATCTCGTCGCTGTCCACATAGGTGTAATTGCCCTGGAAGCCGAAATTGTGGAACGGCTCCGGCAGGAAGGTGAAGGGCTGCTGATAGGCCACCTCGAAACCCTGCACGCTGGCATCGCCGCCATTCGAGACCTGGCTGATCTCGACCAGCGGATCCCCGCCCCCCTGGATCAGGTTGTACAGCGGGCTGGAGGCCGGCGGCAGGTTGGCCGGCAGGCCGGACTGGCTGTAGGGCACTTCCACCGACTGCGATGACGTGAAGAAGCTGCTCACATCCTTGTAGAAGACGCTGACCGCGAACAGGGCCTCTTCCGCGAAATACCATTCGAAGGAGGCGTCATAAGTGTTGGCGCGATAGGGATCGAGACCCGGATTGCCCGCATTGTAGCGGAAGGGCGGGCCGTTGAAGCTGTCCAGGCTGCCGCCCGGCGTCAGATTGCCCAGCGACGGACGGGCCATCACCTTGGCGGCGCCGAGGCGGATGACGAATTCGTCGGTCATGTCGAAGGCAATGTTCAGTGACGGCAGCGTGTCTTCATAGCTGCGCTCGACGGTGACTTCCGTGCCGCTCACCAGACCCGTCGCCGATGTGGTCGTCTCGACATAGCGCACACCGATATCGCCGCGCACCGGGATCGAGCCGAGCATGGTCTGGAAGTCGGCCTGGATGAAGCCGCCGAGATCTTCCTCGCTGACCGAGCGCTGGTTGCCGGCCTGGACGGAGCCCGGGATCGAGTAGATGCCGGCAGCCGCCGCAGCAGCCTGGATATTCGGGATGATCCAGGCGGTATCATTGCCGCCCGGCATGCCCAGACCGCTGCCGAAGCCGGTCAGGATGGAATAGAGGTCCGATGTGATCGGCAGGCCGGTCGCGCCGGCCGGACAGTTCACGCCCGGCAGGTTGCAGACCACCGAGCCATTGGTGTTCTCGCGCCGCGCTTCCCGGGTCTCGAAGTCATATTGCTTGAACGATATCCCGCCGGACACCGACCAGTTGTCGTTGACGTCGTATTCCAGCGAGCCGGAAATCGTGTCGAAGGAGTTGGTGACCGATTGCGGCCGGTCGCGCACTTCGGTGAACTGGAATTGCGACGGATCGGTCACATCCAGCGAGCCGAAGTCGATGGCCGGCGTGTTGTGGCTGTTGCGGAAGTCGTAGGAATAGCCTGTCACATCCCCGATCGCGTCGAACAGGATCGTGGTCTGGACCGGATTGTCGAACTCCGATTCCACCGTGCCCGCGATGAACTGGCCGCGCAGGCGATCGGTGAAGTCGTGTTCGATGTCCAGGGTGAACTGGGTGAAGTCTGTGGTCAGCTCGTCATAGCGGCCTTCCGAACGGATCGGATGGGTGCCATTGGCATTACCGCTGATATCGAACGTGCCCGAGTCCATGATGTTGCGGCTGGCGTCGATCGTGTAGTCGCGGACGTCGATCACACCTTCCTGGCTGCGGAAGAAGACTTCCAGGAAGTTCTCCACCCGGGTCGCATCGAAGCGGGAGTAGAGGGCGTCCAGCGAGATCGTCGTGCGCTCGCTCGGACGGAATTGCAGGCCGCCGGTAATGCCGAGGCGTTCCTGCTCGTTCGTCAGCCGGCCATAGCGCGGGATGCGCGGGTGATAGACCAGCGAATTGGTGTCGATGTCCGAACATCCCGGACCGGCCGGACAGGCCTGGCCGTCGACCGAACGGAAATTGCCGTCCTGCCAGCGCACGGTCGAGAAGCCTTCCTCGATGATCGTGCGGTCCGTATAGGCCAGCGACAGGTTGGCGCCGAAGCTCCGGTCGTCATTCGTCCAGGACAGGAGGCCGGCAAAGCGCGGGCTGGTTTCCTCGGAGAGGCTGTTATAGCCCATCTGCGCGGACACGGCGGCGGTCAGGCCCGGATCATAGTCCAGGGCGCGCGCCGTGCGCAGGTCGACCGTTGCCCCCAGCGAACCTTCATCCATCGACGCGGACGTCGTCTTGGTGACGCGGATCTCGTTGAAGAGGTCGGACGCGAACGTGTTGAAGTCGAAGCCGCGGCCGCGATTTGAGCCGCCGGACGCATCCGAGCCGCCCGTGGTCGACAGCGCTTCCATGCCGTTGATGCGGACCCGCGTGAAGTCGGCGCCCAGACCGCGCACCGTGATCTGGCGGCCCTCGCCGGCCACCCGGTTGATCGAGATGCCGGGGATGCGCTGGATGGATTCGGCCAGGTTCAGGTCCGGGAATGCGGCAATGTCTTCGGCAACGATTGCATCGACGACGCCCGACGAGTCGCGTTTCACATCGAGGGCCGCAGCCAGCGATTGCCGGTAACCGGTGACGGTGATGACGTCATTGGTCGACGTTTCGGCACTGTCCTGCGCCGCAGCCATTCCGCCCAGCGCGGCTGCCAGAACGAGGCCGGCCGGCGCGCAACCGGCGAGCAGGCGCAGCTTGGCCGTCGGCTTGTTGAAGTGTCTCATAATTTCCTCCCCGCATGCGGCCGGTTTTCCGGTCCGCTTTCGTGTTCCCGCCATGGCTGGCTGGCGAAATCCGGCAATGACACCGGTAGCATTTCTCGACCCGGCGATCCAGCACCAAAGGAGGTGAAGACAGAAGACCGGGTGTCCAGCATGGATGAAGCGCATGCTGCATAATAATGACACCGGTAGCAATTTCTTTTTTCGACTTTGTTTGCTGCGTCGCAACAATGCTTGACGGTACAGCCGGGTCGCTGACTAGCCCTCGCTTTCGCACCAGGCCAGCGCCAGGGCGGACAGGGCGATGTACAGCACGACCAGGCCGAAGCCCGGCGTGTCCTGTTCGGCAAAATCGGCAACGACCGGCAGGGCGAAGCCGAGGCCGGCCAGCCAGGCCAGCAGGATCAGCGTCGACACGATCGACCGGCCGTGACGCACCAGCCGCAGCCGGATCGACAGTATCGCGGCCCGCCGCCGGCCCCGGTCAGTCAGACGGCTCATGTCTGTCCTCCTCGTCTTGCGGGGCAAGCCGCGCTGCCAGCCGCTTCTTTGCGCGTTTGACCCGTGACTTCAGCGTCCCCAGCGGCACTTTGAGCGCCCGGGATGCCTCGACATGCGTCAGCCCGCCGATCTCGCACAGGATCGCAACATCGCGTTCTTCCGGCGCGAGCGCGTCCAGCGCAGACCGCACATCGATCGGCCAGTCCGGATCGCCGGTCACCACCGGCCGCACCTCGCCGCGCAACCGGTCGAGAATGCGCCGGTGCGAGCGCTGCCGCCGGGCCAGCATCAACAGCTCGCGATAGCCGATGGCGAACAACCAGGTGCGGAAAGCCGACCGGCCGTCATAGCGGCGGATATGGATGAAGGCCTTGATCAGCGCCGACTGGGCGAGGTCCTCGGCATCCTGCCGGTGACGGATCGAGGCGGTGAGAAAATCGGTCAGGGCCGCCTGGTGCCGGCGCACCAGCTCCTCGAACGCATCCGCATCCCCCGCTGCCTGGCACAGCGGGATCAGCTTGCTGTCGCTGAGCTGACGGAGCGGCCGGCGGGTCATCGGCCGCTAGGGCTCGTCCCGGCCGGTCAGCAGGAAGTGAAAGGCCAGGTGGACCAGTCCCAGCGTGAAGGGCAGGCCGGCGATCGCCAGCACGAAGAGCTGGGCCCGCAGGCTCTCCATCAGGAAGGCCAGGGCGAGGCCGGGCAGGACGAGCGCCAGCAGGATCAGCCCGCGCCGCAGGTCGCGGAAACGCCGCCGCGTCCCGCCGGCGATCTGCGCCAGTGCGGCCTGGTCGACGGTCTCGCAGCGCTCGACGAGCAACCGGATCGTGGCGAGATCCGCCTTGCGTTTGCGGTAGGCAAAGAACTGCGCGCTGATCGGGATGGCGGCCAGGAATGCCACCACCAGGATCGGGATGAGTTTGGCGACGATATCGTCTTCCACGGCGACCTCCAGCCTGGCTGTTTGCGTTTTGATGCAGGCACATGCTGCCACGGATGACGGGCAGGCGATCTTTTTTCAGCGTCATCCGGATCGGGCGATGCCCGCATCCAAGGGCTCAGACCCGCTGCGATTTCCGCAGCCTGAAAACGCCAAGGAGCCCTTGCCCATGACGCCATCCCGCCTCGCCGCCGCGACCCTCGCGCTGTGCCTGTCCACCGCGGCACACGCCCAGGACGCGCTGCAGATCACCCATGTGACCGTGATCGATCCCGCCAGCCGCACGGTCCGGCCGGACATGACGGTCACCCTGTCCGGCGGCCTGATTGCCGCGGTCGAACCCGCCGCCCGGGCGGCAGCTCCCGAGGGCGTCCGGGCCATAGACGGCCGGGGCCGTTTCCTCATCCCCGGCCTGATGGACATGCATGTGCACACGAATGTCGCGCCGGTGACCGAGACCAGCCTCGCCCTCTTCCTCGCCCATGGCATCACCTCGGTGCGCGACATGGCCGGCGATTGCTGGGAGCCGCAGACCCCGCCCTTCCTGTGCCGGGACGATCTGGTGACCTACAATGCCCGCATCGATGCCGGAGAGCTGGCCGGACCGGACCTGGTGCGCCTGTCGAGCGCCTTTGTGCAGAGCGACCGCACCGGCCATCTGCCGCCGGACGCCGATCCGATGTTCATGCCGCAAACGGAAGAGCAGGGCCGGGCCCTCGCCGATTATCTCGATGCGCGCGGCGTCGATCTGGTGAAAATGTACCACGCCATCTTCCCGGCCGCCTATGAAGGGCTGATGGCGCGGGCGGGCGAGCTCGGCCTGGAAGTGTCCGGCCATATCCCGCTCGTGCTGTCCGCCGCCGAAGCCTCGGCCGCCGGCCAGCGCACGCTTGAGCACGCCAAGGACATCGTCACCGATTGCAGCGGTTTCGGCGCCGAATACCGCTCCCGCATCCGCGGCGTGGTCGGCGGCGATGAGACGGCGCAATGGCCGGACGATGCGGAACGGCTTTCGCGCACCGTGGCCAGCTTCGACGCGGAAACCTGCCGCGCCCTGATGCGCGAACTGGCGGCCAACGGCACCTATTACGTCCCCACCCACGGCACGCGCGAGATGGATGTGCGCGCCGGCGACCCGGCCTATCGCGACCATCCGGCGCTGGCCTACATCCCCGGTTTCCAGCGCCAGCACTGGGACGCCGATCTCGATCGCACCGCCGCCGAACCTGCCGAAGTCCGCGATCACTATGCCCGCTTCTACGCCCTGGGACTGCAGGTCACGGCGCTGGCGCATGAGGAAGGCGTCGCGGTGATGGTGGGCACTGATGCCAATGACACGATGATCATTCCCGGCGTCAGCGCCCACGAGGAACTGGCCCGCCTGGTCGAGGCCGGGCTGAGCCCGATGGATGCTCTGCGCGCCGCCACCGCGACGCCGGCCGGATATCTCGGTCGCAGCGAGACGCTGGGCATCGTCCAGGCCGGGGCCGAGGCCGACCTTGTCCTGCTGGACGCGAACCCGCTGGACGCGATCGGAAACACGCAAGCCATCGCGGCCGTGATCGCCGATGGCCGGCTGCATGACCGGGCCGGCCTGGATGCGTTGCTCGACAATGTCCGCCAGCGCGCCGCGGAGGGCACGCTGCCCGGCCAGTAACGGACCGCGGTCTGCAGAGGCGGGTTGCCAGAAACGCTACGAATGTAACACTATCGCTAGAATCGTAGCAACCGGAGTTTCCTCATGTTCTGTCGCGCCATCACGGCGACACTGACCGCCGGCCTGGCCAGCCTCGCGGTGAGTGCAGCCGGCACCGCCCAGCCTCCCGAAAGCCTGTCGGATTCGGTGATGCGCCATGTGCGGATCGACGCTCCGCGTCTGGCCCTGACCGGTCTGCAGCTGATCGACGGGTCCGGCGCCCCGGCGCGCCAGGACCAGACCATCCTGATCGAGGATGGCCGCATCCTGGCCGTCGGGGATCGTGGCGGCGTGACGATCCCGGACGGGTTCGACGTGGTGGCGCTCGACGGCCGGACGGCAATGCCGGGCATTGTCGGCCTGCACAATCACCTGCACCACCCGGGTGTGCCCGTCAGCCATTTTGCCGCGCCGCATCTCTACCTCGCCGGCGGTGTGACGACCCTGTTCTCCGCCGGCAGCGCTGCTCCCATGGCCGAGCTGAACATGGCCGGAGCGGTTGCACGCGGGCTCGGTCCGGGTCCGGACATGCGCATCGCCGCGCCCTATGTGACGGGGCCCGAGGGCAATTGGGTGATGCCGCGCCCGGCCACGCCGCAGGCCGCCCGCGACTTCGTCGACTACTGGGCCTCCGCCGGGGTCGCCGGGTTCAAGCTCTACCGCCACGTCACGCCGCCGATCGCAGCCGCGATCATCGACCAGGCGCACACGCACGGCCTCACCGTCACCGGGCATCTGTGCTCTTTGACTTTCAGTGAGGCGGCAGAGATGGGGATCGACCGGATCGAGCACGGCCTGATTTCCATGTCGGACCTGGTCGAGGACAAGCCTGCGGGCGAATGCGTCTCGACCCTGTCATCCCTGACCGAGGCCGACATTGACGGCCCTGCGGTCTCGGCCGTGATCGACACGCTCGTCGCCCATGACGTGACGCTGACCTCCACACTGGCCATCATCGAGTCCCATTTCGCCCATCGGCCGCAGGGCGAACCGCGCGCGCTGGAGATGCTGTCGCCGGTCGAGCGCGCCGCCTATGACGCCCGCCAGACCGCGCTTGCCGAACGCCGCGACACGACCCGTTTCACACCGGCGCTTTTCGACAGCATCCTCGCATTCGAGCGCCGCTTTGCCGAAGCCGGCGGCCGGCTTGTCGCCGGTCCGGACAATGGCCGCCACATCGTCGCCGGTTATGGCGATCAGCGGAATCTGGAACTGCTTGTGGAAGCCGGCTTCTCCGTCCCCGAAACCGTGCAGATCATGACCCATAACGGCGCCGTCGAACTCGGCCTGGGCGAAGACCGGGGTCTGGTGCAGGCCGGTTACCGGGCCGATCTCCTGATCCTGAACGGCAACCTCACAGCCGACCCGGCCGCCATCCGCACACTCGAATACGTAATCCGCGACGGTCTGGCCTATGATCCCGCCAGTCTCGCCGAAACCGTGCGCGGCGAAGTCGGCCTGCGCTGATCGCGAACCCTCTATCCAGCCAACCGGACCGAACATCATGTTTCTGCGTTACCTTGTGCCCCTGACACTCCTTGCCGCCTCGACCGGTTCCGCACCCGCGGACGCCCAGACCGCGCCCGCCGCAACGCGCGGCACGATCGCGCTCACCTTCGACGACGCCCCCCGCGGCGACGGCGCCTTCTTCACCGGTTCCGGACGGACCCGCGCGCTGATCGAGGCGCTGGACCGGGCCGATGTCGACGGAGCGATGATCTTCGTGGCCGGCCGCAATGCCGAAGCCCGTGAGGACGGGCTGGACCGGCTGCAGGCCTATGCCGCCGCCGGTCACAGCCTGGCGAACCACTCCTATTCCCATACCTGGCTGTGGCAGAGCGAACCCGGTGACTATCTGGCCGATCTCGACCGCACCACCCGTCTTTTGGAAGACCTGCCGGGTCACACCCCCTATTTCCGCTTTCCCTTCCTCGATGAAGGCCGCACCGTCGAGGGCCGCGACGCCCTGCGCCACGGGCTCGCCGAACGCGGCCTGCGCAACGGCTATGTCACCGTGGACAATTACGACTGGTACATGGATGCGCTGGTCCAGCGCGCCGTCGCGGCGGGGCGCGAGGTCGACATGGACGCGCTGCGTCAGGCCTATATCGATATCCTGCTTGAAGGCATCGATTTCTACGACACGCTGGCCCGCGAGACGCTGGACCGGTCTCCGGCCCACGTCCTGCTGCTGCACGAAAACGATCTGGCCGCGCTCTTCATCGACGATCTCGCGGCGGCCCTGCGCGAGGCGGGCTGGCAGATCGTGCCGGCGCAAACCGCCTATGCCGATCCGATTGCGGACATGCTGCCCGACACGCTGTTCAACGGCCAGGGCCGCGTCGCCGCTCTCGCCCACGCCGCCGGTCTGAGACCCGCACGCGAGATGATCCCGCCCTTCGAGGACGAAGCCTGGCTGGAAGCCGAATTCACCCGCCGCGGCGTCTTCTCCAGCGCGGATTGAGGCGCCGTGGATTAGTCCCGATAGGGCTCGTGGCTGATCAGGCGCATTGTGTAGGCGGCATCGCCCAGCCCATTCATGTGCCGGTCCGAGGACAGCTCGCCCGTCACCCAGACCGGATCCCACAAGCGCTCGACCCGCAGCGGTTCGTCCAGCGTGACATAGACGATCTGGTTGGGCGGCGGCGGCGGGGTGTGAATGCAGGCGCCGAAATAGGGCACCAGCAGAAACTCGTCGATCGCGCCACCGGGCTGATAGTCCAGCGGCAGGATGAAGCCGGGCATGCGCACCGTCTGGCCGATCAGCGCCGGCTCGACATTGAACGTGCCGATCTGCTGCATCTGGCCGCCGAAGTGATTGATCTCCATCGTCGCATAGGCCGAGTTGTAGAGCTGCTCGATCCGCTCCAGCTCGCCCTCAGGCAGGAGATCGTCCCAGTTGATGGTGATGACGCCATTCTCGTCCGGCGGCGGAAAGTCGGGACCGGGCGGCGGCGGTGTTGCCCGCAGCGGCGCTTCGTCGTCCGCCTCGGCGGCGGATTGCGCGCCAGGCCCGGCGGCAGGCTCCTCGGCCTCTTCGTCCTGCGGCTCCGGCTGCACGGCTTCCACCGCCCGGGAACTGCCCGCCGCCGCGGCTTCGGTGCCGGGCGAGGGGTCGGCACCGCTGGGACTGGCACCGCAGGCGGCGAGCAGAAGAACGGGAAGCAGGTAGATGCGGATCGAAGACATGATGGACCTCACAAACGGATGGACAGGCCGTCGGCCAGCGCATTGCGCTGTGCCCGCCAGGCCGGCCATGCGCCCAGCAGCGCGCCGGCCAGGGTGACGGCCCCGAGGACAAGGATTTCGGTCAGGCCCGGCCCGCCGGCCAGGTCGAGCCCGTAGCGCGCGGCCACGCTGCGGGCGATGATGGCAAAGCCGATCTGGGTCAGGAGAATGCCGATCACGGCGCCGGCGGCCGCCAGCGAGGCGGCTTCCAGGATCAGCAGGGCAAAGATATCGCGCGGCCGTGCACCCGTCGCCCGCAACACCGCCATCTCGCGGCGGCGCTCGTTCAGCCCGGCCGACAGGGCGGTGAGGATGCCGGTCATGCCGACCACGACGACCAGCAGCGAGATCGCCTTGAACGCCGTCTCGCCGGCCCCGATCACCTGCCAGAGCTGTGACAGTGCCACGCCCGGCATGATCGCGCTCAGCGCCTCGCCCTGATAGGTGTTGATCTGCCTTTGCAGGCCCAGCACCCGGATCGGCGAGTTCACCCCGACCAGGATCGCCGTGATGCTGTCGGGCTCGAGCGTGCCAGGATCGGCGGTCTCGGGCGCAGCCTGGCCGGACGGCGGCGCGCCGCTCTCCCAGCCGACATGGATTGCCTCGATACTCTCCAGCGAGACATGGACAGACCGGTCCACGGGCGTACCCGTCGGCGCGAGAATGCCGACAATCTCGAAGTCATGGCCTGAATGCTCGGCAAAGCTGACATCGCCGATCCCGTGCGACAGCCGGATAAACCCGCCCAGGCCATAGTCGAGCTGGCGGGCCACTTCCGCGCCCAGCACCACTTCATGGGTTCCGTCGAAGACCCGGCCGTCGGCCAGCGCCAGCGGCTGGCTGCGGCCATAACGGTAGTGCTCGAAATAGGCCTGTGTCGTGCCCACGACCCGGTAGCCGCGATGACTGTCGCCCAGCGAAATGGGAACGGTCCACTCGACATCCGGCGCCGAGGCAATCAGCTGATACGTGTCCCAGCCGATATTCGCGGTCGGGTCGCCCAAGCGGAAGACCGAATAAAGCAGGAGATTGATCGCCCCGCCCCGCGCACCGACGATCAGATCGGTGTCGGAAATGGTGGAATCGAAGCTCGCCCGCACACCGGTGCGGATCTTCTCCACACCCAGAAACAGCATCACGGCGAGCACGATGGACAGGATCGTCAGCGCCACCGAGACACCGCGATTGGCCAGGCTTTTCCAGGCCAGGGTCAGGAGGGACGCGCTCATGCCGCCTGCCTCGCGCGATTGATCTCCGCCAGTTCGATCTGCCGGTCGAAGCGGTCCGCCAGGGTGCGGTCATGACTGACGAACAGCAGCGCCGCGCCGGACTTGCGGCACTCCGCGGTCAGCAGGGACAGGAAGGCGTCGCGGGCATCCTGGTCGAGCGCCGAAGTCGGCTCGTCCGCAATGACCAGACCCGGCCGGCCGATCAGCGCCCGGGCTGCCGCCACACGCTGCTGCTGTCCCACGCTCAACGCCGTGACCCGGCGGGTCAGGCTGCCGGCATCCAGCCCCAGCGCGTCGAGCAGACGGTGCGCCTCGGTGTGCGCATCCGTCCCGTCCTGCTTCAACCGCGCAGCCCGCTCCGCCGAGAAGCGCAGCGGCAAAAGGACATTCTCCAGCGGGCTGAGATAGGGCACGAGATTGAACAGCTGGAAGACGATGCCCAGCTGCGCCGCGCGCAGGGCATCGCGCCGGGCGGGACGGTCCGGGTCCATGCGCGTGCCCAGGACGCAAATCTCGCCCTCGCGGCAGGGCGTGATCCCGGCGATCAGACCGAGCAGCGTGCTCTTGCCGCTGCCCGAAGCCCCGGCGAGGAAAACCGCCTCTCCCGCGGCCATCTCGAACCGGTCGATCTCCAGCACCGACGGCCCGCCCGGCCAGGCGAAAACCAGGTCGCGGATACGGACAGCCGGGACCGTCATGGTGCCAGACGATGGTCCGGAGATGCCGGCGTCAGATCGAAACCGGCCTGCCGGTCCGGCGACACCAGCACCGCCTCGATCGTCTCGAACCGTTCGAACATCTCGAAAAGGCCCGTACCGATCCGGCGCAGACGCTGCGGTTGCGCGCACTCGAACCGGTAGGTCACCCGGATGTCTTGATAGCCGGTATCGGCGATCTCGCCGCCCAGAAAGGCACAGCCCGCATCGCGATCGAGCCGCAGCACCACGCCTTCGGCCAGGAGGCTGGACCGGGCTTCGCTGACGAGACGCGCCTCGTCCGCATCGCGCGGCTCGCGCTCGAAACCGAACAGATTATAGCCCGGCGTCTCGAACTCGGCCTCGACCCGTCCATCCGCGTCGACAGCGACGCCCAGATGGCCGACACCGTGGACATGAGCCGCGTGTTCCTCATGTCCGTCATGGTCGGCGTGCTCATGATGCGCATCGTGATCGTTATGTGCCGTCTGTGTAGCACCTGTGTCACCCGTATGTAGCCCTGACGAGGCCATTACGGCGCCGGCAAGCACCAGAATACTCGGTCCCACTGCACATCTCCCTGCGAATTCGCGACGAGCGCCGTTGATCGCTCGCAGATACGTTATTATGTAACACGACACCGGCTCAAGGGGGCCGCTCATGTCTTTTTTGTCACCCGGGAGGGAAACGCATGCGCCGTAACCAGGACGCCGTCGGGATCGCCCTTTCAGGCCTCTGCCTTGTGCACTGTCTGGCCCTGCCACTCCTCGTCTCTCTGGGGCCGGCGCTGGTCTGGATGGAGGATGAGCGTATCCACCTTGCCCTGGCAGGCCTGGCGCTTCTGGTCAGTCTCAATGCCATGCGGCGCTGGCCGGGCGGGATGCGCGGCATCGCCCTGCGCGGCCTTGCGATCACGGGACTGGCGCTGCTCTTCTTCGGCGCGCTGGCCGGGATTTCCGAACTGACCGAACGCGTCATCACGGTGATTGGCGCCAGCGGCCTGGCCCTGTCGCACGGCGCCGCCTGGATTACCGCGGCCGGCCGCCCGGCACACCGGCACTAGCCTCCGGACAGGTCTGAGCAGGCGCGTCAGCGGGGGTATGCACCGGCGTTATGGCCCCTGCCCGAATATGAAGTGGCCGAAGACACGGCGCACTTTCTATGGTCAGGATATGCTTCAACCCCGTGCCGGAAAGAACCATGCACGCGTGCTCATGTCCTGACAGCCGGCCACCCGGACCGGCCCCTGCCCGCACACGACAAGCGGGACCGAACACGGCATGACGCGCACGCTGAAATCCGTGGCCATTATCGGTGCCGGCGTGGTCGGCGTGGCGACCGCCTATGCCCTGGCGCGGCGCGGGCTGGATGTCACCGTGATCGACGGTCGCGAGTCCGCCGGCCGCGGCGCGTCCTACGCGAACGGGGCTCAGCTGAGCTATCTCTACACCGACGCCCTCGCCAATCCGCGCCTGTTCCGCGACATGCCCGGCCTGCTTCTCGGCCGCAGCGAAGCCTTCCGCATGCGGTTGAGCCTCGACCCGGACTATCTGCGCTGGCTGCTGGCCTTTCTGCGCAACTGCACCGCCGGGCGGTTCAAGCGCAACACGCTCGCAGCCCTCGAGCTGGGACTGGAGTCCCGGCTGCAGATGGCCAGCCTGCTGGCCACGCACGATCTTGATTTCGGCTATGCGGTGCGCGGCAAGATGCACCTCTATCACACCGAAGCCGCCTTTGCCGCGGCGCGCCGCGTGATGGGAATGAAGAATGTCGGACCGGCGGCCCAGCAGGCCCTGACCTATGACGAGGCCCGCGCGATCGAACCGGCGCTCGACGCGGCACCGGACCGGCCGGTCGGCATCATCTACACGCCGGATGAAGCGGTCGGCGACTCCTTCCGCTTTTCCAGCAACATGCTCGAGCTGCTGCAGGCGCGCTACGGTGTGCGGGTGATCTTCGACGCCACCGTCAGCGAGGTCAGCACGGCATCGGGCCAGGCGCTTCTGTGCACCGACGGCCAGGCTGTGAAGGCCGACATGGCCGTCGTATGCGCCGGTGCCGATGCGCGCCGCCTGCTGCGCCCCTTCGGCGTCTCGATCCCCGTCATGCCGATGAAAGGCTACTCGCTGACCGCCCCGCCGGGCGAAGCCGCGCCGACGGTCAGCCTGACAGATACGACCCGGCGGCTTGTCTTTACCCGGCTGGACGGGCGCATCCGCGTCGCGGGACTGGCCGATCTCGGCTGGCGCTCGGCCGACCCGGACCCGGCCCGGCTCAACACGCTGCTACAGCATGCAAGGGCCTCGCTGCCGCAGGCCGCCGCCTTTGACGACGCTTCGAGCTTCTGGGCCGGGTTGCGGCCGATGACGCCGAACTCCCTGCCCTGCATCGGGCAGGCCGGCCCGGCGCTCGCCTACAATGTCGGGCACGGCATGCTGGGCTGGACCCTGGCGATGGGGTCCGGCGAGCGGCTGGCCCGCCAGATTGCACCCGATTTCGACCCGGTATCAGAAGGACACGCCCCTCATGACGTCAAAACCCTTGCCGCCACCCCTTAGTCCCACACGCGAAGCGGCGGGCCTGCTGTTCATATCCGGCCAGCTGCCGCGCGGCGATGGCGGAAAAATGGTCGCCGGCGGGATAACCGAACAGGCGGGCTGGGCCATCGACAATCTGGCGGCGGTTCTCGCCCGGCACGGCATGACGCTGAACGATGTCGTCAAGACCACGGTCTGGCTGACCGATGCCGCGCTGGCGGGTGAGTTCAACGCCGTTTATCGCGCGCGTTTCGCCGAACCCTTTCCGACCCGTTCGACGGTGGTGTCCGGCCTGCTGGCCGGCGACGCGCTGATCGAGATCGAAGCCATCGCCCACAAGGGCTGATCCCCGACCCTCCCGCCTGTCGGCGCCCTACCAGCGATAGCCTGGCAGGGTGCCGACATTTCTGACCCCGGCCGCCCGGGCATCCGGCCGCCGCGGATCCGCCGCCCCCTCGAACACGCCGTCCGCGATGCGGATGCACTGGGCACTGCCGATCGTGTCGGAGAACTCGATCTCGTGGCCCAGGCTGCCCAGCAGGCGCAGCGTGTCGATCGACAGGCCGGGCTCCACTTCCAGTTCGTCAGGATACCAGTTCTGGTGAATGCGCGGCGCCTGCACGGCCTCGGCAATATTCATGTCGTGGTCGATCACGTTCAGGATCACCTGCAGCACCGTATTGATGATGGTGGAACCGCCCGGCGTGCCGACAACGAGATAGGGCTCGCCGTCGCGGAACACGATGGTGGGCGTCATGCTGGACGTCATGCGCTTGCCCGGCTCCAGCCGGTTCGCGACATTCGACTGCATCCCGCGCACATCGTTGAGATGCGAGCGCAGGGCGAAGTTCTTCATCTGGTTGTCCAGCAGGAAGCCGGCCCCCTCGACAAGGGCGCCCGACCCGAAGGACGAGCCCAGCGTATAGGTGTTGGAGACAACATTGCCGGCGGAATCGGCAACCGAGAAATGCGTCGTGTCCGGGCTCTCGAAGGCGAGCGGATCACCGGGCGAGACGGCGCTGGCCGGCGATGCCGACGTGCGGGAGACGTGGCTGACGCGTTCCTCTGCATAGGCCTTGGAGATCAGCGTCTCGACCGGCACCTGCACATAGTCCGGATCGCCGAGATATTGCGTGCGGTCGGCATAGGCGAGCTGCATCACTTCCGACAGGGTGTGCAGGGTCGCGGCACTGTTCGCACCCATCGCCGAGAGATTGAAATGTTCCAGCATGTTGAGCATCTGGAGCAGAGCGATCCCGCCGGAGCTCGACGGCGGCATGGTCACGACGTCATGGCCGCGATAGGTCGTGCGGATCGGTTCACGCCATTGCGCTTCATACGCCGCAAGATCCTCCATCGAGATCAGCCCACCATTGCGCTCCATGTCCGCGACAATCCGTTGGGCAATCTCGCCTTCGTAGAAATCGCGCGGGCCGGCCGTCATCAGCCGTTGCAGCGTCCAGGCGAGGTCGGGCTGAACCAGCCGCTCCCCGAACCGGTACGGACTGCCATCGGCATGGAAGAAGGCGGACCGGGCGGCGTCGGAACTCGACAGGCGCCGCTCGCCCCATTGCAGGGCTTCGGAGAGATCCCTTGAGACGACAATACCGTCCTGTGCGAGTGACATAGCGGGTGCAATAAGGTCCGCCCAGGGTAACACCCCGTACCGTTCGTGCACCGCGGCGAAGCCGGCGACGGTTCCCGGAACGGCGGCGGCGCGATGGCCGTAATTCGCCTCGTCATTGATCCGGCCACGGCGGTCGAGAAACATCTCGACGGTCGCGGCGGCCGGTGCGGCCGAGCGGTAGTCGAGGGCCAGGACCCGGTCTTCCTCGGCGATGTAGACCAGCATGTAGCCGCTGCCGCCCAGATTGCCGGCGCGCGGCAGGGTGACGGCGAGCGCGAAACCGGTGGCGATGGCCGCGTCGACCGCATTGCCGCCGGCAGCGAGGATTTCCGCACCGACACGGCTGGCAATCTCGTTCTGGCTGACCACCATCCCGTCCTCGTCGACGACCGGGTGGACGATGCTGCCATAGTCGAGCAACGAGGACTGGGCCGCCGCCGGACCGGTCGCGGCCGGAAGGAGCGTCGCGGCACACAGGGTGGCGGTGCAGAGCGTACGAAGAAACGGCATCATGTCGGTTGTCCCCTGGATTGTCGGATTGGGTACGCGGTTATTCGACCGGCTTGGCCCGGTAGACCTCTTCGTCGATCTCGCCCTCCCAGCGGCCGACGACGGTGGCGACACAGAGGTCGCCGGTGACGTTGGTGACGGTGCGGGTCATATCGAGAATGCGGTCGAAGGGCAGGATGAAGCCGACCACGAGGGCGATCTGCTCCGGTGTCATGCCGATCGTCTGCAGCACGGCTGCGATCAGGAAGAGCGAGGCCGAGGGCACCGAGGCCGTGCCGATCGACACCAGCGTGGTGGTCAGCGCGATCAGCAGATAGTCCTGCAGCTCCAGCGGAATACCGAAAGCCTGGGCCGCGAAGACCGCCACGATGGCCACATAGAGCGCAGTGCCGTCCATGTTCACGGTCGCGCCCAGCGGCAGGATGGACGAGGCGACGGCGGGCTTGATGCCCAGATTGTGCTCGGCTGCCGACAGGGTCGAGGGCAGGGTCGCCGAGCTCGACGAGGTCGAGAAAGCGACCAGCTGGGCCTCGCGCACCCCGCCCAGGAAGGGAATGACCGGCAGGCGGGCGAGGAATTTCACGAACAGGGCGTGCGTGATGACGATGTGCAGGAGGCAGCCTGCCACCACGGTCACGGCCAGGACGAAGAGATTGGCAAAGGCGCTGAGCCCGCTCGTGCCCATCACCCAGGCGACCAGGGCAAAGACGCCGAAGGGCGCAAATTCCATGACGATGCCGGTGACGTTCAACATGGTCTCGGCGCCGGCGTCGAAGGCGGATTTGAGCGCTTTCGTCTTCTCGCCACCGATCAGGATTCCGGTCCCGGTCATCAGCGCGAAGAAAATCACGGCCAGAAGGTCGCCCTGGGCGAAGGCGGCAAAGGGGTTTTCCGGCACGATCGCCAGCAGGCGTTCGGTCAGTCCCATCGGCTCGGACAATTCCTGCGGAGTCGCCCCGGACAGGTCGATCCCGTCACCCGGCCGCAGGCCGGCCGCCAGCGCCAGACCGAGCAGGATGGCGAACAGGGTGGTGGCGAGATAGAGCGCGATCGCCTTGCCGCCGATCGAACCGAGCCGTTTGGGATCGCTCATCGCCGTCACGCCCGAGACCAGGGTGACGAAGACGAGCGGGATGATCAGCATCCGGATCAGGCGGATGAAGAGATCGCCGACCCAGCGCAGATGTTCGACGGCATCACCGGCGAAATAGCCGGCCACGGCCCCGAGCGCGAGGGCCAGGAGAATGCGTTTCCAGAGGACGATATTGAACCAGAAGGACAAGGCTTATTCCTCGCACAGATCGATTTGGCTGGTGTCGCGCAGGACCGGCTGGCCGGCCAGCGCGCCGGTGGTCGCGCCATTCTCGATGGCCAGCGCGCCGTTGACGAGCAGATAGCGCACGCCCTCGGACAATTCTTCCGGCGCGGCATAGCCGGCGCGCGGGGCGAATGTGTGCGGGTCGAAGACCACGATGTCGGCGACGAGGCCTTCACGCAGATAGCCGCGCCCGGCGAGGCCGAACGTATCGGCGGTGAGGCCGGTGCTGCGCCGGACGAAGCGTTCCAGCGACATCATCCCGCCGTCCACGACGAGATCGCGATAGGCCTTGGGAAAGGTCGCAAAGCGGCGCGGGTGCCCGGTCGACCCGTCCGACGCCGTCATCACCCAGTCCTGACCGGCGAAGGCTTCGATATCGGCCCCGTCCATGACGAAGGACGCAACGCGGTAGCCGCCGGAGCGGATGATGGCGATGGCGGTTTCGATTGCGTCCTCGCCGCGCTGTTCGGCGATGGCCGCCAGCGTGTGACCGCCCAGTGCCGGGTCGGCCCCGCGCAATGGCCGCGTGAGCAGCAGGGCATCGGCCCCTGCACGGCGGCGCAGATTGTCGTGCATTTCGGCCACCAGGCGCGGCCGGACCTGCGGATCGTCCAGCCGGGCCAGCAGCCCCTCGCGGCCGCCATCCAGCGCCCAGCGCGGCACCAGCGCATTGGCCAGGCGCGTGCCCGAGGCACGCCAGGGGTACTGGTCGGCCGTGACACGCAGACCGTTTGAACGCGCCGCCTCGACCCTCGCGATCACCGCTTCGCTTTGCCCCCAGACATCGGGACCGAGCGCCTTGATATGAGCAATATGGACCGGCGCGCCGGAGCGTTCGCCGACCGTGATCGCCTCGTCGATCGAGGCCAGCAGGCCCTGGGAATAGCTGCTCTCGTCGCGAATGTGGCTGTCATAGAGACCGCCGCGCGCGGCGGCGACGGTGGCCAGCGCCACCACTTCATCCAGCGGCGCGAAATTCTGCGGCGTGTAGTGCAGCCCGGTGGAAAAGCCGATGGCACCCTCGCACATTCCGCCCGCCAGCATGGTTTCCATGCGGGCAAGTTCTTCGGCTGTTGCCGTGCGGTTGTCTTCGCCGATCACGGCCGTCCGGATCGGCCCCAGACCGACCAGAAAGCCGGCATTGGGACCGATGCCCCGTGCCTGCAGGTCCTCGGCCAGACTGGCAACGCCGGGCTCGCCGCCGCCATCATTGCCGACGACCACCGTGGTCACGCCCTGGAAGAGAATATTGTCGCTGCGGCGGCGGTCGGCGTCATCGGCCGCCAGATCCGCCAACGCATGCGTGTGCGGATCGATGAAGCCCGGCGCGACCACCAGCCCGTCCACCGCGATGACCCGGTCGGGCGTCAGCCCGCTTTCATCCAGCGCGCCGACAAATACGATCCGGCCGTCTTCTGTGACGACATCCGCCGTCCGGCCGGGCGCGCCGGTTCCGTCGACAACGGTCCCGCCCGTGAAGGCAAGCATCTGCATTGCCGCGGCCGGAGCAGCCGGGGCCAGGACGGCCAGTGCAAGAGCACCGGCCGCCTGAAGCGTCTTTGCAAGCATGGTTCCTGCCCTAGAAGGACTTGCGGACCGAGGCGTAGAGGAAACGTCCCCGCGCCGAGTGCAGCGTTCCCAGATAGTTGAACGTGCTGTCGGCCAGCGGCGGCGCCTCATTGGTGAAGTTGCGCGCGCCGACCCGGACCCGGGTATTGTCCAGCACGTCTTCGCGGTCGAACGTGTACTGAACATAAACATTGCCGTAATACCACTCGTCGACCTCGAACTGGGTACCGTCACCGAGCGTCGCCCCGGTGTCCAGCACGGAACTGGTATAGCGGCCGAACAGGCCGGCGCCCCAATTGCCGTTGCGCCAGGTGATCGAGGTCGTTGCCCGCCATTCCGGATTGCCGTCCTGGCGCAGCAGCCCCGCCGCACCGTCGACCACGAAACCGCTGAAGATCTCGCCGGCATCCTGGGCATCGATGATCGCCTGGGCTTCCGGCGACGGCTCCTGGTCGAACGTGATCAGATGGGCCGCCGTGACGGAGACCCGGAAGTCACCGAGCGGCGTGTCGTCGATATCGTAGAGGACGGTAACGTCGACGCCTTCGATCTGCCGCGGCAGGAGGTTCTGATAGGTGTCCTGCACCTCGATCACCTCGCCGACCGCGTCGAGACCGGTTCCGGCAAAGTCGGCGATATCGTCGGCGCTGGGCGCTTCGCGGATCACCGCCGGGTTGAAGGAGCCCTGGGTGCGCAGCAGGTAGTCATAGGCGAGATGGTTGTCGTCGCCGAAAATACCGATGACGTTCTCTTGCTCGATATTCCAGTAGTCGACCGTGACAGTCAGATCGCCGAAACGGCTATCCCAGAGCTGCGGCTGGAACACGAAGCCATAGCTGTAGGTCGTGTTGGTTTCAGGCTCCAGCGTGCTGGACCCTTCGCGCACACTGACCGTCGACTGCGAGCGCAGGCACTCGTCGACATTGGCGATGCGGCCGGCGCGCAGATCGGCCTCGCAGAAGACGTAGTCGAGGCGCGTGTTGGACCGTTCCACGCCGCGCTCGTGGATCTGCGGCAGGTTCGGTGCCCGGAAGCCTTCCGAATAGGAGCCGCGCAGCATCAGCCAGTCGGTCACTTCCCAACCGATCGCCGCCTTCGGCTTCAGCACGTCACCGACATCGGAATAGTTCTCGTAGCGCGCTGCCAGCTGGACATCGATGGCCTGCATCAGCGGGATGTTCATGTCGCGGCTGACCAGCGGCACCGAGAGTTCGGCGTAGGAGGAGAACACCGAACGGTCGCCGGAGGAGTCCGGCGTCGGGCTGGAGCCGAGCACGTCGGATCCGAAAAAGTCGCCGCTGATCGGATTGGTGAAGGTGATCGTGCCGTCGAGGCGATCGTCGCGATCGTCCTCGAAGGCCTCGTGCCGCAGCTCGACCCCCAGCGCGACACCGACACCGCCCGCCGGCAGCTGGAACAGGTCCGGACGCGAGGTCTTGAAGTCCCACAGGCCCAGCTCGGTGGAGTTTTCCCGCGTCACGTCGACCATGAAGCTGTCGATCGTGGATTGCGGGTTGGGCGTGCTGTCACCATTGGAGAAGTCGACCAGATTGCCGCCGTTGAACGGGTTGTAGGCATCCGGCGTTTCCAGTGCGAGCGACTCCTGGAGCAGCGTGTTGGAGATGCGGTTGGTGCGGTCTTCCGTGGTCGCCTCGGACCACAGCATCGCCGACTCCCAGTCCCAGGCGCCGAACGAGCCGCGCAGGCCCGCCAGCAGGCGGTAGCTGGTATTGTCGACATTGATGACACGCGGTCCGGCATCGACGAAGCGGTAGTCATTGATGATATTGGCCACGCCCGCATCCGGAATGTTCAGACCGGGCAGACGGTTCGGATTGACACTGCCGTCCGAGAAGGTCACCGGACCGAAGGGATTCCAGTAATTGCTGGCCGGGACGATGATGTCGGCGGCGCTGAGCGGCGAAGCCTGCTCGCGATGGGTCATGTAGTCGGACAGGTAGAGCCCGGCCTCGGCGAAGAATTCCAGCCCGTTGCCGAAATCATGGTTGAAGAAGGAAAAGGCGTTGAACCGCTCATTGTCGCCATAGATCCAGCGGTCGAAGTTGGAATTGTAGCGATAGACGCGGTCCGAGGTGGAATTCTGCGTGCTGTTGTCGATGCACAGCCCGGCGCCCAGATCGGCCAGACAGCCGGTCACGCTGTCCGGCTGGATGTGCCAGTAGTCGCCCGACGAGGTCAGCGCCGTACCGTTCTGCCGGATGGTTGCCGTGTAATCCCAGGTCTGGAATTCGCCGAAGGGCGAATTGGTCGACCGGTTGTCGAAATCGGTATCGTCCTCAAACGGCGTGCCGATCACCTGGTCGCGGGCATCATAGCTGGCCGCATAATCGCGATCGGAGGCCGGCATGCCGGCGCGGTCCATATAGTCGACGAAGATCGACAGGTTGGACTGACCATTGTTGAAGTCACGGCCGAAGGCGATGCTGCCCTCGAGCTCGCGCAGCGAGGTGCCCTCGGACCCGCCATACTCGATCTCGGCCGTCAGACCGTCGAAATTGTCGCGCAGGATCGTGTTCACCACGCCGCCCACAGCATCCGTGCCGTAGATCGCGGCAGCGCCGTCGCGCAGCACTTCGACCCGGCGGACGCCGTTATTGGGGATGGAATTCACGTTCACCGTCGTGACCGGCACCAGGTTTTCGGTCTGATAGCCCGGGTGCAGAACCAGGCGGCGCCCGTTCAGCAGAACCAGCGTATTGCCCGAACCGAGCGAACGCAGATCGACCGAGGCCACATCGCCGCGTGCGTCATTGACGCCGCCGGCCGTGCGGCCTTCCTGGAAGGCCACATCGCCGGCTTGCGGGATGGAGCGGAAAAGCTCGTCCATCGACGAGGCGCCGATCGCATCGAGATCGTCCGAGCCGATGACGGTGACCGGCAGCGCGCCGGTGATCGGCGTGCCGGCAATGTTGGAACCGGTGACGACAATCACTTCGGTTTCGTCATCGTCCTGCGGCGGAGCCTCGGCCTCCTGGGCATTCGCCACTTGCGAAAACAGAATGGTTGAACTGAGCAAAATGAGTTTGGAAACCCGCCCGACGGTCATAGCAATCTCCCCTGCATGACGGCGCCGACCCGCTCGTCCCTGTGACGAGGCAGCGCCCTGATCGCAAAGGCTTTCAGATTATGTCGCGCCCGTGAAGGCGCGCAGCCGTAGTCAGTTTTTGTGCGGCTATAGACGAAGGTTATGCCCGCAATGCGTGCGTCCGGGCGCTCAGTGCACTGAGTGAGTTCGCGAAATCACCGCGCGCAGCACATCGAGGAAGCCGTCAACCAGTTCCGCCTGGTTTGTCCGTTCGCCCGTGCCCGTGTCGACGGAGTCCGCCGTGACGGCGTTGACCGAGTAACGGACCGGGTCCTGGAAGCGCAACAGACGGATATCGGGATCCTCGTTGAACGCCGCGGTAAAGCTGTCGATCACGGCCACGCCGACACCGTGCCGCACGAGCGACATCGCGACATAGTAGGTGCGCGCCGTCACCACTTCGCGCAAGGTCACGCCGGCCCGCGACAGCTGGTCGCTGAACAGGTCCCCGCAAGGCCCGCTGTCGCGCAGGCCGATGAATTCCACCCCGTCCAGATCGGCCAGTGAAACACTGTCGCGTCCGGCGAACTGATCGTGCCGGGCCACCAGCAGCAACTCGCTGCGGCCAAGCTCCTGCGTGACCAGCCGCGCATTCATCGGCGCCCCGTATCCGATGGCAATGTCGCATCCCTGCTGGAACAAGGCCTCGGCGATCTCGCTGGAATGCAGCGTATTGATCTCGAAGCTGACCTCCGGCTGGACCTTGCGATAGGCCGCGATCGCCTCGGGCACGATGCTCAGTCCCAGCGAGGGCAGCACGCCCAGGCGGATATGCCCGCCCCGGCGCTCGCGGATATTCTTGGCCAGCTGGTTGAGCGCCCGGACATCGCCATAGACGTCCTTGGCCTTGTCGAACAGCTCGTGCGCCGCCGCCGTCGGGATCAGGCCCGACCGGCCGCGTTCGAACAGCGGATAGCCCAGCTGATCTTCGGCGTGGCGCAGCACCTTGCTGACCGAGGGCTGGGAGACATTCAGCTCGCGCGCGGCGGCGCTGATCGACCCGCAACGGTAGACGGCATGGAAAATCTCGATGTGGCGCAGGCGTAGCACGATGACAGGTCCGGATATTGGCAGGCGCCAATAGGACCGGGCTTTTGCGGGCCGGACAAGTCCGCCGCATGCAGATCGATCTATTCGACGGCGTCGAAGAAACCCGCCAGCGCGGCCCGGCTGTCCGGTTCGGACAGGTCGGGCGTGTGGGCTGCCCCGGGAATTTCCCGCACACTCACCGAGGACGAACAGGCTGCCATCCGGGCGACTGTTTTGCGCGACAGGATGTCGGAATGCTCGCCGCGCAGGACCAGTGCCGGGCAATGGCGCGCCAGGCGGCGGAAATTGCGCCACATGACGAAGCGCGCCAGCGGCATCAGCCAGGACGGGGCCTGAGCGGCCACGGCAGGATCATAGGTCGGCTGCAACCTCCCCTCGGGCGTCTCGATATACATGCGGGCGGCAAAGCGCTGCCAGTCGGCATCCGTGTAGTGCGGAAAGACGTCGCCCGCGATGTGCCGTGCATAGGCGACGGCGCCGTCCCAGTCGGTCACGGCCGGGGCGCTGGGTGCATATCCGGAGATCCGGACGATCCCGGCCTTCTCGATCGTCGGACCGATATCGTTGAGCACCGCGCCGGCCAGCCGGTGCAGATGGGTCCGGGCCATCTGCATCGCCACCATGCCGCCCAGCGACGTGCCCAGAATGTAAAACCGTTGGAGCCCCAGACTGTCGGCCAGCGCGATGACATCGGCGGCATAGACCGGCAGCCGGTAGCGCGCCGGGTCACCGGATGCCGACCGGCCCCGCCCGCGCAGATCGACCGCCAGCGTCCGCCGGCCCCGCGCCGCCAGCCAGGGCGCCACGTCTTCATAGTCCAGACTGTTGCGGGTGAGGCCGGGAATGCAGATCACCGGAATACCGGCCGCATCGGCGGGACCGTAGTCGCGCGCGAACAGGTCGAGCCCGTCCTGCGAGGTCCAGCGGATCCCGGCCGGTTCTGTTTGTGAGGTCATGATCAGTCCTGTAGCGGGACCGGCCGCCGGGTTGGCGTCGGCGGCCGGTCCTTGCGGGGTCAGTAGCGGTATTCCAGCGAGGCAAAGACCGTGCGCGGCGGTCCGTAGAAGCCGATGATGCTGTCGCCATAGGCCAGGCCGGGGAAGTAGTAGCCACCCGTGCGATAGCGCTCGTCGGTGAGGTTGCGGGCGTGCAGTCCCGCCCGCCAGCGGCCGGAGCCGGACGTCCACACCGCGCTGGCATCGACGAGCGAGTAGGCCTCCTGATCGATCTCCGGTGCCGGCGTCTCGAACATCGAGCTGTCACCGCGCCAGGACACCGCCGCGCGCAGATCGAGCATGCCGCCGATCACATCGTCGGAATGGTGACTGAGCGCCAGCGATCCGTTCCAGTCCGGCGTGTTCTGGAACTGGCGTGCGTCGGAGACGTCGGCGAGCACATAGGCCGGCGGCGGCGACCCGTTGGGCACATAGGCCAGATACTCGTCGAATTCGGCGTCGACATAGCCCAGCGCCAGATCGAGGCTGAACCCGCCGCCCAGCCGGGCCTGCGCCTCCAGTTCGGCACCGCGAATGGTCGAAGAACCGACATTGTCGATGAAGCTCACCAGGCCGGTGCCCACCGTGTTGACCTGCTGACTGGTGACCTGCTGGCCGTCATAGGAGGCGTTGAAGATCGCCGCCGAGAACCGCACCCGGTCGTCGAACAGATAACCCTTCAGGCCGATCTCCAGCGAGTCGACGGTTTCCGGGCCATAGCCGTCCATCGTCGCCGGCGTTGCCGCTGCATCGCCGCGCATGTCGAACCCGCCGGACTTGAAGCCCCGGCCATAGCTGACATAGGCGTTCAGCGTATCGCTGATGCGATAGCTCAGCCCGATACGCGGCGTGAACTCCTCGAACGTGCGCTCGGCCGTGTAGTCGGTGAGGATCTGGATCGGCGTGTTGGGCGTGCCGGAGACCGGCGATCCCAGACCCAGATAGTTCGCCTTGAACACGCGGCCGGTCTTCTCGTCGCGCGTCCAGCGCCCGCCGAGCGTCAGCGTCCAGCGGTCTGCGAGATCGAAGTCGAACTCGCCGAACACCGCAAGCGATGTCGTATCGACATGCCCGCTCGTGCCCTGGGTGAAGTTGGGCGTCGGCGAGCCGGGAATGGCGGCCGCCCCGATACCCAGCACCGTGTCATAACCGCCGCTGGCATAGGCATCGAGATAGTAGACGCCCGCCACACCGCGCCAGCGGTCATGATCGAACAGGAGCTGGAATTCCTGCGAAAACTGGTCGTCGTCATAGACGGTCTCGGGCGCGAGCACGTCGAGGATCGGTGCCGGCGTGCCGTCAAAGTCGATGCCCTCGCCATGGGTCTCGCCATCGCGCCAGGCCGTCACGGTCTTGAAGGTGAGATGATCGCTGATGGTCCACTCGCCGGTCAGCGAGACGCCCTGGTTGATGACTTCATTGGTTTCGTCGACGCCCGCCCAGCTGTCATAGACATCATCGGTTACCGGGAAGGCGCCGGCCGGCACGTTGATCCCGAAAGGCGTCGTGATGGGCGGCGCGCCGAAGGCGGCGGGAACGGGCAGTTCGCGATGGCCCGGATTGGCATTGCTGTCATCGTCCAGCCGGTCGGCCGTGAGGCGGAAGAACCAGTCCGGTGCCGGTTCGAACTCGACGGTGAGGCGCGCGGAAAAGCTTTCCCGGTTCCCGATATCGGCACCGTTCCACAGATTGGTGCCATAGCCGTCGCGCCGGTAGACCCCCAGCGCACCGCCCAGGCGCAGCCCGTCAGACAGCGGTGCCGAACCGGAGACGATCAGGTCGCGCTGATTGTATTCGCCCAGATTGGTCCGCACGGAGAAGGTCGGCTGATCGTCCAGCCGCGCCGTGACGAACTTGATCGCCCCGCCGATCGTGTTGCGGCCATAGAGCGTGCCTTGCGGACCGCGCAGAACCTCGACCCGCTCGATGTCGAGGATATCCAGGATCGCACCCTGCGGCCGGGCGACATAGACATCGTCGATATAGAGACCGATCCCCGGCTCGAACCCCCACAGCGGATCCTGCTGGCCGATGCCGCGGATGAAAGCCGTGAGCGTGGAATTCGTCGCGCGCGCGACCTGAAGCGTCAGATTGGGCGTGTTGCGCTGGAGCGCCGTGATGTCCGTCGCGCCGGACAGATCGAGCGCTTCGGCGCTCTGCACCGTCATCGCGACCGGTACATCGACCAGGCTTTCCTCGCGGCGGCGGGCCGTGACGACGATTGTATCGACGGCGCGCTCACCGTCGCCGGCCGGCGCGCTGTCCTGGGCCGTTGCCGCCGCGGTCGTCAGCAATCCTGCCATTGCTGCACACGACATCAAATAGGCCCGCAGGCGCGAGCCGGTCCCCTTGTTCATGCTCTCCTCCCTCGGCGCTTTTTTGCGCTTGCCGGCGCGTCGGCACCGGATCGGGAGACATACTCAATATATTTATTTATTGGTCAATAAATTTCTTGAAACGCATGCTTGCGCCTTGGCGGAGCAGGAAAAACCGTGCAAGACGGGAGGCCATGAGCAAGAGCATGATCGCAAAACCGGACACAGGCACCGCGGGTCCGGCCCGACGGCGACGGCGCCAGGCCGACCGGCGCGAGGAATCGCGCGAACGGATTCTGGACGCCGCAGAAGCGCTCTTCGCCGAAGCCGGCTTCGAAGCAGTGTCGATGCGCCAGATCGCGACCGAGTCGGGCGTCGATACGGCTCTGATCCACTATTATTTCGGCACCAAAGCCGGTGTCATCGACGCTGTTCTCGAACGCCGCGCCGACATGGTGAATGCCCGCCGGACCGCGTCCCTGGACGCCTATGCCCGCGAACAGGCCGGCAAGATGACCGGCCCCGGCCTGGTGCGCGCCTACCTGGAACCGACTTTCAGCTTCATCCTCGACGGAACACCCGGCCATCGTCACTACGGTGCGCTCATCGCCCGCCTCAACAGCGCCCCGGTCCCCGCCGAGATCGGCCATGATTCCTCGCCCTTCGATGCCGTGACCCAGCGTTTCGTGGAATTGTTGCGGGAGGTGCGGCCGGACTGCTCGCTGGCCGATCTCTACTGGTTCTACCACATGATGTCCGGCGCCATCACGCTGTCGCTGGCCCAGACCGGCCGCATCGATCACTTGTCCGGTGGCCTGTGTGACTCCTCCGATGCCGCAACCATCCTGGAACGGATGTGCGAGGTCTTCGGTCAGGGGATCGAAGCTCTGCCGGCATCGCCAGACAGGCCGGCCCCCTGACCAAGATCGAGCCGCAGTGACGGCCCTTCCGGCGCGATCAATAGTCAAAGACCAGGCTCAACCAGATCTTGGTCCGATCTGCCGGCCCGCCCGCATCACCGTCGAACACGGCGGCCTTCGCTTCTGCCGACAAGCGCTCGGTCAGTGCCAGGCCGGCCACGAAGTCGATTTCGGAGCCATAATCGATATCGCCGTCATCGGATGTGAAATCATGCCAGGCAAGGCCCAGGCTGACCGGTCCCGGCGCGGCGTCCGGGAAGCGCCAGCTGCCGTGCACATAAAGATCGCGCAACCCGTCAGCCGGGGTCGACAGGAAGACATCCGCCGCGCCCTGGAATTTGTGCAGCGTGGCGAGCGGCGTCTGGAAGCCCTGCACCCCGTCGCCGCCCAGCACCTCGATCCCGCCGCCAACGGAGAGATTTCCGGACCGGTAGTCCGCCTCGGCCCGCAGATAGGTCAGATCGAAATCGCCGGTACTGGCACCATAGTCGGACTGATTGGCCAGTTCGAACCGGTAGGCGATCGCCTCGTGTGTGCCGGTCAGGCGCAGCCCCAGCGTCTGCGAGGACAGGGCCGGTGCGTTGTCGAAATCGAGCAGAAGCGCGAAGGCCGCGACCTCGCCCAGCGCTGTATCCACGCGCGCTTCGCCGGCATGAGAGGCACCGTCCAGCTCGCCCAGCGGGTGATCGTCGCCGAAGATGCGATGCACGCGATCGATATAGGTGTAGTCCAGCGTCACCGGCCAGGTGTCGCCGCTGGTGATCCGTACGGCATCGACCGACTGGCTGTTCTGACGGAAGCCGACCGGCCCCGCAAAACGCTGATCGCCCAGCACGAACCATTGCCGCCCCAGCGTGACGCCGGCACCGGTTTCGCCGCGCCAGGAAATCTGCGCCCGGTTCAGCTCGGTGACTTCCGGATCGGCGACGACCGGATAACCGGGATTCGGCGTAATCGTGTCAGCGAAGTCGTCGATCAGATGCGTCGTGTTTTCACCTTCCAGCAGAACGGAAAACCCGTTCCGGCGCGGTGTCTCGAAACCGAAACGGGTGCGCAGGGTCAGCGCCGAAGCGGTCTCGGCCAGACCGTCCTGGTCGACGTTTTCATAGCGCAGGCGCATGTTGAGAATGAGGTTGTCGGCCAGTCCGTCGTCTGCGAGGACGGATGCCGGCGCCATCGCCAGACCGGCGAGCGCGGCGGTGGCAAGAAGCAGGGCTTTCATGATGGGAACTCCCGGGATTGTGACCCGTACTCGATAGGCCCGTTGCCGCCCCGCCCACTTGCGCCAGCGCAAGCGAGCGGCGCAAAGCCCTGGTTTGACCTGCGTCAAAAGGCCGGATGTCCGGCCGTGCGAAAAAGCGCAGCCTGCACCGCCGGAAAAAGGACGATCCATGACTTCACGCGACAACGCCGTGGGCGCTAAGGCCTACTTCCCGGGCCCCAAGTCGGAGAATGAGGCCTGGGTCCGGGCCGAATTCCAGGCCATTCTCGATGACTGGTTCGACTGGCGCAAAAGCGACCGCACCGGCGATCCTGCCGCGATCAGCCGGGACGACCGCCTGTCCGCCGACTTTCTTGCCGAACGCGAGCGGCTGAGCCAGGAGCTCGATACGCTCAAGACACTGATGCGGCGGGAAACGGCGACCTACTCGCCGCGCTATGCCGGTCACATGGTGTCGGAGCTCACCCTGCCGGCCCTGTTCGGCCAGCTGACCGCCCTGCTGCACAATCCGAACAACACATCCAAGGAAGTCTCGCGCGTCGGAACCGTCATCGAAGCCGAAGCCATCGGCATGCTGGCGGAGATGATCGGCTATGACCCGGCCGCGGCCCGGGGGCATTTCACCTCCGGCGGCACCGTAGCGAATTTCGAAGGGGTCTGGCGGGCCCGCTACCGGCTCGATCACTGGCTGTCTCTGGCCCTGTGGATCGCAGAGACCACCGGCGCCCCCCTCAACGTATTCGAGGCCGCCCACATGGGCTGGACGCGCTATGCCGGCCTCGTGAAACAGCACGCACCGGACCCCGATGCGCTGCGCAATTGCAGTGCGGTCGCGGGTAATCCGGCCGACGTGTTCCGCCGCCTCTCCAGGGCCGCCGGGCACGACTACCTCGGCCCCGTCGTGCTGGTTCCCGCCAGCAAGCATTTCTCCTGGCGCAAGGCCGCCAATGTGTTCGGGCTGGGCGAAGAGGCGTTCTGGGAAATCGGCCTGGACGATGAGGGGCGCTTCGACCTCGCCGATCTGGAACGCCGGGTGAACCAGGCGGAAGCTGCGGCCCGGCCGGTGCTGGCTGTCGTTTCGGTCGCGGGCACCACCGAGACCGGCGAGATCGATCCGATCGACCGCATCGCCGACCGGCTGGATCAGTGGCGGACCGAGCGCGGCTGGCGGATCTGGCACCATGTCGATGCCGCCTATGGCGGTTTCCTGTGCACCATTCCGGACGGTCCGCATGAAACCGTCCTCCAGCCCGCGACAATTGCCGCGCTGAAAGCGGTTTCACGCGCGCATTCGGTGACCATCGACCCTCACAAGCTGGGCTTCGTGCCCTATGCCTGCGGCGCCTTCCTGGCCCGCGACGCCGACCACTACACGGTCTCGGTCTTCGACGCGCCCTATCTGGAACGGCCGCAGATCTCCGACGATCCCTGGACATCGACGCTGGAGGGGTCGCGCTCGGCGGCCGGAGCGACAGCGGTCTGGCTGACCGGCCGCACGATCGGCTTTGCGCCGGACCGGTTCGGCGCCCTGCTGGCCGGCATGATCCGGTCGGGCGATGTTTTCCGCAACGAAGTGCTGGGCGGTCTCGACGGCGTGCATGTGCTCGAACCGGTCGATGCCAATATCGTCTGCTTCTCGCTCGGCGCACCCGGTGAAGCACTGAGTGCGGCCAATCGACGGACCCGGGCGCTCTACGAGGCCTTGTGCGAAGCCGGCGACTTCGTTGTCACGACGACCACGCTCGGCAGCGTCAATCACCGCAGCCAGATCGCCCGCCACATCGCAAGGTTCGACGGAAAGGCGGACGAGGCCCGGCTGGTCCTGATCCGGTGCGTCTTCATGAACCCCTACTGGGCCAGCGAAGCCATACGCGACGCGATGGTGCCGCAATTCGCCGCCACCATCCGGCAGGCGCTGGCCACGCTCGATTGAGATCCCCGCAAAGAAAAAGGGTCGCGATGTCCCGCATCGCGACCCTTCCAGTGTCCCGGACTGCGCGGTCAGAAGGCCGCGCTGATCCGGGCGTAGGCGCCGCGCCCCTGACCTGGCAGGCGGTCACCCACGGCCACGTCGCCACCGGCGACGCGATTATAACCGGACAGGTGTCTCTCATAGGTCTCGTCAAACAGGTTCTCGACGCCCAGCGTGACGAGGATATTGTCCCGGGCATACCAGTCGAGATTGGCACCGAAGACCGCATAGCCGTCGGTCGCCTGCTCCGAATTGGTGGCTGAAACGCGATCCTGTTCGGCCACGAACTGGCTCTCCAGCGACACGCTCCAGTCCGCCTGCTCATAGGTCAGGTCGAGCAGGAGACGCGCCGGGGCCATCCGGTAGAGCGGCTCGTCGATATCGCGGCGATCGCCCCTGACCAGGGATGCCACGCCATCGATGCGCCAGGCGCGGGAGAGCTGCCAGCCGAAGTCGGCATCCACGCCGAAGAACTCTGCGTCGACATTGGCAAAGCGCAGCGGCGTGGCATCGCCATTCATGTTCGAGACCATTTCCACCGGCGTATCGATCACGCCCGGCGTGGCGTCATAGGCAACGCCTTGGATGAAATCGTCGACCCGGCGGTAGAAGACGGTCGGGCGGACATAGACGCTGTCGCCGCGCCAGTCGAAGCCGGCCTCGATACTGTCAGCCGTCTCGGGCTCGAGATGCAGGTCGCCGACATAGGTATTGCCGTCGGCCAGGCCACCGCTGGCGCCCGTGGGCAGCCAGGCATAGCGCTCAACATAGGACGGCATGCGCGTCTTGTGGGCCAGGGTGAGGCGCCAGGTCAGAGGACCGTCCGTGTGCCGCCAGAAGCGCGCCACCGCATCGACCGTCGTGTCGTCATGCGCGCGATCGGCCATGTTGAACATGCCGGCCAGCATTTGCGCCCCGGCCGGAACTGCCGCGCCCGTGCGGGCAAGGCCGGCATCGTCGGAATGCCAGTCGGCGCGGATGCCCAGCTCGCTTTCCAGCGACAGGATCACGCCTTCCCACTGGGCATAGGCACCGGTGCGTTCGATTGAGATGTCCGGCAGCGAGCCGAGGAAGAAGGCGGCATTGTTCGGATTGGAAATCAGGACATCGTGTTCGGCCTCTTCCCGGTCGAGACCCAGTTCCAGATCGCCGTCCAGGGCTTCAAATCCGACGGTCAGCTCGGCAGAGACCGTATTGGCCGTTGCCACCGTATAGCGATGCCGCATCGGTTCGGGATTGGGACGCTGGGAGAAATTGTCCATGCCATGGCTGACATCGGTCCAGCCGATGGCGGCGTCGATGGTGATGTCGCCGGCCATGCCTTCATAGGCCAGACGCGCAACGTCGGTTTCGACATGCTCGATATCCATCGCCAGGGCCGCATTGCCCGTCGGCCCCGTGTCGAGCCGGCGGTAGTCCAGCGACACGGCGTGGTCGCCGCTCGCCAGCCCGCCGCCCAGGCCGTAGACCGTGCGCTCGTGATGGCTGTTGGGAATGTCACCGCCGGAGAAGGCGATATCGCCGCCCTCTTCGCGCGAGAACAGAAGCTGGAAGCGGCGGCCTTCGCTGGCACCGCCCGCCACACCGCCCACGGCGTAGGATCCGTCGACGCTGCGCACGGAGGCCATGGTCTCGGCTTCATACTCGATCTCGTGACCGGAGGCGAAGTCGACGCCCTTGAGGACGACATTCATGCCGCCGCCCATGCCGGGCCCGCGGCTGACCGCGGCCACACCGCGATCGACTTCGATGCGCTCGACCAGCGGCATGGGCGCATAGTGAAGCGGGGGATCCATCAGATTGGGACCGCCGGACACCACCGCAGCCCCGTCGATCGCGACCGGCGCACGCGGGCCGAACAGGCCGCGATACTGCACCTGGCCGGAGATCGAACCATTGTCCACAAGCGCCGCGCCGGGCAGACGCGCCACAAGACCGGCGGCATCAGGTCCCAGCAAGGGTGCCTGTTCCGGGGAGACATGCTCTTCGATGGTCACGTTCGTGGTGATCCGGAAACCGGTGACCACGATGACGTCCTGGACAGCGGGCACCGCCGGTTCTTCGGGGCGTTGATTGACGTGTTCGGACGCGCTGGCTGCACTTCCCAGGGCGATCGCCGCAGCGAGGGACGCGCTGGCGAGATAGAGCGATTTGCGGGACATGGGGGTCTCCACGCGGTGAAGGGGTCAGGGAGGAGGAGGGTGCGGACGGCAGCGCAAGAGAGGGAGAGAGGACGCGCCGCCGCCCGCTGAAGATCAGTCGTCGATCTGCTGGAAGAGGGCTTCCATGCGCTGGCGGGCACGGCCCGGCTGGCGCACGCCGGCAGCCGCGTCCAGGTTCGGGGCATCGCCTTCGCCGACCTTGATCAGGGCCACCATGCCCAGACCGTAGTGCGGCAGGCATTTCACGCCGTAGACGCCTTCGGCCGTGAAGGTGACGGAGACGTCTTCGTTCATGCGGCCGCGGAAGGTTTCACCGCCTTCGGGCACCATGCCGGGGATGGTCTCGGCATTGTGGGCCCGGTCCGTGGCGACGAAGGTCACCGTGTCGCCCGGGGCGACTTCCAGATAGGCCGGTTCGAAAACCATCGACTGGCCGTCGGCACCGCGGTTGAGCATCAGGATTTCATGGTCTTCCGCCAGCGCGGTGCCGGCCGGCAGGGCGGCGGCGAAGATGGCGGCGGCGAGGGGGAGGAAAGCGCGTTTCATTGTGGTCAGGCCTTCTTGGTTTGGGACAAGGTGATGAAGCGGGGCGGCATGGGGAGGGAGGCCGCCCCGCTTCCTCGAAACCGGGCCTAGTGGCCCGAGTCTTCAGAGACGCCGCTGAGCGGCTCGAAGATTTCCGGGTTTTCCGGTCCTTCGACGTGGAGGATGCCGGCCAGGCCGCGTTCGACGCGCGACAGGGCGTGGTCGACCAGGATGTAATTACCCGGCACTTCCAGTGCGAAGTCGACGGCGACGGCACCACCCGGTGCGACCGTCACGGTCTGTACGTCGCTGATGGTCTCCGAGGTGAAGGAACCGAAGGGATAGATCTCGTCAAAGATCTCGCCGATCACGTGGAAGGACGACGTCTTGTTGGGACCGCCGACACCGAAGAAGATGCGGACGGTCTCGCCGACCCGGGCCTGCAGCGGATTGTCCCGCAGGGCGCCGGCCGCGCCGTTGAAGACGTAGTATTCCGGCTCTTCGTCGAGCAGCTTGTCGATGCTTTCGGTCAGGTGGCCCGGCGTACCGAACTCCTCTTCCGTGTAGATCTCGCCCTGCATGACGTAGAATTCGCGATCGACTTCCGGCAGGCCGTCTTCCGGCTCGACCACGATCAGGCCGTACATGCCGTTGGCAATGTGGCTGGCGACCATCGGCGTGGCGCAGTGGTAGACATAGACGCCGGGGTTAAGCGCCTGGAAGACGAAAGAGCGGGTCTCGCCCGGACCGGCCAGCGTCGCGGGAGCGCCGCCGCCGGGGCCCGTTACCGCGTGGAAGTCCACATTGTGCGGCATCAGGCTGTCTTCGTGATTGGTCAGGCGGACTTCCACCGTGTCACCGACGCGGACGCGGATCATCGGTCCGGGGACCTGATGGTTGAAGGTCCAGTAGGTGTAGGTCGAGCCGTCGGCCAGCTGGCCTTCCAGCTCCACCGTTTCCAGTTCCACCAAGTGGCGCTGCGGCTCGCGGGCCGTGATCGGCGCCGGCACTTCGTGCGGGTCGCGGACGATATTGGCGACCGGAGCCGCATCGTCCTGGCCATAGGCCAGCGGCTGGAGGATGAAAGCCGCCGCAGCGGCCACCAGTGCGGTCGCGGTGCCGGCGACAAGGATGTTTTTCAGGCTGCGGGTTTTCATGTCTTGCACTCCGTTTGAGCAGCGTTGTGATGATCGGGGTTTAGAAGGTCCGGGCGGTTCGCGACTTGCGCTTGAACAAAAGAAACGGGAATTCCGCACCCGGACTGGGGAGAAAGGTCAGGCGGCCAGAGCGCCTTCGATGCGGTAGGTTCGCTTGCCGGTCACGACGAGGCGGCGTTCACGCATCCAGCGAGAAAACAGACGCGAAACCGTCTCGATGGTCAGGCCGGTATAGTCGGCGATTTCCTGCCGGGTCATCGGCAGTTCGATATCGCCGATCGGGGTGGACAGCCGGTCCGACACGATGATCAGGAATTCCGCCAGGCGTTCCGCTGCCGACTTCTGGGCCAGCAGGGTGACATGACGGCGATCGCGGTCGAGCCGTCCGCGCATCTGCTGGAAAACGTATTCAGCCCAGGCCGGGTCCGACAGGGCGGCATCGCTCGGCGCCGAAACCAGTTCGACCTCGGTGATCGCCTCGGCGTAGTGATCGAGCTCACCGTCGAACTGGAAATGGAGGAGTTCGCCCGCCGTGACGAAGTCGACGATCTGGCGGCGGCCATCCTCGAACAGGTTGAACACCATCACGACACCGCGCTCGACCCGGACAAGGTCGGTGGCGCGATCACCGGCGAAATAGACCGGCGTGTGGCTGGCCAGTGTGCGGCGGGTTTCCTGGATCATGGTTCGGGCTCCGGCGTGGTGCGTTCGTGAGCCCTTGTTTGTCAGACCGGCCGCCGCGAAAAAATTCGCATCACCGCGTACGGGATTTCCCCTATGCCCGGCCCCGGGCGTCCGTGACGGCCGTCAGGGCGTCCAGGATTTCGGCCGCCGCGACCGGCTTGCGCAGAACCTTGATGTCCCGCGCTTCAGCGAGCCGGCGCTGCAGCATTGCGGGGGATTGCTGTGTCAGAAGGATGATTGCCGGTCGGGTGCGCAGCGCGCCCGACCAGGCCAGCAGACGGCGGATGTCCGCATCGGCAGAAAGATCGGCAATAAGGATGTCGGTTCCAAGCGGTCTCGCGCCGGCAATGGCCGCGTCAACAGTCTCGAAAACCGTGAGCGCAAAGCCGAGCGCCTGCGCGAATGCCTGGAAGGCTTCGCGCACTGACGGGTCGGCTTCGACGAGTATGATGGCCAGCGGGATCATGACCCGGCTGGCTCTAGCGCAGAGACACGTCGTGTGCTTTGCGCGAAATCAATCGCTGACGATCAGCGCGACATCAGACGCACGAGCTCGGCCACATTGCGCACACTCAGCTTGGCGAAGACACGTGCGCGATGGATCTCGACCGTGCGCGGACTGATATCCAGCTCGCGCGCGACCTCCTTGTTGGTCAGACCCCGATTGAGCGCATCTGCAATGTCGCGCTCGCGATCCGTCAGGGCCGACATCAGAGCATCCGCATCCCCGGACGGCCGACGTCCGGCGTCCAGCGCGTGCGCCATCGCCGCCTCGATCGAAGCCGGCTTGAAGGGCTTCTCGACAAAATCGTGCGCTCCGAGCCGGATCGCCTCGACCGCCGTTGCGATATCGCCGTGCGCGCTGATCATGATCACCGGAAAGGATACCGGGGCCAGCCGGCGCAGTACGTCGAGACCGGAGAGCTGGGGCATTTTCAGATCGAGGAAAGCGATATCGGGCGGCGCATCGTCGACCTGCTCGATAAAGGACAGACCGTGCGCATGCAGCGTCAGGCGGCGGCCGGGACCATCGAGCACCGCCGCCAGTCCTTCGCGGACGGCATCGTCATCATCGGTGATGGCGATCGAGATTTCGCCTGCGGGCATACGGCTACTCCATGGGAAGGTTGAGACGGAAGCAGGCGCCGGACAGACGATCCTGGCGCGCCGGATCGACGAGTTCGAGGCTGCCGCCATGCGATTCAGCGATCGTCCGGCAGATGGACAGGCCGATCCCCAGCCCGTCCTTCTTGCTTGTCACAAAGGGGGAAAACAGGTTGGGGGCGAGGTCGTGGGCGATGCCAGGCCCATTATCCTCGACCTCGATCGCCGCCATGCCGTCATCACCCGTCGACACGCGGACCCGGATGAGAGGTGCATCCTGACCGCACGTCGCGTCGATCGCATTCTTGACCAGATTGACCAGGACCTGGCGGATCTGGGTCGGATCGGCGAAAACTTCCAGCGTCTCGTCAACACCGGACAGATCGACCCGCGCCCGGCCGCCATCATCAACGACACTGCACAGTTCCGCGGCATCGACGACGATCTCGGCAAGCCGCACCTCCCGGCGTTCATCATCGCCGGGTTCGACCATCTGGCGGATGCGGCGCACGATCTCGCCAGCGCGCAAGGCCTCGTCCTGGGCCCGGGCGAACAATTCCCGCGCCTTCGCGGGATCGGCCTCGAGCGACCGTTCCGATGCCGTCAGGAAAAGCGAGATGGCGGTCAATGGCTGGTTGAGCTCATGGGCAAGGGCCGAGCCCATCTCGGCCACAGCCCCGACCCGGCCCATATGCGTCAGCTGGGCCTGCAGGTCGCGCAGACGCCGTTCGGCTGCAACGCGCTGGGAGAGGTCGCGGACAATGCCGACAAAACAGCTTTCCCCGCCGGTCTCGAACTCCCCGACAGAGAGGTCCATCGGGAACTCGCTGCCATCCTTGCGCAAGCCTTCGACCTCACGGCCGATGCCGATAATCCGCGGCGTTCCGGTGGTGAGATAATTGGTGATGAAGCCGTCATGCCGCTCGGCATAGCGCGGTGGCATCAGCATCGAGACATTCCGGCCGAGCACCTCGTCCGCCGTCCAGCCGAAAATGCGCTCACATGCAGGATTGTAGAGGCTGACATGTCCCCCACGGTCGATACAGAGAATCCCGTCGACCGCGGTGTGGATCAGCGCTTCAAGCTGGCCTTCCGCAAAGGTCTTTTCTGCCATGGCGCGAGAAATCCTGCCGAGCGTGTCCGGCACGCCAGACTGCGCCAACGCGTCCGCACTTGCAAGTCAATCGCCGCGAGAATGGCCATATTCTCTCGTAAATTCAGGTAAATAATACCATATTAGCTGGCAGCATGCGGCCTCTCACCGGCGCCGATCGCCTGCGCCAGCTCTCCGGCAAGGGCCTCGGGATCGAGTCCGTATTCGTGGGCCGCCTCGCGGACGGTCATGAAGGGCGCCATGACACACCCCGGACAGGCCATGCGGTGACGGATGAAGACGGGAACCGCGTCCGGCCACTGGGTCATCAGCTCGCCGACGACCATGGTTTCGATCCGATCTGTCATGGCAATCTCCTTCCAGGCACGGCCGCAGTATGGCCGCCATGCCGGGAGGCGATTTGTCACGCCGCAAATCACGGGCGATCTGTTTCAGGCCTGCTCGGAAATCTCCACCAGGCGGTGCGGCCGGCAGATCACCAGATGGCTCGATCTGCGGCCTTCCAGAATGCCTTCATCGATCCATCCGGACAGGGTCCGGCTGACGGTGTGGAGCGTCGTGCCCGTCATCTCGGCGAGATCCTGGCGCGACAGGGCGAAGGGTATCTCCACGCCGGCCTCGGTCTTGCGGCCCGACTGGCCGGCGATCTTGAGAATGGTCGCGGCGATCCGCCGCTCGACCTGCTGGGTGGCGACCTGTTGCAGGCGTTCCTGCAATTCCTCGATCCGCCCGCCCATCATGTTCATGGCCTTCATCGCAAGCGGCGGATGCGCCTGCATCAGCTCCATCATCCGCGCATCGCTCCAGACCAGCAGCCGCGTCTCCTCGACCGCGAGCGGCGTGGCCGGATAGGGCACTTTGCGCCAGACCGCGACCGAGCCGACGAGATCGCCCGGCCCCATGAAGCGTAGTACGATATTCTTGCCGTCCGGCGTGGTCTGGTCCAACCGCAGCCGGCCCCACGCGACGATGAAATGGTGACCGGCTTCATCCCCCTGCCGGAAGACGACATCGCCCTTGTCGACCACACGCACCTGGGCGGTCTCGGCCGCCTCCGCCAGTGTTTCCGGCGGCAGGCCGGCAAACAGTTTGGCGCGTTCGACAATGGCGATCCTGGCAGTCTTGTCCATGATGCGGCCCCGTGTGCAGACGGTTTGCGTTACCTCAAATCGCGCCCGGCGCCAAACGGCTATCCAGCGCGCATGAGAACCGACACGATCCTGAAATACGCCGGCGAGCGGATACCGCGCTATACCAGCTATCCGACTGCGCCCCACTTCACGCCCGATATCGGTGCCGTCAGCTTTGCCCGCTGGCTGGGCGAGCTGGACCCGGCCGAGCCGGTCTCGCTCTACCTGCACATCCCCTTCTGCCGGACCATGTGCTGGTATTGCGGCTGCCACACCAAGGCGACCCACCGGCTCGCGCCGGTCGAGGCCTATGCCGAGGTTCTGCTCAAGGAGATCGACACGATCGCCAACCGCACGCCGGGGCGGCTGAAAGTCAGCCATATCCACTGGGGCGGCGGCAGTCCGACCTACCTGCCCGCGCCGTATTTTACCGCGCTGATGGACCGGCTGCGTCACCGTTTCGATGTGCTGGGCGATGCGGAAGTGGCGGTCGAGGTCGATCCCCGCATCTTCTCGCCGGAAATGGCCGCAGCCTTTGGCGAGACCGGCGTCAACCGGGCCAGCCTCGGCGTGCAGACCTTTGACGAAGAGGTGCAACGGGCGGTCAACCGGGTGCAGGACCGGGACTGCATCGAGGCCTGTGTGAACCTGCTGCGGACGGGCGGCGTTGAGGGAATCAATTTCGACCTGCTCTACGGGCTGCCGTTTCAGACGGTCGAAAACTGTGTGGCCAGCGCCGAAACGGCGCTGGAGTTTGCGCCGGACCGATTCTCGGTCTTCGGGTACGCGCACGTGCCGCACATGAAGCCGCACCAGAAAATGATCCGCGACGAGACGCTGCCGGGCGCGGCCGAGCGTCTCGCCCAGGCCGACGCCATCGCCGAGACCCTGACGCGGGGCGGACATGTGCAGATCGGGCTGGACCATTTCGCCTATCGCACCGATCCGATGGCGATCGCGCTGGAGACCGGGAATCTGCACCGCAATTTCCAGGGCTACACCACCGATGCCGCAACGGCGATCATCGGCATGGGCGCCTCGGCGATCAGCTGGATGCCGCAGGGCTATATCCAGAACACAACGAACAATCACGAGTGGGAAAGACGCGTCGAGGCCGGCGATCTGCCGGTCGCCCGCGGCTACGCGCTGACAGCGGACGACCGGCTGCGCCGGGCCGTCATCGAACGCCTGATGTGCCATCTGGATGTGGATGTCGATGCGATCGCGGCGGCAGCCGGTACCGCGTTCGACATGCCCGACCTGTCGGCGTTCGAACACGCCGGCATCCTCTCGCGCCAGGGCAACCGGCTCGCGATAGATCCGGAATACCGGCCGCTGGTGCGCAGCGTCGCTGCAGCGTTCGACGCCTATCTGCCGACATCGACCGCGCGCCACGCCGTCGCCGTCTGACGGGAGATTCCCGCAAATTGCGCGAGCGCAAATCGCGCCCGGACCCTTTCGGTTATCGAGGTCGCATCATCGCTCCCGGAAGGCGGGAGCGCGGCCTTACGCTCAAGCCGAGGGAGAAAACCATGCAGGAGCGCTCCATGAGAAAGATGTGGGCGATCCTGGCGTTGATACTGATCGTGTCGTTCAGCTGGCTTGGCCTGCTGGGCAACGAGATCCACCGCCAGGCCCCGCCCGTCCCGTCCGCCGTTGTTACGCGGTCGGGTGAAACCGTATTTACCCGCGACGATATCCAGACCGGCCGTCAGGTCTACCAGTCCATGGGCGGCCAGCAGGTCGGCTCGATCTGGGGCCATGGCGGCTATCTCGCACCGGACTGGTCGGCCGACTGGCTGCACCGGGAGTCCCTCGTGATCCTGGATGGCTGGGCCGAGGCCGAGTACGGCCGGGCCTATGACGCACTGGCGGCGGAAGACCAGGCACGCCTGCAGACGCGCCTGCAAGCCGCGCAGCGCGAGAACACCTACGATCCCACGACCGGCCATATCACGATCAGCGACGACCGCGCCGCGGCCATCGCCATGGTGTCGCGTCACTATGTCGACCTGTTCGGCGATGCGCATGCCTTGGAAGGCCTGCGTGAAGACTATGCGATCGCGAACAATGCGATCCCGGATCCGGCGCGCCGGGAGGCCATGACGGCCTTCTTCTTCTGGGCGGCCTGGGCGACCACGACACAGCGTCCGGACGAAGAGGTCACCTACACGAATAACTGGCCGCACGAACCGCTGGTCGGCAATGCGCCGTCCGGCCCGAATATCATGTGGTCCATCGCGTCGGTGATCCTGCTGATCGCGGGCATCGCCGCGCTGGTCTGGTGGCATGCCGGCCGCAAGGAGGAAGAAGCGCCGGTCCCGCCGAAGGAAGATCCCTTCACGGGTCTCAAGCCGACCGCATCGATGAAGGCGACCCGGAAGTATTTCTGGACCGTCATCGCCCTCTTCCTGGCGCAGATCTTCCTCGGTGCGGTTACCGCGCACTATGCGGTGGAAGGCCATGACTTCTACGGCATCCCGATCTCCGACATCATCCCCTACGCCGTCACCCGCACCTGGCACACCCAGCTGGCGATCTTCTGGATCGCGACCGCCTGGCTCGCCACCGGCCTCTACCTGGCGCCCGTACTTGGCGGCAAGGAGCCGAAATTCCAGGCGCTGGGCGTCAACGTGCTCTACGTCGCCCTGCTGATCGTCGTGGTCGGCTCGATGGCCGGCGAATGGCTCGGCGTGCAGCAGGTCTTCGATCTGGACATGAATTTCTGGTTCGGACACCAGGGCTGGGAATATGTCGATCTGGGCCGCTTCTGGCAGCTGCTGCTGTTCGCGGGCCTGATGATCTGGCTGTCGCTTGTCGGCCGCGCCCTCTGGCCGGCCCTGAAACAGCCGGGCGAAGGCCGTCCGCTGACGGTGATCCTCTTCCTGTCGACCATCGCCATCGGCCTGTTCTATGGCGCCGGCCTGACCTGGGGCAAGCACACCCACCTGTCGATGATCGAGTACTGGCGCTGGTGGGTTGTCCACCTGTGGGTGGAAGGCTTCTTCGAGGTCTTCGCAACGGCCGCGATCGCGCTCCTGCTGGTCAAGCTGGGCCTCGTGCGCGCCCGCACCGCCAATCATGGCGTGCTGTTCGCAACGATCATCTTCCTGACCGGCGGCGTGCTGGGCACGCTTCACCACCTCTACTTCACCGGTGCGACCACCTCGGTCATTGCCGTGGGGGCCGTCTTCTCGGCGCTGGAAGTGGTGCCGCTGGCCCTGATCGGTCACGAGGCATTGGAGAACTACCGCATGACGAAGGCGGCCAAGTGGGTCCAGAACTATAAATGGCCCCTCTACTTCTTCGTCGGCGTGTGCTTCTGGAATCTCGTGGGTGCAGGCCTGCTGGGCTTCCTGATCAATCCGCCGATCTCGCTGTACTATGTGCAGGGTCTCAACCTGACCGCCACGCACGGCCATGCCGCCCTGTTCGGCGTCTACGGCCTCCTGGGCATCGGCCTGATGCTGTTCTGCTTCCGCGGACTGTTCGCGAAGCAGGCCTGGTCGGACAAGATGCTCGCCTGGTCGTTCTGGCTCCTCAACGGGGGTCTGGCGATGATGGTCTTCATGAGCCTCTTCCCGGTCGGCGTGCTGCAGGCCTATGCCTCGATCACCGAAGGGCTCTGGTACGCCCGCTCGGCCGAGTTCCTGCAGCAGGAGATCATCCATTTCCTCGTCTGGATGCGGGTGCCCGGAGACATCGTCTTCAGCGCCGGCGCCTTCGTCCTGGCGGCCTTTGCGGCCCGCCTGGTCTGGGCCGGCTTCCGCGGCCAGCGCGAGGAACCCGCACCGGTGGCAACACCGGCGGAATAACACGCCAACCGGCTGCCGGGGCCTCCCCAGAAGCTCCGGCAGTTCCATCCGCCCCCGGCCTCCCTCTGGCCGGGGGCGTTTTTTTTGGGCAGCCCCCGGGTGCGACAGGGCGTCCCTGCGACCATCTGTCAGTTCGACGAAATACTACATATAGAGCTCAATTCCATCGCAAACACCAAATATTGATTCGCGAAGGGAGTTTCCGATGCTCGACTCAACCCCGACCCAGGACGGCGAACCGGCTGTCCGCGGCACCCAGATCGATGTGGCCCATGCCGTCGAGGAATATCTCGGCGGCGCCGACTGGCGCATCAAGGCCAATGCCAATCAGGGCTATTCCCTGGGCGGCATGATCCTCAACGTCTCCGGCAAGGTGATCGCCAATTACTGGCTCGACCAGGTCTATCCCGCCGCCATCGGCCGGGCGCACCGCGAGGCCGACATCCACGTCCACGATCTCGACATGCTGTCGGGCTATTGCGCCGGCTGGTCGCTGCGCACGCTGCTCAACGAAGGCCTCAACGGCGTCTCCGAAAAGGCCGAGGCCGGACCGCCGAGGCACTTCTCTGTCGCCCTTGGCCAGGCCGTGAACTTCCTCGGCGCCCTGCAGAACGAGTGGGCCGGCGCCCAGGCCTTCTCCTCCTTCGACACCTACATGGCGCCCTTCGTACGCGTCGACGGCCTGGACTATGACGCTGTGCGCCAGGGACTGCAGGAATTCGTCCATTCGCTGAACGTACCCTCGCGCTGGGGCACGCAGACTCCCTTCACCAATCTCACCTTCGACTGGGTCTGTCCGGAGGACCTGCGCGACCAGACACCGCTGATCGGCGGCGAGGAAGCCGATTTCACCTATGGCGAGCTGCAGGCCGAGATGGACCTGATCAACCGCGCCTTCATCGACGTGATGACGGCCGGCGACGCCAAGGGCCGCGTCTTTACCTTCCCCATCCCCACCTACAATATCACCGAGGACTTTCCCTGGGAGAGCGAGAATGCCCAGGCCCTGTTTGCGATGACGGCAAAATACGGCCTGCCCTACTTCCAGAACTTCATCAATTCCGACATGAAGCCGGGCCAGGTGCGCTCGATGTGCTGCCGCCTCCAGCTGGATCTGCGCGAGCTCCTCAAGCGCGGCAACGGCCTGTTCGGCTCGGCCGAGCAGACCGGATCGATCGGCGTGGTGACGGTCAATTGCGCCCGGCTGGGCCATCGTTTCCAGGGCGACTGGGACGGGCTGATTGCCGAACTCGACCGGTTGCTGGAGCTGGGACGCGACAGCCTGGAGATCAAGCGTGAATACGTACAGGCGCTGATGGACAAGGGGCTCTTCCCCTACACCAAGCGCTATCTGGGCACGCTGCGCAATCACTTCTCCACGCTGGGCGTGAACGGGCTCAACGAGATGGTGCGCAATTTCACCGGCGACACAGACGACATCACGACCGAGAACGGCGCATCCATGGTGCTGGACCTGCTCGACCATGTCCGCGCGCGCATGCTGGAATTCCAGGACGCCACCGGTCACATGTACAATCTGGAAGCCACGCCGGCGGAAGGCACGACCTACCGCTTCGCCAAGGAAGACCGCAAACGCTTCCCCGGCATCCTGCAGGCGGGCACCGACGCCAATCCCTACTACACCAATTCCTCACAATTGCCGGTCGGTTTCACCGACGATCCGTTCGAGGCGCTTTCCCGCCAGGACGAGATGCAGACGAAATATACCGGCGGCACCGTGCTCCATCTCTATATGAGCGAGCGGATTTCCTCGGCCGAGGCCTGCCGCCGCCTGGTGCAGCGCTCGCTGTCGAATTTCCGCCTGCCCTACATCACCATCACGCCAACCTTCTCGATCTGTCCGACCCACGGCTATCTGGCCGGCGAGCATCATCACTGCCCCAAATGCGATGCCGAGAAACAAGCCGCCCTGCCGGAGGGAAGCGTGCTCGCCGAGGAAGACCGGCAGCCCTGCGAGGTCTGGACCCGGGTGATGGGCTATCACCGGCCGGTCGCCGCCTTCAATCCGGGCAAGCGCGGCGAACACGAGGAGCGCACGCATTTCGAGGAGCGGCGGGCCCGCCTGACCGCCGCCTGACATGGCGAACCGACCGCTCCGCGTCGGGGGAGTCGAACCGTTCTCCACGGTCGACTTCCCCGGTCACCTCGCTGCCGTGGTCTTCTGCCAGGGCTGTCCGCTGGCCTGCGGCTATTGCCACAATCCGGATCTCATCCCGGCCACGGCCGAGCGCATGCTGGATTTCGGGGCGGTGCTGTCGGCGATCGAGGCGCGGCACGGCTTTATCGACGGCGTTGTCTTCTCCGGCGGCGAACCCCTGGCACAGGCGGCGCTGGCGGACGCGGTCGACCGCGTTCGTGCAATGGGACTGGCCGTGGCGCTGCATACGGCCGGCACCGCGCCTGGCCTGCTGCAGGCCCTCCTGCCCCGGCTGGACTGGGTCGGCTTCGACGTGAAGGCCCCGTTCGCCGATTATGCCGGCGTCACCGGCGTCGCGCCGGCCGGAGCCAAGGCATTGCAGTCGCTGGAAATCCTCGCCGCCTCGAGCGTGCCCTATGAAGTCCGCACCACGGTCTGGCCGGAAAGGCTCGATGCCGCCGCCCTCAGATCCATCGCATTTGCGCTGGATCAAATCGGCGTGTCGCGCTTTGTGCTCCAAGAGTGCAGAACCCCGGACCGCGTGGCCTGGCCGGGAAAGACCGCGCTCGACGATACGGCCCTGATGGCCGAGCTAGGCGCAAAATTCCAGGACTTCGAGGTTCGCCGTGCCCAGCATTGACAAATCCGCCCTCCGACGCGCCATGCCGCAGGATCCGATCCGTGCCCGCCGCGAGTATGCGGGCCCCGCCCTGTTCAGTTTCGGGTTCCGCCCCTTCTTCCTGTTCGGCGCGATCTGGGGTGCCCTTGCTGCCCCCCTGTGGATCTGGAGCTATCTGTCCGGCAACGCCATGATCGGCGCAGCTCCGGCGCTGGCCTGGCATGTCCATGAAATGCTGTTCGGCTTCATCGGCGCCATCGTCGCCGGCTTCCTGCTGACCGCCGTGCCCAACTGGACCGGACGGCTGCCCGTGCGGGGGCTGCCCCTGATCACGCTGTTCGGCCTGTGGGCCGCCGGCCGGGCCGCCATGCTCGCCTATGATGCGCTAGGCCCGATTGCGGCCGTGATCGACAGCACTTTCCTGATCGTGCTCGCCGCGGTCCTGGCCCGCGAAGTCGTCACGGGGGGCAATACGCGCAATCTGCCGGTCTGCGTGCTGGCGACGCTTTTCGCTCTCGCGAATGCCGGCTTCCACCTGGCCCTGGCAACCGGTTCCGGCTGGCGCCCGGCCCAGGGCATCGCGATTGCCGTTATCACCCTTCTGATCGCGCTGATCGGTGGCCGGATCGTGCCGAGCTTTACCCGCAACTGGCTGGTACAGACCGGCCGCGGCGACAGCCTGCCCGCACCGATGGACCGGTTCGACGGGGCGACGCTCATCTTCGCCGGTCTCGGGCTCCTGGCCTGGATCCTGGCCCCGCAGGACTGGTTCTCCGGCGCCCTGCTGCTGGCTGCCGGCGCACTGCACACGCTCCGGCTGGCGCGCTGGAAGGGCTGGCGGACGGGGGCCGAGCCGCTCGTCCTCGTCCTCCATGCCGGCTACGCCTGGGTACCGGTCGCGCTTTTGCTGATGGGGCTGAGCGCCCTGCTGCCGGCGATCGTGCCGGCTTCCGCTGCGCTGCACGCGCTGACGGCCGGCGCCATGGGCACGATGACGCTCGCTGTGATGACCCGCGCCAGTCTTGGCCATACCGGCCGCGCGCGGACCGCCGACGGATGGACCAGCCTGATCTATCTTCTGGTTATCGCCGGTGCGCTAGTGCGCACGTTCGCACCGATCCTGCTCGGCACGCTCCAGTACCCGGCCCTGGGCATAGCCGCCGCCCTGTGGAGCGGCGCCTTCGCCCTGTTCGCGATCCGTTACGGCAGCATGCTTTGGACGCGAAGCCGGTAAGGTATCGCCCTGCAGATAATTCCTGCGACCGGTAGACAGGACGAGAGTGCCGTGCGTGACGGCACTCTCGTCGCCTGTCTGCCTAGAAGACCTTGCGGATGTCGAAATAGACCTGGCGGCCACGGATGCTGTGGTAGGCGGCATCATAGCCATTGGTCTCGTCGGCAAGCGGCGGATCTTCATCGAAGATATTGTTGGCGCCGACGCGGATGCGAAGATTGTCGAGCGGACCCTGGCGGTCGAACTCGTACTCCACATAGGCGTTGGTCTGGGTCCAGGCTTCAACGATGAACGGATCGCCGTCCGGGTTGAGACCCGCGCCGGTATCGATGAACTCGCTCGTGTAGTCGGCACGGATACCCGCCCCGAGACCGTTCGGATGCGACCAGGTCAGGCTGGCACCGACCCGCCATTCCGGCTGGCCGTCCTGCATGATGATGTCGCCTTCCTGGGAGACGGTGATCTCGTCGGCAATCAGACCGCTGTCCACGGCGTCCCGGATCTGCTGGGCACCCGGCGACAGGGCAATGAAGTAGGTGTCGAGATAGGAGGCGTTGATCTTCACATTGAAGTCGCCGTACCGCGTATCCTCGAGATCGTAGTAGAGCGCATAATCGATACCCGCGACCTCGATCTCCTCATTGTTGTCGTAGGTATCCAGGATGAAGAGGATATCACCCGCCGGATCAAGCCCGGCCGCGGTGAAGTAGTCGATTTCATCCTGGTTGGGCGTGTCCCGCACGACATTGGGATTGGACGAGCCCTGCAGACGAAGCAGGTAGTCCAGGCTGATGTGGTTCTCGGCACCGAACACGCCGACCACGCCTTCACGCTCGATTTCCCAGCGGTCGACGGTGACCGTCAGGGAGTTCAGGAAGCTCATCGGGCCCGTGAACCCGCGCGGCTCCAGAACCACACCGAAGGTGATGTTGGTGTCGTCTTCCGGACCGATATCGTCCGCCACGGAGCGGCGCTCCGTCCGGCCGACCGAGTAACCGGTACAGTCGGCGTAGGTGGCAAAGGTGCCGTTGCGCACGCCGGCTTCGCAGAAATAGCTGTCTTCGCGGGCATTCGACCGGTCGACACCTTCATTGATGACGATCAGGTTCGGCGCGCGGAAGCCTTCGGAATACGCACCGCGGAACATCAGACCCTCGAACGGACGCCAGGCGGCCGCAACACGCGGCTTCACGCCGCTGCTGCCGAAGTCCGAATAGTCCTCGATACGGGCTGCGATCTGCACGTCGAACGTGTCGACGAGCGGGATGTTCATGTCCGGGCTGACGAGCGGGATGGACGCTTCCATAAAGGCGCCGAGCACGTCGCGCGAACCGCTGGAGTCCGGGGTCGGGCTGGTGCCGTAGATGTCGGTTTCGCTGACTTCGCCGGTCACCATGTCGGTGTAGGTGATCGTACCGTCGAGACGGTCATCCCGGTTCTCGTCATAGGCCTCATAGCGTGCCTCGACACCGGCCGCGATGCCGACCGCACCGCCCGGAAGCGAGAAGACGTCGCCATTGGACACCTTGAAGTCGATCAGGGCGAGCTCGGTCGTGCTTTCGCGAACGACGTCGACCAGGAAGGGCTCGATCAGATCGCGGGAGTTGGCCGTTGCATCACCGATCGACGGGTTGTTGGGATCGCCACCGTTGAAGATGTTGTAGACATTCGGCGTTTCGTTGAAGAGCGCCTGCTGGAACAGGGTCCGCGAAATCGAGTTGTTCGCCGTGTCTTCCGCATAGCCGCGGTTATAGAGCAGCGCGCTGTCCCAGTCCCAGCCATTGGAAAACTCGCCGCGGGCACCGCCAAGGGCACGCCACTGCGTGTTGACCACGACAATGTCCCGGAAGCCGACATCGACGAAGCGATAGCGGCCGCCATCGGTGAAGACGGGCAGGCCTTCGACCGGAACATTCGTGAGGCCGGGCAGACGGTTCGGGTTGATCGAGCCATCCGAGAAAGTGACCGGTCCGAACGGGTTGTAATAGTAATTCGCCGGCACGGAGATTTCGGTCGCCGCGATACCGTTGCGCGGCTCGTTGGTCGAACGGGTTTCCGCATAGTAGTAGCCGAACTCGGCATACAGGCGCACGCCATTGTCCAGATCGTGATTGAGGAAGGCGAAGCCGTTGAAGCGGTCGCGATCGGAAATGATCGAACGCTCATAGGCCCCGTCATACCGCAGATCGCGATCGAGACTGCCATCGTCGATACACAGGTTTGGCACCGACAGAGCGCCGGCCGTATCGGCGCGGCAACCGGCAAAGCTGGTCGGCTGGAAGTGGAAGACGCCCGCGGCCGAGGTCAGCGTTGTGCCGTTCTGGCGGACCCGGTTGCTGGTCGTCGTGTTGAGCGTCCACTGGCCCCAGGGAGACTGGGTCGCCCGGTTATCGAAGGACGTATCGCCCTCAAAACTCGTTCCCACGAGGAAGGGCCGCAGGTCTTCGCTGGCCGCCAGCGGAACTTCCGACGCAAAAAGCCCGTCGCGGCGCGAATATTCCGCCGAGATGGAGATATTGGTGCGGCCCTCATTGAAGTTATCGCCGGCCTTGACGGTCAGCGTCTGCTCGTCGAGGCCGTTGCCGGTCGCGAACAGATGGCGCGCCCGGACGTAGAGCCCCTCATAATCGTCATCGAGAATGGTGTTGAACACGCCGGCGACAGCATCGGTGCCGTAGATGGCCGAAGCGCCGTCGTTGAGCACTTCGACGCGCGAAATGCCGGCAACCGGCAAGGCGTTCACATTCGTCGTCGTGACCGGGGTCGACAGTTCGGCCTGGGTCGACGGGTGATTGACCACGCGACGGCCGTTCAGCAGCACCAGCGTACCGCTCGAACCGATCGAGCGCAGATTGATCGACGCGACGTCACCGCGCGCATTGTTATTGGTGGTGTTGTTGTCCGTACGGAACTGCACACTGCCCTGGGCCGGCAGGGCGCGGATCAGATCCTCGCCATCCACGCCGCCGATCGCGGCAATGTCCGCTTCACCGATGATCGTTACCGGCAGTGCTTCGTTGATCCGGGCCCCCTGGATATTGGTGCCGGTTACGACGATCACATCCTCATCCTGCTGGGACGGCGTAGCGTCCTGAGCGAGCGCAGTGCCGCCGATTGCCAGCGCACCCAGCGCGATTCCTGACCTTAAGATTCCCCTGAACGACATTCCTTGCCTCCCGTTCTTTATACAAACGACGAGAGCAATCGTGCTGAACAGTGTCAACAAAAAAAGATACACGCGGTTCAAATTTCATACGACAACTGGAAACGCCATACGGACAATGGGTGCCGTTTGTTGTCTCAGACGACGAGGATCACTGCCGCGACATCCGCGCGTCACGGCGCAGACGCCGGCGTAGCCGTCATTCTTTGAGAGCGGACCAGGGGCCGCAATGACGGCTCTCCGCCCGGCTCACGCAGATCTGCGCGCGGCGCCCATCAGGCGCAGCACGGCCCGCAGGAACCAGCCCGGGCTCAGCCCGGCACCATGTCATTCCAAACTGTGGGAAACAGGGAAAGCTGGCGGAGAGGGAGGGATTCGAACCCTCGGTACCCGTAAAGGCACAACGGTTTTCGAGACCGCCCCGTTCGACCACTCCGGCACCTCTCCGCACGGGGAGAGGGGTTTTGACTGAGCGGACCGACAAAATCAAGAGGGGAGAGCTGGCAAATGCCAGTGCCGCCGCAATGGCGGCTCGCCCCGGCAAAAAGGACGCTTTCCGATCGGAATGCTGGCCCGTCTGAGCCTCGCATACCTCACAGACGTGTCCAGCGGCGTGCTCCACCACGTTGCAATCTAGGCGGTTGTCAGGTTACAGTTTTCGTGGCCGGATTTGTTCGGCTGACGATGGTATTGGGGGATCAGAGCAGGTTTCAGACCCGGTTCTCCCGAGATGGAAGGGATACTGACAATGAAACATGCATGGATGACCGGTACCGTTAGCCTGGCCGGACTGGTTCTTCTCAGCGCCTGCGCGACGACCTCCGACGACAATGTCGCTGTGGCCGATCAGGGCGTTACCGAAGAAGGCACCGAATATACCTGCCGCCGCATCCAGGTGACAGGCACTCGCCGCTTCGAGCGCGTTTGCACAAGCGACGCCCAGTGGGACGATCAGGCACGCCGCACGCAGGAAGGCGTCGACCACATCGGCGCCGCGGACCGCAGCCCAGTGCGCCCCTCCGACTTCGGCGGCCCCGGCCGCTAACCTTCCGGCCCGGATCGCTCGGCGACCGTGCGGTCGTCATGGGCGCGATTGACTCTCGCCCTCGCATGCGTATAACGCCCGCTCCTGCTCGCACGGACCCGTCTGTGCGGGCCCATAAACAGTGAACAACGCTCCGGGCATACGGAGTGAAGAAAAAGGACCCGCCGGACCCGCCAGACAAGGGCCGGACGTGTCGCAGAAAAGGATCGAGAGATCATGTTTGCAGTGATCAAGACCGGCGGTAAGCAGTACCGCGTCGCCGCCGGAGACGAAATTCGCATCGAGAAGATCGACGGCGCTGCCGGCGACACGATGGCGCTGGGCGATGTGCTGATGCTCGGCTCGGACAAGGGTGTCACGGTCGGTTCGCCGCTCGTCGACGGTGCCCAGGTGATCGGCGAGCTGCTGGACACCAACCGCGCCCGCAAGGTTCTCGTCTTCAAGAAGCGCCGCCGCCAGAACTACCGCCGCACCAAGGGCCACCGTCAGTGGGGCTCCCTCGTGCGCATCGCGGAAATCGTGGCACCGGGCGAAACCGCCAAGACGAAACTGAAGTCGACCACGGCTGCGCCGAAGACGGCTGAGAAGGCCGAAGCCGCTCCGAAAGCCAAGGCTGCGCCGAAGAAGGCTGCGGCTCCGAAGGCTGAAGCCAAGACCGAAGCGCCGAAGGCGGCTCCGAAGAAGGCTGCTGCCAAGGCCGGCAATGACGACCTGACCCAGCTGGACGGTGTCGGCCCGGCTTTCGCCAAGAAGCTCAACGAAGCCGGCGTGACGTCCTTCGCCCAGATCGCGGCGTGGACCGAAGCCGACCTGGACAGCCTGAACGAGACCGTTTCCGGTCTGAAGGCCAAGGCTGAAGCTAACAACTGGATCGAAGCGGCCAAGTCGCTCGCGTAACGTTATAGGAGGGCTATTCCATGGCTCACAAAAAGGCAGGCGGCTCGTCCCGTAACGGTCGCGACTCAGAAGGCCGGCGCCTTGGCGTCAAGAAGTTCGGTGGCCAGACGGTCATTCCGGGCAACATCATCGTGCGCCAGCGCGGCACCAAGGTGAATCCGGGTGCCAATGTCGGCATGGGCAAGGACCACACCCTTTTCGCCCTTACCGAAGGCCGCGTGAAGTTCGCCAAGAAATCCGGCGGCAAGGCTTTCGTATCGGTTGAACCGATTGCCGACGCAGCCGAGTAAGGCGGTCCGGGACATAGCCGGGCCGACCGCGTAAGCGGGGTCCGGAAGCGCCAGACGCGCGAAAAGGGGAGACGGGCCACCGCCTCCCTTTTTTCTTTCCCCCGGAGACGCCGGCCATGGGACCCCGGATCGAAACGGCCAGATGTCTGCTCAGATTGCCCGAGCTGGACGACGCCCCCGCCATATCTCGCTATTGCGGTGAATATGATGTGGCCAAGAACACCGCCCGCATTCCCCACCCCTACCCCTCGCTGGGCGCGGAGATGTGGGTGCTGATCACCCGCGCGGCCTGGACGCCGCAGGGCAATCAGTCGCTCACGGTCGAGCACGAAGGCGCCGTCATCGGCGGCGGCGGCGTGTTCCGGCGTACGCCGAACGCCGACTGGGAGATCGGTTACTGGATCGGCCGACCCTGGTGGGGTCAAGGATTTGCCACCGAGATCGGTCAGGCCCTGGTCGAGCTGGGCACGCAGACGCTGGGCGCATCCCGCCTCATTGCCGGCCACTACGACGACAACCCGGCTTCGGGCCGCGTGCTGGAAAAACTGGGCTTTGGCTATACGGGCAAGGCGGAGCACCTGTTCGCCATGGCCCGCATGGCCAGGGCGACCAGTCTGAACATGGTGCGCGAGGCGGCGGTCTAGCGGTTGCCGCACAAAGCCACTGATCTTCGCCGGGTTTTCCTATATGGACATCCGGTTCAAACTGACGCTGCAGCCAAGAAGCCTTCATCATGAAATTCCTCGACCAGGCCAAAGTCTATGTCCGCTCCGGAAACGGGGGCGCGGGATGCGTGTCCTTCCGGCGCGAGGCCTATGTGGAATATGGCGGTCCCGATGGCGGCGATGGCGGCAAGGGCGGCGATGTATGGGTGGAGGCCGTGGACGGGCTGAACACGCTCATCGACTACCGCTACAAGCAGCACTTCAAGGCCGATACCGGCCAGCACGGCATGGGCAAGAACCGCACCGGTGCCGGTGGCGAGGACGTGGTGCTGCAGGTGCCGGCGGGCACGCAGATCCTGGATGAGGACAAGGAAGAGATTCTCGCCGACCTCACCGAGGTGGGTCAGCGCGTTCTGCTGGCGCGCGGCGGCGATGGCGGCAAGGGCAATACCCGCTACAAATCCTCGACCAACCAGGCACCGCGCAAGTCGACCCCGGGCTTTCCCGGCGAGGAACGCTGGGTGTGGCTGCGGCTGAAGCTGATCGCCGATGTCGGCCTGGTCGGCCTGCCCAATGCCGGCAAGTCGACCTTCCTGTCGGTCGTCTCCCGCGCCCATCCCAAGATTGCGGCCTATCCCTTCACCACGCTCTACCCGCATCTGGGCGTGGTCGATCTGGGTCCGGGCTCGCGCTTTATCGTCGCCGACATTCCCGGCCTGATCGAGGGCGCCCATGAAGGCGCCGGTATCGGCGACCGTTTCCTGGGTCATATCGAGCGCTGCGCCTCGCTGATCCATCTGGTCGACGGCACCCAGGAGGATGTCGCGGCGGCCTATAATACGGTCCGTGGCGAGCTGGAGGCCTACGGCGCCGGGCTGGACACGAAGACCGAAATCCTCGCGCTCAACAAGATCGACGCGATGAGCGAGGAGGATATCGCGGAGAAGGTCGCCGCGCTCGAAGAGGCCAGCGGACGACCAGTGATGCGGATATCCGGCGTTGCCGGAACCGGCATCAAGGAAATTTGCGGCAAGGCCTGGGATGTCGTCCTGGAAAACCGCCGCATCGAGGCCGCCCGCGAAGCGCAAGCCGGCGAGGACGGCTGGACGCCGTGACACGGCCCGCGTTCGACGCTGCCGGCACGCTGGTCGTCAAGGTCGGCTCGTCGTTGCTGCAGGGCGGCCCCGCCGTCCTGACCGCGATCGCGGACGACATCGCCCAATTGCATGCCCGGGGATGCCGCGTGGTGATCGTGTCCTCCGGCGCGGTCGCGCTGGGCCGGTCGCGCCTCGGCCTCACCCAGCCCGTCCTGTCGCTCGAGCAGAAACAGGCCGCCGCGGCGGCCGGACAACCGCGCCTGCTGGCCGCCTGGGACGCAGCCCTTGAGCCGCACGGGCTGACCGCCGCCCAGGCCCTGATGACGCTGGACGTCACCGAGAACCGGCGCTCCTGGCTCAACGCCCGGGCAACGCTGAACACGCTGGTCGAGCTGAACGCGGTGCCGGTGGTCAACGAGAATGACACGATCGCGACCGACGAGATCCGCTATGGCGATAATGACCGTCTGGCCGCCCGTGTAGCCCAGCTGATCGGCGCGGACCTTCTGGTCCTCCTCTCCGATATCGACGGTCTGTACGAGGCCGATCCGCGCAAGCACCCCGAAGCCGCCTGCCTGCACGATATCCCCATGATCGACGACCGCATCCGCGCGATGGCCGGCGAGGCGAATGCCCAGGCCGCGGTGGGGACGGGCGGTATGCGCACGAAAATCCTCGCCGCCGAGCTGGCCGGACGCTCGGGCTGCGCCACCGCCATCGCGCTGGGCACGGCGCCGCATCCGCTGGTCAGCCTGCGCGACGCCACCCATGGCAGCTGGTTCCACCCGGCCCGGACGGCATCGAGTGCCCGCGAAAGCTGGATCGCCGGGGCGGAAAGCCCGACCGGCGAAATCCATGTCGATGCCGGTGCCGCAGCCGCGCTCCGGGCGGGCAAGTCGCTCTTGCCGGTCGGCGTCGTATCGGTCGGCGGACGGTTCGAGCGTGGCGAGACCGTGCGCATTCTCGGTCCTGAAGGCTTGCTGGTCGGCCGTGGTGTATGTGCCTACAGCGCCGCCGATGCGCGGCTGATTGCCGGCTGTCGCACCGAGGAGATCGAGACCCGGCTGGGCTATCGCCGGGCGGCCGCGCTCATTCACGTCGACGATCTGGTGCTCGAGCGGGGGACGCCATGACCTCTGCGCCGCTGAAGTCCGAACTCCTGGCCCCGGGCATGCGGGTCGGCCTGTTCGGCGGCACGTTCGACCCGCCCCATGCCGGGCATCTACATGTGGCGCGCACGGCCATGCGCCGCCTCAACCTGCATCGTGTCTGGTGGCTGGTCTCGCCGCAGAATCCGCTGAAGCGGCGCCAGGCCGGCGATCTCGCCCGCCGGATGGATGCCGTTGCCGAGCTGGCCAACGAACCACGCATGGTGGTCAGCGATATCGAGGCGCGGCTGGGGATCAACCGCACCGTCGACCTGATGCGCGCGCTGAAACGCCGGTATCCGGATGTGCGCTTCGTCTGGATCATGGGCGCCGACAATCTGTCCAGCATCCACCGCTGGGGTCATTGGCGCGAGATTTTCGCGAGCTATCCGATCGCCGTCGTGTCCCGTCCGACCGATGCGGTGCGTGCCCGCCTGTCACCGGCCGTGCAGATCCACGCCCGCGACCGGCTCAATGAGGACCAGGCCCGCCATCTTGCCGATTGCGCGGCGCCGGCCTGGACCTATCTGACCGAGCCCTATCATCCCCACTCCTCCACCGCGCTGCGGCACCGGAGCAAGCGGAAGGCCTGATTCAGCACGGATTGGCGTCTCGAATGTGGTGGCAAAGCGTGCTATATAATGACCCTGTTTATTTTGGATGTCAGAGAGGACACCAGCCCTGTCTACGGAATTATCGCGCCGTAAAGAGCAAGAAACGGCCGCTGCAGTTCGCGTCACCGGCGACGATGCGCATGTCGAGGAACTCGAGACGCTCATTCTCGACTCGCTGGAAGACGACAAGGCCGAAGAGGTCGTGGCTATCGACCTGCGTGGCAAATCTTCCGTCACCGATATCATGATTGTCGCCTCCGGGCGGTCGGCGCGCCATGTCAACGCGCTGGCCGATCACCTCGTGCGCAAGCTCAAGGAGCACGGTCAGGGCAAGGCCCGGGTCGAGGGTCTGCAGACCTGCGACTGGGTGCTGATCGATGCCGGCGACGTCATTGTCCACCTGTTCCGGCCGGAAGTGCGCAGCTTCTACAATCTGGAAAAGATGTGGTCCGTCGAACCCGACGCCACCGCATCGCCGGAAGCCACGGCCCAGTAGGTGAAACTCACGATCGCAGCGCTCGGCCGCATGAAGGCCGGGCCCGAACGCGAACTCGTCGATACCTATATCGAGCGGGCGAGCGCGACCGGGCGGGCGATCGGCCTGGGTCCTGCTGGCGAACAGGAAATCGACAACCGGTCCCTGACCTCGGCGGGCGACGAAAGCCGTGCGCTCGCCGCGGCCCTGCCCGCCGGCTGCAAGCTGGTGCTGATGGACGAGCGCGGCAAGGCCATGACCTCCCGCGATTTTGCCCGCACGCTGGCCCGCTGGCGCGATGAAGGCGTGCGCGAAGCCGTGTTCTGCATCGGCGGTGCAGACGGTCATGACCGCACACAATTGCCGCAACCCGATCTGATGCTCGCTTTCGGACCTGCCGTCTGGCCGCACAAGCTGGTCCGTGTGATGCTGGCCGAACAGATCTACCGGGCCGTCTCGATCCTGGCCGGGACGCCCTATCACCGCGACTGAACCGATGACCCCTGACCCGCGTCCGGCATCATGCTGAGCTTCATTGCTGCCCTTGCCCTGATGCAGACCCAGACCGGCGATGTCCCGCCGGATCCGGAAGAAGCTGCACGTCTGGAAGAAGAGGAGCGCGAAGCTGCCGCCCGTGCGGAAGCCATGCGGCAACAGGCCGAGGGACTGGCCACCGAAGTCGCGCTGATGCAGCGCCAGCTGGTCGAGCTGGGCCAGCGCGTCGGGGCCAGCGAGCAAGCCGCGCTGGAAGCCCAGGCGTCGCTCGACGATCTGCAGGCCCGCGAGACCGATCTTCTGGCCCGCCTCGGCGAGAACCGGGACGCCCTGATCGGCCTGCTGGCGGCGATCCAGCGCATCGAGAGCCAGACCCCGCCGGCCGTGCTGGCGGCCCCCGACGATGCGGCGGATGCTGCCCGCGCAGCGGCGCTGATGGCGGAGGTGGCGCCCGCCCTGCAGGACCGGGCTGCGGCGCTGTCGGTCCAGCTGGAGGAATTGCGCGCCCTCCGAGAGGACATTGAAAGCGAGCAGACCGCGCTTGCCCTGACCGAGGATACGCTGGCCGACCAGCGTCTGGAACTGCAGGCCCTGATTGCCGAACGCCGCGCGCTGGAAGCCCGGCGCCGCAATGAAGCGGTGGCGCTGCTGGAAGCCTCGAGCTCGGCCGGCGAGCGCGCCCGCTCGATCCGCAGCCTGATCGGCGAGCTGTCGCGCATGGCGGAGGTGGTTCCCACGGTCAGCCCGCGCCGGCGCGAGATCGAGGACGCCGTTCCCGAACCGCGCATCCGGCCACCGCGTGAACTGGTCTCGGCCCGGGTTCCCGTGACGCCGCTGGAAACCCTGCGCTTTGCCGATGCGCGGGGCCGGTTGCGCCCGCCCGCCGCCGGCGAGATCGAACGCGGCTTCGGCCAGGTGAGCGACGATGGCACAGCGTCTGAAGGAATTTTCATTCGGACCCGGCCGCGGGCGCAGGTAATCTCGCCCTTCGACGCCCGTGTGGAGTTCGCGGGACCGTTCAACACATACGGCGGTCTCTTGATACTCAATGTCGGCGATGACTACTATATCGTACTGGCTGGCATGGCGGTGACCTATGCCAGCGTGGGTCAGAGTGTCCTGGCGGGCGAACCCGTCGGCGCAATGCCCGACCAGTCCCAACCGGCACCGGATTTGTATCTGGAGCTGCGACGTGACGGAGTGGCGATCGACCCGGCCCCGTGGCTGCGGAGCCGGTGACCTCGCCAGCACAGGACTATCGCGCTCAAAGGACGCGAGCTCGCATGCGTATCAATGTCTTCGCTTCGATGGTTGCCTTCGCTGTAGGCGCGGTGGCCATCGCGGTCTCGGCCGAGGGCAGCCAGGACAATCGTGCGGAAACCTTCCGCCAGCTGGAACTCTTCGGCGATGTGCTCAGCCGGGTGGAGTCGGACTATGTCTCGGACACCGATCAGGCCCAGCTGATCGAGGCCGCCATCGAAGGCATGCTGACATCGCTCGATCCGCACTCGACCTATCACAATCCCGACAGCTACGAAGACCTGCGCGTCTCGACCCGCGGTGAATATGGCGGTCTGGGCATGGAAGTGACGCGCCGCGACGATTTCATCACCATCGTCTCGCCGATCTCCGACACGCCGGCCGAACGCGCCGGGCTGCGCACCAATGACAAGATCATCGCCGTCGATGGCGAGAGCATTGTCGGCATCTCGGTCGACGATGCGGTCGCCCTGATGCGCGGCGCTGTCGGCGAGCCGGTCACCATCACCGTCGCCCGCGAGGACGAAGACCCGTTCGACGTCACCATGGTGCGCGACACCATCCCGCTGCGCACCGTCGCGACCCGCCTGGAAGAGGGCGTGCCCTATATGCGCATCGCCGGCTTCAACGAGCGCACCACAGAAATGGTGCAGGAGGGCATCTCCGAGCTCGAGGACGAATATGGCGCACCGCTGCCGGGCCTGATCCTGGACATGCGCTACAATCCGGGCGGCCTGCTGGACCAAGCGATCGGCGTGACCGACGTCTTCCTGGACGGCGGCGAAGTGGTCTCCACCCGCACCCGCGATCCGCGCGACACCCAGCGCTATAATGCCCGCCCGGGCGACCGGCTGAACGGCGCACCGATCGTGGTGCTGATCAATGAAGGTTCGGCCAGTGCGGCGGAAATCGTCGCCGGCGCCCTGCAGGACCGCGAACGCGCCGAACTCGTCGGCATGACCAGTTTCGGCAAAGGGTCCGTGCAAACCATCATCCCGCTGCGCGGCGGCCGTGACGGTGCGCTGCGGCTCACCACGGGCCGCTATTACACGCCGGCGGGACGCTCGATCCAGGCCACCGGCATCATTCCGGACACCCAGATTTCCGCCTGGGCGCTGGAAGAGGATGAAGAGCACGAAGTGCCGGAAATCGCCTCCGAGGCCGACCTGCCGGGCGCGCTGGAAAACGAGAATGGCGATCACCGGGCCGAGACCGATATCGCCTCCGTCGAACAGCCGCCGGCCGAATGGTCGGAAGACGAGGACTATCAGCTCCACCGGGCGCTGGAGATCCTGCGCGGCACAATGGAAAGCCAGCAGGCCTCGCTGCAATAGCGGCTCAGCCGCCTGCCATGGCAAAATTGTTGGCGGCGCCTTCGGGAAGGGGGCGCCGTTAACCGTTTTTTACGGCCGAATCGATCACATAGGCAGCGAATGCGTCCGTGCCTTGCCGGACCCTTGTGAATTTGCCTGACAGGCCCTTTGCCATGACGACCGCCGTTCTTCGCCACGCCCAGCCGCTGCTGACCATCCGCGCGCCCGTGATCGCGGGACTGGCGACGGCCGGTCTGTTCTCGCTGGTCATTGCCGGTGTCGCCCTGTTCGGCGAGGCCAATACGGCACCGCCGGCCGCCCGTGGCGGGTTCGAGCCGGTCACCCTGCCGCAGCAGACGGCCGAGGCCGGTCATGACGGCCTGCGCAGCGATCATGGCGCCGACGAGCGGCCGATCCGCTTCCTGGAACCGGAAGACCACGCCGATGCAAGCCTCGCGGGCGTGCGGGACGGATTCGATGGATCGCCGAACGCCGTTTCGGCCTCCGGCCACGCCGCGCCGTCCGCGCAGGCCGGATCCGATCCGGCCGATGCCGAGGCCCGACACGCTGCGTCGACCGGCCAGGCCAATCCGGATGCCCTGCGCGCCGCGCCGATTGCCGGGCTGACCGAGCCGGGTCCGGGCGGCCTTCTGCCCGTGATCGGCCCCGACGGCACCCGCCCCTCGCGCGCCTATGCCCGTCCCTTCCACGGCGACCCGGCCGCTCCGACCATCGCCATTGTCATCGGCGGTATGGGGCTGAACCGCGCCGTCACCCAGGCCGCGATCGACGAGCTGCCGCCCGAGGTCGCGCTCAGCTTCGCGCCCTATACCGAGAACCTCCAGGCCTGGATCGACCGGGCCCGCGCCGCCGGTCATGAAGTGTTGATCGAGGCGCCGATGGAGCCGTTCGACTATCCCAATAACGATCCCGGTCCGCACACCCTGCTGGCCGACGGAGCCGCCGAGGAAAATGGCCGACGCCTCGCCTGGCTGCTCAGCCGCACGACCGGCTATTTCGGTGTGACCAATTATCTCGGCGCCCGCTTCTCGGCCTCCCAGGACGCTCTGCGCCAGGTCTTCGGTACGCTGGAACAGCGCGGCGTCGCCTTCCTGCATGACGGTGCCGGCCGCCGCTCGACGATCGAGGCCGCCGCCAATGCGACCGATATCGAGTACGCCATCGCCGACCGTATTCTCGACGAGGATCCCAGCCCGGCCTCGATCGATGAACGCCTGCTCGCGCTCGAAGCCCTGGCGATCCAGAACGGCGCCGCCCTGGGCACCGGTTTCGCCTATCCGGCCACCGTCGAGCAGTTGCGCGACTGGGCGGCCAATCTGGACATGCGCGGCTATCAGCTCGCACCGCCCTCTGCCGTGATGGCGCGGCGGCGCCTGGAAGCCCGGCTCGCCGCCGAGTCGCAGCCGGAAACCCCGCCACCCTCGGCCGCGCCGCGCCGTACGGCAAGCGCCGAGGATCACGCCCCCGCTGCCTCCAGCGGACATCACTGATGACCGGCGCGGACGATATCTGGCCCCATCACCGCGCCAATGTCGGTATCGCGCTCTTCAATGCCGCCGGCCAGGTCTGGCTGGGCCGCCGCGAGGGCACGCCGCCGCCCTGGAACTGGCAATTGCCGCAAGGCGGGATCGATCCCGGCGAAGCGCCCGAAACGGCCGCCCTGCGCGAGCTCGAGGAAGAGACCGGCATTCCCGCCGCCAGCGTTTCCATCATCGGCGAGATTCCCGGCTGGCTGGCCTATGACTATCCGCCCGACGTGCGCGAGGATCCGAAGTTCCACAAGAAACGCCATCTCGGCCAGAAACAGCGCTGGTTCGCCCTGCGCTTTGCCGGGCCGGACGCCGATATCGACCTGGAACAGCATGGCGAGGTCGAATTCGACGCCTGGCGCTGGGGCAATCTCAACGAAATCCCCGACCTGATCATCCCCTGGAAACGCGACGTCTACGAACAAGTCGCCACCGCCTTCGCAAAGTTCGCCGTGCCGTCGCGCTGACGCGCGCCGCACTTTCTCTTTTCCTCTCCCCCTCCACTTCCCCCGGCCCCCGCGCCGCGGCCCGGCTGAGCCTGCGCCTGAAACGCCGCCAGACCCCGGAACACGTCCGGGGAAAGCAGCTCTCTCTTTCTTCCCCACGCTGTGGGGAAGTGGGCCCTCCGTAGCCTTGGCGAAGG